>Ga0302200_10000496_pt1 | contig 39705 bp, 25 predicted proteins | sample II_Bog_N3_1_FD_194585 | JGI IMG/M metagenome (GOLD analysis project Ga0302200, IMG submission 194585) | Peat permafrost microbial communities from Stordalen Mire near Abisko, Sweden - II_Bog_N3_1 | ecosystem: Environmental > Terrestrial > Soil > Wetlands > Peat | place: Sweden: Abisko...
GAAATCATGGTGCACGACCGGACCGAATACATGGCTGGTGGAACCTACATGGTTGCCATCGAATGTGATTGAATTTCAACGTGCGAGCTTCGGGTCGTCTGGCGATGCAAGACCGGTTTTTTCAACTATGGAACGAATCTCAGAAAGAACATCTGAGATTCGTTCCAAAGCTAATTGTGGGAGTGGCCGGAGGGGTGTCAAGGGTCAAGATGAACGCCAAACAACGGCGCCCTTGACACCCCTCCGACCACAACAAGGGCCTTGTTGCGAAAATTAGTTGACAGGAGCCGACGCTGTCATACACGGCGTTACAAATTCTTGCCGGTATTGGCAATGGCTATCGACAACAGAAGGACTCGATACCTATTGGAGAGATGCTCTAAAGGTCTGGATTCGCCAAGCCGATGAAAGCTGCAGGGATCATCGGATTCCCGCCGTGAAAGCGGATTGGATTTGACGTCAAGAAGCCGGGATCAATACGGGGGGTGTCCTTTGCTACGACGCGGCGCCGGGAAGAAACGCCGGGAATTGCTTCGCGGAAGAAGCAAAGGGGCGGGTATCGAAGTACCCACTCGCGACGAGCTGGAGCGACTGGACTCCCTGCGCAAGACGCGCGTGCGGAAAAGGAGACGGGAAAGTCCGGCGTATGGATAAATCCCTGCCAATACGAGCCAGGTTCTTCGTCATGGTTACCGCGTCGATCGGGGTCGCGGTGCTGGCGGAAGCCTTCCTGCACTGGCACTCCAACGATCTGCTGAAGTTCGTCTGTTATCTCTCCATTGCGGTGCTGGCCTCGACCCTGAAGGTGAATTTTCCAGGGATGGAGAGCACCATGTCGGTGCACTTTCTCTTTGTTCTTCTTGGCGTCCTGGAACTTTCTTTAGCCGAGACGCTGGCGATAGGTTGTGCGGCGGCGTTGGTGCAGAGCGTGTGGAAGACGCGGCACAAGATGGAGGCGGTGAAGGTGGTGTTCAATGCCCTGGGCATGACTCCCATCGCGATCTGGATCACGTATCTCGCTTATCACTATGCGGAGGGACTTCTCAAGAACAGCATGCCCTTGTTGCTGCTGGTGGGCGCCTGCACCTATTTTCTGACCAACACCATTCCCGTGGCAATCGTGATTGCGCTGAGCGAGCGACTGCCCTTGCGCAGAATCTGGTCGGAAACCTACTTCTGGTCGCTACCTTATTATCTGGTGGGTGCCGCAGTGGTGGGGTTGGTGAGTTTCTGCAACCGTTTTGTCGGCTGGCAGAGCGCGCTCCTGGTTGTGCCCATCATGTATTGGATTTTCCGGTCCTATCAAATGTATTTGGGCCGCCTGGAGGATGAAAAGAAGCGTGTCGAGATTGAAGCGCTTCAGGTGGAAGCCGAGAAGCGGCATGTGGAACAGGTGTGCGCGCTCCACCTGCGCACCATCGAGGGTCTGGCCCTGGCCATTGACGCCAAGGATCACACCACGCATCAGCATCTTCACCGGGTGCGCACTTATGCGGTTGAAGTGGCCAAGGACCTGGGGTTGAACGAACAGGAAATGGATGCCCTGCGCACCGCTTCGCTGCTGCACGACATCGGCAAGCTGGCGGTACCGGATCACATCATCAACAAGCCTGGCCGCCTGACCCCTGAAGAGTTCGAGAAGATGAAGATTCATCCGATCGTGGGCGCGGAGATTCTGGAGAAGGTTTCTTTTCCTTATCCTGTGGCCCCGATCGTCAGGTCGCATCACGAGAAATGGAATGGCAAGGGCTATCCGGACGGACTGAAGGGAGAGGAGATTCCGATTGGCGCGCGGATACTGGCCGCGGTCGATTGCCTGGATGCGCTGGCCTCGGACCGCCAATATCGCAAGGCACTCTCACTGGACGAGGCGATGCAGCATGTTGCGAACGAGGCCGGCACCTCCTTTGACCCCAAGGTGATCGAGATTCTTCAGCGTCGTTACCTGGAACTGGAGAAGAACGCCGTCAGGGGGTTGGAAGAAACAAGGAGCGATTCGCTGTGCTTTACGAACAGCGTGGAGCGAGGGGAAGAGCCGGCGGCCGGGTTTGCGGTTGACCTGATTCGTCGCCGCGGGAACCAAACGGATTTTCTGGCTTCCATTGCCTCTGCCCGTTACGAGGCGCACACCCTGTTTGAGTTGAGCCAGGATTTGGGAAACTCCCTGAGCCTGGACGAGACGCTCTCCCTGGTAGCGATGCGGTTGCGCAAGCTGGTGCCTTACGATTCCATTGTCGCCTTTGTCCGCAAGGGCGATCTGCTGCTCCCCGAATTCGTTAGCGGGGATAATTTCCGGCTTTTGTCGTCGCTCGCAATCCCGGTAGGGACCGGTCTGTGCGGCTGGGTGGCGCAGAACGCGCGGCCCATAGTCAACGGGAACCCGGCGGTAGAAATTGGCTTTGCGAGTGGCCCGAATTATTCCCAGGAACCACGCTCGGCTCTGGCCGTGCCGCTGGAGGGCGTCACCGGCCTGGTGGGCGTATTGGCACTTTACCAGGCTGAGGCGGATGCATTCACCAGCGAACACTTGCGCGTGCTGCAGGTGATTACTTCGAGAGTTGCGCTGTTCATTGAAAACGCCTTGAAGTATCGCGAAGCGGAGACCTCAGCCACGGTTGACTACCTGACCGGAATGTCGAATGCGCGGGCCTTGTCCCTGCACCTGGAGCAGGAACTGGCGCGCTGCAAGCGGGAGTTTTCAACGTTCGCGCTGATGGCCTGTGACTTGAACGGATTCAAGGAAGTGAACGATCGCTACGGACACCTGGCTGGAGACAAGGTGCTCAAACTCTTTGCCGGCCTGATGCGGGAAGCCTGCCGCGAGACGGATTACGCGGCACGCATGGGCGGAGACGAGTTTGTGATTATTGCGCCCAACATGGCGCCGGAAGCGGTAGGCGAGAGAGCCAGCCGGCTCAGCGCCCTGGCAAGCGAGGCCGGCCTCGAGGTCTGCGGAAAGGACTTCTTGTCACTGAGCATGGGGGCGGCTTTCTATCCGCAGGATGGGCTGGATGCGGAACAACTTCTGGCCGAGTCCGACAAAAGAATGTATGCGGCGAAGCAACTTCACTACGAAGGCCGCGACCGGATGTCGCTTGGACTGGTGCCGCATCCGTTCATTGTGTCTGTAGGTTGACGCAGATCAGGCGTATCGCTTTCTTCGCGAGAAAGAGCAAATCCGGGTTACCAGGATCTGTGCGATCCCAGGTGCCCAAATGCGAGGCACCTGGGGCATCCATCTTCAGTGGTTGTTCCCCTTCTGCGGGGCTTTCCCGATTCGGAGATCGAAGCGGATCGAGCGCCGGCGGTAAATTGTGTCAGGAGGGAATCTCGACCAGTTCCACGCCGGCTTCGGAGAAGATCTCTTGGGTGAACTTGAAGCTCTCGGCCCAGCGGTCATTGTCGGCCAGGGGCGCGACGACGCGCTTGATGCCGGCCTGGACAATCGCGGCTCCGCATTGCGAGCAGGGCATGAAGGGCCAGAGGTAGATGGTGCAGCCTTCGAGGTCTTGCTTGGCGGTGAGGATGGCGTTGATCTCGGCGTGGATGATGGTCCGGTACTTGTTTTCGCGGATTTCCAGGCGTTCCGGCGAGTCTGCCACGCCCGTGGGGTGGCCGTTGAAGCCCAGCGAGACAACGAATTTGCCGCGTGTGATGACGGCGCCAACCTTGGTGCTCGGGTCTTTGCTCCAGGTCGATACCAGCCGCGCTAGTTCCAGAAAACGCGCATCCCAGTTGCTCACGCAGTCGCCTCCTCAGTTCGATTGATGCTGGAGAAATATCTCTCTTCTTTTATACGTGAACCCGGGCATTTTGCAGGAAGGTGTAGAGGGAAGGGTATTCGATCCGGGGCGAAAGTGGTGACTGAGAAGCTCGTTGAAGAACAACCGCAGGTCCGCTTCGATTTCGCTCGGGGCAGGGTTTCAGCGGTGATTGGCGCCCCTTTGAACAAAAAGCGTGAATGAAGAGTTCTACAAACAAAATCAGCAAGTTAGCTTCCGCTTCGCGGAAATTGCGAGTTAGCGAGTTGGCGGCTGGTTATTTCGGCCGTAACTCGTTGCCGCGACTCAAAATGCTCAGGAAGACAGGTTGTTTTTGATGCCAGCATTGGACTCATGACGCTACGCTTTTTCCGCCTGGGGCGGGATGGCGACTTTGCGGATGGCGGCAGGCGGATCGCCCAGAGGCTTTTCTCCGGCTGGAAGCGTGATGTTCTGGTAGATGGCGGCGCCTACGGTAGGTTGAAATGCAGTGGTGGCCAGGTAGATGGGCAAGGATTTCTGATTGGCGATTTCAACATAGATGGTGGGCTGGCTCGGTGTTTGACCGGCGGGGGGCGTGTAACTGATCAGGAAATAGCCGGTGCTGTCTGTGTAGGAAAAGCCGAACTGCTCCTGATAGGTCTTCTGCTCATCGACCAGAAAGACGGTCTGACTGGCCACGGGCTGGAGGCTGGAACTGAGGACGCGGCCGTGGAGCGCCCAGCCGTTGGCTGCAACCGAGGGAGCGGGAGTTGAGGCCTGCTGGCTGAGAGCGGAAACGCGGGCCACGGTGGCCTTGCGGGCGGTGACTGTGGCTTCAGCGGCGACGACTCGGGGGTCGGTGGCGCCGTATTTGGCCTTGAGCGTGGCGGCGTTGCGCGAAAGCTGGGTGAGGCGCGCCTGCTGCACCTGGTTCAGGCTCTCGGCGGCGTTGGTCGACGAAGTGTCGGCGGCAGTGAGCGTGGCGTCGAGAGCGGCGTTCAGGTCGGCGGGCGAGGGGGTTTGGGTGGTCGTTGCATTCACTTGGGCGTTGGTGGCGGGATTCTGCGCGTTGGTGCTCATTTGGGTCGGATCCTTTCAGCGGTGTTCAGGGCGCTGCCTTGGTCGCCGGCGTCACTGCCCGATAAGTCTCAGGCAGTAGGCTTTGTCAAGGTTGGGAAACATCATCAGGTTGTTGTTATCAATAGGATGCTTTCCGTCGACGATGAGGCAATAGGTGGAGATGTTCTGCGAGGTGATGTTGAACACCCCGACGGTCCACCCGGAGAGCAGGACGGACAACAGGCCTTCCTGGAAGCGGTTGCTGGTGACCTGAAGGGAATCGGCGAGCAAGAACGCATCGACAAGCACACCGAAGAGTCCGGCGTCGACCCAGCAGTAGTTGTTGGAAAAGACCAGGTGATCGAGGGTCATGATGATCACCGAGGCAAGTCCGATCTGGTGCACCTCGCGCAGTTCCAACTGGCAGACGTTGTTGGTGAAGACCACGGTGCCATTGGTGGAGAGGAAGGCGGGGGTGGTTTCAGCAGCGGGGGTGGTGCTCTTTGCCAAGCCATAGAGTGCCGATGGCATGAGCGAGAAATAGAAGTCGAGGCCGAGGCCGAGATTGAGGATGGCAACGCAGGTGTCTCGCGTGTTCAATTTGCCGGGGATGTTGCCGCCGCAACTGAAGTGGTTGTTGGAGATGGCGAAGGGGCCCCAACCGATGACGCTGAGGGCGCTTCCCGAGGGCACGCGAACCACGTTTTGCTCCAGGCGCAGGGCGGGCATTCCCGGCTCGTAGAGCAGCAGGGAAGCGACGGTGTTGGAATCGTCCAAGGTGGGCGGTGTGACCACCCGGATGGAGATCGCGGCAGTGGTATCGACCGGTTCTCCTTCGGTGTTGACGCCGCCTTCGCCGGACCAGTCGCGAGTGTCCAGGATCTGGTTGCGGCTGATGTCGACCATTTCTCCATGGAGCAGGTAGATACCGGAGATGCGCATGCCGGGCTGGGTTCCGAAGTCGGTGAGGAAGTTGTCGCGGACAATGAGGTTATCAACCGTGGGCAGGCTGATGGCGGCATAACCGCGGGTCTCGGCTGCAGATTGATCGAAGGTGGCGCTTAGCGCGGAATCGGTGATGGTGTTGCCGGTAATGGTCAGGTCTTCAAAGGCGATCACTTCCAGTACCGAACCCAGGTCGAAGAACCCGACCGGACCGATGCCGCATAGGCCTGAATTGGTGATGGTATTGCGGTCGATCTTGATTCCGCTGGCCGCGTATCCGGCCACGACGGTACTGCCCTGCACGCCGGGATAGGTGGTGGGGCTGAGCAACGCGTTCGCGGTGGAAGCGGGGTCTGGCTCAGTGAAGGTGACGCCTGCAATGATCCCGGTGTCGTTCAGGTTGGCGTCGAGGATGGTGAAGCTGCCGAGGGTGATGCCGTTGCGGTTTGCGTCCACAATCCTGTTTTCCGCCACCAGAACATCGTAGGAGTCCCCGGCGATCTGGATTCCCCCCGGATGCTTGCCGGACGGCTGGGTGCCAATCTCCGCGTTCGCAGTAAGGTCTGTTTGCACAATGGCAGGGAACCACTCGTAGAGGCCGATGGCGGATATGAGGCCCACCCAGTTGCGCACGAATTCGATTTGTCCGCCGTTGAGCCAGACGGCGGGGAAGGGGCTGTACTGGTCGGCCATGGCAATGCGGTTTTCCCGGATGGCCAGAACCTGGACCGATGCGGCGAGGATGGCGGGCATGGTGGAAGCGGTGAGGAAGAGATTTTCCACGGTGACGTTGACGAGTTCAGGGAATTCCTCGACGACGACGTTGACGTCAGCATGGATGTCGGAGTTCTGTTTCTTCCGGGCGACATCGTATCCCAGACTGGAGTTGCCGGGCGGAGGGACGATGAGGTTGCCGGTGCCGTCGATGAGGATGCCCACGTCGCCGTCGGCGGCTTCCACAACAAAATCGCGCAGCTGAATATTTTGGGAATTGGCGATGGAGATGACCGCGGTCATGGTGGTGGATCCCGCAACGGGTGGCGGCGGGGCGGGGGGATTGGGTCCGAGAGAGAGCGAAGCGAGGCGTGTATCCGAACCGCAGCCATGAATCACCACGTCCTGCAGACTGTTGATGGAGATGGCTTCAAAGTAGCGTCCGGGCATGATGCAGATTTCGCCGCCCGACACGGGCAGGGCATTGATGGCGGTTTGAATCGACTGGTACTGAGCGTTCGCACCCACGGTGTAGGTGCAGCAGCAGCAGGAGCCTTCACTGGACGGGGGCCATTCGGTGCGGCATTCGGAGGCGGCAGGAGGGGAAAACGTGACGACGGAGAGCGGCGCATAGTGGTGGTGAATGCCGCGCGGCGGAGCGTTGGTGAGGACGTCGAACTGGCTGTTGGAAGGGCGTTCGGCGAAGGTCCAGAAATCGCCAGTGTTGAAGGTGGTGGCGGCGTTGGGGCCGAAGGTGACGGTGATGCCGCTCTCGAGAATCAGGGTGGTTCCGGGGGGCGGAACGGGAATGTCGCCGGTGGCGCCGGCTGCGCCGAGATCGACCCAGAGGGTGTTGTCGGACTGAAAGATTTTGGCGGACTGGTCCCAGCGGCGGATGCGGGTGTGGCGCTGCGGGAGGGTCTGGTTGTTGGCGTCGACGGGGAAGTCGGCCGGTGTAACGAGCGTATCGACCAAGGTGATGGTGGTGGCAGAGAAATCGACGCTGTCGATCTGGTGCAGTTCGCCGGGCTGGCCGTTGAGTTCGAGGTCGTCGTCGAGAATTTCGATCCAGTTTCCGGGGGCAAAGCCGAGCACCTGGTCGCGTCCCAGGCTCAGGACGGTGAGCTGGGATGCCGGGTTGCCCAGCACGTTGGTGACAGCGAGAATGCCGGTGACTCCGGTTTCGACCGAGGCATTGTCGCGCGACCACTTGAAGGTAGCGGTTCCGGCGGCGGCGGGGTAGGCGTTGCCGGCAGCGGGAGTGCCGGGCTGGTGAATTTCAACGCGGTAAAACTGATTCTCCATGCCGGTGTAGCCGGTGTTGTTGGTGAGGCAGCAGGGGCCGCTGGGCGTGGTGCCGACATAGCCGGTGGTGAGCTGGCCGATCGATGGGCCGGGCCAAGGGGTGCTGGAGCAAGTGGAGCCGGCAGGAACGGACGCCAGCTTGACCTGCCAGATGGTCTGGAGGCGGCCGGTGGTATCGACGTTGACGGCCGGATCGATGAGGGTGGGATCTTCGAGATAGGTGATGGGGCGGGTCCAGACGTCGAGATAGGCGAGGAACGGCCCATTTCCGGCGGGGGGCACGGCGTTGGGGAGATAGGGCTGCGCCGTGTAATCGGTGGTGCCGGTGGCGGAACTTCCGGGCGGCTGGGGGGAGCCGGAGAGCTCGGCAAGCGCGGGGTCCCATTGCGCGGAACTGGCTGCGCCGTGGTTTTCTGCCAGCAGGCCATCGACGTACATGCGTCCGGGACCGATGGAGACATGGTTCGTCCCGCTGCCATCGGTCGTGGCCGTGATCTGGAAGGCGAAGGGAGTGGTGGCCGGGTAGACGGCGCGGCCCAGGATGTCGAGCGTACCGGCCTGGGTACGGCGGGCGAGTTCGGCGAGCCACTCGTTCCAGTCGGAATCCAACTGGACGCGTCCCTGCTCCATCACGACCCCGGAGTAATTTTTGGTGGGGTCAAAGGGGAACCTGCTGTTGTCGAAGCTCATGGAAGCCTCCTGTCAGTTCTGGTAAACAACTCCGAATTCCATTCCGACCGGGAGATACTCCACCATCCGGACGCGAAGGTCGGCCTCGCGCAAGGGGGCAAGCAGGAAGTGGAAGGCGCCCATTTCTCCGGCGTCCGAGGCACCGCGGCGGACGGCATCGCTGGTGAAGGCCAGGAGTTTGGCGTACCCCGGCGCGCCATAGCGCAGGGAGAAGAAGATGGGCTGCGGGGAAGCCAGGGCCTGCTGGACGCACTTGAAATGCCGTGGAATGATGGCGCCCACGGGCAGGAAGCTGAAGCGGACGCAGCCTTGCTGCTTGCGGTCGGCAATGAGCGGGGCGGCCCAGGTGTCTGCGGCGGTCAGGGCGGCCCAGAAAATGGTGTTTGAGACCAGAGTGAGTTCGGTCGAGTGAACCTTGCCGATGACGGTGCAGCCGTCGAGGGTGAGCGCGCCGCCTGCGCCGTGGTTTTCGCCGTTGACCGAGGTATAGGCGATGGCGGCGGAGGCAGTTGCGTCGAGGATTGAATCGCTGGCGCTGACGGTGGCCAGTTGGCTGGTTTGAATGGCCCCGGTGATGGAGCGGGCAATGGTGAGCTGCACGGCTGAGGGCTCGGCCACCAAGGCGGGCGCGGTAGGGAAGACCGGCTGACCCGAGGATTCGACCGACCAGCCGGGAACGAGCGTGCAATGGGTGATGCCGAGCTGTCCGAGGAGGTTCGGAGTGCCATCGGAGAGCAGGGCCGGAAGGCGTAGCAAGGCTACGGGCGAAGGAAGTGCAGGGGTCATTGCCGGATCGGCGGCAATGAGCAGGCCGTTGAACACGAAGCTGCTGGATGCATCGCCTGTGATGACGATTTCCTGATCGAGAAAGAGAGTGGTGAGCGAGCCCTGAGCCGCGCGCAGCTCAAGCGTGGCACCGGCGGGGATGTGCGCGGTGAGAGCGGGAGTGCCGGGTGGGGTTCCGGTGATGGAGATGGTCTGCGTGGGGCCGATTTCGACTGCCAACTGGCCGTTGAGCGGGAACTGGGCAATGGCGTAGTCGATGGCCTGCTGGAGGGTGTTGTAGCGGGCGGGAAGAGCTGTGTCGGGAAAGGGGAAGACCCAGGCCTCGTTGGTGACCAGGAAGCCGTCGGGATCGGCCGAGCGGGCGTATTCGCCACCGCCGAGGGGGGCGTTGAAGCCGTACTGGTAGGAGACGGTGAGATTGGTGGAGGCAGTGGTAGAGGGAGGCAGCGCGATGCGGCCAAGCTCGGGATCGACGACAGCGGCGTAGGTGTTGCTGGTGGGCAGATTGGCCCAACTGCCGTCTGGGCCGGCCAGGTCGCCAACGCGAATCTGGTAGGGGTTGAGCGGCTGGCCGTCGATCGAGAGGAGGAGGCTGTTGCCGGGGCCGTAGTAGCTGGCGCCAACCCCCTGCGCGATATCGGCGCAGAGCGCGCGGCGGCGCAACCGGTCGGCTACGTTGAAGGGCTGCGCCGGGGCGGTGATGTCGGCGCCTTGCGATGTGGCTTTGTGAAAGAGCGGAATGTCCATGCCTAGAGGGTTGAAGCGATAGCACTGGGGCTGGTTGGCTGCATTGGTTGCAAGCGGTGAGGCGGGGGAATCGGTGATGGAGTACGCGCTGAGGGACCAGAGGAAGATGCCGATGTTCTGGATGTTGTACCGGCCCTGTTCGACGGGAATCGACGATCCGATGCGGCGGACGTCGACTTTGTGGGCGGTGCGATCAAAGCCTCTGTCGATGTAGAGGCCCGGCTGCCAGCGGCGCAGGTCCGGGGCGTAGTGATTTTCGAGGCGGATGTGGTTCATGTACTGGGTGTCGGCGAGGATGCGGAAGAACTCGACCGCGTGCGCTCCCCAGCCGGTCGCGTCGCGGGCAAGCTGCTCCATGACCAGGATGGTTCCCTTGCGGCGGCGGAAGGAGATGGTGTTGGCGACTTCGGAGCGGGGATTGTCGATGGAGGGGGCGATGCCGTTGACGGATTGATAGCCGATCAGGTCGCCGATGTAAGGAATGACCCAGGGCGCGCAGGTCTCGATGAACTGGTCGTCGTAGAGCTGATCGAGGTCGTAGGCTACGGCCGCCAACTGCTCCTGGATGAGCATCAGAAGGGACTCGAGCGGCCCGCGTGCAGCCTTGGCGGTGAGTTCGGCAAGTTGCGTTTGCTGCTCCAGGGACAGGGGAGGCGTGGCGGCCTGGAGCGCGGCCAGCGCAGAGGTCTCCGCGGGCGTAAGCAGGGGCTGGGACTGCACCAGTTGCGCATCCCGGATCCGGTAGACGGCGGGCAGCAGGTTGAAAAGATCCAGTCCTTGCAGGCTCATGACATTGCCCCCAGAGAGACAGCGTTGGGATCGGGATCGAGAACCAGGATCTCGGCGGGTTGCGGCATACCGGTGGAGCTGGGAACGGGCAGATAGGGACAGATACGCGTGGGCGATCCGGAATTGGGCCGGATGAGGGTGACGGGCTGCGCAATCCAGTTGGAATAAGCCGCCAGGGACCAGGCTCCGCCGGTGATGTCGCCTGCCGAACTGGTGGGGCCGACGGCGAGGTTGGTGACATTGACGGCGATGACGCCGGGAACGGCCTGGATCAGGGCTGCTACTTCATCGGCGGTGACGCCCTGGCCGAAGGTGCGGTTGGCGAAGCTGTAGTTTTGTGCAAGCGCAGTTTGGACCGCGCTCTGGACGGTGGGCTGATCGTAGGCAGGGTCGTAGGCCAAATCGGCAGAGAGGCTGAAGAGCGTCTCAAGGAACGTGAAGGGGTTGATGGGGATGAGCGGATTGCCGTACTGCTGCAGCGAGGAGACAAGTTTGCCTAGAGTGAGGTTTCCGGGGGGCAGGGCGACTCCGCCGGCTGCGGCAACGGTGAGGAAGACGCCGCGGCCGGGGCCGCTGGGAATCCAGAGGGCGTTGGCTTTGGCGATGCCGGCGTAGGAGGCGGCGAAGTTCTGGTAGTCGGTGATGGAGACGGCGCGGCCCAGGGTAAGAACGGAGAGCGGCGCATTGGCGCGAATGTCGTTGGCGGATTGCGGGTCCTGGCCGCCGGTGGCGGCTTGAGGGTTGACGACGCCGCTGACGCCGAGGGGGCGGTCGATGAGGGTGGTGATGGCTCCCGCGGCGACGTTGCCCGCCAGTCCCGAACCCACCCGGTACGTGGCTTGAATGTTGTTCTGTCCGGTGGGCAGAGTGGCGCCTTCGACGCCGTCGCCAAAGGTCACATCGGTGGTGCCGTCCGACTGGTTGAGCGTGGCGAAGACCGTCCTCGATGGTCCTTGCTGATAGAGAGTCGGAACTTCGGTCCACTTTACCTGGTTGGCGGTGACCTGGAGGGTGCTTTGGCGGCCGGTGGGCGTGGTGGCTTGCACGTAGGTAAGCGGAGACTGGCGAAGGGTGAAGGTTTGGTTGGGAGTGGCGGCTGATCCGCTGCCCATAATCTCGCTGACCGAGCTACCGGCGCTGGCTATACCCACGTTCGCGTTCACGGTGGTGGTGTCGCGGTTATAGACGTTGAGCAACTTGTTCTGGAGAAGGAGTTGGGTGTGGGGATAGGGCTTGTCTGTCTCCGCGATGGAGTTGACCAGGGCGTACTCCTGCACCACGGGGTCGTTTTTGGCGGCCGGGGCGAGGGAGAAATCCTCGAGGGCTGCATTGAGGGTTCCGGTTCTTCCGCTGGCGTCGGCAACGCGAAGGGCGAGGACTGCGGAAGCGTGGCGCCAGTGGGGCACGGCGCCAAGAGGCGTGAGGGGAAGCGGCGAGGGATCGATGAGGGTGACGACGTCGCCCGGTTTGAGCGTCAGATCGCCGGAATCGTCGTCGGGCTGGAAGACCAGCGAACCGATGCCGGAGTTCACGGAGAGCTTTTGGCTATTGCCGAAGATGGCGACGGCCTGGACAGCGGCAAGATCGGGGCGCAACCCCTGCAGGTCGATGACTGTTCCGTAGAGGGGATGGTCGAGGGGCTGTTCGGCAACGGTGAGCTGATCGCTCTGCGCCAGAACGGCAGTCCCTTGGAGCGGGAAGAGGCTGATGTGGGGGTCAGCGAAGTCGGCGGCGAGTTGGGTCACTTTGCCACTGATGGCGTATTGGGCCAGGGAGATCGGCGAGGCTGCGGCGACATTGTAAAGCTGAACGGAGCCAGAGTTGACCAGCGCAAACCAGCTTCCGACCACGATCTTGGGGTAAGCCGCGTCGAGGTAGATGGAACTGGCGGATGGAATCGCGAAGTTGTTCCAGATCCACTGCCAGGGCGAGAGGCAATCGTTGATGAGGGCGGGCAGGCTGGTCTGGCTGGTGTTGCTGGCGCTGACGAAGAGATAGGGGTTGGGCGCGTTGTTGCCGAAGAGAGCCGCTTTCTGGCGGAAGGCGAAGATCTTGGCGCTTGACCACGAAGACGGGCTCCCGGAGGTTCCGCTTCCGGTTTCGTGGGTGAGCCGCTTGTCCCAGGAGACGAGCGTGATGTTGTTCTGGGTGTCGGGGACGACCTGGTTGAGGACCACGACGTCCCACTGTTCGCTGGGGGTGTTGCTGGGGGTCCATTCTTCGCGATCGATGCCCAGAATGAGGAGCGAGTCGCCGGGGTTGAGCTGCGTGGAAGTGCCGGCGAGATAGAGGCTGGAGTGGCCGGGCGCAATCCAGGGGTTGGCGGCGCGCACGGGGAGAGCATCCCAGTCCGGCTTGGCCAGGATGGGGGCCGAGGTCTCGAAAGTCTGTGGCGTTTGCCCCTGCGCCGGCACGCTTTGCACCTGCGTTCCCGCGGGAATGGTGATGGCCGTAGTGGCGAGATTGGTGGGCTGACCGGTTGCGGCCTTGAGCGTGAAGGCGAGATAGACCAGGGCGGAGATGCCGGGCGCGGGCTGGTAGCCGATGAGGCGGGACAGTTCAGTGAGCGAGCGCAGCTGGGTTGCGGTGCGCAGGTAACTCTCGTTGGCCAGACGCTCCTGGTAGAAGGTGAGGATGTCCATGACGACGGCGGAAGCGTCGAGGAGCGCGATGCTGAAGTCGTCGCTGTCGCGCGTTTTGAGCGGGGCGAGCGCCGGGTAATCGGAGCTGGAGAGGCGCGCCAGCATGGAGTCGCGGAACGAGGCCCAGGTTCCGGTTCGATAGGCGATGGCGGACAGGCCGGGCAGATTCGATTCGCCCTGCGGCGTTTCGACGGCGATGCCTCCGCAGCAACCGCAGGTGCAGGTGGATGTTCCCAGGCAACTCATCGGCTCCTCACTTTCCGCCTTGCATCACCAGCGTCAACTGGCCGTGGCTGGGGTAGCTTGGATCGTTGTCCATGCGAGCAATCTGCAAGGGGCCGAGCGAGATTTCGCCCTGCAGCAGGTAACTCTGAGTGGGGACGCCTTGCGGCTGGAAGACGGTGGCCGTGATCGAGGTGACACCGGCCACCCTGCGCGCCGCGGCGTAGATGGGGCTGAGATAGACGGTCTGGCCAAAGCTGAAGATGTCCGGGTCGAAGAGGCCGTCCTGGCCGTTGGGAAGCATTTGGCTGCCCAGGATCTGCAACAGGGATTGCCGCACATCCGCCTTGAAATAGTTGGGATTGACGCAAACCACGAGCTTGATTTCGAGAGGAATGTACTGCGGCGATTCAAGCTGGATGTCTTCGCCGGCGAGACGGTAGCGGTTGATGGTGCGGGTGAGCGCCTTGCGCAATGCGAGCGTGAGATTGCCGCCGCATTGCGGCTCCGCGGCGATGAAGACGGTGTACCAGCTTCCCGTCCAGCGCAGACTGGCGACGGCCTGCTTGACCTGGGGATTGGTTTCGGCCACGGTCACGTAGTCCGGCATGATGATGGCCCGCTCCTGGGTCAGGAAGGCCTGGGGAGCACGGCGGCGAATCTGGTCGTCGGTTTCCGGGTCTACGCCTCCTGCTGCGGGCAGGGGGTTGGAGCAGGACTGGATGCGCGGATCGCCGGCGAGGAAGACCAGGCTCTCCGCGCCCACATTGCCGCTGGAGCCGTTGCCGATGCGATAGGTGGCAGTGAAGGATGTGCCGCTCGCGGGGAATTCGCCGTTGGTGCTGTCTCCGAAGCGAAGATGCGCGGCGCCGGTGGACTCGACCTCGACGACAAAGTTGGTATCGGTTGGACCGCTTTCCAAGAGGTCGGCTTCGGGAGTCCAGAGGGTGGTGTTGTTCTCGTAGCTTCCGGTGAGGGAGATGGACGGCATGGCTTCGCTGGCGTCGTAGTTCATCAGGTCGAAAGCGGAGAGGCTGGGGTTCGGCTCCTGATCGAAGCTTTCTACCTGGATGAGGTCGGAGGCCGCAGCAAAGCTCTGCACGATCGCGCCCAACGACAGGTCGTTGAACTGCTCGACGACGACAGGAATCTGAACACCGACGGCGCCCGAAGGAGGGTTGTAGACGAGCAGCAGATTGAAGGTGCTGGGGTCGAGGAGATTGCCCTGGGCGAGGACTCCGAAGTTGGGAGGCCAGGAGAGCGGATTGGTGGCTTGCACGGTGAGGTAAGGGACATTGTGCGAGTCCACCAGTTCGACGGAGCCCGAGTTGGGGAGCATGATGGGCGCGGCTGGAAAAGTGGCGGGGGAAGCACCCGGCACATAAGTGGAAGGGACCCGAATGAGCTTGGAGTAGGTGTTGATCTGCGTGACCGCATAGTTTGTATCGGTTTTGGTCAACGATAAGTCAGGAAAAGCTTCGAGGATGACCGGGGGTGTAACTCCCGTGGGACCGCCGGGCGGGTTGAAGACGACCTGGAGGTCGAAGTTTGCCGGGTTGAGGAGATTGAGGTTGGCGGAGATGCCAAAGTATTGCGGCCAGCCCCATGGATCGTCAGGTTGCACGGTCATGCTGGCGAAGCCGCTGGCGTCGTTGAGAGTGACGTAACCGGTGGAAAGAAGGGGCACAATGCCGGAAGTAATGGGCGCTCCGGAAACCGGTAGGGTAACTGCCTGAGTTATGGGAGCATCGGGAACTAACGGGCGAAAGCGAACAGGGAAGGGCGTGGGCGCCGAGGGGGTGCAGCGATTCTGTGCCGGGTTGGGCGGCTGGAAAAGCTGCGGTTCGGGAACTGTGCCGAGCGCGACGCCGGTGAAGGTGAGCCCCTGATCGGCAAGCACCACGTTGCCCAGGACTACGCTGACGTTGGTCAGGGTCTGCTGGTCTCCGTTCGAATCCACAAAGGTGGAGGAGAGGCAGACGGGAAACGGGAGCGCATCGGCGGTGGACCACTGAATTTCAGTGACGGGCGTGGGCTGCTGCGAGGCGGAGACGATTGGTTTGCCGGTTCCGTTCTCAAACAAAGGATCGACGAGAAGCTGTCCCTGGCTGTTCTGCGTGGTGACCTGGGTGAGGCGGACGGCGCAGCGATGGCGCAGGTCGGCGTCGGCGGGGTTACCGGTTTGGGGGCCCAGCACCTCCTCGAAGATCAGCACGTCGCCGGGCTGCAGATGGGAGAATGTGCCGAGGAGAGTGGCTTCGGTTGCGCCTTTGGGCAGGCAGCAATTGGTGTCGCCCCAGGTGTAGAAGTCGATCAGGTTGTGTTCGGGATAGAGCACCGCATTCTGCATGGGCTCGAAGACGATCACCCCGGCCTGCAGAGCGGCTTCCTCATTGCCCGCGCCGGGAGCGAGATTGGAAGGCATTCCGGGGGCAAAGGTGTAGAAGCGGGTCTGGGTCTGATCCATCAGGACTTGCATGGTGACCTGGAGCTGCAGCCACGCGCGGGCATTGCAGCCGTCGTGGACGAAGTAGTCCACCAGACGGGCATGACGGCGGAGCGAGACGCGGCTGCGCGCGGTTTCAATGTAGGCTTCCGTGGCTACCGCGTCCTGCTGGTAGCTGAGGTAGTCGCCCGCGTAGGCGATCAGCTCGGCCATGGCGACGCCGATGTCGGCCTCGGTCGATCCGCCCCAGGAGGGAACGAGCTGATTGAGGCGATCGAGCAGGATGGTGCGGAAGGAGCCGTAATCCTTGGCCAGGTAATTGATGGGCGGCGGAGGGGGAGACTGCGGCGGACAGTCGGGCGGCTGGGGCGCGCAATCGAAGTTGGGGCCGCACTCGACCTTGAAGGAGAACTGAACCTCGGCCAGTTGCGGATCGAATCCGGCCAGGGATTCGGTGATTTGGAAAGGGTCTTCGGTGGCTTGCGGGGCGCTGTTCACCAGTCGGAAAAGGTAGGGAGAGAAATCGCCTGCGGCGCTGGTGCGGACGACCAGGACCTTGGCTGCATCGGGTAGAGAGGTGAAGTAGGGCGCTTCCAACGCGGTTGCCTGCGGCGGAACTGGTGTGGCGGGGGCGATCCAGAGCGCGGTAATTCCGGTGATGCTCTCGCCGCCGGTGATGAGGACATTGGCGGAGCCGAGGGTCGCAGGTACGGGATTGAGGCAATGGATGAGCAGGGTTTGCTGGCGTGGACTGTTGAGTGCGATGGCCGCGTGATCCAGCACTTCAAGATAGTCGATGCCGTTGAGCATGGGATTGCCGAGGACGGCGGCCTTGCGGTTTTCGTTGCAGCAGCTATAGATCATTGCGGGCCTCCATAGACGAAGGTCTGCACCTGGGTGACGTCGGTGTTGAGGGGCGTGTAAGTGACGGTGACGGTGAGCGTGGCCTCGTTGACCAGAGCCACAACGGACTGCACGCGGACGTAGTTGCTGAGCCACTTTTGCAGCGCGGCCTGGACGCTGAATTGGGTGGCGGCGGCCATTTCAAGGCTGTTGGGCGCGAAGGGAAGCTGCAGAAGGCCGCTGCCGAAATCGGGCAGGTTGACGCGCTCGCCGGGCGAGGTGAAGAGGACCTGTTCGACCAGTTGGCGCAGGTAGTTCTGCCCTGGGTCCTGGGTGCGTCCGCGTCCATCGAATTGAAAAGGAAAGTTGACGTTGGTACTCATCTTCGCTTCCTCGCCTTATTGCGCCGAAACTCAGGTTGCCTGCACCAGCGTTTGCGCCATCACCGGCATCATGGGCGTACCGGTGGGGACGCAGGCCGAGACGCCGGTCATGATCGCCACCGGCTGCCCCTGCGAGAGAACCATGGTTGCGCCCTCGATCCATTGACCGGTGACGCAAGGGCCATTGCCGGCGGGGGGAACGAAGGCGCATCCGGCGATGGAATAGGGGGCGGCGATGGTGGCGATGGGCATGCCCGATACCATCACCACCGGACTGGGAACGGTGGGGATGGCCTGCCCTCCGTGCGAGCAGAGTACGGTCGCTCCCATGTGCAGAATTGGTCCGGGCATGTTTTCCTCCTTCTGGGCCCGCGAGTGGAGCAGGGTCAATCAACACGCGTGCATCATGAGCCGGTAATGGTCAAGGCCGTTTCGTTGATGGCGATGGCGGGGCCGATGAGCGTGATGGTCGCGCCTTGTCCGTTGTCGATGTAAATGCCGGTTTCGTTGATGACGATCATGGCGCCGCTGGCGTCTTTGAGCACGATGCCGCCTGTGGCTGGAGTGGGCGCGGCGTCGCTGAGGAGAATCATGTTCTCGCCGGTGGTTTGCAGCACAATGTTTTGTCCGGGCGGGATGGCGGGGGGCGCAGTGGCAAAGACGGGGACGTCGGCCGCGTCGCCCCAGAACCCGCCCACCCAGATGGGGTAGTCGGGATTGCCCTGTTCGAATTCGACCCATACCTGGGAGCCGATGGGAGGCACAATGAACAACCCGGCCTCAATGCCTGCGGCCGGAACGCAGGGCATGGCCCAGCTTGACTCGGTTTCGCCCAGCACGTCGGGGCACTGCACCATGGTGCGGCCGATCTCAAGGGGGTCGATGTTATCGATGACCAGCCCACGGTATTTGCCGTAGAAGCGCTGCGAGTTACCGCCGGGATTTGGGTTCTGCGGGCTCATAGGTTCACCGTTGGCACGGTCGAGACGAGGCCGTTGCGGGTCAGGGTGAAGTTCTGTTTGTATTCGCCGCGCTTGATCTTGTGCGTGACGCTCTTGACGTAATAGAGGCCGTCGAAGGCAGGGCCGGCACCGCGCACGCCGACCAGGCCGCGCGCATTCAGAATTCCACCGTAGCGGGTTACATCGAGGCTGCCTTCGCAGGTGACGGCTTCAGCGTATTCGGCGGCTGCGGCCAGGCCCATCATGATGGCCTGGGGAATGGGCAGCTTGGAGAGATCGTCGCGAAATGGCCTGAGATCGGGCGGAATCAGGTTGGTGGGCAGCGGGGGAATGAGCCCCAGCGGTGGATTCAGCGGCGTAATGGCGGGGATGGGAATGGGAATGCTGACGCCGGTCTCTTCGTTGTAGATGTAGACCAGCGGAATCCTGTTCTTCTCCTGATCGAAGTTGAAGTGCAGGCTTTCGACGTTGGTGTAGGCGTCCATGTCGGCGCTGAGGGCGGGTTGGGGTACGCCGACCTTGATTTGCGGACCCCAGTAGGCGGTGTTGGTGCCGGGGACAGGACCGGGCGCGATGTAAAAGACATAGCCCACCTGCTCGGCCAGGTAGCGGATGTAAGCCAGGTCAGTGCCCTGCTGGCTGGGAATCAGGTCGATGGGCAGAGGCTCGTTGATCATCACGCTGGGAATGATGACGGGGATCAGGCCGAAGAGAGCGTACTTGGAGAGCAGCAGGGCCACGCGCCCTTCCGGCGGACAAGCCGGGAAGGGCAGACCGCTCCAGTCCGATTGATCCATCAGCACGGTCAGATCCTTTCCGGTAATGGTCAGGGTGGAGTTCGAGCCCTTGTCGCCGGGAGAGATCTGGTTGTTGGTGATGACGCCGTCGATCAGCACGTTGGCTGTGCCGTTGACGGTGGCGATGAGAATGACCCGCATGAACAGGAGAGGCAGACCGCCGGTGAGCAAAAACAAAATCTGTAGGGGCGATTGTTTGTCGATGCTGAAGACGAGCTGGAAGCCGCTGGCGCCCACGTCCTCGACTTTCACCTCGACCTCGGCGAGGGAGTCGAGCACGACGCGGGGCACCGTGACCGGAACGACCGGCCCCATCATCAGCGTGAGTTGGACGCTCTTAAGCAACACTGGGAACTCCGGGCACTCCTTGCGGAGTGGTAATGGCCACGACCGTTCCCGGCGTGGCGATCAGCGAGTTGGGGCGGATGGCTCCATTGGCGTCGCAGAGGAGCCAGAAGATCAAGGGGTCGCCGAGATACTTGGCTGCAATCAGGTCCAGCCGGTCGCCCTGGGTGACGGTGTGCTGGGCGACGGTGGCGTAGTTGGGCGTGCCGGGCTGCGGCACGAAACGGCGCGCCAGATAAGTGATGATCTGGCCGTTGGGCGCGGTGTACTGGAGCGTGGCGGAGTTGTAATAGCGGCTGTCGGTGGGGAAGCTCACCGACGGGATGATTCCTCTTTGCATCAGTGCCTGAAGCGGGTAGTTCATGGCAGACCTCCGCCGAGTCCGAGAACGGTGAGCGCCACCGATGTAGCTTGCGAGGCGAGTTGTTCCTTGTTGCTGAGGTAGGCCATGAAGAGATGGCCTCCGGGATGCTCGAAGCCAAGATCGTCGACGCTGAGCACGCGCAGGCCGAGGCTGACCTTGGCGCGGATGGGATTGAGGGAGGTGTCGAAGAACTCTTCGGTAATGGAGAACTCGGTGAGGCGCACCGGGACTACGCGGCTCTTGCTCCACACAAAGAGGGTCAGCGGCTGTTCGAGGGGGATAATTTCCAGCGTGCCGGCATTGGCCATGCTGTCGTCGGCCAGGAGGGTTTCGACAGTGGGGTTGATGAGCATTTCGAGTTGCGCCAACTGGGGCTGCAGGCCGAATTGGACGGCCAGCGGATACTGAGTGGGGAACTCAAGCTGGTCGGTGGCGTCGAGCTCCGCCTCCAGTTTGATGGTTTCGACCGCCGGACCACGCAAACGAAGCGCATCGACGCGCACGCCGTCCTGGCCGCCGGGCAGGGATTGAATCTGGAGAGAGCGGGTCAGCGAGTCGGGGTTGTATTGGAGGGCAATGACGCTCTGCACCGTGGAAGTATCCACATCCATGGTGACGATGCCGGCTTTGACCAGTCGCGGCGAAATGGGGGAAGTGCTCAATGGGTTCCAACTTTCTCAGTTCGCGAGAATGTCGAATCATGCGGATCAGGAGCGAATACTAAGGTGGAGGAGCCGCTGCCCCGCGCGTTCCTGCGGCGGCAGGCGGGGGAGCGGCAGCAAGGAGCGCCTTGTACTCTTCGGGTGTGTGGACCTTGCCATCGCGGGTGACGACTTCAATGCTGACCGCATCGACGCCCGCATTGGCGCCTCTGCCGGGGCGAACGCGGGTGCGGATCGTATCTCCGCGGCCGTTGCGGAAGATGCGGAAAATCTGGCCGCTTCCTTGAGGGTCGATGAGGCGGATGGTGGGATCGGAGAAGAAATCGCGCAGGACTTGCAGCTCGGCCTGGATGCCCAGGGCGTGGGCGCGATCGAACTCCGCCTGGTGGGCAGCGGCAGGGGCGGCGCCTCCTGCCGTTGCCGGGTCGGTGTCGAGCGAAGGTGAGCCGATTCGCTTGGCATAGTTGGTGGTCGCTGTGCGTTCGCGAAGAAAGTGCACCAGCACGCTTTGCAGACCGAGATCGCTCGAGGCCAGAAGGTCGTCGATATCGACATAGCCGGAGGACCATGCATCCTCGGTGACGCTCTCGTGAAATCCTGCTGTCTTGTTTCCCAACAGACCATGACGATTGGTGAAGCGCAACGGAATGACAGCGGCCTGGTCAATGAAGCCTTGCATCTGCGTGTCGAAATTGCTGAGCGTTCCTCCGGGTTTGACTGTGTAGGTCAGGTCGGAACCGGTGAGAGCGTAGGTGAGTCCGGTGGACATGGTGTTCAGGCGGGTAACCAGTTCCGGGACGCGCGCGAATCCGGATTGCTCGCCGCGACCGACGTCGCGCATGGCGATCTTGCGCTGCAGGGCGTCGGTGCTGACGGGGCCGGCGTGGCTGAAGCAGGGCCGGCTTGATCCTCGCGTGAAGTTTTTCTCTGCGCGACTTGCCTCAATCTCGTGTGCGGAGTTGGTGGCGAAATCAATCTTGTCGGGTTTCCTATTCCGGCCGCCCTGCTGCGCGACGTGGGTCAGTTCATGGGCCAGCAGCGATTGGCCGGAGGTTGAGAGAGGATCGTACCGTCCCTGGGAGAAGACGATATTGGAGCCGGAGGTGTAGGCCTCCGCGTTCAGCGATCGCGCGGACTCGGCCGCTTTCGGATCAGTATGTACGCGCACCTTGCTGAAGTCGAAGCCGATGCGTGACTCCATCAGCGGGCGAACCGATTCATGCACGGGCTGGCCGGGCGCGTTGAGAGCGTCCTGGGCTCGGGAGCCCTTGAGAATGGAGCGCTGGTGCGAAGGATGCAAGGGCTCGGCGGCGTCGGTTGGCTTGCGCATTTCAAACCGGGCGGCGCGCAGGCTCCTGGTTGCAGGTCCAAGCAGGGCCTGACGACCCGATAGCCCCTGCTTGCCAATCGATTGCTTCGACAATGTCGTCATTCTCACTGTCTCGCTCCAGCCAATGTTCCTTGACCTCAGAACGCCGATTTCTCCTGGCGCCGAAGAGGGGAAATCACAATCAACATCATTGACTGCCTTTTGAATGGCAGTCAGATTCGACAACGCTCGAAAATGCGGCCCGCAGTCTCCCTTCGCGGGCCATGAAGAAGCTTCCCTCCACGCTTAGCGACGAACTCGAAATCAAGCCTTCCTCGGAACCGGAGATCGCCTGCACAACGGAGACCAGCCGGTCAAGATTTCTCTCGTCCTCAAGCCATACGGTTGACCAGGTCATGAGTGTGATTTCCAGCTGCGATCTGAAAAGAGGCGCTCGCGCCAGGCGAAGTAATACGAAGGGCTGTCCAGCGGGTTCCGCGCCATCGCGGAAAGCGCAGAGAAACGGTTTCTCCGAGGCGCTCTGCGGAGGCGCGACGAGATTGAAGGTTCCATACAGGTACAGGACCCCATCGGGGTGGGCGGCGTACCACAGCCGACACGCTTCGGTTTCCGCTTCTGCAATCCCATCGTTGACAATGAACGTTCTATCTACTGTCTCGTCGATTTGCTCGTAAGGCGAGATGCCTAGAGGGAATTGCCTGTTCTTCAGGTCTTCCGCGATATGCGCAAGGTAGCCGGCATTGACACCGTTCTTCGCGGACGACAATTCCACCGTGGCTGGCTTTGAGGATGCGCCCTGGGCAAAGCGTCGCACGAAGTCTTCCATGGTGTATCCGGAGAGAAACCAATCGTCACCGGCCGCGTGACCCTCGATCCCTCCCAGAGAAACGGGATGAAAATGGGGATGTGTCAGCAGCGCCGGCAGCGCTGCCGGGAAATCCGCGTTCGAGAGACGAAATTGGATGCAGATATAGTGCGTCATTGCTTAGGTCCTCCAAACACGCCATTCCACCACACGCTACCGTCTGAACCGAAGATCTTTACGGTAATTCCGCGTAATTCCAGGTATCCGTTGCGTATCTGCGGAAGTATCTTGAGGAAGCCTTCCCGGGTCGCTCCCGTCGAGTTGATCTGCAGATAAATCTCCGTTGTCCCCTGTTGCATCGCTTCCTGTTGCAGGTGGCTTCCAATTGAATCCGCGGTGAAGGGGCTGCTTGCCTGGTGGACTGACACCTCGCGTCCGCCGCCGTTCAAAAGGGGCACGTCGGCGCCCTTCCCACCAGATCCCGCTGCGCTGGCCCCTCCTCTTGCGGCGTCCTTAGCTACCTCGGGATTGAGTGGGCTGCCATGCTCCTTGATTAGTTCGTCCGCAATCCGCTGCTGATTGGCAGGAAGCGGCGCACCGGGCTCTGCTGCCGCCTCGCGGCCGGCCAGAGACTGGGCTGAAGCCGCTCTGTTTCCCCCGCCTCCCGGTGTTGTCTTCCCCGATGCCTTGAGCGACTCGTCCGTTGCGCCCGGCGTTCCCTCCCCCGTTTGCAATCGAGTTCCGCCCGTGGAGGGCGGTTCTCCGCCTGTGCCGCCCGTCTTGCCGCCGCCTATCTCCGGTTCTCCGCCACCACCTTTGGGAACCTGGCGGGTGACTGCCCTGTAGCGTGCACCCCCGCCCCCGCCCCCGCTCGCGCCCTCCGCGATGGGCAGCGGCATCACCGAAATGATAAAAAGCACCGCCGGGAGCGCGGCGATGATGAACAGCGTGTTGTAGTCGTCAATGATCTTGAGGACTGCTTTTTTGGCGGCCATCAGCCGTGGAGTGCTGTCTGTGATGGTCTCGTAATTGATGTCTTTCTTGACGCCTCCGGGGAAGGTGAGAGTAATCCACTTGGACGCGTTGGTCTTCTCCGAGCGGTAGTCCAAATCGTAACTAGCCGTGACGAAGTCATCGAGATTTGTGACCGGTTTTTCCTTCAGGTCTGCCGGCTTTACTGACCACCCCTCGTAGAGCCAGGTGGGGTCGGTCACCTGTTCTCCCTGGATCATGTCTCCAAATGTTTTCGGCTCCTGCTTTGAGCCGGTCACGACAGTAAGAGGCAGGGTTTCAGGGTAGGCAAGGGTCCACGGGTTCGCACCTTCGAGAAACACATCGAAGCGAAGGCCGGCTTTGACCGCAGGCTTTTCGATGACCCATTTCATGTTCGCGACATCCGGCTTGAGCGAGTATTCTCCGGGTTTGAGATCGGTCTTGATGTTGCCCATGATTGCGCCCCCGGACCAGCGAAATGCAACCCGCTTTCGTGCCAGAGAGACGATGATCTCAGTGATCATGGTGCCGGCAAAAGTATCCTTGGGCTGCTCCTCGTCGTTTTCTGTCCCGGCCTCCTTTTGGGTGTTGGCCACTTGTCTCGCGATCATGGGGCCGGTTCTACCCGGGTCGGGCAGATTTTGGCCGCCGAGAACGGCATGGGCGGTGGCATCGGCGCGTTTTTCGCTTTCATGGCCGGGGCTGGAGAGAGGCATCGTTCCTGAGGGCTTCGCGCCCTGTTGCTGTACCACATGCGCCAGTTCGTGAGCCAGGAGCAGTTTGCCCTCTGCTGCCTGCGGCGCATAACGACCCGCGCCGAAGACCACGTGGGTGCCGGACGCGTAGGCCAGAGCACCCATCCCCCTTGCGGATTCCGCCGCTCTGGAATCGGTATGCACGCGCACTTTGCTGAAGTCGAATCCCATGCGGGATTCCATGAACCCGCGCGTTTCGCGATCCAGCGGACGCCCCGGAGAGTGCAATACTTCGTCCACTGCATCCGGGTCCTCGACCGCGTCCGCGTTGTTCTCGGACTTTCTTTGAACAGGAGTCTCTTCCTGTTTTTTCGTGCCCTCATCTGGCTGCGCCGCCGCAGAAGGAGGCGTCAATGGCTGCAGATCCAGCTTCCTGTCCAACTCAGGGTGAGCCAGCGGCGAGAACGTCCACTGCGATCCGGACTGTTGTGGGCTACCCGCGGAGGGCTGCCCCGCTCCCGGCACCAGCGGCCGGCCTCCGGTTCCGGGCAGCGATCCAAAGCGGTGTGTCATCCAGTCGTCCATCATCTTCTGGTCGGCTTCCTGCTGCTCGGCCTGGGGCGATCCGGGCGCATATGTCATCCCGGCGCGGAACTTGTCCATATCCGCGGCCATGCGCGCAGTCTCTGCGCGGTAGCTTTCCGAGGCCGATTCTTTTGGCTTTTTCTTATCGCCCTGCGGCGTATAGCTGAAGGTCACCATCGCCTTGGTCGGATGATCGACGGGCCCCTCGTAGGTGATCTTCACCTTCAGGCCGGGACGAATCTTGTCCAGGGGAATCTCGGGGATTTGCGCGGGCAGCGCCTTATGCGTCGCCGCCAGTGCGCTGACAGCGCCGGCGGCTGCCGCACCAGCGACGATCTTTCCCGGCAGAGTGCCGATGAAGTCGGCCGCGCCTTTCACCAGCGGATCGTCGGAAGCAGCTTTCTTGAGTTCCTTGCCCAGATCGGTCGCCAGAAAGGCTTCACCCAACTTCTCCGCTCCCTCCTTGTAGTTGTTCGGCTGCGGAGCAGGCGCGGGCTGGCGCTGAACAAGACCGGTCTGAACCTTGCCAAAGGACCAGTTGGGGATTCGGCCGCCACTCTTCACTGCATTCGCAACGCGATCGGCTTCGCGCTCGAATGCATCGTTAAGCGCGCCGACGCGCAGGCCCTTGGTCGACGATATCTTCCCCGCTGCCTCTTGAGTTTCGGATTGCCGATCAAGGGTTGCGTGCGTGCGAGCTGGGCTCATGGCTTCAACCCCCTGGCAATGCCCTGGGCCACCTGGCGGCCGAGTTTTCCGGCACCGGCGACGCCAGGTTCAAGACCCATACGATTCAGGCGCAGGACGGGCGTGCGGTGGGAGCGGGCCCAGGCGGCGCGCGACGCGGGATCGGCGAGAAGCACGGAGAGCTCGTTTTTGAGGCGGGCGACGAAAGCCGCGCGTGAAGCCGGATCGAGGCCGCCCAGGACAAGCTTGTCGATGGTGAGGTGAATGCGGCTCATACCCACCCCCGCGTCTCGGTGTCGGAGAGCGGCCGCTCGATTTTGATTGCCTCCAGGCGCGCGGCTTGCAGCAGATGTTCCATGGCCACGGCGCCGTGCGCCTCGGCGGCCAGAAATGCGGAATTCAATGCGATATTGCGGATGCTGCCGCCGGTCATGTTGAGTTGCGCCAGCAGTTTCGGGTTCACATTTTTGAGCGGCGTCCTGGAGGGAAAGACGCGCTGCCAGATCGCCTCGCGCTGAGCCGCATCGGGAAAGGGAAAGTCCACGGTAAAGCGCAGGCGCCGCTGGAAGGACTTGTCCAGGGAGGATTTCAGGTTGGTGGTCAGAATGGCCAGGCCCTGGAAGTTCTCCATGCGCTGCAGAAGGTAACCGACCTCGATGTTGGCGTAGCGGTCGTGGCTGTCTTTGACCTCGCTGCGCTTGCCGAAGAGGGCGTCGGCCTCGTCGAAGAGCAGCAGCACGCCGCCTTCTTCCGCGGCATCGAAAACCTGCTTGAGATTCTTTTCGGTCTCTCCGATGTATTTGCTGACCACGCCGGAGAGATCGATGCGATAAAGGTCGAGCTCCAGTTCGCGCGCCAGGACCTCAGCGGCCAAGGTTTTGCCGGTGCCGCTGGCTCCGGAAAATAGAGCGCTGATTCCCAGCCCCCGGCGCCCCTTCTCCGCAAAACCCCAGGATTCGTAGACGGTCATGCGATAGCGGGCCTGGGCGGCCAACTGGCGCAGGATCTGCTTTTGCGCATCCGCCAGCACCAGGTCGTCCCATGTGGCCATGGGATGGATGCGCTCGGCCAGGTCTTCCAGGCGAGGGCGAGCGAGGGCGCGGCAGACCTTCCAGAGCACATCAGGGTCGGCGCGCCCATCGCCCGCGACCGCAGCCGAACCCAGCGCGGAGATGGTTTCGGCGCTCAAGCGGAACTGCTCGGAGAGGTTGTCGAGGAGGCCGTTGAGGCTCTCTGCCGCAGGACCCAAAGCCCGCCGCCAGAGTCGCTTTTGCGCTGCGGGTTCCGGCTTGTTGACCTCATAGCGCAGCGAGAGGCGCTCCAGATGAACCGGATCCCGGCTGGCCAGCACCAGCGGAGCAGGCAGCCGCTCCAGCAATTGCCGGACCGCCGCGGGCGGTGTCGAGACGCCGCACTGAATCAGCAGCGCCGCGGGCAGAAGCGCCGCTTCGCGAGTCCAGAGGGCCACAAACTGGTCGATTTCGGCGGCAGAGGCGGGGGCATCTTCTGCCCGCAGCAGATAGAGTTGCCGCCTCGCATCCTGTGCCAGGAGCGCGGCAATCTCCTCCTGGCCGCGCGCATCGTCTCCACACAAGTGCAGAACCGGCCGGCGGGCGAAACCGATCTCCGCTGGGGAATCAAACGCAGGAATGCTCCTGGCCAGGGCGCGGTGTTCTTCGGCGATCCAGGACGGCAGATGCCTGAGTTGCAAGAGGGGTTCGAGGCGCGGGTCGAGCAGATTGAGTCCGGCCAGATAGTGCAGGATGCGCTCATCGATGCGCAGGGCAGCGGAGGTCAGGCCTCGTCCGGGCTCGATTTCGACCAGGTGGTAGCGGCGCAGAGGGCCGGTTGGCGCAAGTGCGCTCCAATGAGGCTCGGGCAGGATTCCCAGGGCCAGAGAGAAGGTGATGGAACCGCGCTGGTCGCGGCCCAGCGCTTCGGCGCACAGTGCGGCCAGGGTTGAATCGAGCTCGATCCCGGCGCAGAGCAGAAGAATATTGCGTTCGAAGGAACTCAGTTCGAAGGTCCTGGCCAACTGGTCAATGGCCGGCGGCGGAGTGAGAGTCTCGCGAATGTCCTTGATGGGCTGAGAGAGCGAATTCTCACCCGGCTCCCCGAGTCTGCGGCGGAGTTCAAGAAACTCCATCAAAAGATAGGACTGATTGGCTTCGGCCCACGAGATTTTTTTTGCAGGAGTCATACCGTCACCATGGGGCCGAGAAAGACCGGCGGGTGCGCGTTCCAATTCACGTTGACGACGCTGGGCGATCCATCCACCACCAGGCGGGCCAGAGTGGGACCTGTGGGGAGCGCGGGCGAGAAGACGAAGACCAGGGTATTGGTGCTGACGTCGAAGGGTTGAGCTGACACGGACGTGCCGCCCAGAGCGAGGGATGCGCTCTGGCTGGGCCGCACATTGGGATTGCAGATGATGGTGATCTGCGTAGTGGTGGCGCTCTGCACAACGACTGGTGGAGGCGCCAGATGAATGACCGGCGCAACCGCCAGGGGAAGCGAGGCCGTGCTTTGCTGGGTGGATCCGGTGGCATTGTTGAAGAGAACCGAAAGGCTGTAGATTCCGGCGGGGAAGTTTACCGCGTCGTTGGGCACGACAAACTGAAGAGAAGTGCTGGTGACCGAGGCTGCGGCGACGGTGGTTGCAACGGCCAGGCGCGCGTTGGTGAGCGAGACCTGGCTTGCGCCGGAGAGAAATTCGCCGGTAACGGTGACGGTATCGCCGGGCGCGACAGAGACCTGGCGGTTGGGGGGCGTTACGGCGAGAATCTGCGCGGGCACGATGGGCTTGGCATGGATCCGGCGATGGAGAACCGGGAAGGCAAGGGAAAGAGCCGGCTCCGGTTGCATGAGGACAACCGAGACTTGAAAGGGGAAGGTGGGGCGGTAGTCGGCTTTGAGGGCTGTCCAGAGCCAGGCCATCTCTTCGCGTCCCAGCGTGGAGGGAATGATCTTGATCATTTCGATCTGGTCGGCCAGGCCGGAGGAGCCTACGGGAGTGGAGAGCGGGTTGCCTGGATAGTTGGCTGGCAACTTCGAAAAGGCGGAGCGGATGTCTTCTCTGGTCATGACCGGATTCTGGTGCAACATCATGAGCGCGTAGCCGAGCAGGCCTTCAGCTTGCCAGTCGTTGGAGCCGTAGACGGTGAGCAGGTAGTGCAGATCGAGCGCCAGGGGAGGACTCTTGAGCTGAGTTTTGCCGTCCGTAGCCAGCCAGGGCTGATCGACGTTGCGCCACCCGGGATTGAAGGTGACCTGGTGCAGGAAGAGATTGACCTGGTTCTGCGCCGTCTTGCCGGTTCCCAGCTCGCTCTGTACCAGATCGGGAGCCTTGGCGGAGAGGCTGACGTGGGTTCCGAAGAGCGCAGTGAGGCCGGTGAAGACGTTGTTCAGGTAGTACTGCAGCACGGCGGAGACGGCTGAAATGGCGAGAGCGCTGCTCATCGAGCCCTCCCATTGCCGCGCTTCAGGTACTCACCGAGGTCGAGAGATTTACGAGCCGGTGGGGCTGTCGGACGCGGGGCGGGCTGAGCGATTGCGGCTACCTCGATGCGGCCAATATGGATGTGAATCTCATCCGGCTCCTGCGAGGGCGATGTGGAGCGGCTGGAGGTCTCCGCGCTCGGATTCCTTGCTGCCCTGGCCTCGGTTTGTGGCGGCAGGAGATGTGGATTGGACGCGGCGGTTTGCGGCTGTTCAATCCGAACCAAGGGACGATAGGGGCCTGGAGCTTCCGCCTGGTTCAACGGCTGTGGCGAAGCAAATCCCGGACTGGCGTGCTGCGCTCGCTCGTCCTCGACGGGGTTCGGTGCTGCGCCGGGGCTGGTGAGGGGATTTTCAAACGGCGTGGCGGATTGGACGTTGGCGATCAGCGGTCGAAAGACTGGCTTTTCTGGCTCGATGTGCGAGCTGACCGGAGGCAGACTCGCAGGCTGATCTTGCGCATGAAGCGATGGACTCTCCTGGTGCTCGTCCTGTTTCCTTGCACGAAAGTCTTCTTCACTGCGAAGTGAGGGATGGAGGGTTCGGGCCTGCTCTGACCGAACAGGCGCCGGTCGAAGGAAGGAAAAGGTGGAGGACTCGATGGGCACGGCGTCGCCCTGGCCGATTTGTGGCGTTGGCGCGAACACCGATCCCAACAGAGGTTTCAGCCGCGCCTGGCTTGCAGGCTGCGTGACCCCGGCGGCCAGGCGCTCCAGAAAGTGGCTCATGCCTGCACCATCTGGAGATACATCGCTCGACGCGTATCGCTGAGGGCGAGAATCTCGGATTCATGCCAGCCATAATTCAAGGCAAGCGCGTGGACTTCCTGCAGAATTCTCCGCGCTCGGGCTTCCACCTCGGCCCACAGGAAAGCGGGCAGATCGAGAGCCTCTTCGCAGGTGTTTTTGCAGACCGGGCAATCGAGTGAAAGCGCGATCTCAGCCAGCGGATCGGCCAGGGACATTTTTTCGCCCAGCTCTTCGATTTCCTCCTTGGACCACGCAAGGCTCAGGTGGGTTTCGCTCTCTTCCGCATCGCGCAAGCGACAACTGTCGAGGAGGCGCAACACCGCGGCTTCGACCTCGTGCACATCGGCGATGCGCGCCAGATCGCGGCTGGTGGGCAGGCGAAATGTGCAGCCTCTCACCTTGATCGTCTGCGGGCTATCTTCTTGCTGGCGATCGAGCAGGTTTGCGCAATCGAGTTCAAACTCCAGCTTCTCGCCGCATTTTTCGCAGACAGTCCAGCCCTGCAATTGCCTTCCGAAATAGAGCGTGCGCAACTGGGCCAGCGCCTGGTTGCGACGGCCCAGGGGCCAGTCGGCAGGCTTCTGCTCTGCTGCCTCGGGAAACGACGCCTGGATAGTTAACAGAGCGCGATCCAACTCATGCAGCCGGCGGCCGCTTTCCCACAGTTCCAGAAACTCTTCATTGCAGAGGGCGCGCATCCTGAATCTTGCTCCTTGTCGAAACTGGGCTCCATTACAGTCACGGCAATCACGCAGCTAGTGGTTCGGCATGAGACGAATTCATGGAGGGTTCCCATCCTTTCCGCACAAAACGCGGAAAGGATAGGGCACCCGATCGCAGTGCTTACATGCCAGATCGATCAACAGACAGTGCAAGCTTGTGCACGAGTTGTTTACGTTGAAACCGTGCTCAGTGTCGGTTCCACTGGCTCGGTCACGCTGGTGTCGCGCTCCCATCCCTCGTTTTCGAGCTTGATGTGTTCGATGGCAATGGCATTGGCGTTGGCGTCCAGATCGGGCATGGCCTGATATTCCGAGACCCAGCAGCGATAGATTTTGTAGGCCATGACCAACTGGCCAGCTTCGTTGTAGAACTCGAGGTAGATGTCCTTGCGCATGTTGGCCAGCGAGACTTCGGTGCCCAGAGCCGAGCCGAAGTTCCACACCAATCCCGCCCAGTCGTGGAAGTTAAGGTCCTGGGTAAGTCCGCGTTCCAGGGTGATGGCATCGTACTTCTGGCGGCCGGGAGACTTGTGCGACGTGGATGGATCGCCGCCGTTGCGATGTTCCACTACTTCAGTGGTGCGCTTGAGGGCGCTCATCTTGCTGACTGCGGCCACGTACTGCCCATCCCATTTGAGACGGAACTTGAAGTTCTTGTAAGGGTCCAGCCGTTTGGGGTTTGCTGGGAAGATCGCCATGGAATTGCCTCCTTACGAAAGTTGTCCGGCCATTTGCTGAATCTGGATCACCACGAACTCGGCTGGGTAGAGTGGCGCGAAGCCGACCAGAATGTTGACGATGCCCAGGTCGATGCTGGACTGGGGATTGTTTTCCGCATCGCATTTGACGAAGTACGCCTGCTGCGGCGTGGTTCCCTGAAACGCTCCCTGCAGGAACAGTCCCTGCATGAAGGTACCGACATTGAGGCGGATCTGACCCCACAGCGGTTCGTCGTTGGGCTCGAAAACCACCCACTGGGTGCCGTCGTAGAGGCTGGATTCGATATAGAGCGCGAGTCGCCGGATGGGGATGTACTTCCATTCCGAACCTGCCTGGTCGCTGCCTTGGAGAGTGCGCGCTCCCCAGACCACATCTCCGTAGACCTTGAACTGGCGCAGGCAATTGATGGCTTGAATGTTGAGTTGGCCGTTCTCCAGATCGGTCAGGTTGGTCGCGAGGCCCAGCACGCCGGTGAGGCTGGCATTGATGCCCGCCGGAGCCTTCCAGACATTGCGGGTGGCATCGGTGGCGGCATAGATGCCGGCTACGAATCCGCAGGGCGGAAACAGCGTGGGACGATTGCCGAACAACGGGTCCGGCGCCTGCACCCACGGATAGTAGAAGGCGGAGTTGCTGGAGTATTGCCCAGTAAGGGAGCCTGTGGTGCTGCCCACCGGGCCGCTCTGAATCAGGCTCGAGGTGGTGGACAACTCCCAGGAATCCACGATGTAGAAGGCGCGCTTCTTTGCGCAGTACTCCTGCAAGGTCTGGATGGTGGGCGCGTCGGTCTCGGCGGGAATGCAGAGCAGGTTGAAGATGTCCACGCGGTCCAGCAGATAGACGCCTGCGGTGGCGACCGAAGTGAGAACAATTTCGAAGTTCTGGTCCGAGGCGGGCACCAGGACCGATCCGTCGGCTCCGCCGCTGAGTGCGATGGGCGCATTGGCTGGGGTGGGCGAGGGTGCTGCGGTGGGAACTACAGGGAGCCCCGTGGCGGGGTTGATGAAGCTGATGTAGTTGGAGTCGTTGTCGATGACGGTGACCGCATAGAGCGGATCGGTGGGGGTCACGGAGAGGTTCACATAGCTCTCCAACGTCGTTAACTGGCCGCTGGGTAGCGCCATTTGGACCAGAAGACCAAAGCGTGTGGGGCTTCCGGTGATTCCCGTGACGGTGACGCGGAGATTGTTGCCCCAGGCCCCCGGGTTGTTGGCGAACAGGGTCAGCGACCCGCCTGCCGCCACGGCGGTTGCAAGACCCGTGGTGTTGATGGTGGCTGTGGTGGGAACGGAGGAGAGCCACTTGGCGGTCGAAGTGAGGGTTTTGGTGGAGGTGTCGGAGTAGGTGCCTGTGGCGGCAAACTGGAGCGTTGCGCCGCTCAGAATCGATGTGCTCGCGGAGGGTGTCAGGGCGATCGATTGCAGCACGGGTGCCACGACGGCGACGTGGATTACAGGAGTCAGTCCCTGCCAGGTCGCGGTGATTGCCACCGCTGCGGCCACGGTCTTGCCGGTGACAACGCCCGTGTCTGAATCCACTGCGGCGTCGGCGGGCGTGGCGGAGGACCAGGCGACAGTGTGGGTCAAATCGGCGGTGGTGCCGTCGGAATAGATGCCCAGGGCACTGAGCTGCAGCGTGAGGCCAACGGGAACCGAAGGGTTGACCGGGGTCAGCGAGATGGAGTTCAGGGTCGCCGCAGTCACGGTGAGCGTGGTGCTGGCCGGGGGACCACCGGCAGTGGGCGTAAACGTGATGGTCGTGGCACCAGGGGCCACGCCTGTGGCAACATCCGCGGCCAGGGTCGCAACGGCAGGGTTGCTCGAGGTCCAGGTGCCGGCAGCAATCGCTGACGGTGTTGCACTGTCGGACCAGGTTGCCAGCGCCGTGAAGGTGATCTTCTGGGTGGTAGAGATCACGGGCGCGCTCTGCTGGATAACGATGGCCGTGATGACCGAGGCGCCGATGGTGACCGCGGAGGCTCCATGGACTCCGACCCAGGTAGCCTTGACGGCCACCGGACCTCCTGCGGTGGTCCCGGCGATCACCAGGCCGGAACTGGTCACAAGCACATCGGCGCTCGCGCTGGTCCAGGTTGCAATGGAGGTCAAGTCCTGCGTGGTCCCATCGGAATAGTTGCCCGTGGCCGCCAATTGCTGCGTCGGTCCCAAAGGCGGTCCTGACGCAGGCTGTGCCTGTCCAAGAGCAAGTGTGAAAGCGGAGGGCGACACGGTGATCGAACTGAGCGTTGCCGCGGTTACCGTCACCGAGATCGTTCCGGTGAGCAACCCCGATGTGGCGGACAAGACCGCTGTTCCCGCTCCCATCGCGGTGGCCGCTCCACCCACACCGATGGCGATGACGCCGGGATTGCTGGAAGTCCACCCCGCCGCGGCCAGCGTACTCGTGCTGCCGTCCGAGGAGTTGCCCGTGGCCGTGAAGGTCAGGGATGCGCCCAAGGGAATGGGCGGCAGATTCGCCGGGGTTACGGTGATGCTTTCGAGGACCGGCGTGCCGATATTGAGTTGAGTAGGCGGCGAAACAATGGAGCCCACGGAGGCCGTAATCTCGGTGGATGCGCTGCCTACGCCGGCTGCCAGTGCCGTGGCGCAGGGCATGAGGTTGGTGCCGGGCGCCTCTGGCAGCGACCCGTCCCACACCAGGCGGACGATGTATGCCTGCTGACCGCCATTGGCGAAGAACTGGTTGACCGCGTATCCCAGGAGGCTGCGGGCGTCGAGACCGCCATAGAGGGTCTGGTAATCGGACCAGCTTTCGACCAGGGTGGCTTCAGTGACCGGCCCCTGGGGCGCCCAGCCCACAAACGCCGCGATGGAGGTGGCTACGCCAGTAATGGTGTGTACACCGCTGGAGAGCTCTTCGATATAGACCCCGGGGTAGGTGAACGTGGACATGAATCCAACCTCCTTGCCTGAGCGCCGGGAGCCTTCCCGGTCGCGGCGTTGCTGCCCTGTGACGTTATCGCCACAAGGGGCAGCAGTGGCGTTGCAAGCCAGAGGCCAAAGGGGGCGCCGGCTGGCTCGGGAGGAGATTGCTTGCAAACAAAACAAGATAGAAGGGTTTTGGAATCGCGGAAGAGGATTACTGGGGCGTGCGTGTCACACCGGGGTTGATACAGGAGATGGCTCTCAACCGCCGCGCATGGATCCAAAAAACAGCGAATGGCGCAGAAACAGCAGGTTACCTGGCCAGGCTGAGAGGTTGGCGAAGTGTCACAGGGGATGTAACAGGTGTCACGTCGCGGTTACGCCGACTCCGGGTTGTGCAAAATCCCCCAGGAAAAGCTGGTGCTTGGTCAGTTTGCGATAGAGCGTCATCCGCGACCACTGCAACCGCCGGGCGGCGGCGGTTTTGTTGCCCTTTGCCCAGTGGAGCGCCGCGATCAGCGACTCGCGCTCGGGATCCTGCGCCGTTCCGCAACTGCGGGCGGCGGTTGTGAACTTGCGAGGAAGGTGCTCGGGCTGTATGGTGCTGGAGACTTCGGCAACCGACAGAAACTCGACCAGGTTCTTCAGTTCGCGAATGTTTCCCGGCCAGTCATATTGGATGAGAATGCGAAGGCATTCGTCGGAAAACCGCATCGGGCCGGATTTCGCCCCCGAACGGAACTCCTTTGCGTAGTGCTCCACGAGCAGGGGCACATCTTCTTTTCTGTCGCGCAGGGCGGGTATGTGGACCGGAGCCACGTTGAGGCGAAAGAAGAGATCCTTGCGGAATTTTCCGGTGGCGACCATTCCTTCGAGATCCTGATTGGTGGCGGCCAGAAAGCGAATGTCCAGTTGCACGCAACGGGTTGCGCCGACGCGGCAGATCTCCTTATTTTCAAGAACCCGGAGAATCTTTGCCTGCGCAGCCAGGCTCATGTCTCCTATCTCGTCTAGAAAGACCGTTCCTCCATTTGCCGCCGCAAGTTGGCCGTCCTGGGCGGCATCGGCGCCGGTGTACGCTCCGCGGCTGTGACCGAAAAGCTCGTTTTCAAAGAGACTGTCGGCAATGGCAGCGCAATTGATGCAGGTGAAAGGACGGTGGTTGCGGCGGCTGTTGCGGTGAATGTATTCGGCAGCCAGTTCCTTCCCGGTGCCGGTTTCACCGGTAATGAGAACGGTGCAGTTGGAGGCGGCCATCCTGGCAAGAGACAGCTTGATTTCCTGCAAGGGTTTGCTGGATCCGATCATTTTGGCCCTCTTTTGGGAGAAAGATTGCCTTTTGGGTGAAACCCGCCTCAGTAGGGCGCATGACCTGGCAGAACCTGTGTCTGAAAGATTCGACTTTAGTAGTTGAACTATTCCATCTGGTGGGCTGCTCGAATGTTTGCTGGGTTGACCGGATTTCGAAGACCGTAAAGCTCCGAAATCGCGGTCAGTATAGCTCAAACCGTATCCATGAACCAGAGAAATCTGCATGCGGGAAGTGGGGGAATCGAGGCCACGAACGGCATGGATTGAATGCGTCCTGGCGGGGCAATGGACGGCTTGTCTCGCGTGGCGAGAGGAGAACCTGAGTCAAGCTCGACTTTGGGTTGGGCGAGGCCGGTTTTGGGGCGAAATCGGGTCAAAACAGGAGGGAATGGGGCAGTTATGTTTACTTATTGGTTAATGGGCGTATTTTTTAACTTGTTCATTTATATATATTTAGATAAAGTTTGGCACGGTAAATGCGCTCGAAAACATATAGGGGGTGGTTTTTTCTTTGACGTTCCCGATTTCCGGGCGGGAAAGCGGGGTTGGGACGTTCATGTTTATTGTGCGCCGTTGGGGGAAATGATATGCAAGCACCTGCGGCGCGGCCAATCGCCTTGGGCACCTGCGGTGCGGCCAACTGCCTTCGGCCGGTCCGCGCCAGAAAGAAGGCGCGGAATGGGCGGGGTTGGGACGAAGGGCGGGGAGAATTGCGAAGAGGTGGCAAGACTGCCCGGTTTCGCGGGTTGGCAGGTCGGCTGAGTTTGTGGGTGGGGAACCAGACTGGTTCACTTCTTCAAGGGGCGGACTCAGTAAAATCGACTGTAGTGGCAGAATCACCCACAACTCATTCCCCCTCACCGTCGCGGTCCAAATGGGCGCGTGGCGTAGGGATGCTGCGCCCTTCGCACGCGCATACGGCGTTCACGGCGACCGTTGTGCTGATGGTGTCGGCGTTTTTGTCGCGCATCATGGGGCTGGTGCGGGTGAAGTACATTGTCTGGCTGTTTGGGCGCGGGATGGAAGCGGACGCGCTGAACGCCGCATTTGTGCTGCCGGACATGATTTCGTACTTTCTGGTGGGGGGCGCGGCGTCGATCACCTTTGTGACCATCCTGACGCGCTACCGGGCGGAGGGGCGCGAGGCGGAGGGGAATCGGTCGCTGTCGGTGATTCTGACCACCATGTTCCTGGTAATGGGCGGGGCCATTGTGGCGGCCGAGGTGGTGGCGCCGTGGTACATCCACTGGTGGTTCCCGGGGTTCGACGCGGAAAAGGCGGCGCTGTGCGTGAAGTTGACGCGGATTCTGCTGCCGGCGCAACTGTTTTTCTTTGCGGGCGGAGTGTTTGGCGCGGTGCTGCTGGTGCGCAGGCAGTTCAACGTGCAGGCGGTGACGCCGCTGATCTACAACCTGGGCACCATTGCAGGCGGCGTGCTGCTGGTAAAGAGCCTGGGCGTCTCGTCGCTGGCGATTGGCACGGTGGCGGGAGCGTTCTTTGGTCCGCTATTGCTGAACGCGATTTTTGCGCGGCGGGCCGGGGCACACTACAGGCCGATTCTGGACTGGCAGGACGAGGGGCTGCGCGAGTGGGTGCGGCTGTCATTGCCGCTGATCGTCGGCGTTTCGCTGGTGACCGCCGACAACTGGATCATCGGCCATTATGCATCGGGAACCAACGGAGCGGTCTCGCTGTTGAGCTATGCCAAGCAGCTTTTTACGGCGCCGATGGCGATGTTGGCGCAGGCGGCAGGCGTGGCTTCGATGCCGTTTTTCGCAAGCCTTTGGGCCAAGGAGCGGAGGTACGAATTCGCCATCGGGGTGGCGGACTCGGTGTCGAGGGTGGCGTGCCTGGGGCTGCTGGGGGCTTCGGCGATGATTGCGGTCGGCAAGCCGCTGGTGGACCTGATCTTTATTGGCGGGAAGTTCTCGGCTGGAGACGCGCGGGAGTGCGCGTTGTACTTCGCCGTCTTCTCGATTTCGATGTTTCTATGGTCGGCGCAGGCGATCTATTCGCGGGCGTTTTATGCGGCGGGGAACACGATGGCGCCGATGGTGGCGGGAACGGCGATTACGCTGGTTTCGCTGCCGATTTATGCCTCGCTCTACCACTGGCACGGAGCGATGGGGTTGGCGATGGCATCGGATATCGGGATTGCGCTGCAGACGGGAACGATCGCGGTGATGCTGCACGCGCGGCGGATGGTTTCGCTGGCCAACCTGGATTTTGCCGAGATGGGGCGGTGCTTGCTGGCGGGGGTGGTGAGCGGTGCGGGGGTTTGGGTGGCGTTCGGCTGGCTGGGCGGGCTGGTGATACGACGGTGGGGTTCGCACCTGCCGGCGCAGAGCCGCTGGACGGATTTGGTGGTGCTTCTGGCGGGGACGTTGCTTTGGGGCGTGCTGGTGAAGTGGGCGCTGGAAAAAGCCGGATCGGCGCTGCCCAAGGTGGCGATGCAGCGGCTGGGGATGGGTTAGGACGGTTTAGGCTTCGTTTCTCGCGATGAATCTCAAGAGGGAATTCGCTGCCTAAAGTGAATAGTTTTATAAACAAAATCAGCAAGTTAGCTTCCGCTTCGCGGAAATCGCGAGTTCGCGGGTTAGCGGCAGTTCATTTCGGCCGTAACTCGCAGCGCGAGTCGAACTGATGACAAAGGTTATTTTGTAGATGGCACAATGCCTGGGACCTGTTGGGTGGCTGCGGGTCGGAACTGGGCTGCCATCAGGTGTTGGGGTACGTGGTTCTCTTGCGGCGTGCGCTTTAGGAACTCCATCGCCGCGGCATTCCGCTTTAGATAGGCGTCGACGAATTCCAGGGTGTAGCGAGCCATCCAGTTATAGCTCTCGGCGCCTTCTTGCAACAAATAATCGGCAGGAGAGAATTGCTGCGCCTCTTTTCCGAAGCGTTCGCTTCGCTGGTAGAGAGAGCTGAATTGGATGTGAGAAACAGCCAGCAAATGGATATGCACGAGATCGCCGTGCGTCCATTGATTGAGAACGTTTGGCGCCGCGTCTCCTGGCTGCTTGCCGTGACGCATGGTGTCCCAGGTCTCCATTGTTTCCTCGGCTCTGCTGAAGACAAGGAGGGGGATGGTCATCTGATCGGGATGAACGTCGCTGGCTTCCTGCACGGTGCCGGGGGAGTAGCGAAAAGAGCCATCGAGAGAGATCAAGGCACGGACGCGGTGATCGCGCGCGGCACTGAAGAGAGCCGCCATGCCTCCCCAGCTATATCCCATGGCCGCGACTTGAGAGATCTCCGCGTCCGGGAGCGTCTTTGCGAAGTCGGTGAGGAAGGAGATATCGCGCGCTTCCGCGTTGGCGCCGGCCAGGTCGACGGTCATGGTTCGAGAGGCTGCGCCCATGCTTGGACTGGCTAAAACAACGTAGCCATGGCTGGCCAGAGACTCGCATAACTCAATATTTTCGGTGGCGGGTGCGTTGAGGCTGGGGGCATAGATGACCACGGGAAATTGCCCCGGCTGCATAGGGGCGTCGCGAACCGACCACGCGGGGAGCGAGGTGATTCCGTGCATATATTGTTCGACAAACGCCTGGGGTTTTCCGTGCTCGACGGGTTGATGGAAGCTGGTCTCTGTGTGGATCAAGGCTGCGTAGTCGCCAAACGTCATGGTTCTGCCCGCGGAGTTTTCTGCCGGATACCATACCAGGATCTGCAAGGGGCGAGGGCCTTCCGCGGTGGCGGGCTTGGTGGTCTGGTCGATTGGCGCCGCGAAAATGCGGGAGCGATCGTACTGCTCCGCCACTTTAAGACCGACGGCATAGGGGCCGGGTTTCTCAGTGAACTGGAAATGAAACGCGGGTGCGAGCTGCGCAACGGCCGTCAGGCTGGAAATGGCAAACGCAAGCAGGGCGGCGGAATGAGATAGGCGCACGGCGGATCTCCTGAGCGGGATCTAAGCAAGTATAGATTTGTGGACCTACGATGAAATCAGGTGAGGCTTCGCACCCTAAAAACAAAGGGTTGAATGAAGAGTTTTATAAACAAAACAAGCAAGTTAGCTTCCGCTTCGCGGAAATCGCGAGTTGGCGAGTTCGCGGCAGTTCATTCCAGTTTTAACTCGCCTTTGCGAGTCGGGGTGCCGAGGACGAATCAAGGGTGAGCCTTGCGTGAGTATTGTGCTCCGGTTGCGGTGGGCGTGGACCGGGAGGTCCACGCTACAGCCGACCGGGAGGTTGATTACATGACAGCGCCGGCTCCTTCGAGCCCGAGTAGACTGGTTGCTGCTAGACGCCCAGGAGCTCGGGAGAAGGAGCCTGGCAT
>Ga0302200_10000498_pt1 | contig 39660 bp, 33 predicted proteins | sample II_Bog_N3_1_FD_194585 | JGI IMG/M metagenome (GOLD analysis project Ga0302200, IMG submission 194585) | Peat permafrost microbial communities from Stordalen Mire near Abisko, Sweden - II_Bog_N3_1 | ecosystem: Environmental > Terrestrial > Soil > Wetlands > Peat | place: Sweden: Abisko...
GTTTTGGGAGGCGTATTCGTTTTCATAGGCATGTTGAATTTATGTTTGATGTTTATTGTTTAACCGACATCAATAGTTGTCGCCCGTTGCGCCAACTTCTTCAACATGCCTTCTTTTTTCGTTAGGCGACATTACACTATGAAACATTCCATCGTTATTATTGCTATGTTGGGCATCGTGAGCAGCGTTGCATTTGCCACTTTGGAGGTTACTGACACTAAGATGGCTGCTAACGCCACGCCGTTACCTGAGGCTTACGAGCACGCCATGACGGCACTTGGCGCTGCCACCAATGAGTTTCACTGCTCATCTGCTTATCTTGTGACGCCAAATGAGATTCCGAGTGGCATTTGGCGCTTTAACTTTTCTGACACAAACGGAGCTATAAAGATGGTTGAGGTTTACACAAATTCATTCAAATGGAACACCAAAATTATCAATGGGCCGACAGTGACATTTTGATGTCTCCTAACCAGTCGCCGGAGCCAACCGCCGTTGGCGTTTGGCAGCTTCGCTTTCCGCAGGCTTCACCAAAATTTCCGTTCAGAAACTGTAGCTGACGCCAAGCTGGACATAGACGGACTGGGAAAGGTCGAGTTGCGCGGTGCGCCCGCCAAAGTCGTGGCTGTAGGTGCCGAGGTCCTGAAATTGCACGCCCGCATCCACGCCCCAATGGTCGCTCAACTGGTAGACCGCATCCACGCCGATGTAATAGCCCCACTTGACCGCCGTGTCGCTGCCGCCGCCGGCGGTGGTGGTGCCGCCGCCGCCACCGGGCAGCGTGAGGGTTTCCTTCCAGTTCGCATTCGCATCCACGATGCCGACGGCCAGGCCGCCGGAAGCGTGCAGGGAAAATTTTTCCGTCAACGGATCTTCGATATAAGGCCCGAGGCGGAAGCCCCAGAGGTCGGCATCGAAATGATCGTCCACGCGCAGGTTCGCGCCGGGCACGAGGGTGGTGGTGGAATTGATGGGCGAACTGCCGAGGAGAAAGCCGGGGCCGCCGTAACCGCCTTGATACGGCGCGCCGGGCGGCGTGGTGCCGGGCGTGTAGGCGTAGGTGTCGGTGCGGGTGGCGATGCTGGTGTTGTAGGAGCCGTTGATGTCGAAACTGAACGGCATATAGTTGACGGCCACTTCCACGCCGTAACGCAGTTGATCCCAGTCTGCCTTCACGCCGAGCTGGTAGTCGTAGCTGACTTCCGCGCCGACGGACGGGGTGTCGGCGGAATTTTCTCCGGGCAGGCCGGGCGCGGTGACGCGGTGCAGGTCAATGGAGTTGGCCTGCGAGGCGTTGACCTGGCTGGAATTGTCGTAGCCCCAATACCAGGTCTGGCCGCCGGCGTTGCCGCTGCTGTCCTTGAGCACATAGCCGTCGTCGTAATTGTAGGCGTCGCCGCGCGCGGTGCGACGGCCATTGCCGGCGGGGTTGCGGGAATTGAAGCCGCCGCCGGGATTCAAAAATTTGCCGGTGATGTTCAACCCGAACCGGATGGAGCCGGTGATGCGGTTGGTGGAATCAAGGCTGTCGGTGCGTTCGAGATAGACGGGCGGATCCTGGCTGGAGGACGCGGCGGTGGCCAGCAGGAGCGAGCCGGCGAGCGGCAGCAGCCAGACGGATTGGTTTTTCTTCATGTCAGATCGAGGTTGGTTTTAATTTAATACTGGATGACGCGGTAATAGCGCGCGTCCACGGAATCCGGTTTGCTTGCGGTCTTGGGCGGGCCGTCGTCATACCATTGGGTGACATTGGCGCTGGCTTGGACGCTCGGCGTGGCGATGTTCCAATTGGTGGCGGTCAGGTCGCTGCTGTAAAGGATGACGTAGGTCTTGCCCGCGACCGAGGCGAACTCGATGACGAAGCGCGTGTCGCCGGGGATGCGCGTATCCGTGAACACGCGCGAGACGGCGACGGAACCATTGGTGCTGCCAAAGGTGGCGACGACCGGCACGATGGCCTCGGCGGACAGCGTGTTGGTGAACGCGAGCCGCGAGGGATCGTAGAATTCCAGAATGACGCTGACCGCGTTGGACGGGTCCACCGGGAAATTGTAGTTGATGAACGGCACGCCGTTGTTGGTGCCGTCCGCGTTCCACAAGCTCACGCCGCTGCGCAGCCCGCCGACATTGAGACGGAAGCCGAGCACGGTGGCGTTGCCGGTGTTCGTGACCGTGGCGGTTTCTTCAAACAAGCCGGTCTGCGGATTTAAAACCGGAACGCCGGCCAGAATGGTGAATTGTTTGGGCACGATCGAGGTCTGCACGCGCGAATCGGGCAGCACGCCGCTATTGTTCGTCGGGTTCGGATCGTAAGTCACCGCCAGCGCCGAGGCGACGTTGGTGAAGATACCCGAGGTTAGCGAATAGACCGTGACGGTGTAATTCGTCGAGGCGCCCAGCGCGAGCGACGGTATTTGCGGCCAATAGACCACGTTGTTCGTCGGCGGCAGGTGCGGTGTGACGATGCCGTTCGTGAGCTTGCCGCCGGAACTGGCGGAGACAAACACCAAGCCCGGCGGCAGCGTGTCGGATACCACGACATTGGAAGCGGTGGACGGCCCGAAGTTCGTCACCGCGATCGTGTAAACAAAATTGCTGCCGATAATCGCGGTCGGCGGGCCGACGAGCGTGACCACCACGTCGGCGGACGGCGCAATCTTAGTGGTGACGCGTGACTTACTCAACGTGCCGTTGTTATTCGTCGGATTCGGGTCGGCGACGGGCGACGTTGCCAACGCGATGTTGAGGAAGGAAGTCGCCGACGCCGGCGCGAGCAAGGTCAGCGTGAAAGTTGTCGCCGTGCCCGGCGCGAGCGTGAGGCCCGACCACGTCACCACGCCGTTGCTCAACGCGTAACTGCCCGAAGCGCTTTGGAGGATCGCGCCCGCCGGCAAATCATCCTGCACGACGACATTCGTCGCGGTGGACGGCCCGGCGTTGGTCGCGGTGATGGTGTAATCCACCGACTCGCCGGCAAAGACATTCGTGCCGCCGTCCTTGAACACCGCCACGTCCGCCAGCGGCGTGATGACCGTGCGCGTCTGGGCGTTGGTCAGTGAACCGTTGTTGTTGGTCGGATTCAAGTCCGCCGCCGCCGACGCACCGGAGGCGATGTTCGTGAACGTGCCGCCTTCCGCTGCGAAGATCGTGACGGTGAGATTGGTCACGCCGTTCAATGGCAGCGACGCGATGTTCCAAGTGACCACATTATTCGAGTTCGCGCCATTTCCGGAGGCGCTGACAAACGTGAAGCCGGGCGACAGCAGGTTGGAAATAATCAAACTGGTCGCCGTCGCCGGACCGCGATTGGTGACGCTCACCGTATAAACCAGATTGGAACCTGCGACCGCGCTGGCCGGTCCCGACTGCGCCACGCTGATGTCCGCCACGGGCAACACCGTGAGACTGACGGTCGCCGGCGGGCTGCTGATCGAACCGTTGTTGACGCGGAAGGTGAAGCTGTCATTGCCGACGTAATTGGTATTGGGCGTGTAAGTCACCGCGCCGGTGTTGGTGTTCAACAACGTCAACGTGCCGTTGGTCGGATTGCTCACAATGATATATGTGAGCGGCAAGCTGCCGGAATCGCTGCCGGTCAAAGTGATCGGCGTGGCGGTGTTTTCCGTCGTCGTCACCGATTGCGGATTCGCCACCGGCACCAAATTTGTCACCGTGATGGTGATGAGTGAACTATTCGTGCCGCCGATGTTGTCGGTGATCGTGTAGCCGATCGTCGCCACGCCGGTGAAGTTTGTGGTCGGGATGAAAATTACATTTGTCCCGCTGATGCTCGCCGTGCCATTCGTGGCACTTACACCCACCAAAGTCAGATGGCCGCCCGGCGTTTGCAGCACGTCATTGACCAGCGGAGTTAAGGTGTTCGTCGTGTTCTCATTCACCGTGTAAGTGTCCGGGTTCGCGAGCGGCGGAATATTAGTCACGGTAATCGTAATCAGACCCGTGTTTGTTCCGCCGACATTATCCGTGATGGTGTAACCGATCGTCGCCGTGCCGAGGAAATTCGTTGCGGGAATAAAAATCACATTTGTCCCGCTGATGCTCGCCGTGCCGTTCGTTGCACTTACACTGACCAAGCTTAAACTTCCGCCCGGCGTCTGCACCACATCGTTCACCAAAGGACTGAAGGTGTTAGTGGTATTTTCAGTGATACCATAACTGTCAGGATTCGCCAGCGGCGGCACGTTGGTGACGGTAATGGTGATGAGCGAACTGTTCGTCCCGCCGACATTATCCGTGATGATGTAACCAATGATTGTAATTCCCACAAAATTATTCGTTGGCGTGAACACCACGTTTGTTCCGTTGACGATTGTCGCAATGCCGTTGGTCGAGCTAACGTTGATCACCGTGATATAACCGCCCGGCGTCTGCACCAAGTCATTCGTCGTCACGGCAAATGTGTTCGTCGTGTTCTCGGCCACCGCGTAACTGTCCGGGTTTGCCACTGGTGGAATGTTGGTGACGGTAATGGTGATGAGGGAACTGTTAGTGCCGCCCACGTTGTCGGTGATGATGTAACCAATCGTCGCCACGCCAATGAAGTTTGTCGCAGGGACAAAAACCACATTCGTGCCGCTGATGCTCGCCGTGCCATTCGTCGCGCTCACACTCACCAAACTCAAGCTTCCGCCCGGCGTCTGCACCAAATCGTTCACCAAAGGATTCAAGGTGTTGGTTGTATTTTCAGTGATGCCATAGCTGTCGGGATTCGCCAGCGGCGGAATGTTGGTGATGGCCGTCACGACTGGTGCGCTGGTGTTATTAGTCGGGTTCGGTTCAAAAACCGGGCTGCCGCCGGTCGCAATGTTCGTGACGGTTCCGCGAGCGGTGGAAATGACAGTCAGGGTCAGGTTCGTGGTCGCGCCCGCCGCCAGATTGCCAAGGTTGGTCCAAATGACTTGGTTGCTGGCGTTGGTGGTCGTGACTGGAACGGAACTGACGAAGACCAATCCCGCCGGCAAACTGTCGGTCACGGAAATTCCCGTGGCGGCGGACGGCCCAAAATTCGTCACCGAAATCGTGTAATTGAAATTGGTGCCGAAAACGATTCCCGCCGGGCCGGTCTTGCCGACGGCCAGATTTGCCACCGGCGTCACGCTCGTCGTCACCGGCGGCGTGACGTTGTTCGTCAAGTTCGGATCGCTGGTCGGCGAACTCACGCTCGCCACGTTCGTCACCGTGCCGCTCGCCGGTGCCGTCACGATCAAAGTCAGATTGCTGATTTGCCCGCTCGTCAAGGTTCCCAAATTCCAGTTCACCACGCCGCTGCTGTTGACGCCATTGCCGCTCGCGCTCACAAAAATTACCCCGGCTGGCAACGTGTCCGTCACCACCACGCCGCCCGCGCTGGACGGGCCGAAGTTGGTGACCGAAATCGTGTAAGTCAGATTGCTCGACGCAAGAACGGTCGCCGCCGCAATTTTGCCGAGACCGACATCCGCCATGGGCGTAACCGTTGTCACGGCCACGATGTTGGTGTTGTTACCCGGATTCGGATCAACTGTGCCCGACGTGCTCGTCGCGCTGTTCGTCAATGTGCCGCCCGCCGGTGCGGTATAAGCCACCGTGAAATTTGTCCCGCCGCCAACTGGCAGCGACCCGGCCACGTTCGTCACCAGCACGCCGTTTGGCAGCGTGTCCACGACCACCACATTGGTCGCCAACGACGGTCCCGCGTTCGTCACCGAAATCGTATTCGTGTAAATTGCTCCGGCCAGCACATTCGTCGGCCCCACATTGAACAACACCACATCCGCGACCGGCGTCACAATGGTCGTCACGGGCGGCGTTATGTTATTCGTCAAGTTTGGGTCGGCGGTCGGCGAACTCACACTCGCCACGTTCGTCAGCGTGCCGCTGACCGGCGCCGTGACGGTCAAAGTCAAATTGGTCGCCGTATTTGCAGCAATGGTTCCCAAAGTCCAGGTGACGGTGCCGGCGTTGGTCGTCCCGCCGCCGCTCGCGCTGATGAAGACGACGTTGGTGGGCAGAACATCGCTGACGACGGTGTTGCTGGCCGCCGCCGGCCCCAGATTGGTGACGCTGATGGTGTAATTAAAATTGGTGCCGGCAAAAACACTGGACGGTCCGGTTTTGGTCGCGGCCAAATCAGCAGATTGCACCAGCGGCACGGTCGCGGTGACAACCGGCGCACTGCTGTTGTTGACGGCATTGGTATCGAGCGTGGGCGAACTGACTTTGGCGAGGTTGGTGATGGAGCCGTTGGCGGGCGCTTTCACGGTCAAGGTCACATTGCTCACCTGCCCGGAAACCAAAGTGCCCAGCGCCCAACTGACATTGCCGCCGGAGTTGACGCCGCCGCCGGTCGTGCTGACAAAAGTGACGCCAACGGGCAAGGCGTCCGTCACCACCACGCTGCTGGCTGACGACGGCCCGAAGTTCGTGACGGAAATGGTATAGACATAGTTGCTCGACGCGACCACCGAGGCGAGCGCCGTCTTGCCCACGGCCAGATCGGCGACGGGCGTGACGGTAGTGCCGACGGGCGTGCTGGCATTGTTATTTGTGTTGGCGTCGGGCGTGCCGGACGTGACGGTGGCGATGTTGGTGAGACTGCCACTGAACGGCGCGGTGACGGTGAGGGTGAAATTGGTTTTAGCATTCGCGGCGAGCGTGGCGACGCTCCAATTCACGGTGCCGGAATTATTCGTCCCGCCGCCGCTCGCGCTGACAAACACGGCATTCGTCGGCAGCACGTCGCTGGCGACAACGTTGCTGGCTGTCGCGAACCCAGCGTTCGTGATCGTGATGGTGTAATTAAAATTGGTGCCGGCCCAAACGGTCGCCGGGCCGGATTTGAAAATCGCCAGGTCGGGCGTCAGCAAAATTGTATCCACATCGGACGCGCTGTTGTTCGTCAGCACGGGATCGGTGACGCCCGTCGGCACGCTGCTGGCGACTGTGTTAGTCAACGCGCCGGAGGCATTCAGTGGCACGTTCGCCTGCACGGTCAGCGTGACGCTATTTCCCGCCGTCAGATTCAGTCCGTTCCAGACGCCGTTGGCCGGATTGAAATTTCCCTGCGCGGCGAACAAAGTGAGATTCGTCAGCAGCGCGGAAAAAGAATTGCTCAAGGTGAGGCTCGTGAGCGTGCTCGGCCCCAGATTGATGGCCGTGATGGTATAAGTCAGCGCGTCGCCCTGACGCACATTCGTCACGCCGTCGCTGATCGTCACGGCCAAGTCGGCGACTTGCACGACGGCGTTGGAGGTCGCCGCCGAATTGTTATTGGTCACGGTGTCAATGATGCCCGGCGGCGGCGTGACGGTGACAGAGGCGGCGACGTTGGTTCCAGAAACATTCGCGGAAAGCTGGCCGGAAATGGTCAGCGTGATGACGTCATTGGACGCGAGTGTGACGCCCGACCAGACGCCGGTCAGTGGATTGTAGCTGCCAAGGCTCGGCGTATAGACGGGCGACAAGATGGACGACGGCAGCGGCAGTGAAAGCGTGATGAAGTTGGTGATGTCGTTGACCGAGTTCGGCCCGTTGTTGGTGATGCTGACGGTGTAAGAAATCGGCGCGCCGGCGGCGACGGGATTCGGACTGCCGACGATGCCCGCCGCCAGATCGCAATAGACCGGCGAGATGTTGGCGGCGGCATTTTGCGCAGTGGTCGGGTCAATGCCATTGGCGTAAATCGTGGCGGTGTTATTGATGCGCAGCGGCGGGTTGGTGGAAATTGTCACCTGAAAAGTCACGACCGCCGTGTCGCCGACATTGATTTGCCCGGCCGGCCGGCCTGGCCCGTGAACTTCCCGCGCGACCGTGTAAGGCATGTTCGTGCCGCCGATGTCAGCGACGTTGGTTCCATTCAACGTCGTCGTGTTGGTGACATAAGTCACGCCGACGGGCAATGGATCAAGCAAGGTCGCGCCGGTGGTGTTCGTCGTGCCCACGTTCGGGATGTTGATCGTGTATGTGAACGTCGCGCCGGGAATCACATTCGTCAGGCTGGAAATTTTGTTGACCGCGAGCAACGGGACGAGCGTCTGCACATTGGCGTTGACCAAGGTGCCATTGATGATGGGGCTGTTCCCGCAGGTGCCGGCATACTCATAGTTGATCGTGGCCGCCGTGATGAACTTGGCCGACGGCGGGATCTGGTTCACCATCACCTGATAAGTCATGGTCAGCGCGGAATTCTGCCGGATGCTCACCAGCGGCACGCCGTTGACCGGATTGGCGCCGGCAATCGTGACGCCGTTGGTGGTGAATGAATTCGTGATGAAACTTGTGCCGAACGGCAGCGGGTCGGTGAAAATCAAATTCACCGCGTCGGCCGTGCCGGAATTCGTCACGGTCACGGTGTAAGTCAAAATGTCGCCAACAAACGTGCTGCCCTTGTCCACGGTCTGCACCGTGGTCAGCACCGGCGAGCCGACGTCAATCTGCAACGCCAGCGCATTGACCGAATAACCGTCGCCCACCGTGATGTTCTGCGCGTAGGCGGAAGTGATGCCGTTGGTCAGGCCGCCCGAAACATCCACGCTCGTGATGTCCCAGCCTTGCCGCGCGCTGAATGTCACTGCTCCCGGCGTGGAATTGCTCAAACCAAAAGTGCCGTTGGTGGCCAGCAGCCCATTGTCTCCGTTGATTTGACTGGCAAAAAAATTGTTCGCCAGATTGTTCGGCCCGGACAGTTGCATCAGCGTGTTCGTCGTCGGACCAAAAAGCATTTGATCGCCGGTCTTGTTGGGATCGCCCTCCACTGCGCTGACGAGCAGCCGTGCATTCACCGTGCCCGTGGACGGCGTGCAAAAACCGGTGACCGCCGCCGGGTTCGGCGCTGCGCCACCGGAAATCGCAAAGGAATTGCCGACGAACAGTGAAAGATTGCGCGGGTGCAACGTCGCGTTGCCATACACGACCGCGAGCGTCCAACCGCAGGCGTTATTGGCGTCCTCGCTGGCGATCGCCGTGCCCGGCACGCCGCCCGCCGCATAAGTTCCAGCACCCGCGCCTTGCACTAGCGCGGTCACGTTGGCTGAACGCACATAAAAAATTGCCGACGAGCCATTCGTCACCAACGTCGCCGTGATTGGGTCGGGCGCGACCAGATTCGTAGAACCGTCCGGCAAAATAAATTTCACCGGCGTGTTCAAATTGGTCAGCACGTTGCCCGCCGGCGGCGGATCGGCGGCGATTTGCGCCGAACCGGCCCAAATTAATTCCGCATACAACACCGTGCTGTTCATCGGCAGCGTCAGCACCGCCGCCGAGGAATTGTTGCTCCAATTCAACGTCGTCCCCGCCGCATAACTGCCCACCTGCGAATTCGTGTTCAGCGTGATGAACGTGCCGATGGAATCCAAAGTTCCCGGCTGGTTCGCGCCCGACTGCTTGGCCAACCCCAGCGTGTTGCCGGTGAACGAAATCGCGCCGCTGGCGGTGTTGACGTAGCGCAGCAAATAATTTTGCGCCGCCGCCGGCAGCCCGGCGGCCAGACAGGAAAATACCACCAACGAAAATCCCGTCAGCCGGCGGATCAGGTTCCCGTGTAAATAACTATTCGTCATATTCAAGCAATAAGGATTAAATCAACCAGCCTGAGCCGGTTGACTTTTATTCGCGGTGAGGAACCGATTTTCTGGGTGTCTGCAAACAAATTATGTTTGCCTGTGGCGGATTGTCATTAAAAGCAGTCGGGACGCAAGAAAATTGTCAATAACTTGTGAATAGTTGATGGATTTTCTTGATTTTCAACAAAATAAAAATGTTAAAAACTATTCCACAAAAAACAATATCCCGAAAGAGCGGACGCGAAACGCCCAGGGAAAAACTTAAGCCGTATCTGCAAACCGGCGAATGGAGCGAATAATTGAATAAGCTAGTTTGGCAACAAAGATTCCGCTCACTGGGCTTGAAAATAATTCTGAATCTCTTGCAGATACTTCCTGATGTGATTAGCGCGAAACTTATCCAGTTTGGTCAGCTTGTAGAATTCCGTATCAAGAGGTCCAAGTTCGCTGTGCTTATATGATTCAGCAAACGAATCCCAATTTTGAGGCTTTTTGAATTCGGCCATCATGGGAGATTCATCTTTCTCGATCATAATCGCATACTTGAGCAGTGCCGCGTGTTGCTTTGCGCCAAGATACACCACATCGTCAAGTGCTTCAGAAGCAAGCTTGCCAGATAAGTTCCAAAAGTATTGGTTGAAACCGCCATTTTCTACTTCCGATTGCAAAACCAAAACCGTGTAGAGCGGACGAATTAACACAGGAAGTTTTCTGACCTGTTCTTGGGCCTTTTCCATTTTCACACCTTTGAGCGGTTTGCATATGAGTTGATAAGCCGCCAGAGACAGTTCGAAGTCTTCCATGTCCGCAGCCTGATTATTTGTCAGACTTAACAAATTAATGTCTTCTTCCATAAGTTTTACAAAATGGAAGCCACTATTTACTTCTCCCGCTTCAAAAGAAATTCTGCTAGCGCTTCGAGCGCAATCGCTTTGCCCTTGAAAATTTTCAGCGCGGCAAACGCCTTGGCCGTCAGTTGCGCCGCGATCTGCCGCGATTTTTCCAGCCCGACTATCGCCGGGTAGGTCGCCTTTTGCACGGCCACGTCCTTGCCCGCCGTCTTGCCAAGCTGCTCGCTGGTCTGCGTCACGTCCAGGATGTCGTCAATCACCTGAAACGCGAGGCCGACGTTGTAGCCAAATTCAGTCAATGCCTTCAGTTGCGCCGCCGAACAATTCGCGCTCATGCCGCCGAGCCGCACGGAACAGCACAGCAGCGCGGAGGTCTTGCGCTCGTGGATGAATTTCAGTTCGGCGAGGGAAAGTTTTTTGTTCTCACCTTCCAAATCCGCGACTTGTCCGCCGACGAGTTGCAACGAGCCGGACGCGCGAGCGATTTCCAGAATGATCTCGTCGTGCGGATAGCGCGGAAATTTTTTGCATTGCGCGGCGATCTCGAACGCCTGCGTCAACAATGCGTCGCCTGCGAGCACGGCGATGCCTTCGCCGAAAACTTTGTGGTTGGTCGGCTTGCCACGGCGGAAATCGTCGTTGTCCATCGCGGGCAGATCGTCGTGGATGAGGGAATAAGTGTGGATGCACTCGACGGCGCACGCGAGCGGCATGGCGACTGCGTCGCTGCCACCACAAGCTTCAGCGGCGGCCAAGAGAACTGCCGGGCGCATTCTTTTTCCGCCGGCGAAAAGAGAATAGCGCATCGCCTTGTGGATCGTCGCAGGCTTAGTTTTTTCGGACGGCAGAAATTTATCGAGCGCGGCGTTGACGGTTTCGGTGCGCGTGGCAAGGAATTGGTTCAGGTCGAAGGATTGTTTTGCGGCCATAAAATTATTTGCAGAAAATGCCGGAAATCGGCGCAAGTTAGAAGGGAATTTTTAAAGATTGCTTTGCGGCAGCCGGCTGGTATTCTGACCCGCTCGTTTTCTGAAACTATAATGAACGCTGAACTTTGCAAAAAGGCCTTGGAAAAAGTTGGCAACCCCAACGTGCTGGTCAACATCGTGTCGCGCCGCGTGCGCCAACTTAATGCCGGCGGCGGCGGGTTAGGCCGTCCGCTCGTGGACGTGCCGGCCAGCATGGGTCTCGCCGACATCGCGCTGACGGAAATCATCGAGGAAAAGATGGGCTGGGAATTGCCGGAAGAAAAAGCGGCGGTGCGCCCGGTAGCCAAGAAGCGCAAGAAACATTGAGCACGCCTGAAAATTTAACGAAGCCGGAGGAATTTTTCTTCCGGCTTTTTTATTTCCTAAAATCCGCGTAAGCTGCGCGAAAGAATTTTTCATGGCCGACATCGTGACCAACCACAAAGCCCGGCGCGATTACCACATCCTCGAAACCTTCGAGGCGGGCATCGTGCTGCATGGCACGGAGGTCAAGTCGCTGCGCGCGGGCAAGGGGCAGATCGCGGACGCGTTTGCACGCATCGAAAAAAATGAGGCGTGGCTCTATAACGCGCACATTGACGAGTATTCGCACGGCAACTTGCAGAATCACGAGACGAAAGCGCCGCGCAAACTGCTGCTGCACAAATCGGAGATCCGCAAACTTTTTGAGCTGGCGTCGGTCAAGGGCAATGCGCTGTTCCCGCTGGCGTTTTTCTGGAAAAACGGAAAAGTGAAGGTGTCCATCGGCGTAGGCAAGGGTAAGCAGTCGTTCGACAAGCGCGACGACATCAAGAAACGCGACTCCGACCGCGAGATGAAACGCGCGACGATGAAGTGGACGAAAGGGAAATAATTCAAGCCGCGCGTTCCCAACGAAATTTCCGATCTGTCTCTTTGATGGGCAAATCATTGATGCTGGCGAAGCGACGTTTCATGTAGCCGAGTTCGTCAAACTCCCAGAGCTCGTTGCCGTAGGAGCGAAACCACTGGCCGGAATCGTCGTGCCATTCATACTCGAAACGCACGGCCATGCGATTGTTGCGAAATCCCCATAGTTCTTTTTTGAGGCGGTAATCCAATTCCTTGCGCCACTTGCGCCGGAGAAATTCCACGACTTGCGCGCGGCCGTGGATGAACTCGGTGCGGTTGCGCCATTCGGTGTCCTCGGTGTAGGCGAGCGACACGCGTTCGGGATCGCGCGAATTCCAGGCGTCTTCGGCGGCCTGGACTTTTTGGCGCGCGGTTTCTTCGTCGAACGGCGGCAAGGGCGGGCGCGGATTCATGTCAGTTCGTTTTAAGTTTTACCATTTTGCTTGAGCAGGCCGGGCCAGTTCTTGTTGGCCTTGCCCACGTTGCCGTCAAAATCGGCGTTGAACGCCTTCAAGATGTCGGAATTCAGATTGAGATACAATTTATTGTCACGCACCTGCCAAGTGCCGATGTCCGCGGGAAACAGCTTGTCCAGCCCGACGCCGTAGGCGCAGAAGCCGCCGAACTGCGGCGCGTATTGTTCCGGGTTTTTCAAAAATAATTTCTGGTGCTCCTCGCTGGCGAACAGGTAGGTCGCGCCGTCAAATTCAGCGGTGATGAACGGCGAGCCGTTCACCGGTTTAGCATCCGTGAAAAAAGCGACCGGGTCGTAGCCGTTCACAGCGATGTTGCTCGCGCCGGCGACGTTGACCAGTTTGGGTGCGGTGGGGGATGCGATGGTGGTTTTCATTTTTTGTGTTCTTTCAATTTTAATTGTTTTAGTTTTTTTGCGCCGCCGGTTTTTCGAGCGGCGAAGTGACAATGACACGTTTGTGGAAATTGAAAAAGTAGGCACAATTCGGCAGGCTACTTACAAATCGGTGTAAATTTATGACGGCAAGCGATAAAAATTTTCTGAAAATAATGCCGAAATTGAACTCTAGGCGCGTGGACACGCTGCTTGAAGACGTGATTGGCTGCCGCTGGAGTATCAGCGTGTTGCGCGCGGTGGGCGGCGGCGTGCATCGTCCGGGCGCGCTCGAACGCCACATCGCCGGCATCAGCACCAAGGTGCTCGCCGACCGACTGCGGCAGTTTAATCGCGCCGGAATTTTCGAGCGCGTGCAGTTTCCGGAAATCCCGCCGCGCGTGGAATACCGGCTGACGAGTTTCGGCAAAAAATTCTTAAAACTTTTGAAAGCGGCGGAGAAGCTTCAGGCGGAACTGGATCAAAACGGGCGAAACTGATCGCGCCTATCCGCTCAAAATTAAAAAAGCGAGGCCGTGATGACCTCGCTTTGAAATGATTGGTTGATTTGGCTTAAGCCTTCTTCTTGGCTTCGTCGCCCTTTTTCCAGGTGCGCTTGGGTGCTTTGGTGACAATGCCCTGCTTGAGCGCGGCGGCGGAAACGCGGATGTAGCGAACTTCGCCGCTGGGCAGTTGCGCCTTCACACGCTGCAAGTTCACATGGAACTTGCGCTTGGTGATCGCGGTGATGTGCGTGCCGATGCCGCCGGTTTTCTTCGCTTTACCGGAGCGCCAGATGATGCTGCCCTTCATCGGGCGTTTGCCGGTCAATTCACAAATGCGTGCCATAAATTTTACTTTCGCGATTTCTTGTTTCGAGTCGCAAAGAGTATCAGCGAAATCGCCGGTGACAAGTCCTTTTTCATGGAAAATCTACGTGCCTTTGCCGCGCGCCGAACGTATCTTCAGCACGCAATTTTTATGGCCACACTCAAACCTTTTGCCGCGCTGCGGCCCCAACCCGAACTCGCCGCGCAAATCTGCGAACTGCCTTACGACGTGATGTCGTCCGACGAGGCGCGCGCTATGGCCGCCGGCAAGCCATTGAGTTTTTTGCACGTCAGCAAGCCGGAAATTGATCTGCCCGCCGGCACGGATTTGTATTCGCCGGAAGTTTATGCGCAGGGTGCGGAAAATTTTCAGAAACTCATCGCGCAAGACGCGCTCAAGCCAGACGACAAATCAAATTTTTATTTGTATCGGCAAATCATGGGCGCGCACGCACAAGTCGGTTTGGTCGCCGCCGCGAGCTGTGCGGAATATTTGAACGGCATCATCAAAAAGCATGAGTTCACGCGGCCCGACAAGGAAGACGACCGCGTGCGCCACATCGAAGCGCTCAACTCGCAGACCGGCCCGGTTTTTTTGACGTATCGTGCGCAGGAAAAATTTGACGAATTTGTCGCCAAGAAAATTTCCGAGACGCCCGCCGTGGATTTCACCGGCAGCGACGGTGTGCGCCACACGTCGTGGACCATTTCCAACGCGGATGAAATCAAATTCATCGAAACGCAATTCGCCGGGATTCCATTTTTGTATATCGCCGACGGCCATCATCGCAGCGCGGCGGCGGCGCGCGTTTTTCAGTCGCGCCAAGGCGCAGGGCACAGTGGCGAATTTCTCACCGTCATTTTTCCGCACAACCAGATGCAGATTCTGCCCTACAACCGGGTGCTGAAAGATTTGAACGGCCTCACGCCGCACGAACTCGTCTTAAAGCTGGAAAAAGTTTTTGAAACCATCCGCGTCGGCGAAGCCTCGCCCGCACGCAAGCATGTGCTCGGATTGTTCTTGGACGGTCAATGGCACCGGCTGACGTTCAAGCCGGAGTTCACCAAGATCGCTGATCCGATTGAACGGCTCGACGTGACGCTGCTGCAAAAAAATGTGCTCGCGCCGATTTTTGGCATTGATGATCCGCGCACGAGCAAAAAAATAAATTTTGTCGGCGGCATTCGCGGCACGGCGGAACTGGAAAAACTCGTCAACAGCGGCGAATACGCCTGCGCGTTCTCGATGTTTCCCACGAGCATCGAGGATTTGATGACCATCGCTGACGCGGGTGGCATCATGCCGCCCAAAAGCACCTGGTTCGAGCCGAAGCTCCGCGACGCGATGTTTTGCCACCTGATCTGATTTACGATTTTGGATTTACGATTTACGAGACCGCATCAATTTCGGGAGCGACGCGTAAATCGTATATCGTAAATCGCAAATTCCGTTTTGTAACAATTTCCCTTCGCGGCTGTCTTGCGGTTAAATGATGCCACCCGAAATGACCAGCGCGCAACAGGACGAATCCGCCGTGGCCGCCGTGCGTGGTGGCGACGCCGAGCGTTACCGCGAACTCGTCGAACGCCACGAACGCCGCGTTTATGCCGTTGCGTGGAGCCGGCTGGGTGACGCTGCACTCGCGGAAGAGGCCACGCAAGAGGCCTTCATCCGGGCGTATCGGCGATTGTGGCTGCTCGGCGACGGTGCGAAATTTTCCGGCTGGGTCAATACCATCGCCCGCCGCGTCGCCATCAATTTCGGCTTGCGCCACCGTCGCGAACTCAACAAACGCGAACGCTGGGCGCTGGAAAATCCCGGCAATCCGCCGGAAGAAAATTCCGCGAACGAAACCGATTCAATTTATACGCCGGAAACTTTGCGACAGACGCTCGCGGAACTGCCTGCCGCGCACCGCGAATGTCTGGTGCTGTTTTATCTCGAAGGCAAAAGCGGCACGGAAGCGGCGGCGGCGCTGGGAATTTCCGAGGCCGCTTTGCGCGTGCGTCTGCACCGCGCCCGCGCCGCGATGCGCGAGCGGCTGGAGGAAAAACTGGAAGGCTCGCTGGCGAATTTGCGTCCTTCGCATCCGCTCGCCTCTGCGGTCATGGGGGCGATTTTGACTTCTTCCCCCGCGAAGCTCGCGGGCAGCGGCGTTGGGGCAAAGATTTTATATTATTTACTGCCGGTAAAACTCTTCTTCCTGTTTCTGTGGGCAATAATGATTCTGCCCAGCTTGCTTTTGAGTTTGGTTACGACGCGCATGGAGCAGCGAAATTTTCGCGACCCCGAAGGTTTTCGTGCGCGTATTTATCGCATATCAAGCAGGCGAAAATTATGGCTGATAGCACTGTTGATGGCAGTGCCTTGGCTCATTATTTATTCCGCGTCAGCCCTGCGTCTGTTGGAGATAGGAAACATAAGAACGCTTTTTCTTGGCATCGCTTTACTTTCTGTCTTCGTCTTGATTTTTTCAGCGCGAAAACTTGTGATCAACCGTGATCGCCTGCATATCACTACATTCTTCACGTCGCTGATCATGATTCCGGGCTGGCTGGCAATTGGTCTGGGTTGGCTGCCGGTGAGCGCGAACAGCACTATCATGATGTTTTACATCCTGCTGTTTATCATCGGTCGCGGCACCCAGCCTTTACGGATGGATTACAACCTGTTCCGGCGGGCATTGCAGAAAATGCTAGAAAAAACTTCGGCGGAAAATTCTCCAACCAAAACTGCAATCCCATTGAACAAATCGCAGTTGCTCGTGTTCGCCCGTTTTCTGGGCAATCGCCTGCTGGTCGTTGATTACATTTGGCGCGGGCAAGGATTGATCCTTCGATTGCCTCCATTAAAAACTTCTTTGTGGGATGTCTTGGGAAGTTTTTGTTTCTATTCCATTTCCGGTCGGCGGTTTTCTTATTTGTTGCTGGAGTGGAACGGAGCCGTTTCCGTGCAATTGGGAATCAACGACGAGGAAGCTTTGCGGACTTCGGAAGGACGCTCATCGCCCGGCGCAGCGGACTTGGAAAAACAAGTGGCAGTCGCCGTCGAATCGGCTTGGCGGCATTTTCGAAATGGCGACTCCGCTTTGGCCGAACGTGTCTTGGGTCAGGTGCCGGAAGCGGATATTTTCATCGTGCCACCGGCGCGGTCGAAGGCAGTTCGCCTGCAACGTGGCGTCATGATATTTTTTCTGGCGCTCATGCTGATCCTCAACGGACTGATATTTTTCCAGCCGGCGTGGATGGATAATGTAAGGCCGGTGAATGTCACCGAGGCGCAAGTGCGTGAGTTTATGAGTTTGGTCAGCACCAATCCGAACCCACTTGTTCCCGAAACTTTGATTGGCGGACAAACAGGCTTCACTCAAAAGGAATTCGCACTGGATCCCCACAATGCCTTGTTTGGTTGTTTGGTGCTGCCGGGAACAAATCTGTTCACGCCGCGCGGATTACAGGCGGTGCATTCGATAATCCTTGGCAGCGACGACCTTGAAAAGTGGCGGCAAAATCCAAAGCGCGTGCAATTATTTATGAACAGCCAGTATCACCGTGCGATTTACGAGGGCTGGTTGAGCTGGCCGGAATTGAACTTGCAACCCGCCGATTGCGAAGCGTTTTTGCATACAAATCGTTCTTCAATTTACGCGGGAGCTTTAATGGGACTGGGAGCGAATTGGAAGTTTTTCCTGTCGCGTTGCGATGCGTGGTCATGGGTTGAATCAAAACATTACGACGTGATGCGGATTCAAAATTGGGCGGTGTGGGACTTGCGTTTTTTGAGTGAAATAAATTCCCTCGATCTGGTTGACCGTGAAAAACTCATCCAACAAATCGCCGACGTGCAAACGCTTTCTGCAAATCCACCGGGCAATCCGCCGATCCACGACTGGCGCGACGTGCGCGGTTTGTTTTTCACGCCATGCTTTCCCGCGTTGCAGGACACTTATAATTCGCTCGCCGCGATGGAAATTCTCGGCGGGTTGGACAAGATTGACTGCGAGGCGTGCATCGAAGGCATTTTGAAAAGGCACGCCGGTAAAGGCTATTTCACCTCGCCCGATTCCGGCAGCTACAACGAATACCACATTGACGGCAGCGCTCGCGACACCATCGCCGCGTTTGAATCGCTGCGCATCCTCGGCGCACTCGACCGTGTGAAGGATTTGGATAAATGGCAGTTCCGCGTGGCGTCATACAACTCATCCAAACCCGATGCGAACGGCGTCCGCGTTTTGACGTGGGATGAAATCGAGGCGTGGGTCTGCCAGCAACGGCTGGAAAAAATCCTTCGCGAGCGCAAAGAGAATCCATCCGCACCATTCCGTTCGCTGCTGGAACCGTGAAAGGTGGCGGTGATTTGTTGCGTGTCTTTCGTATGTTTCATGGTTAATTTTTCGGCGTGCCGTCCGCCCGCCTGAAACGCAGTCTCCGCGCCACGTTCCTCGGCCTTGCCGTGAACGTCACGCTGACCGTCGCGAAATTTCTCGCGGGCAGCCTCGGTCATTCGCAGGCGCTCATCGCGGACGCGGTGGAATCGCTCGCAGATATCTTCAGCTCGATGATTGTCTGGCGCGGCCTCGTCGTCGCGGAGACGCCACCGGACGAAGACCATCCCTACGGCCACGGCAAGGCCGAGCCGCTCGCCGCCGCGCTGGTTTCCGTGATGCTGCTGGTCGCAGCGGGATCCATCGCGTTCAACGCCTTGCACAGTCTGAACGAACCGCGCATCGCCCCTTCGCCGTGGACGCTGATCATCCTGATCGTGGTGATTGGCGCGAAAGAAACCTTGTTCCGCTTTGTGCTGCGGGAATCCGAGACGGTTTCCAGTTCCGCCGTGGAAACGGATGCGTGGCATCATCGCAGCGACGCCATCACTTCCGCAGCGGCGTTTCTGGGCATCAGCATTTCGCTCGTCGGCGGCAAAGACTACGCGGCGGCGGACAACTGGGCCGCCGTCACCGCCGCCGCCGTCATCGCCTGGAACGGCTGGCGGCTGCTGCGTCCGGCGTTCAATGAACTGATGGATCGCTCGCCCGACCGCGAACTCATCGAGAAGATCCGTACCGTGGCAGGGACGATTCCCGGCGTGGACGGCGTGGAAAAATGTTTCGTGCGCAAGATGGGTTATCAATTTTTCGTGGATATGCATCTTGAAGTTGACCCGCAGATGACGGTGGAAAATTCCCACCGCATCGGACATGAGGTGAAAAATAAAATTCGCGCGCAAATCCCTTCCGTGCGCGATGTGCTCATCCACATCGAACCGCTCAAGCCGGTCGCAAAATAAATTTGTGAATGTCGAAACGCATTTCAAAGGCTGGGCGAAACCGGGAATCATACCGCCAAGCTTGAATTCCGGCGTGGGCGTTGAGCCTCACGAAACACTCGACGCCATCAGCGGGCATTTCCGGATTTTTCAACTGCGCGACGGCCACCGTTTTTCCACTGACGACATTTTGACGGCGTGGTATGGTACGACATGGTGTCCGACCGCGCGCACGGCGCTCGACCTCGGCAGTGGCATTGGAACCGTCGGCATGATTTGCGCGTGGCGTCTGGTCAGCACGAAATTCGTGACAATCGAAGCGCAAAGCGACAGTGTCGTGCTCGCCAAAAAATCTGCATGCTACAATGGAATCGAAAACCGCTACGAAATCCGCGAGGGCGATCTTCGCGCGCCGGAAATTTTAGGAGCCGAGGAAAAATTTGATTTAATCACCGGCAGCCCACCATATTTTCCGCTCGGCGACGGCGTTGAAAGCGAACATCCACAAAAACTCGCGTGCCGTTTTGAACTGCGCGGAACCATCGCTGATTATTGCACGACCGCTGCGAAGCATCTCGCGCCGGGCGGATTTTTCGCGTGCGTGTTTCCGCACGAGCCGGCGCAACTCGCGCGCGTCGAAGCCGGCGCAAAAAATTCCAATCTGGTCATCGTGCGCAAACGCCCGGTGGTTTTTCGCGAAGGCGACGCGCCGTTGATCGCGCTGTTGGGATTGATGCGCGCGGAGGATTTGCCGGAATGGTTTCGCGGCCAGACGTGGACGGAGCCAGATCTAATCATCCGCGCGCGCGATGGAAAAATTCATCCTGAATATTCCGCCGTGAAGCTAGCCATCGGCTTTCCGCCGTAAAATTTGCTTCAAAATTCTGTTCCCTTTTTCGCTTTAGCGGACATTTATAGGCAAATGCAGGAGCTGGACGACATCGCGCTGCTGAAGCAATTCGCCGAAAACGGTTCCGAGCCGGCGTTTGCCGAAATCGTGTCGCGCCACGTCAACCTGGTTTATTCCGCCGCGCTGCGGAAGGTCGGCGACGCGCACGCGGCACAGGAAATTTCGCAGGCCGTTTTCATCATCCTCGCGCGCAAGGCGCAATCGCTCGGCGCGAAGACAATTCTTTCCGGCTGGCTTCATCAAACCACGCGGCTGACGGCGGCGAACTTTCTGCGCGGCGAAATCCGGCGTCAAAAACGCGAACAGGAGGCATTCATGCGATCCACTTTGAACGAGGACATAAATGAAACGTGGCGGCAAATCGCGCCCGTCTTGGACGACGCCATTTCCAAGCTCGGCGCCAAAGACCGCGACGCGATTGTGCTGCGATATTTTGAAAATAAAAGTTTGGTTGAGGTCGGTGCGGCGATGGGCACGGGCGAGGACGCGGCAAAAATGCGCGTAAGCCGCGCGCTGGAAAAACTGCGGAAGATTTTCAGCAAACGCGGCGTGAGACTGTCGGCGGCGCTGATTGCGGGCGCGGTCTCGGCCAGTTCGGTTCAGGCCGCGCCGGTTGGCTTGGCAAAAACAATTTCCGCCGTGGCGATGGCCAAAGGTGCGGCGGCCACAACCTCAACCTTAACACTCGTAAAAGGAGCATTGAAAATTATGGTTTGGACAAAAATGAAAACGGCGATTGTGGTCGGCGTGGGTGTATTGCTCGCGGCGGGAACGACGACGGTGGTGGTGAAAGAATTTCGACCCAGCACCGATGCTGATAAGTATTTATCAACGATGGACTGGCAGGCGTTTCAAAAAGCACCGCCGCTATTTGTAGTCCGGCCAACTCATTATTTGGATACGTTGGGCATTAATGCCACTACCGACGGGAAGCGGATGCTTGGGCGCGACGCGGATATGGAATTCCTGATTCAATATGCCCATGGTTTTTTTGTGCGGACACGGATCATTTTGCCCGCTGAAAAACTGCCAACCAACTGCTTTGATTTTGTGATTTCGGTTCCAAGGGCGGCGGAAAAATTTCAAGAAGAAATCAAACGCCGGTTTGGCTATGTCGCGCATCGGGAAATTAGGAACATAGATGCGCTGGCGTTGAAAGTCAGGAATCCAAACGCATCTGGTTTGAAAGTAAGCAATGGAAAAGAATCGAGTCAGCGCGACAATCTGAACTGGTCAGGGTTTTCGATGGAATTCCTCGCCAGTCAAATTGAGAACTACTTGTCCGTGCCGGTGGTTGACCAAACCGGGCTGAAAGGCAATTACGATGTCCGGCTGGATTGGCAGACAGACTATTCCACTGCGGGAAAAGAAAAATTCCGTCAAGCCGTCCTTGACCAGTTGGGCTTGGAATTGGTCGCCACCAATCTGCCCATCGAAATGCTCATCGTCGAAAAAGTAAAATAATTGTCCGGTTTGGCCGTCCGGCGGACATATCTATTAAGTCGAGCATAAATAGCTTGAAACAAAACGGCTTTAGCGGTGTCTTATTGAAAATGAATTTCCGGCGCGCGTTTACCTTGATTGAACTGCTCGTGGTCATCGCCATCATCGCGATCTTGGCGGCGTTGTTGTTGCCCGCGCTGGCCTCGGCCAAAACGAAGGCGCAGAAGCTTGCGTGCATGAATAATCTCAAGCAGTTGGGAACTGCGTGGATCATGTATAACGGCGACAATCAGGGCAACATTCCGGCGTGCTGGCTGTTGAATCCTTATAGCGAGCCCAACACCTACAACACAAATATCTGGGTGCTCGGCGTCGCCAAGACCAGTAATCTGCCCGGTTTCGGCCCGCCGGTTGACCCGGGGGTGCTGGATTGCACCAATCCAGACAGCATTTCGCGCGGCACGCTTTTTCCCTATCTCAAGTCCTACGCGGTCTATCGTTGTCCCAGCGACCAGAGCGAGGTGAACGGCGTGAATGTGCTGCGCAGTTATTCGATGAACAACTGGATGAACGGCTGGCCGTTCGCCGACTTGAGCGACACGGTTGATTCAGCGCATCGCTTGTTCAAGGCGGATTCCAGCATCACGACGCCCTCACAGCTTTACGTTTTTCTGGATGAAGATGACAGCAGCATCAACGACGCGATGTTTGTGGTGTATATGAACCCGGACGAAGGATTTCAGGACGAACCGTCGCACCGTCATCTCACCGGCTACCCGCTCGTCTTCGCCGACGGACATTCGGAGGTCTTCAACTTCGTGGATGACGACCATGATTTGGAAAAATTGGAAGGCGCCGCGACGGTTCCGCAATAAATTTTGGCGGTGAAAATTTCAGGTCGTCGCCGCGCGCCGGAGTTTCCAGCGGTTGTGAACCCAGAACCAGTTCGCCGGGTCGCGGCGGACGGCAGTTTCCATGGCCGCGTTGATGTCGCGTGTGATCTCGTCGCCGGAGCGGCGGTGGCCATTGGCGTGCGTTGGGATGGCTTCGCCCGTCTCGATGACCCAGCGGCCCAGACCGATCCGGTAACAGATCGGCACAAATAGTTCGCAGTGATAGCGGCTGGCCATCACCGCCGGCGCGCGCGAGGCGAAACACGGCTGGCCGAAGAAGTTCACTTCCAGTCCGCCGTCCCGCGTGCTCTGATCCGCGACCAGCGTCAAGAGCACGCCGCCCTTGTCCAGCGCGCGCTTCAACTCCTCCGCCTCCGACCGCCGCTCGAACATCCGCGTGCCCGAACGCGTGCGCAGTCCCAAAAACAGCCGGTTCAACGCCGGTTGGCGGATGCCACGATAAGTGGCGGCGCACGCATAGCCGCTTAAATAAAACCCCATGTGGACGAAGGCTTCGAAATTTCCAAAATGCCCGGTCGCGAAAAGCCGGCTCGACGGCTGGCAACCATCAGCCGCGTCATGAGGACTGATACCGGGACCCTTGACCTGCAACACTTCCCGTAACCGCGCCGCGCTCATCCCCGCCGCGTGTATGGCGCCGCAGGTGTTTTCGCCGATGCGCCGGAAGTTTTCATGCGCCAGCGCGCGGATGTTCGCCGCCGATTGCTCGTGTTGGAAACAGCGGGTGAGATTGGCGATGGCCATGCGCCGGTGGCGTCCGTCCAGCCAGAAAACCACCTCGCCGCCAGCGCGACCGATGCGCGCCGCCCACATCAACGGCATCGCTTGTAGCACGCCGATGCCGAGGCGGGTGATGAAGCAAAGGATTTTATCCACGTCCACTGCCAGCATCGCATACCTGCGCCTGACGGACAACAAATTCGACGCGAGCGGTTTCATTTCCACTTTGCGTTCCGGGCGGCTTGGCGGTTTAATCCCGGCAATGAAAAATTCCCGGGCATTCACCTTGATTGAACTGCTCGTGGTCATCGCCATCATCGCGATTCTGGCGGCTTCGCTGTTGCCCGCGGTTTCATCCGCCAAAATTAGTGCGCAGAAAACTTCCTGCATGAACAATCTTAAACAACTCGGGATCGCGTGGACGATTTACAACGGCGACAACGGCGGGAAAATTTCTTCCTGCGTGCCCTTCATTTCACGCGGCATAGGCAATTCAAACGCGTGGGTGCTCGGCGTTTCTTGTCCAACCAACTGGCCCAACCCTTTCGGCGTGGTTGACGCCGGTGTTTTGGATGCTACCAATCAAAACGCCATTTCGCGCGGCACGCTTTTCCCGTGCAGCAAGGCGGCGGCGGTTTATCGCTGTCCCACGGATTCGCGCGCGGAAAACGGCGTGCCTTTTGTGCGGAGTTATTCGATGAACAATTGGATGAATGGCGTTCCCTTCATCAGCGCCAATTCCAATGACCTCGACGATGCTCATCGCCTGTTCCAAACTGAATCCAGCATCCCGACGCCATCGCAACTGTTTGTTTTCATTGACGAAGACGCCAGCACCATCAACGACGCGATGTTTGTGACCATCATGGATCCGGCAGAAGGATTTGAAGACCAGCCCGCCTTGCGGCACAAGACCGGATGCGCGTGGAGCTTTGCCGATGGTCATGCGGAAATTTTTTCGTTCGTCAACGATGATACGGATTTGGCAAAATTAAGGAGCGCCGCAACCGTTCCGCAATAATCCTGTTCATCCCGTTTCAAATTCATTTCCTCTTTGCGTCCATGGCGACTTGGCGGTTTAATCCCGGCAATGAAAAACTTCCGGGCATTCACCTTGATTGAACTGCTCGTAGTCATCGCCATCATCGCGATTCTGGCGGCGTTGCTGTTGCCGGTGTTGAGGAGCACAAAAAATCAGGCCGCCAAAACTGCCGACCTCAATAATTTCCGCCAGATGATGATCGCCCTGCACGTTTATACCGGCGACAACAATGATGTGCTGACGTGGCCCAATTGGGATTACGGCGGTGCCATGCCGGATGGAACAGCCCGCTCTGGCTGGCTTTACACGCCGGATCTCACGGCCACCGGCACGAACATTTTCAACGCGAAGGCCGGACTGCTTTGGAACTCTTTGCACGCCGGGAAAGTCCTTTTGTGCCCGATGGATCAGCCGGACGAACTTTATACCACTAAATCCGGCAATGTGGAGCAACGCGCGCAACAGCTTTCCAGTTACATCATGAACGGCGCTGTGATCGGCTTTCGGAGCGGCTACCACTCGAACGCGGTGCCGGTGAAAATTTCGCAAATGCAACCGGGCGATTGCGTGTTATGGGAAGTGGATGATCGCGACCCGTCCAGTTTCAACGACGGTTCTAGCTGGCCGTCGGAAGGCATCACCACGCGGCATCTGAACGGCGCGACTCAAGCCGCCGTGGATGGATCCTCAAGTTATGTTCGTGTGACCGATTGGCAGAATGACGTGGCGGACACGAATAAAAACCGTTTGTGGTGTTATCCGAACACCACCGATGGCGGCGACCTGGTCTACGGGCACAATCACTGATTTCATTTCCATTTTGCGTTTCGCGGAGCTTCGCAGTTTAATGTGCGCCACATGAAAATCGTTCTCGCATACTCCGGCGGACTCGACACCTCGGTGCTGATGTCCTGGATCAAAGAAAAATATAAAGCCGAGATGATCGGCTTCTGCGCCGACATCGGGCAGGAAGAAGAATTGGATGGCCTCGAAGCCAAAGCCATCAAGACCGGCGCATCGAAAATCTACATTGATAATTTGCAGGAAGAATTCGCGCGCGACTTCATTTATCCCATCATCCAGGCCAGCGCGATTTACGAGGGGCAATATTTTCTCGGCACCAGCATCGCGCGCCCGCTCATCGCCAAGCGCATGGTGGAAATCGCCAAGAAAGAAAAGGCCGACGCCATTGCGCACGGTGCGACCGGCAAAGGCAACGATCAAGTGCGCTTCGAACTCACCGCCGCCGCGCTCGCGCCCGACTTGCAAGTCATCGCCCCATGGCGCGACGAACGCTATCGCGCCGAATTTCCCGGTCGCCAGCAGATGATTGATTACTGCGCCGCGCATAAAATTCCCGTGCAGGCCAGCGCCAAGAAACCGTATTCAATGGACCGCAACCTCCTGCACATTTCCTACGAAGCCGGCATTCTCGAAGATCCGTGGTTTGATTCCTACGATTTGAAGAACCGCAATTATTTCACCACGCTCTCCGTGCTGCCCGAAGACGCGCCGAACAAACCCGAGTTCGTCGAACTCGATTTCGTCAAAGGCGATTGCGTCGCGGTGAACGGCAAGAAATTAAATCCGCTTGGCGTGATGAAGACACTCAACAAAATCGGTGGCAAACACGGTGTCGGCCGCGTGGACATGGTGGAGAACCGGTTCGTCGGCATGAAATCGCGCGGCGTGTATGAGACGCCCGGCGGCGCGATACTGCATTTCGCGCATCGCCAGATGGAAAGCCTGACGATGGATCGCGAAGTCATGCACCAGCGCGACGCGCTCATCCCGAAATATGCCGAACTCGTTTACAACGGCTTCTGGTATGCGCCCGAACGCCTCGCGTTGCAGGCTTACGTGACCGAGAGCCAGAAGAACGTCACCGGCACGGTGCGCGTGAAACTCTACAAGGGCAACATCATGGTCAGCGGCCGCAAATCCCCGGTAAGCCTCTACAACCCGCACATCGCCACGATGGAAGCTGACCCGACCAAGGCCTACAACCAGGACGACGCCACCGGCTTCATCCGGCTCAACGCGCTGCGATTGAAAGTCGCGGCGAAGGTGCATGGGAAGAAATGAAGCCTTTGATCTTTGCTCTCTGTGTTGTATTTGCGTGTGGCCATTTGAGCGCGCAGACAAATGTCTGGCAGCCGTCGCCAGGACACACACAAATACCGATATGGCAAGGGACTGTTCCTAATGCGCAGTCTGTCACAGGGCCGGAATATGTTACGAACATGCTGTCGCCTAAGGGCGTGTCATGGATTGCGGAATGTAACGTCTCGCTGCCCACGATGACGGTCTATTCGCCAAAGAGAACAAATACGGGTGTCGCGGTAATCGTGTTTCCCGGTGGAGGCTACCAATGTCTGGCCATGGATCTTGAAGGCACGGAAATTTGTGATTGGCTGACGTCCAGAGGCATCACTGCGGTGCTGTTGAAATACCGAGTGCCGGTCAAGAGAGTGGGGCCGTATGGGGAATCACCGCCGGCGTTGGAAGACGCACAGCGGACGGTGGGATTGGTGCGCTTTGACGCCGCCGAGTTGCATATCAACCCGCACAAGATTGGCGTGATCGGCTTTTCGGCAGGCGGACATGTGGTGGCGGCGCTGAGTACGCATTTTGACAAGCGTTCGTACCCGGCGGTAGATGCGGCGGATAAAGAAAGCTGCCGCCCGGATTTTGCGATAGCTTGTTATCCGGGACATCTGTGGAACGACGATGAAGGTTTTAAGTTGAATCCGAATGTTCCAGTTACCACCGATACACCACCCACATTTTTGTTACAGGCGGAGGATGACCATGTGGACGGTGTCGAACAGTCGCTGGTTTATTACATTGGGCTGAAGAACGCCGGAGTTCCAGTAGAGATGCACTTGTATGCACAGGGCGGACACGCATTTGGACTGCGACGCACGAAATTTCCTATAACAGAATGGCCTCAATTAGTCGAGAAGTGGCTGGGAACAATTGGGATGACTTCGGAGTGATTGCATTTTTCATATATTATGCCCACCGACCTCATCCATCACCTCGGCATCGCCGCGCCGTCGGAAACGATTTATCGCGCCATCATAGCACCTGTCCGCCGGACGCTTCGATGCGCTGGCCGTTGACCCAGTAGCAATCGTCGGACAGCAGCGCGTTGACCACGCCCGCGATGTCGTCCGCCTGGCCCACGCGGCCCAGCGCGATGTTCGCTTCCATCATTTTCTTGAACTGCGGATTGTTGCGGATGAAGCCGCCGCGGAAATCGGTTTCCGTCGCGCCCGGCGCCACGACGTTGACGCGGATTTTGCGCGGGCCGAGTTCCTTGGCCATGTAGCGGGTGAGCCCTTCCACGGCGGTTTTCAGCGACGCGTAAATCGAATAGCCCGGCAGCACGAAGCGGCTTGTGCCGGTGGAGATGTTGACGATGTGCCCGCCGTCGTTGATGAGCGGCAGCAGCGTTTGCGAGAGGAAGAAGACGGATTTAAAATGGATGTTGGTCATCTCGTCGAACTGCGCCTCGGTGGTCTCGGCGAACGGTTGCGAGAGACCGATGCCGGCGTTGTTGACGAGGAAATCAAATTTCGTCGCGCCGAGTTTCTCGAGCGATGCCTGGGCGACGGCGGCGAACTTGAGGTAGGAATCGCGGTTGGCGACATCCAACGGCACAGCCACGGCGCGCGCGCCGAGCGCCGCGATCTGTTTTACAACGTCGCTGGCTTCGGCCTGTGAGGATTTATAGGTGATGATGGAATCAACGCCCGATTTGGCGAGGCGCAGCGCAATCGCTTTACCGATGCCGCGGGATCCTCCGGTGATGATGGCGATTTTGTGGCTCATAAAAATTTAGGACTTACTTGTCGCACACGCGGCCACGAATTCCAACGGCAATTTTATCCTTTTCTTATCCGTGGCTAAAATTGTTTGCCAAAAAAATTTATGCCGAGTTCGTTCATCGATTGCCCCGGCATCGCCGCGCCGGCGCAAACGATCTTTTGAAAATCGCCCACGGCTTTAGCCGTGGGCTTGCGTCCGCCCAAATCCCAGTCCCATCCGGGACGAAAGAACCCTCCTGCCATCCAGCCGGGACGCTTGATTTTCACCCGCTTATTTCCTAGGGCGCGGAGAGCAAACTTCGGATTGCTCGCTAATATGGGGGCCAATAGTTAAATAGTTTTGATTATACTTCGACTTGCCAGTTGACAAAAATAAGAAGTCGTGATTTAATAGTCACAGTTGCAGGGCGAAAACAGTGGGTTGGTCAGCAACATGATCTTTGAATTTTAATAATTTCGGCTCCGGCTTGAGTGCAGCTGGAGCACGAGTTCTCCGTAATCTTACGTTGTGCTCATTCTGAATTCCCCGGCTCTTTCGGCCATCCTCTGGCTGACTGAGCCGGTTTTTTCTTTTTCGGGCCAGCCATTTCTGACCCGCGCGTTCGTTGACACCCATTTTCCCCGCTGATAACGTTTCCGTTCAATTTTGCAATGGACTACAAAGACACCTTGAATCTCCCGCGCACGGACTTCGCCATGAAGGCTGACCTCGTCACGCGTGAACCCGAACGCCTCAAAAAGTGGGAAGCCGCCAATCTTTACGCGAAGATTCAGGCGTCGCGTGAAGGCAAAGAAAAATTTGTCCTGCACGACGGCCCTCCGTTTGCCAATGGCGATGTCCACATCGGCACCGCACTGAACAAGATTCTCAAGGACATCATCATCAAGTATCAGACCTTGCGCGGCAAAAGCGCGCCCTGCATTCCCGGCTGGGATTGCCATGGACTGCCAATTGAATTCAAAGTTTCGCAAGAGATGCGCAAAGCAGGCGACACGAATGCCGATGCCGCCACCATCCGCAAAGCCTGCGAAGTTTACGCGCACAAATACATTGATCTCCAGCGCACGCAATTCAAGCGTCTCGGCGTCCTCGGTGATTGGGAAAATCCCTATCTCACGCTGAACAAGGGATACGAAGCCGATGAACTCCGCCTGTTCGCGGACATCGTCGCGAAAGGTTTTGTTTATCGCGGCAAGAAACCGGTTTATTGGAGCATTCCCTGCCGTACCGCGCTCGCCGAAGCCGAAGTGGAATATCAAGATCACGTCAGCCAAAGCGTGTTCGTCAAATTTCCCGTCATCGGCCACGAAAAAACGTTCATCGTCATTTGGACGACGACACCGTGGACTTTGCCGGCAAACTTGGCCCTCGCTTACAACAAAGATTTTCAATACGTCAGCGCCAAAGTCGGCAATGAAAATTACATTTTGTTTCGCGGCTTGTTGCCAAAGATCGCCGAAAAATGCGGTTGGACGAATGTCACCGAGACACCCTTTCCGACCGACCAGCTCGCGACGATTCAATATCAGCATCCGTTCTGTAATCGCACCGGCAAGGCGTTTACCGCCGAGTTCGTCACGGCGGACACCGGCACCGGCTTTGTTCACATCGCGCCCGGACACGGTTTGGACGATTACAATCTTGGACGTGCAAACGGGTTGCCGATTTACTCGCCCGTCAACGATGATGGCGCGCTGGCCTATTCAAACGAATTGCCCGTCGAGCAACAAATGCCCTCTGAGTTGGTTGGCAAATCCATTTTGGAAAAACACGGCAAGAGCGACGCCAACGAAGCGGTGCTGCACGAACTCCGCGTTCGCCACGCGCTGCTGCATCAGGAAAATTATCATCACAGCTATCCGCATTGCTGGCGCAGCAAGACGCCAATCATCTTCCGTGCAATGGATCAGTGGTTCATCAAGATTGATCACGATAAATTCCGCAAACAGGCGCTCGCCGAGATTGACCGCGTGAAATGGATTCCCGACTGGGGTGTCAACCGCATCAAAGGCGCAGTGCAATCGCGGCCCGACTGGTGCATCAGCCGGCAGCGCACCTGGGGCGTGCCGTTGCCCGCGTTTTACGACGCGAAAGGCGAAGCCATTCTCGACGCGCAAATCGTCCGCGCCGCCGCCGACCTGATTGGAAAAAACGGCTCGAACATCTGGTTCGAGAAATCCGCGAGCGAACTCTGGGCGCTCGTGAAGCCCGCGAATTGGATCGGTGCCGAAGCCGTCGCCAAATCCAACGACACGCTGGACGTGTGGATTGATTCCGGCAGTTCCTCGCGCGCAGTCCTGATGCGGCGACCAGAATTAAATCACTCAACCCTCAACTCTCAACCATCCACTGATTTCTGGCAGGCCGACGTTTATCTCGAAGGCAGCGACCAGCATCGTGGCTGGTTTCAATCGTCGCTCCTGCTCTCGCTCGCGGGCAATGGCGCGGCGCCGTTCAAGACCGTTCTGACGCACGGCTTCATGGTGGACGCCGACCGCGAAAAGATTTCCAAGAGCAAGCAGGGCGCTTACGAGAAACCGCAGACCGCCGAAGCCTACGTCAAAAAATACGGCGCGGACGTCGTGCGGCTGTGGGTCGCGTCGCAGGATTACCGCAGCGACATCGTCGTGAGCGAGGAACGCATCAACAAAGTCGGCGAGACCTATCGCGGCATCCGCAACGCGCTGCGCTACCAGCTCTCGAACCTTTACGATTTTGATCCAGCCAAACATTCCGTGCCCGACGAAAAGCTGACCGGCCTCGACCGCTGGATTCTCGGAGAATTTTCGAAACTCGAAGCCGAAGTCCTCGCCGCCTACGACCAATACGAATTCCACGTCGTCTATCAGAAGCTCAGCCAGTTCATCGCCGTGGAACTCTCGTCAGTGTATCACGACGTCATCAAAGACCGGCTCTACACCGACGCCGCGAATTCGCCGCGCCGACGCTCCACGCAGACCGCGCTGCACCGGCTGGTGACCGGCCTGTGCCAGATGCTCGCGCCGATCCTGGCCTTCACGGCGGACGAAGCGTGGGAATTTGTGCCGGGCAAACCGACGGGGTCGGTGCATGAAGCGGAATGGAAACCTTCGACGTTCAAATGTGCTGATTACGAATCGTCTTGCTGGCAAGCCATTTTGAGATTGCGCGAAATGATACTGCCGGAATTGGAAAACAGTCGTAAGTTAAAGCTAATTGGCAAGGCGCTGGAAGCAAAACTTGTCATTCCTTTTTGGGCGAATTCATTCGCAGAAATTGTTCAACGAACTCCAGTTGATTTTAGAGAATTGGTCAATGTTTCTCAGGTGGTTTTTGAACCCCGCCAGGACTCAAATGTTTGTTCGGTTTCTAAAGCCGACGGCCAGAAATGCGAGCGTTGCTGGCATTGGGAAATGGACATCGGAAAAAATGCCGAGCATCCAACAATTTGTGGTCGCTGCGTTGAGGCTGTTAAACAGTCGTCCGCAAAATAATTTTTCACACCGGCTGTTGCTGCGTGAGGCAGTGCAGGGAACCGAAGCCCCAGACCAAATCCACCGCGTGAATACCGACGACAGGACGGTCGCGGAACAGTTCGCCCAAAATGCCGAGCGCTACGCGGTCGTTCGGGTCGTTGAACGTCGGGACGATGACGGCGGCGTTGCCGATGTAAAAATTCGCGTAGCTCGCCGGCAACCGCACGCCGTCAAAATACAGCGGAGACGGCATCGGCAACTCCACGACTTCGGGCTTCGCGCCGTCTTCCAGCCGCAAATCCTGGATGCGCTCCCAATTTTCCGCGAGCGGCTGGTAATTTTCGTCTTTGGAATTTTTTTCGCGCACGAGCACGAGCGTCTTGGCGTTCACGAAGCGGCAGATGTCGTCAATGTGGCCGTGCGTGTCGTCGCCTTTCGGGCCTTTGGCGAGCCAGAAAATATTTTTGACACCGAGATAATTTTTCAGCGTCGCCTCAATCTCCTTTTTGCCGAGGCCGGGATTGCGCACCTGAATTTTCGGGTCGAGATAACATTCCTCGGTGGAAATCAGCGTGCCGCGTCCGTTCAACTCAATGCCGCCGCCTTCGATGACGAACGGCTTGCCGTCGCATTCAGCATGAAAAAGTTTTTTGCCGAGCAGCTTTGCGGCGACTTTGGGAACTTTGGTGTCTTTGCGCCAGTTGTCATATTTCGCCCAGCCGTTGAAATGAAAATGGACAATGGCGGTTTCGCTTTTCCGTTTCACAAAAATCGGCCCGGTGTCGCGCGTCCAGCCACGATTGGTCGGATGCGTGACAAATTTTATTTTCCGCAAATCCACGCCGACGTGCTTGAAAATATGCCGCGCGTGCGCCTCGTCCTTTTTGTGCCGGACGATGAGATTGATTTTTTCGCCCGCCGAGATTTTCCGCACCATCTCGCCATAAACCCACGGGATGATCTCAAATTTCCCCGGCCAGTCGCTCGCGTTGTGCGGCCAGCCGAGCCAGGTCGCCGCGTGCTTTTCCCACTCGGCGGGAAATGAATAGCCGAGTTCGGCAGGCGTGGCGGCTTCGGTAGTTTTCAGTTGCGGCATAAATCGACTTGGAACATAACCGCTTCAGAAGAATTGGAAAACAAGAAACCGAATTATTGCCACGGAGAAAGCGAGGCACGGAATCTTGGATTATTTTTCAAATTCTGCCTTCATTTTTCTCTGCGACTCTGCGACTCTGCGGCCGATAAATTTTATGGCCAAGAAAAAACCAACGAAGATTTCCGGTGGACCGGTTTCCAAATTCATTCAGCACCATTATCGCCACTTCAATGCCGCGTCGCTTGTGGACGCCGCGAAGGGCTACGTCGCGCATCTCGACAAGGGCGGCAAGATGATGATCACGCTCGGCGGCGCGATGAGCACGGCGGAGCTTGGTTTGTCGCTCGCGGAAATGATCCGGCGGGACAAGGTGCAGCTCATCACCTGCACCGGCGCGAATCTGGAAGAAGACGTTTTCAATCTCGTCGCGCACGATTACTACGAGCGCGTGCCTGGTTATCGCTCGCTCACTGCCGAGGACGAACAGGCGTTGCTCAATCGCCACATGAACCGCGTGACCGACACCTGCATTCCTGAAGGCGAAGCGATGCGCCGCATGGAAAAAGCCATGCTCGAAGTCTGGACCGACGCCGATAAAAAGGGTGAACGCTATTTCCCGCATGAATTTTTCTACAAGGTTTTGTTGAGCGGCAAATACGAGAAGTATTACCAGATTGACCCAAAAGATTCCTGGATGCTCGCCGCCGCCAAAAAAAATCTGCCCATCGTCGTGCCCGGCTGGGAAGACGCCACGCTCGGCAACATGTATGCCGCCGCCGTCATCCGCGGCGACGTGAAGAACGTCCACACCGTCCGCACCGGCATTGAATACATGACGTGGCTCGCCGAGTTTTATACGAAGACCGCCACGAAGAAGAGTCCGATTGGCATGTTCCAGATCGGCGGCGGCATTTCCGGCGACTTCCCGATCTGCGTCGTGCCGATGCTGCATCAAGATTTGCTGCGCACCAGCGTGCCGCTCTGGGGCTACTTCTGCCAGATCAGCGATTCGACCACGAGCTACGGCAGCTATTCTGGCGCCGTGCCGAACGAAAAAATCACCTGGGGCAAGCTCGGCGTGAAGACGCCAAAGTTCATCATCGAATCGGACGCGACGATTGTCGCGCCGCTGATTTTTGCGCACGTTCTTGGATGGTAAACTGGAACGAGCGCAAACCCGAAAGATTTTTTCGAAGTCGGCGCTGGATCGCAGCGCACAAATACAGATCTAGTTTCCGCCGCCATTTTTCTCGATGGCGGCAAAAATGGTGTTCACGCTCTGCAAAATTCCCTTGGCCGCGGCCGCGTCGGAAATCTTCAACGCGTAATTTTTTTCCAGCGCCACGACCAGTTGCAGCGCGTCCACCGAATCCAATCCCAGTCCGCCTGGGCCGAACAACGGCAGGTCGTCGCCGATCTCCTCGGCCGGGGTTTGCAGCATGAGGTTTTCCACCAGCATGGTTTTGATCTGCGCTTTGCGTTCGGTTGGAGTGCTCATCAGAAAATTCCGCCGTCAATTTTGAGCGCAGAGCCTGTGATGTAGCCCGCCTCGGCGCAAGCCAGAAATCGAACCGCCGCCGCCGCTTCCGCCGGCCGGCCGAACCGGCGCATGGGAATCTGCAACAGCGCGCGCTGCCGGGCCGGCTCGTCCATGCCAGCCAACATCTCACTTTCGAGATAGCCGGGGCAAATGGCGTTGACGGTGATGCCGAGCCGCGCCACTTCTTTCGCGAGTGAATGCGTCAATGCCACGACGCCGGCCTTGGCGGCGGAATAATTGGTCTGCCCCGCCGGCGAAAACAGCGCGCTCAACGAGGCAATGTTGATGATGCGTCCGCCGCGCTGGGAAATCATCGTTGGAAGCACCGCCTGACAACCATGAAACACGCCGTCCAGATTCACGGCCATCACGTTTTGCCACGACTGCGGCGTCATCTGCGCCAGCAGCGCGTCGTCATGCGTGCCGGCATTGTTCACCAGAACATCCAGCCGCGAATGGATGCCAAGAATTTCCGCGACGGCGGCTTTCCAAGCAGCCGGATCCGTCACGTCCAGTTTTAAAATCTGGCAGCGGTCGGGATTGGCCGCCGCCAACTCATCCGCCCGCTCGCGTTGCCGGTGGATGCCCAGCCAGACAAAATTGTCCGGCGATTCGGCAAAAAACGCCTGCGCCATGGCGCGTCCCAGCGCGCCATTCGCGCCCGTGATCAAGATGATTCTGCGGCTCATAAAATTTGGTTCCTCTCAAAACGCGCGCCGACAGCCTGCTGGTTGGCGCCGACGATGCTCACGCGCGCGGCGGGAAAATTTTCCTGCCGGATCGCGTCGCAGGCGGCGACGCATTGCCATGCCGCCGAGGCCACGAACGCCTCGCCGAAAATAGTTTTTGGTGACAACCGCGCGCCCGACCAACCGTGCCCAGCGGAATCTTCCGTTTCGCTGTCGCAAAGCAATTCGTCCCGCGCACCGTCGCCAAGTTGCGACCGCATTTTGCGCGCGGCGGCGGCGCGATTTTGTGTTTGCGTAAACGGAAATGAATCGGTGATGGCCGACAAGCCGACCGCCGCCGCCGGATTTTTTTTAAAATAAAGTGCGCCCGCGCCGCCGCCGTAAATTGTCGCGCGCCGGAACAGCCGCAGTGCGTCGGCGACAATCCAGTCCACTTCTTCCGTGCCCACGACGATGCAGCCGTCAACCTGGCCGTTGTCCAACCAGTCCGCCGCCAGCACGACACCCAACAAAAAAGTGCCATCATCACCGACGAGCGTATAATTGACCATGGGCGAATTCAGATACGCGCCGAGGTGGCTCGCGGGCGCGTTAAAAACTGTTTCGGGAAAAATCAGCGGACTCGCCGTCGCCGGGTCACGCAAAACCTCCTCGTAAAAACGGCGCGAATACGCCACGCCGCCCGCCATCATGCAGACGATGACGCCGAGCCGCCGAGCGCCGGATTGCACCTGCGCCGCATCCTCGCCCAAGGCTTCGAGCGCGGCGGCGACGGTGTGTTGCGACATCGTTCCCGCCCGGCGCAAACGCGGATGCGCCAAAAAAGCCGGACGCGCCGGCGGCTGTGGAACGGAGCGGACGGATAAATTTTTCTGCCAGCCCGGGCGCGCCAGAATCTGCACCGGCAGCGGCTCGTTTTTTTTCAAGGCTTCGCGCAAAGCCGCAACGCCCCAGCCGGCGGGCGAAACCGCGCCGAGACCGTGGACAAAAATTCCGCTCATGCCCACCTCCGAAAAATAAGCGTGGCGTTCGCGCCGCCAAAGCCGAAGGAATTGGAAAGCGCGGTTTCAATTTTTGCGTCCGTCGGTTCGCGCACGACTGGAAAACGGCAGACCGGATCAATTTTATCCAGGGAAATTTCCGGCGGCAGCCATTGTCCGCGCAACGCCATCAAACACACGACGGCCTCGACCGCGCCCGCCGCGCCGAGCAGATGGCCGATACTGGCTTTCGTCGAACTGACAGGTAAATTTTTCGCGTGCGCGCCCGCCCAGCGATTGATCGCAGCGGATTCGGTCGCGTCGTTTTGCGGCGTAGCCGTGCCGTGAGCGTTGAGGTAATCAATTTGTTCCGGTGAAATCTTTGCGACTGCGCAAGCGGCGTTCATCGAGGCCAGCGCGGCGTTGCCATCGGGATGCGGCTGCGTCAAATGATGCGTGTCCGTGGCCGCGCCGTAACCGCTGATTTCGCCGAGGATTTCCGCGCCGCGTTTTTGGGCGCTCGTAAAATTTTCCAGCGTCAAAACCGCCGCGCCTTCGCCCAACGTCAGACCATTTCGTTCCACGTCGAATGGACGGCACGGTGTCGGCGCGAGCGCCTGCAACGAATCAAATCCCGCGAAGGTCAGATGACAAAGCGCATCGTAGCCGCCGGCCAGAACTTTTTCCGCGCGGCCATTTTTGATCTGTTCAAATGCGTGGCCGATGGCGTTGGCGCCGGAAGCGCAGGCGTTGGAAATAATGGTCATCGGCCCGCAAAAATCAAACGCGTCGCACAAATCCAGCGCCTGCCGTTGCGCCTGATAATGGACGACACGCGTGGCCTGTTTTTTGAAAACGCCGGGCGCACCGATGGCCTGGCGAAGGTATTCCTGGCCGAGCGACATTTCGCCGCTCGTGGTGCCGAGCACGACCGGCAGGTTTTCTTCCAACTGCCAGCCGCTCCGTGTCCACGCCTCGTGCGCGGCGAGCAGCAGCATTTTTGAAGCGCGGTTGAGCCGTTGAACTTTTTTTGCGGCCAGTTGCGTCGGCGGCAAATGTTCCGGCAGGTCAATTTCCGCCGCAATTTTTGTCCGCTGGCGCGAAACGTCAAACAGCGTCACGGGCCGCATCGCCGTTTTTCCGGCGCGAAAACCGGCGGCGTTGATGTTCCAACCCGCGCCGAGGGCCGTGACCACGCCCGCGCCGGTGACCACGACGCGGTTGTCGCTGCCAACATTTCTGGACAAGGGAAACAGCACGGTAAATTCAGATGGTCGCGGCGGGATTTTTTTCGTCTTTGGATTTTTTCGCCGGGTTTTCCAGATAAAAATCCGCCAGCCCGGTTTTGGACGGTGTCAAATTTTCAGCGGCAATCGCGTCGAGTACGCGTTCCTCGGTCATGATGAAACGGTCGCGTTTGTAGATGACATAATCGCTGCGCACTTCATCCGGCGTGAGATTGATCGTCACGAGGTTGGCGCCCGCGCGCAAGCCGCGACGGTAGCCGTCTGCCGCCGCAAGATTGAACGCGCTGACGGCGGGAATGATCCAATCCGGCCGCAGCAACCGCAGGGCGGCGACGGAATTGAACGTCCAGTCGGAATTCGCGGCTGGCGCGGTGGCGAACGGCGTTTCGTTGCCGGGAATGAACGGGCTGACGCTGCAACCGCTCAACGGCAGGTCGCGCGCGAGTTCAAAATTGTTCAGCAAATCGCGCGGCGTTTGGCCGGGCAAACCGGCGATGAAACCGGAGCTGACGTTCCAGCCGTCTGCCGCGAGCAACCGGATGTGACGCAGCCGTTCAGCGAGCGTGCCGGGCGCGGCAAAATTTTCATACTGCGCCGCGTCGCCGATCTCAAACTTGATGATGTAAATCGTCGCGCCGGCGGACTGGAGTTCGCGGTAAAGTTCCGGCGTCAACGTGCCGAGGCAGACACTGATGCCGAGGGTCGTTTCGCGCCGCAAGGTTTCGATGAGCGGCAAAACAATTTCGCGGACGGCGACCGGGTCTTCGCCAGCTTGGATGTTGATGTCGGTGACGCTGGCGGGACGATGGTGGATGAGCATTTCCGCAAGCTGCTCGTGCAGCGCGCGGAAGCGTTTCAACTCGCGGTTGTCGCGGCGCATCCCGCAGTAGAAACAATTTTCGCGGCAGAAATTCGAGACCTCGACGACGGCGCGGACGAAGACTTCCCGGCCAAATTGCGCGCGCGTGGCGGCGGCGGCGCGTTCATGCAAATTTTTTTGGGTCGCGCCGTTTGTAATCAGCTCTGCCTCGGTTGGAAAATAATCTTGTGCCGCCACGCCGCAATTTAAGTTGGCGCGCGGATTTGAAGCAACGCATTTCATCTGCAAAATGGTGTTGGCAGTTCCGGCGCGCGCGGCTAGATTCCTCAAATGAAACTGCGACTCAATTTATATTTCGGTCTGGCGCTGGCCATAATGTTCACTGGCGCGGCGCTGGCGGGCGAACCGACTGCGTTGGAACTCATACAGACGGGCAATCAATATGTCGGCGTGCAGAGCAAGGATAAGGTCGTCCAGATTCGTTCGGAGAAATCCATCGCTAGCCTCACGCCGAACATCTGGTATGTGGTCTATTATGATCCCGACGCGACGTTCAAGGCCGTCGAGGTGAAATTTGGCGCCGGCCAAAAAATGGATGTGTCGCATCCCGGGCGGCTGCTGGAAAGATTCACCGACGAGAAGCTGCCGCTCCCGGCCGCGAGATTAAAAATTGATTCCGACCAAGCCATCAAAATCGCCACCGCGCAGCCCCTCCTCAAAAATCTCACGCTCAAGGCGACGCAACTCTGGCTTGAACACGGCGACAGCGGCCCGCAATGGCGCGTCAAGCTCTGGGCCGCGCAATTGAAAAATCCCAATGACGACGCGGACATCGGCGTGGTCATCATTTCGAGCAACGACGGCTCGGTCATCGAGACCGATCTGCATCCCAACAGCGTGGATTGATTTTCCCGCATGAACTGGAACCGCGATTGCGCCGCCGTCATCCCCTGTTTCAATGAAGCGGCGCACATCGGCCAAGTCGTTGCCGCCGTTCAAAAACATCTAACCAAAGTCATCGTCGTGAACGACGGCTCGACCGATGCCACTCTGGAAAAGGCGAAATTCTCCGGCGCAGAAATTATTTCTCTCGCGAAAAATTCCGGTAAGGGCGCGGCATTGCAAACCGGCTGGCGGCGCGCGCGCGAACTCGGCTGCCGATGGGTTTTGTTGCTCGATGGCGACGGCCAGCACGCGGCAGAAGACATCCCAAATTTTCTTGAGTGCTCCGAAAGCACCGGAGCCGCGCTCGTCGTCGGCAACCGCATGGAAAATTCCGGCGCGATGCCGGTCTTGCGGCGCGGCGTGAACCGCTGGATGTCGCAGCGCATCTCAAAATTGACCGGCGTCAACTTGCCGGACTCGCAATGCGGCTTCCGACTCGCGCACTTGGAAACGCTTGGCAATTTAAAGTTGCGCGCGAACCGATTTGAGATCGAGTCCGCCATGCTCGTCGCGTTCATCGCCGCCGGAAAAAAAGTTGAGTTCGTTCCCGTCCAGACGATTTACGAAAACGGCGTGAGCAAGATCAATCCGTTCGCCGACACGTTTCGCTGGCTGCGCTGGCGGCTGGCTCAAAGAGTTTTTTTCCGCGCCTGCAAGACGATGCGCGTGCCGTAATATGGCCGCACTTGGGCGCCGGGAATCTCCGCGCGCGCGGCCAGTTCGCGCCATTCGCCGAGATGAAAACTGCGTTTCACCGAAATCAACCCGTCCGCGCGCACGTTTTCACTAACGCGCAGCAGGCGCAT
>Ga0302200_10000512_pt1 | contig 38963 bp, 36 predicted proteins | sample II_Bog_N3_1_FD_194585 | JGI IMG/M metagenome (GOLD analysis project Ga0302200, IMG submission 194585) | Peat permafrost microbial communities from Stordalen Mire near Abisko, Sweden - II_Bog_N3_1 | ecosystem: Environmental > Terrestrial > Soil > Wetlands > Peat | place: Sweden: Abisko...
GCTTGAATGCGGACTCTTCCAATAACTCGGTACTAGTGACCGGGCCTCAATCTCTTCTAAGCAATGCTCTGGGTATAATGATAGGCAGTGGTGGCTCAGGTAACAGTCTTGCGATTTCCAATAGTGGTGTGGTTGCCAGCGGGTATGGAGTGCTTGGCGCCAATAGCTCCTCATCCAATAACTCGTTTATCGTAACCGGTGAGGGATCTCTCTGGAGCAACGTCAACACCCTGACAGTCGGACAGCAAGGAAATGGAACCCTCACTGTTGCGAATGGCGCAATGGTTGTTGCCTCTTCCATTACGATTGCCTCACAGGCGGGTTCATCCGGCACACTCAATATCGGTGGCTTGGGAACGAATGACTCCGCTGCCTCCCTCACGACGCCAACCATCAACTTTGGTGCCGGAACGGGCATGCTGAACTTCAATCAGAGCGGCACCGCGACAATTTCCAGTACCATTTCCAGCGGGATTGTTGAATCAACCAGAGTCGTGCCGGAGATGACCACCAACGGAACTGTTTATAAAATGGTTGTCGAGACCCAGTTGGCCAGTGGTGGCACGGACTCAGTCAATCAACTTGGCAGCGGTACGACCATCCTGAGCGGCAACAACAGCTACAGTGGCACAACGACGATCAATGCAGGCACCCTCCAAACGGCGAGTACCGATGCTCTCGGCACAAGTACCGTAAGCCTCAATGGGGGCACCCTGGCTCTTTCCACCAACCTCACCATCAGCTCCCTCATCTGGAACAGTGCCGGAGTCATAGCCCTTCTCAATGCTTCATCGGGGCAGTATCTCCGTGTTAGCAACTCGGTCACCCTAATTGGGACAGGAACCAATAGCTTCGATCTTTTGAACTATACCCTGAGTGCCACCCCGACCGAATTGTTAGCCTTTGGCACCAATGCCGTGACGGCTAAGCAATTTGATGTGCTGGACCTCTCCAACTATCTTCTCTTCACGAGCAACAATGCCCTCTGGATTAGGCAGTATGCCCTTATTGCCAGTAACAACATCACTACCATCACCGGCACGAACACCTACCCACAAACGTCTTTCCAACCTGGCGGAGTGCTCAACGTGACTACTAACGGTAACCTGACGATCACTGGAGGAGTGAACGTGACCAACAACGGAACGGTGACACTCAATGGAACGCTCAATGCTCCGTTCGTCTATGTGGCCTCCGGTGGAACATTAGGCGGCAGCGGACTCCTGAATGGTAACCTGACGAACAACGGTACGGTGAGTCCCGGCAACAGTCCTGGAACCTTGACTGTTCATGGCAACTATACTCAGACACAGAACGGCAGCTTGCTGATCCAGATCGCATCACCAAGCGACTTTGACCAGGTGATCGTCAGCGGCAAGGCCCTCCTTGGAGGTCGCCTGATCGTGACGCCGTATAACGGCTACCAATTTGCCTTTGGCCAAAAGTTCGGCTTCCTGACAGCAGCGAGCATCAAAGGGAGCTTCAGTGAAATCGACGCTCCTGCTGGCTATCGCACACGTCTGACCATTGTCGGAGACCCTGTGGCTTATATTAATTTTGCTCCCGTCAGCTACACCCAGCTTGCAGCAAGCCCCAACCAGTACCAAGTAGCTAAAGCCTTGGACAGCTTCATCCCGGCCACCAGCGGAGATCAACTGGTTGTCTCCACCACACTCGACTCGCTCACCGCCTCCCAATACCAGGCAGCCTTCAATGCGATCGCGCCAACTATCTACCAAAGTGAAAGCACCATTGCCTTCAACCTAGCCAACGCCCAGAACCAAGAACTCCTCCAGAGACTCTGGGGAGTGAGAATAGCAGGAACCGGCTTCTCCATGAGCGGCTTTGCAGACAACACCATGATGGTGGAAGGACAGGGAGATGGTACAAGCCCTAGTTATGGCAAGAGCGTCCTAGACAGCAAAAAGGATATCCTTCGCCCAGGAGCAGATAACCACTGGGGTATGTTCGTGGATGGCAACGGCATCTTCGCTACAGCCAACAGTGGCAACATGCTGCCTAACTACAACAGCCAGAGTGGAGGTGTCACCACAGGCATGACCTACAAATGGAACGATTCCTTCGGAACGGGTATCTACGCGGGGTATGAAGGCAGCTACGCCAAGTATGGCAACAACGCCAGTGGGCTTGGAGGAGGAAGCTCCCTCATTGATAACTCAGTACGCTTCGGATTCTTCGGCACCTATGGACATCCCGATGGCAAAGGCTTCTACGCCGATGGACTTATCGGAGGAGGCTATAACAACTACCAGGTGAGCCGAAACATCAGCTTCGGATCACTCAACCGGACAGCCAACAGCACCCCGGGAGCAGGAGAATTGGACAGCATGCTGGCGGGTGGCTACGACATCAAGCGCGGCAACTGGACCTATGGCCCGACAACAAGTCTCCAGTACACCTACTTTGGAGCCAACCCAGTGAATGAAACCGGAGCCCAGAGCCTGGACTTTACTTCATCAGGATGGAACACCAGCAGCCTCCTCTACAGCCTCGGAGCGCATGTGGCCTATATCTGGCAGGCGAATAAAGACATCCTTGTGGTGCCGCAGATTAGTCTCTCCTGGCAGCATGAGTTCCTGCAGAGCCCGTACTCGGTCAATGGCTCCCTTGGAGGAAGCCCGACCTTCTCGAATACAAGTGCCACCCCGATCAGGGACACGCTCTACACGGGAGTCGGCTTCACGGTGGAGTTGTATAAGAAGTGGAACACCTCGCTCTTCTATAATGCCTCGGCAGGTAACAGTGATCTCACCAGCCAGAATATCTTCTGGAGCGCAGGGATGAAGTTCTAGGGGAGGGAACGGTAGGGGCGAAAGCTGGAGGATGAAACTTGAAAGCTGAGGAAGCTGATTTTCAGATTACTAGCTCTGCTCACTTCTCTGTTTCTCATTTCAGCTTTCAAGTTTCAAATTTCAGGTTTCTCTTGTTCGGCTTCCCATCAGCCTCCTTTTTATTGCAGTATTAACCCCCATGACGATTTTCAAGAAACCGACCCTCAAGTTTTCCGACAAGAAAAGGGAGATGCCGGAGGGCCTCTGGACAAAGTGTCCGGGTTGCTCGGAGATGGTGCATCATCTTGCCATCGAGGAGAACCTCCGAGTCTGTCCGAAATGCGATTATCATTTCAGCATGGGGGCCATCGAGAGGATAGCCACGCTGGTTGATGAGGGTTCCTTTGAGGAGAGGGATGCGACAATGTCCGCTGTTGATCCCCTCGGATTCAAGGGCGTCGCCACCTATGAGGATCGCCTTGAGACCTATCGGAAAAAGACCGGACTCGTCGATGCGGTGATCACCGGATCAGGTCTGATGGGTGGTCATCCCATCGGACTTGCCGTGATGGATTTTTCCTTTTTGGCGGCGACCATGGGTTCGGTGGTTGGAGAGAAAATTACCCGAATTATCGAGCTCTCCACAAAGGAGAAAAAGCCCGTGATCATCGTCTGCGCCTCCGGAGGAGCGCGCATGTATGAGGGAATGCTTTCGCTGATGCAGATGGCCAAGACCAGCGGTGCGCTGGCACGCCACAGTGAGGCCGGACTTCCCTATATCGCCGTGCTGACCAATCCGACCACGGCCGGAGTGATGGCGAGTTTTGCCACGCTTGGCGATATCACGCTTGCAGAGCCGAAAAGCATGATCGGTTTTGCCGGACCTCGCGTCATCCGTGAGACGACCCATCAGGAACTGCCCGCCGGATTCCAGACTGCGGAGTTTCTCTTGGAGCACGGTCTTATCGACGAAATTGTCCCGAGGGCAAAACTCCGCGAGACGATCATCACGATTCTCGGCAATTTGAAGTCTTAATCTGTTCTCCGTAGCGGAGAGCTTCATTCCATGGATGATTCCTCCGAACTCTGGGAGTGGTTGAACGCAGCCCAGCATCGCGGGGTACAACCGGGGCTGGAGAGAATGGTTCGTCTGCTTGCCGACCTGGGAAATCCGGAGCGCGAATTACGGTGCCTCCATGTGGCCGGAACCAATGGAAAGGGATCTGTTTGTGCCTTTGCCGAATCGATCCTCAGAGCCGCCGGTCATCGCACCGGATTTTACTCCTCGCCTCATCTTGTTGATTTTTCCGAGCGAATCAGGATCAACGGTCAACCTGCGTCTCAGACTGAGATCGAAGAGGGGATCAGACGCTTGCGGCGGGCTTGCAGTTCCTGGAGGCAGGAGGAGTTGCCAACCTATTTCGAACTGGTGACTGCACTTGCCTTTGATCTTTTTTCCCGTGCCGGGTGCGAGGTCGTTGTCTTGGAAACCGGACTTGGCGGGCGTCTGGATGCCACGAATACCGCGCCAAAGATCGCCTGCGCCATCACGCCGATCGCCCTGGATCATCAGGAGTGGCTTGGGGACTCACTGGCCGGGATAGCGCGCGAGAAGGCGGGCATTTTAAGGCCGAATATCCCGGCGGTGTTTGCTTCACAGCACCCGCAGGCTGCTGATGCCCTGCTGCTTGCCGCACGGGAGATGGGTGTTCCCTGCACATGGGTGACAGAACCTCTTGAAGACAATTTCACTCTAAGTCTTGCCGGTTCGTATCAGCGCTCCAACGCCGCGCTGGCCCTGGAACTCGTTAAGGCAGGCGGTTTTCACCCTTCGCCGGAGGAGATTCAGCAGGGTTTGGCGATGGTTTCCTGGCCGGGAAGATTTCACCGGGTGATGGGGGGGCGGCTGATTCTGGATGGGGCTCACAATCCGCATGCTGTCCGTCAACTCGTCGAGACATGGCGTGAAGAATACGGAACTCAACAATGCCTACTCATCTTCGGAGCACTTGCGGACAAGGCTCCCCAAGAGATGCTTGCGATCCTTGAACCGATCGCTGAGGAGATCTTTTTGGTGCCGGTGGCCTCTCCAAGATCATTGAATCCTGAATGCTACCTGGGGGCGATTAAAATTCCCCATCGCATCCTTGGCAGCCTGCCGGAAGCTCTGGATCTTGCCCTGAAGGGGTCCCTAAAAGACGACAAGAATAGTCAAGATTCTGCGGGTAACCCTCGAATGACCCCTGTTTTACTCACCGGATCGCTTTTCCTGGTCGGAGAGGCCCTTTCTTTGGAATCGGGCGCGGCATTCACCCCGCGCAGTCAGTAAAAAAGCCCCCCCCGAGGACCCTTGGGTTCGGGCAATCTTTTTTCCAATTTTATTTCCATGTCGCCTGCCGGTTCGGCTTGTGAGGGGAGGGATGCTCCCTGAAAATAAGGACACGGCGCCTAAAAACGACCCGTTATAAAAAAAGAAAAAAGAAAAAAGAAAAATGAGAAATCTCGTTGACCCATCACGCAGATGTGATCTACACATTGTGGTATCGGGATTTCCGAGACACAATATATAGTGTTTATGGAACTTTTCCCAAAAAAACCAACACCCTTACCAAAATCCATGGAACCACTCTCAGGACAGCTCTCCCTGAACGGAGTTGATCCCCTTCAGGGGCGTGAATTCATCGTCCTCAAGAGGGATGGCCGCAGCGAACCCTTCAACGAAGAACGCATCCGACTTGCCGTGGAGTGCGCCTTCAAGGCCGATCGTGATATTCCAAGCGACTACACACTCCCGCCTGAGGATCAGGCTGCAGTACTTTCAGTGACCAGTGCGGTGGTTCAGCGGCTTTTCAGTCGTGCCATGCGTGGTGAGGAGCTCGAAATCGAGCGGATTCAGGATGCCGTGGAAGAAGCCCTGATGACTCAGGGAAATGTTCAGGTTGCCCGTCGCTACATCATTTACCGCGAAGATCGCCGCAAGGCCCGCGCCCTGAGAGGGGATCGTGATGTTTCCGGAAACATGCAGGCGGAGATTTCCGTTACTCTGAAGGACGGAACAAAAGAGACTCTCGAACCCCAGCGCGTGCGCCGTACCCTGATCCGTGCCTGCCGCGGATTTGAGGATCGGAGTGATGCCCGGGACATGGCCGACGAGACCATGCGCAATATCTACGACGGTGTGCGCATCGACGAAATCGAAAAAGCGATGGTCTTCGCCGCCAAGTCTCGCATTGAGCTCGAGCCGGCCTACGGCTATATCACCGCCCGCCTCCTTCTGGATGTCATCTACCGCGAGACGCTCCCGGGCTATCAGCACTACCACGATCTTGCCGTGGCTCATGCCACCCGCTTCAAGAGCTATCTGGAGGAGGGCGTTGCCGCCGACCGGATCAGCCCGAAATTATTGGAATTTGATTTGGAAAAAATCGCCTCGGCGCTTAAACCGGAACGCGATCTTCAGTTTAACTACATGGGGCTGCAGACCATCTATGACCGCTATCTGATCCATATCGGAGGCCGACGGATAGAGTCTCCCCAGTTCTTCTGGATGCGTGTCTCCATGGGACTGTCCATTAATGAAGGGGATCAGAAGAATGAGAGGGCGATCGAGTTCTACGAACTCCTCTCCAGTTTCCTCTTCACCTCCTCCACGCCGACGCTCTTTAACAGCGGCACACTTCATCCCCAGTTGAGTTCCTGCTACCTGACCACGGTGATGGATGATCTGGATCACATTTTCAAATGCATCAGTGATGATGCCCGACTCTCCAAGTGGGCCGGTGGTCTGGGCAATGACTGGACCAATGTTCGCGGAACGGGTTCCCTCATCAAGGGAACCAACGGTGAAAGTCAGGGAGTGATTCCATTCCTCAAGGTAGCCAACGACACCGCCGTAGCGGTCAATCAGGGAGGAAAGAGAAAAGGAGCCATGTGCGCCTATCTCGAGACCTGGCACCTCGACATCGAGGATTTCCTCGAACTCCGCAAGAATGTTGGTGACGAACGCCGTCGTACGCCTGACATGAACACCGCCAACTGGATTCCCGACCTCTTCATGAAGAGGGTTCGTGAAAACGGACAGTGGACGCTTTTCAGCCCGAGCGATGTGCCTGACCTGCACGATCTTTATGGGCGCGCGTTCGAGGAGCGTTATGCCGAGTATGAGGCGATGGCGGATCGTGGTGAGATCGCTCTCTTCAAGCGTGTCGAAGCGGCCACAATCTGGCGAAAAATCCTCTCGATGGTTTTTGAGACCGGCCATCCCTGGATCACCTTCAAGGATCCCTCAAACCTTCGCTCTCCCCAGGATCACACCGGAGTGGTGCACAGTTCCAATCTCTGCACAGAAATTCTGCTCAATACCTCGGCCGACGAAACCGCTGTCTGCAATCTTGGTTCCATCGGGCTCCCGCTCCATATCAAGAACGGAGAACTGAATCTGACGTTGCTTGAGAAGACAGTTCGCACCGCCATGCGGATGCTCGATAATGTCATCGACATCAATTATTACCCGACTCCTGAAGCCAAAAATTCCAACCTTCGGCATCGACCAGTCGGTCTTGGGTTCATGGGCTTTCAAGATGCCCTTTACAGGATGAAGATCAGCTATGCCAGCGAGGCTGCTGTGGAGTTTGCCGACAAGAGCATGGAAGCGATTTCCTATTTTGCCATTCTTGCATCTTCGGAACTGGCTGCCGAGCGCGGTGCCTACGAAACCTTTGCCGGTTCCAAATGGGATCGCGGTCTCCTTCCGATCGACACCATCGATCTCCTCGAAGAGGAGCGTGGCGTGCCTGTTACGATGGATCGTTCCAGCTCGCTTGATTGGGATGTCGTGCGTGCTTCGATCCGCAAACACGGCATGCGCAACAGCAACACCATGGCGATTGCTCCGACTGCGACGATCTCCAATATCACCGGTGTTTCACAATCGATCGAACCGACCTTCAAAAATCTCTTCGCCAAGGGAAACCTGAGTGGTGATTTCACGGTCATCAACAGCTACCTAGTCGAGGATCTCAAGGGACTTGGTCTCTGGGATCGCAAGATGATGGAAGAACTCAAGTACATGGATGGTTCCATCCAAAGCATCGACCGGATTCCCGAGGAAATCCGCGAAATCTACCGCACGGCCTTTGAGGTGGATCCTATGTGGTATGTTGAATGCGCCAGTCGTCGTCAGAAATGGATCGATATGGGGCAGTCACTCAATCTCTACATTGCTGCACCGAGCGGACGAAAACTTAATGACATGTACATGCATGCCTGGGAGTGCGGTCTGAAGACCACCTATTATCTTCGTTCCGTGGCTGCCTCCACCAAGGAAAAGTCTACCCTGCAATCACGCCCCACCTGGGTCAATCAACCCAAAAAGAAGGAATCGAAGGAATTCACTCCCGAGCAGGTTCAGGCTTGCAGCCTGGAGGCCATGCGCAATGGCGGTGAATGCGAGGCCTGCCAATAAAAAGCCTAGAGTACCATCAAGCAAACCACTGGAAGATCCCTTCATCCTCAAGTAAAGTAACCCTAGCCAACCGGAAACTCCACCATGTCCTGCTGCAACGCCTCCACCGAAAAACCCACAGCTCACGACCTCACCAAGAGGATTGATGCCGACCAGAAACGCCTCGTCAATTGCAAGCAGGTTGATGTCAATCAGCTCATGCCCCTGAAATATCATTGGGCCTGGGATTACTACACCAAAGGGTGCGCCAACCACTGGATGCCCAATGAAGTCGCCATGCAGGGCGACATTGAGCTCTGGAAATCGAACCGCCTCACCGCCGAGGAACGGCAGGTGATCCTGCGCAATCTTGGTTTCTTCAGCACGGCGGAAAGTCTCGTGGGTAACAACATCGTGCTGGCGATCTTCAAGCATGTAACCAATCCTGAGGCACGTCAGTACCTGCTTCGTCAGGCATTCGAGGAGGCGATTCACACCCACACCTTCCAGTATATCGTAGAGAGTCTCTCACTCGATCAGCGTGAGGTCTTCAATATGTACCACGAGGTGAATTCCATCAATGAGAAGGATGCCTTTGAGATGAAGCTCACCTCCGCGATCATGGAGGAGGGATTCAATACCGATACTCCGGAGGGCCTGCGCACCTTCCTGAAGAATCTTGTCGGATTCTATGTCATCATGGAGGGAATCTTCTTCTATAGCGGATTCGTGATGCTCCTTTCCTTCAAGCGTCAGAACAAGATGGTAGGAATCGGCCAGCAGTTCGAATACATCATGCGAGACGAGTCGATCCACCTGAACTTCGGCATCGATTTGATCAACGGTATCCGTGAGGAAAATCCTGGGATTTGGAACGAGGAGTTCGAGGCTGAGATCCGTGCCATGATTCTTCAAGCTGTCGAGTTGGAAGTTGCCTACGCCCAAGACTGTATGCCAAAGGGTATTCTTGGGCTTAACGCCGGACTTTTCCGTGAGTATGTCCAGTACATCGCGGATCGCCGTTTTGACCGACTCAACATGATAAGCCAGTTCGGGAGCCAGAATCCGTTCCCGTGGATGAGTGAAGCGATGGATCTTTCCAAAGAGCAGAACTTCTTTGAGGGGAGAGTAACGGAGTATCAGACGGCTGCCTCCCTTGAATGGTAATACCAACTCTCATCATTAATAGGACTTTCTGGCTGGTTCTTTTATCGATAGGCAGTGTTGTCATCTCTCTGGTTACCTGAAGGTAGCCATCGGTCTTCCGCCTTGCCTTTCAGCAAAATACCTACGCCATAAAGTCCACTTATCTCAGAGAGTTGGTATAGAGGCTGAAGAGAGTTTCATTTTAGGATTTCCCTCCCGAAGTCCCGAAACCCAGAGGCAGCCCGCAGCCGGATAAAATCCCGGAGGCGGGCTGTTCCTGTGTTAGGGGTTTAGACTGTAGACTGTAAGACTATTTGGTCAGTGTATTAAGCTGTAGTTCCTAGCTCGTTTATCCCTGTGAGAAATATCCTCGTTTTCCTCATGCTTGCACTGCCCTTTCTTGGAAAGGCGGCTGAGGAATTCCGTGATGTGCAACTGACGATCGATACCGCTCACAAGAGCGCGGAGTTCGATCCCTTCGCTGCTCTTGGAGCCGGATTGGACGGACATTGGCAGGGGGAGACGAAGCAGATGTACACTTCCCGTAATATCAACCGGATGCTGGGAGCCGGGCTGGGACCTGTTTCGGTCCGATTGCGCACGGAATTAGCAGTTGAAGCGTGGCATTGGAATCCGAAGGGGAAATGGAGTGATCCGGGACATGCCCAAGGCTACTGGCTCTCGGATGCGAAACCCGATCCCTCCCACCCGATTCTCCTTTCGTACGGCTACAAGCTTCCCCGTCGGGGAAACACCCTTGATGAGGCCAATGACGATGGTTACTCGATGCTTGATGACGGGGATCCTAAAACCTTTTGGAAAAGCAATCCTTATCTCAGCAAGGCCTACACGGGCGAGCCTGATGCGACTCATCCGCAATGGGTGGTTCTGGATTTTGGAAAGCAGGTGCCGGTCAATGTGCTCCGGATTCAATGGGCGGAGCCGTATGCCACGAAATTTATCGTGGAGTATTCAAAAAGTGGCCGCGTCTATTTCGGAGGACATCCTTGGAATGTTTGGAGGAGTTTTCCGTACGGCAGGATTGACCATGGAAAAGGGGGCGAGCCGGAACTGCGACTTTCCGACGCGCCTGTCATGGTCCGCTATCTCCGAGTCTGGATGACGGAAGGTTCCCAAACGTCTCTCGCTGGATCGAGTGATCCCAGGGATGCGATGGGATATGCCATTCGCGAAATCAGTGCAGGAACCTGCGATGCCAAGGGAGTTTTTCATGACCAGATAACGCATTCTCCCGATCATCGGCAGACGCTGATCTATGCCTCGTCCACCGATCCCTGGCATCGTGCCCGAGACCGGGATCCAAATGTCGAGCAGCCGGGAGTTGATCTTATTGCACAGTGCGGCATTACGCGTGGACTGCCGGTCATGCTCTCTATTCCCGTCTACTATGACACGCCAGAAAACGCTACTGCTCTGGCCTCTTATACCCGGCAAAACAGAATCCGGGTGGGACGCTACGAACTCGGTGAGGAACCTGATGGCCAGCGTGTAGCGCCGAAGGATTTCGGAGCGCTTTATGCCCAGACAGCTCGCGCAATAAGAGGGGTGTTGCCCGGTGAATCCATGCTGGGTGGCCCAAGTTTTGTGACAGTCGATTCGGAAAAGAACGACGATACCTACCGATTCGATCACCGCTGGTGGATCAGGGATTTTCGCCATGAACTCTCACGACAAGGCCAATCAGCAAATTTTCAATTCCTCTCCTTTGAGTGGTATCCCTTTGACGAGGTGGGAGAGAAGGAATCAGAGCAACTTCCACGATCCTACGAAATGCTCGGCAGGGCGATGAAACGACTGCTTCCCTTGGGAATTCCTCTCGTCGTTGGTGAGGCAAACTATTCCGTCTTTTCCTGCCAGCAGGAGGTGGATCTCGGCGGAGCACTCCTTAATGCCGAGATGCCGGCACAATTTCTCTCGATGGGGGGAAGTGCCTTTTATTTCTACAGCTATGAGCCGAATAAACTGGAGGAATCCTATGATGATTCTTGGGGCAACCAGATGATGCTTTTGCAGTCCCCACAGGGTGCCGTTCCGCTCTCCTCATTTTATGCACTCCGTCTCCTGACTCAGGAGTGGATGTCGCCCTTGGGGGGGGAGCATCAGGCTTATTCCGTAAAAACCAATCTTCCACCTTCGGAGCAAAATCGAATCAGTATTTTTGCACTGAAGCGACCCGATAAAAGCTGGGCGTTGCTGGTCATCAACAAGAATGTCTCGCAATCAGTCTCGCTTTCCCTCAAATCGACTCCACTGAAGGAGGCAAGCCGTCTTGTAAGCTACTCAGCTCAGAATTATGTATGGAGGCCAGATGGAGCAACTGGTCATCCCCTGATGAATCATGCGCCTTCCTGTTTCAGCCTTCCAGCTGGTCAACCCGTGGTGATTCCCCCTTGGTCGGTTTCCGTGATCAGCGAGACTAACGTAAAAAAAGCCAACTGATCGCCCCCGCTATCCCCATCATCAGAACCGGATTAATCTTGGTGAAAAGCATCAGGGCAAGAGCTACGGCAGCCATGATGCCCGTGGGAATGGAGTGAATCGAGGTCTTTGCGATGATCCAAGTGGCTGCCAGGATCAGCCCGGTGGAGATTGGCATGATGGCCTGTTGGATGGAATGCCGCCACGGGGACTCCTCCCAAGAGTCCCACCACTTTCCCGCGATGAAGACGAGAATTGAACTGGGAACGAACATTGCCACCGTGGCAATGAAGGCACCCAAAATGGCGAACCAAAAGCCATAACTCAGGCAGGCCTTCAATCCTACCAGCGACACGACCATCATGGAGGGGCCGGGGGCGGCCATGCTGATGGAGAAGAGGTCGACAAACTGCTGATCGGTCATCCATGCGTACTCACTGACGGCGGCTTGATGCATCGAGGGAAGCACCACCTTTCCCCCGCCGAAGGCAGAGAGGGAGAGAGCAGAAAAGAGTCCTGCGAGTTGGAGAAAGGTTCTGATCATTGTTCAGCCCCGGTTGATTCCACCTTCTGTTTTCCAGTGCGTGGGCGATGCCACCAGATGGCGATTGGAGCGACGATCATGATGACATAGGGCACATGAAGATGAGCAACCCTAACCAAGGCAAAGGTCAGCAGGATCAGGAAGATATCGAAGATGCCTTTGATGGCCTTCTGACCTGCCTCAAAGACCATGCTTGCCATCAAACCGCACGCGGCTGCCGTCACTCCGGCCAGCAGTGCCTTGGTATCGGTTGTCGTTCCTGCATGGAAGTAGAGAAACCCCAGGCAGCAGACCAAGATGAACGGTGGGGTGATCATTGAGGTCAGGGCGACGATCGACCCGATCGGGCCACGAAGATGGTTGCCGATGTAAACCGAGAGTCCGACAACATTGGCTCCTGGCAGAAGTTGCACGAGGCCAAGTCCCGGCAGGAACTCCTCATCCGTGAGCCAGCCTTTCTGGGAGACGACCAAACGCCGTATGTAGGCAGTAAGTCCACCGCCGAAACTCGTCACCCCGATGAATGCGAAGAGAGCGGCAAGCTCCCAGAGCGCCGGGGTTTTTTTAGGATTTGGGACTTCCTGATTCCCCATGGTCTTCAGCAAGTTTTTTGGCGGCACTCTTTTCCACATCCGCCTTGATACCCTCATCCGTGAGATCCATCGCTTTGGAATTTTCCCAATCCTTCTCAAAGATTTCCACAAGGCGCTTGATGAGGTGGGGATCGTCAAAACGAATGCCGAGTTCACGGCGTTCGTTAAAGCACTTGGGATAGATGTTGAAGGAGCTGAGCAGAGCACGCTTTTTATCGGCCAGGATCAGCTTGGCGTGGAGGTGGGTTCCGTGGAGTTTGTGAGCCCTGATGCCGAGATCCTCCAGCAACCGGAGACCAGCTATTCCATCAAGGCGGTAGAAGTCACGTAGTGAATGAACAGGCAACGCCATCGCATGCACCTTGACGCCCTTTTTCATCTTTGCATGGACAAGGGCTTCGATCACCGGAGTATCGACATACTTCTCATGCTGGATGTAGAGATTTTTCTCAGCGCTGCCGAGGAACTGGATGACTTCCTCGCGAGCCTTCCCAACGCTCCAAATCAGGTTGGAGACGGGGGGAGGAGTGAAGTCGGTTCGTGTCCAGTCAGCCTCGAAGCAGGCCGCCACTTCGGCAACTTCGGCGTGATCATTGGTCACGAGTCCATAGTCGCGGGTTTCTCCGAAATACTTGGGAGCCCAGTTCAGTGACATGATGAAGGCCTGTTTGCCATCCACCACCATCGATTTTTCATGGGTGATCGGGTATTTGGGATTGGTCTCTTCGACAGGGACTTTAGCCGATTTGAAAACTTTGAATGCCTCGTCATTGTCATGCTCCCCCGTGAAGCGTGAGGGATTGAGCATGACGCGCACCTTGATTCCTCGCTTATGGGCGTGCACCACAGCCTGAATCAGGATCGGGTCAGTGAATTGGAACATCTTGATGTCCAAGGATTTCTTAGCCCCATCAAGCGTCTTGAGGATGGGGTCGATGCCGTCGTCAGGCTGAACGATAAGATGGTGAACAACGTCTTCAAACATGCTGCTGATGCTGCACAGCTTTTTTCCGATTTTCAAAGACTAATGGAGAAAAATTGCCGAGAGGTGGGTTCTAGAAAAACCATGCTGATTTCACCACTGGGTTCTGATTAACTTCTCCCTTATGAGTCATCGTTTCAAGACCCTCTGGAGAGTGGGAAACCCGTGGAGCTGCCAGTGACCAATAGAGAGCGTTTTCTTGCCGCCTGCCGATGCGAGCCTGTCAACCACCCTCCCGTTTGGCTGATGCGTCAGGCAGGCCGCTCCCTCCCGGAGTATCGCCAACTGAAGGAAAAACATTCTTTTTTGGAACTCGTGCGCACTCCCGAGCTTGCTGCCGAAGTAACGCTTCAACCGATTCGGCGCTTTGATTTCGATGCCGCCGTGCTTTTCAGTGATATTTTGGTCGTGCCCGAGGCGATGGGGCAGCCGTATCACTTTCGCGAACATGGAGGAGGGATAGAGATGGAATTTGCCGTGAATTCCGCTGAGGAAATCCAACGTCTCAATCCTGAGGGCGCTGTTGAACGGCTTCGTTATGTTGCCGAGGCCCTTGACCTCATCAAGCCCGCCCTCAACAGCAGTACCGCTCTGCTTGGATTTGCCGGGTCACCCTGGACGCTTGCACGCTATATGGTCGAGGGATCAAGTTCCGGAACGACAGAGCGGGCCAAGGAATTGTTCTATAAGGATCCGCTTCTTTTTAACGAATTATTGGGAAAAATCACCACTGTCGTTACAGATTTCCTCATCATGCAGGTGGAACATGGTGCCGAGGCTGTCCAGATTTTTGACAGTACAGGTGATGTCTTGGCAGACAATGTCTTTGAGGCGGCCTCGGGGCGCTGGATCCGTCAGATCGTCTCTGCATTGAAAGGAAGGGTTCCTGTCATTCTTTTTTCCAAGGGGATTTCCAACAGGCTCGATGCACTCGTCTCAACCGGCGCTGATGTGCTGAGCGTGGATTGGACACATTCCCTGGCTTCGATCCGTGCCCAGCTTCCACCGACTGTCGGCGTGCAGGGCAATCTTGACCCCTTCCTGCTCACTACCACTCCGTCGCTGGTGGCAGCCGAGACGACTCGCATCCTGCGAGAGATGAAAGGGGCCAAGGGACATGTCTTCAATCTCGGTCACGGTGTTCCGCCATATGCGAAATTGGAATGTATCCAGTCCCTCGTCGAAACGGTGCGTTCCCTGTAATATCCTCTTTCCCTGTTCCATGAATTCCCTGCCCGTTGATCTCGATCTCGTTAAAAAGTATAACATCGCCGGGCCACGCTACACAAGCTATCCCCCGGCGACGAAGTTCAGTGAGCATGTCGATTGGGAAGAACTGGATGCCCGCATTGAGGCGAACAACCGTACCGAGCGCGATCTCTCGCTCTACTTTCATATCCCGTTTTGTGAGTCTCTTTGCTGGTTCTGTGGATGCACCACGGTGATCACGACCAATCATGAGAAGGGAGGGGACTACATCGACCATCTGGAGCGAGAAGTCGCGACGATGGCCAAGCGATTAAATCCCAACCGCAAGGTCGTCCAGCTTCACTTCGGCGGTGGATCCCCGACCTTCCTGACTCCCGATGAAATCCGGCGTCTCGGAAAAGTCATTCACAAGCATTTTAAATTTTCACCAGATATCGAGGCCAGTGTGGAGGTTGATCCACGACGCCTCACCCGGGATCATCTCGTGGCTCTCAGGGAACTCGGCTGTAATCGTGCCTCCATGGGGGTGCAGGATTTTGATCCCGTCGTGCAGGAGGCTATCCATCGTATTCAGCCGCGGGGAATGACCCAGCAGGCGATGGATTGGATGCGTGAACTTGGCTTTGCCTCGATCAATTTCGATCTTATTTACGGACTGCCGCATCAGACGCTTGATTCGTACCGCACAACGATGGAAGCCGTTCTGCAGATGAAGCCGGACCGCCTCTCCGTTTTCAGCTACGCTCACGTGCCCTGGATCAAGCCGGCGCAGAAAATCCTGGAGCAAAAAGTGCTTCCTTCCCCGGAAGCGAAGTTGCAGTTGCTCAAGCTGGTGATCGAGATGCTGACAGCGGAGAACCTCTATGCCTATATCGGCATGGATCACTTTGCCCGGCCTGATGATGAACTCGCCGTCGCGCAGCGGAACAAGCGCTTGCAGCGGAATTTCCAAGGATACAGCACTCATGCAGGCTCGGACATTTACGCGTTCGGCATGTCGAGTATCTCGCAGATAGCCGATGCTTACTGGCAGAATGAAAAAGAGCTCTCCAAGTATCAGGAGTCAGTCAACGCAGGCCGACAGCCGAGAACCCGTGCCTATCTAATGAGCCCGGAGGACAGAATTCGACGGGAAACGATCATGAGGGTGATGTGCGATCTCTCGCTTGATTTTGCATCGATCTCGGAACAACTCGGAATCGACTTTGAGCAGCATTTTTCGGAGGAGCTTGCCTCGCTCGATCCGTTTTTCCTGGATGGACTCCTGGAGCCGACCTCCGGAGGCTTTTTGGTAAGCGATGCCGGAAGACTTTTTATCCGAAACATCGCGATGTGCTTTGACAACACGCTGGTGCCGAGCACTGAACAGCGACACTCCAAAACGATTTAAAGAAACCGTTCTGTGATGTCTTAACCATGAATCCCGTTGCGATTATTGGAGGCGGTATCTCAGGGCTGACTGCGGGGTTCTATCTGAAGCGTGCAGGAGTTCCGGTTGTTCTCCTTGAATCAAGTTCCCGTGTCGGGGGGGCGATCCAATCAATCCGACAGGACGGGTACTTGGCTGAATCAGGACCTAACACGATTTTAGAAACCTCCCCAAAAATCAGGCAGTTAATACGGGATGCAGGAATTGAATCCCGACGGATCGAATCTGATCCAAAAGCGGGCACACGTTATCTTGTGCGCTATGGCCGGGCGATACCAATGCCTGAGTCACCCCTTGGATTTCTCTTTACCGAGCTCTTCACGGTGAAGGCAAAACTGGCCGTCTTGGGAGAACCCTTTGTTCCTGCACGACGCGATGGTGGTGAGGAGAGTATCGCTGATTTTGTGGTACGTCGTCTGGGTCGTGAATTTCTTGATCATGCTGTCGATGCGATGGTGGGTGGAGTCTATGCGGGCGATCCGGCCCGTCTTTCCGTCACCCAGGCATTTCCAAAGCTTGCCAACTTGGAAAATAAGTATGGATCGCTGATCAAGGGGAGCATTCTAGGGGCACGGGATCGCAAAAAACGTGGTGAGATTGCAAAAGATCGAGCGCCAAAATTCTCCTTTGACGAGGGGTTGCAGGTTCTGCCAGATGCTCTGTCGGATTCTCTCGGAGAAAGTGTGCATCTCGGGACGTTGGTGACACATGTGGCCAAAACAAGCGACGGGTGGAGACTGACCCTACGGTCAGGGGAGGCCGAATCTATTTTGGAGGCATCTGCGGTTATCTATGCGGGGACAGCCCATAAACTTGCCGAACTCAAGTTGGAAGCACGAGACAAACCGGTGGATCTCACCTCCTTTGCTGAAGTCCGTTATCCCCCGGTGGCAAGTGTCGTCCTCGGTTATCGCTGCGAGGATGTTGCCCATCATTGCCAGGGATTCGGGGCTCTTATTCCAAAGGTCGAGGGATTTTCAATTCTAGGAACAATTTTTTCATCATCCCTGTTTCCCAATCGAGCTCCCGAAGGACATGTGACCCTCACAAGTTATCTCGGGGGAGAGCGCTCACCCAGGCTGGCGCTCCTGCCTCCTGAAGAAATTTACGAACTCGTTGCCCGCGATTTGCGGATGCTTTTTGGAGTGAAGGGAACGCCAACCTTTCGACACTGCACGATCTATCCCAAGGCAATTCCGCAATACACGATCGGTTATGGTCGCTACCGAGAGTTGATGGATGAGATCGAGACACGAGCCCCATCCTTTTATTTTACCGGGCAATATCGCGATGGTATTTCCCTGAGTGATTCAATCCTCTCTGGCTGCAAGATCGCCGAACGGGTTGAGAAGGCATTATGATTTATCCAATGAGTAAAAAAGCTGTTCTCCTGATCAATCTTGGTTCCCCGGATTCGACGTCCGTGTCCGATGTTCGGAAATACCTGCGTGAGTTTCTCATGGACGGGCGCGTGCTGGACACACCCTGGCTGATCCGCTGGTGTGTGGTGAATCTAGCCATTCTCCCAACCCGTCCGGCTCAGTCTGCGGAGGCCTATGAAAAAGTCTGGACGGCGGAGGGATCACCGCTTGTCGTGAGCAGCCTTCGAATCCAAGAGGAGTTGCAGCGTCGATTGGGTGAAAAAACCGTTGTTGAGTTGGCAATGCGTTACCAGAGCCCGAGCATCGAGTCAGCCGTTACCAGACTGAAAGATCAGGGGGTCACCGAACTCTTTGTTTTCCCGCTTTTTCCCCACTATGCGATGTCGAGCTTTGAGACGGCGGTGGTGCGGGTTCAGGAACTTGCGGCCCGGATTGCTCCCGCGATGAAGCTGAAAATTGCCGCGCCCTATTACAACGATCCTGACTATATCGACGCCCTTGCCGCCAGTGCCAAACCGTATCTGGAGGCACCTTATGACCATCTGATGTTTAGCTTTCATGGTCTTCCCGAGAGGCATCTGAGGAAATCCGATCCCACGGGAGTTCATTGCCTTAAGACGCAAGACTGTTGCGATATTCCCTGTGTTGCCCATGAGACCTGTTACCGCGCCCAGTGCTATGCCACGGTACGTGCTTTTGTGGAGGTGCTCGGTATTCCAGCTGGCAACTATTCCGTTGCCTTTCAGTCCCGTCTCGGACGGGATCCCTGGCTGAAGCCTTATACCGACTTTGAGTTGACGCGTCTTGCTGGGGAGGGGATCAAAAAAATGCTCGTGATTTGTCCCGCCTTTGTCAGCGACTGCCTGGAGACTCTCGAGGAGATCGCGATGCGCGGACAGGAAACCTTTCTGGAAGCCGGTGGCGAGGAATTGATACTGATCCCCTGCATGAATGAGCATCCTCGCTGGCTAAATGCCCTCGAGAAAATTGTTCGAGCAGGCTTGGCATAGGGAGTTCAACTCTGTTACTTCTTCCCCATGGTAACCCCCCACAAACTCCTCATTCTTTCCCTGATCCTTTCCTCCGTGCCACCATTGGTGGCTCAGGATGTCCTGCCGCCCACCTCCATGGCAAAGCAGGACGCAGCGGCTTATCTCAAGCCACTCAATCAACGGGGAGTTGTCCGACTGAAGACGATAGCAGGCGATTTTTCGACCAATCAGGTTGCTGCCATTGGAAAATATGCGGGCCACATGATCACGGTGATCGGACGTGTTGCTCATCTCAGTCAGGGGGAGAGTGAAAACAAGGTGCTTATCGTGACTCTTCAGGATCCATCAGCATCACTGCCGGCAGTAAAAGCGGAGTTCCTACCTGGTTCCATTCCTGAGAACTCCGAAATCCAAGTTTCTGAGGATGGCTCAACGGCCACAATGATCCATCGCAATGCCAGGGGTATAATTCTTAAGCAGGATACTTATCTGAGTGTCGATCAGACCGTCGCCATCAAGGGAAATTACAAGGAACTAAAAGTTGGGGATATCATTCTGACGGACTGCAAGATCATTCCCAAGGAGCGCCTGCACGAACTTCGTGATGGTAAGAAAAGCCAGGGCTAGAAGGAGCCCGTGTCGATTGAGACGAGATGGAATTCTTGACTAATAGTCATTCAAGAGCGACACCTGCCTTTCATTAGATTATTGTACATCCATGACGAGACCAACGGATCATCCTTCGGGACATGAAGATGGTTCCCTGGAAAAGCGGTTCAAACTCCGCGAAGGGTGTGTGAAGAAACCGCTTTTCAGAGAGGTTTCAGTGGAGGAAATCGTGCAACCTGCAGGGCGCGCATCGAAGCGCTTCGTCAATCCGCTGGACAGGAAGAATCTCCTCTACGTCCTGGCCGCCGTGATCGTGGCGATGGTCATCTTGGTATTGCTTGAAATGAAACAGATTCGGGATGCTGCGGCTGAGAAAGAACAGCAGACCAACACGACGGTACAGAGTAATTGATGCTGAATTATTCTAATTCCGTGCAATTCCATCTGCTACGTCCCATAGTGACGGGCTAATTATGCCTTTTCGTTCACTCGGCCTCAATGAGGCCATCCTGAAAGCAGTTCAGGAAACCGGTTACACCGAGCCCACTCCGATTCAGTCCGCAGCCATTCCCTTCATTCTCGCACGGCGGGATCTCATCGGGATTGCCCAGACTGGGACCGGCAAGACGGCAGCTTTCACGCTGCCGATACTTTCGATTCTGGCAACTGCCCCTTCACGTGGAATCCGTGCTTTGATCATTGCCCCGACACGCGAACTGGTCGTGCAGATCGAAGAGAATGTCCGGATTTATGCGAAATACCTTCCTCTTACCGTCGCGACCATTTATGGCGGGGTAAGTGAACGTCCCCAGATCAAGGCGTTGGAGCAGGGAGTCGATCTGGTGATTGCCACCCCCGGTCGTCTTCTTGACATTATTAGGGGAAGGGAGAAAGCCTTTGCTGGAATCGAGTTTCTCGTGCTCGATGAGGCAGATCGGATGCTCGACATGGGATTTGTTCCGGCGATTCGCCAGATCGTGAAACTCCTTCCAAGAAAACGTCAGACCCTTTTCTTCTCGGCCACGCTCTCCCGTGAGATCGAAAAGTTAACAGGAGAATTTCTCCAGGAACCGGAGACGGTCGAGATAGGACGGCGTTCCAATCCTGCGGAAACCGTGGCCCAGTCGGTCTACGAGATTACTCCTCATCTCAAAGTGCCCCTGCTTCAACATCTGCTACAACACGATGGTCTTTCCATGGTGCTTGTCTTCACCCGCACGAAGCATGGAGCCGACAAGATAGCCAAGAAGCTTATCGCCGCAGGAATCAGCACGGCCACCATTCATTCCAATCGATCGCAAAACCAGCGGCTTCGCGCCCTAACAGAGTTTCGGGAGGGAAAAGTGCGCGTCCTGGTTGCCACCGATATTGCCGCGCGGGGTATTGATGTCGATGGCATCTCCCATGTGATCAATTTTGATTTTCCTCCGAATCATGAGGATTATGTTCATCGGATCGGACGCACCGGTCGCGCCAAGTCCGTTGGTGACGCCATCAGCTTTGTTACCCGGGAGGATGAGGATGCACTCCGTGCACTGGAACGCTTCACCCGCCGAGGAGTTCCTCGGTTGAAGGCAGAGGGGTTTGATTACAATGCTGCCGCCCATCCCCGTGAAGAAAGTCGCGGGCCCGGCGGGCCCCGCCGTTCACCCAGAAAGCCGGGTGAGATTCGCATTCCAAGAAATGATTCCCCTGCTGGTCCCCAACAACCACGCCATGCACATTTTTCCGAGAGGAAGAAATCAGGAAAACCCCGCGAAGTCGCTCAGGATGGCGGAGCTAAAAAGGCTGCCCCGAAGAAAGGGGGCTTTGGCCGTTTTCTTGGCTTTGGCCGCAAGGGGTAGTAATACCAATCACCATCAGAAATGACACTATCGGGCTGGTTCTTTTGGCATGTAGCAGTGTCGTCATCGCTCTGATTACCTGAAGGTAGCCATCGCTCTTCCTCCTCGCTACATACCAAAACTCCTCCACCGCTATAGTACCATTTCTTCCTGTGATTGGTATAACCCTCGTGCCCTAGATGATTTTACCGCAGAGTAGGTAAAATCCGATACTTGAGACAAAAAGGGAAAGGCCAGTTACCACCCCAAAAGAAGGGCCATTCCATAGGTGTGCGTCTTCTTGTTGCGGTGTATCAGGATAGCCTCCAGGGTTTCTTCCTGGGATGGGAGTCTGATCTGTGTTGCCCATTTCAGCGTGAGGGTTTGGCAAAGAAGCACGATGATGCCGCTCAGGACAAAGAGCAGACCAGTCACAATCAGAAGACGGGGGATGGATCCCGTGGCAGCGATTTTAGAACCTGAGAAACCTGTCACCGTCAAGGCGATCGTCGCCACGGTCAGAAGAATCTGACTGCGATTTTGAAGTTTGGTGAACTGCTCGATGATCACCGCCAGACAGGCTGGATAGTTGTCATGATGATCCTTGAGGATCTGTTGTGCCTCCTCTCTCGGAGTCAGAACCGGGATATCGGAGAAATCCATGAGCGAGGCATTTTTTAAGCGACGCGGCCCGAATAATTCTTCTCAACCCACTCCCTGTAGGCACCGGATTGGACATCGCCGACCCATTGCTGGTTGTCCAGATACCAGGAAAGCGTCTTTCTGATCCCGGTTTCAAAAGTTTCGGAAGGTCGCCAGTCCAATTCTCGCTCGATTTTTCCAGCATCAATGGCATAGCGGCGATCATGGCCCGGCCTGTCTGCTACCGTTGTGATTTGGGTTTTATAGGAGGAACCATCCGCTTTGGGACGGATCTCATCGAGCATGTTGCAGATTGTATGGACGATCTCGATGTTCGGTTTCTCATTCCAACCGCCGATGTTGTACGTTTCGCCGAGAGCGCCCGATTCGAGTACCCGACGGATGGCTGAGCAGTGATCACCGACATAGAGCCAGTCACGGATCTGTTGCCCATCCCCATAGATTGGGAGGGGTTTCCCCGCGAGAGCATTGACGATCATGAGCGGGATCAGTTTTTCCGGGAACTGATACGGGCCGTAGTTATTCGAGCAATTGGTGGTCAGCACCGGCAGTCCGTACGTGTGATGATAAGCCCGTACAAGATGGTCGCTTGCTGCCTTGGACGCAGAATAAGGACTGTTTGGCTCGTAAGGGTTGGTCTCCTGGAAGGCCGGATCATCTTTTTTCAGCGTTCCATAGACTTCGTCGGTGGAGACATGAAGAAAGCGGAATATTGCCCTCTCTGTTTCATCCAACGCATTAAAATAGGCGCGGGTTGATTCCAGGAGTTCAAAGGTTCCCGTAATGTTGGTCTGGATAAAATCCCGTGGTCCGTGAATCGAGCGATCAACGTGGGATTCGGCGGCAAAATTAATGATGGCCCTTGGTTTATGGGAGTCGAGCAGTTCTGAAACGAGAGCCGGATCACCGATGTCACCCTGAACAAAAATGTGGCGAGAATCGGAGGCAAGTGAGGCAAGGGTCTGCAGATTTCCGGCGTAGGTCAGCTTGTCGAGGTTGACCAGCGGGGTGCCGACAAGTCGCATCCAATCCAAAACAAAATTCGCTCCGATAAATCCGGCTCCGCCTGTGACAAGAATAGCTTCGTTCATAAAGGGAGATAATACAGTGAAAGGTTCACATTGCAGAAGCAATGCGAAAGGATTTTGACGGCCAAAAACCGAGATCGAGATTGCTGTAATTTAGAGCCCCCCATGAGAGCCGCCGTATTCGAGTTTCCGGTCGCCGTAGTATCCGCAGGAAGACAGCTTCCATTATTGCTTAGAAGCGTGCGGGATGAAATCGGCGCTTCCCTGGGACTCATATCATTTCCCCGTAGGTCAACACCCAATGGCAGGTTTAGATGCCTAATCTAGTTTGGTGATTATCAGAAAGAGTGAGGTTCAACGGCCTATTATTCCTCCTAAAAATTCAAATCATTATGAAAACCATTTCGCTCATTCTTGAAGAAGCAACTGCAGCCTACAAGACCCACAACGATATTGCGGTCGGAAATCAGTTTGCTCCTGAACACCCGTCTGGCCTCGGCTGTTGATCTCCAGTCACAGATGAAACAGGCGCATTGGAATATGAAAGGACCGAACTTCATCGGCCTACACGAACTTTTTGATCAGATTGATGAGGTAGTGGAGTCCTATGTTGACATGATTGCGGAACGCATCGTTCAACTTGGTGGTGTTGCCGAAGGAACCGTCAGTGTTGCAGCCATACGTTCGCAGCTTGATGAATACCCCCTCACTATAGGAGAAGGGGGCTCCCATGTAGATGCTGGCTGCACAACTCTTCCCACCTTTGGACATCAGGCCCACATTACCATCAATGATGGCGATGATCTGGGAGATGCCGACACGGCAGATTTATTTACGGAAATTTCCCGAGAAATCGACAAATGGCTACGGTTCGTTGAAGCCCACTCCCAGACATCAAAATAACCTTGAATAGGCATCGAGGAGGAGGGCTCTACGAGGGTGTCGGCAAATGCTTGTTCGATCGCGTGACGTAAAGATCCACCTCTGATTTTAAAAACTCTTTCGGTGTGCCAAAATAGGAGCCGGAGATTGGGGGGGCATGCTCGGAATGTCGAGAGACAGCCACAGGAATATAATGGAAGTCAGCGAGAACTCCCCAACTCGGATCGAAGCCAATCCATCCTGCCCCCGGCAGATAGACTTCGGTCCATCCGTGCATCGACATCCTCCCCGTGATTCCCGAAGAGTATAAATAGCCACTGACAAATCGAGCTGCTATCCCCAGTACACGGCAGGATTCGATAAAAAGGGTGGCGAAATCCCTACAGGAACCCCTCATGGTCTCCAAGGTCTCAGATGGGGTTTGAACGCCCTTGGTTTCCCGCCGTTGGTACTGGAAGGTACGATAGATTTTCAAATTCAATTCCTGCAGGAAGTGCAGGGTGCCTACTGTCTTTCCAGGGGACCAGATGCTCTCCAGCCAACTGCGTATTAGCTCGACGTCCCTGCTATAGATATTGCGTGTCAGAGGGAGGATTTCCGAGTGTAATTCGTGATCATAGAAGAACGGATAATCCGCCACTTCCGGATCCAGGACGAAGTCGAAGGGGTTGTTTTTAAAAATCCCAATGACAAATTTGCATTCAATCCGCAGCTCCGTCGCTTCTTCGTTAAAATCAATCAAACCAATATTGTTTTCGTAGAGACCACGAATCCACCGAAGTTGATGAGAGGGAGAAATCTCAATCGAGCATTCCTCCAGATGCATCCCTTGCGTTTCACGGGGACGCATCATGAGCTGATGGACTCCAAAGCGAACTTTTTTCGAGTACAAATAGCTCGTCCGATGATGGATGTGAATTTTCACAAAGGCTCAGCCTCTTTAAGCAAAACGAATTTCAGGGGTGCCATCGAGGCGCTTCGACAGATCAATGGGGTCACCAATGGAGACGATGTGCTGATTAACCTGATAGGCCCATACTTCGAAAAAACTGAGGTGCGCTTCCCCGTAGGTGGTTGAAAAGGGTGTGTCAACAGCATCGAGACCATGAGCTATTTTGACGCGGCCTATTCTTGGTGTGTTGAAGCGGGCATCGAAAGTGCACCATTGATGCTCAAGATAGACCTCAAAATAGGCATGAAAATCCATCGCCGTTCCGGGGTCGAAACAACCGATATCGGGTAAATGTCCCGTGACATAGCGAGTCGGAAGATTCAATGCCCGGCAGAGAGCGATGGCAACATGGGCAAAGTCACGGCAAACACCATAGCCACGAGCCATCACCTCCGAAGCCGAGAGATCGGAACGACCCGAGCAGGTGACATAACGGATGTTTCGCTGCACCCAGTTACAGATGGCAATGACCCGGTCCCTTCCGTAAATCAGAGAGCCGAATTCATTGATGGAAAAGACGAGCATCTTGTCGGAATCACAATAACGGCTTGGGAGCGTATAACGAAGGAGAGCCGAGGGGATGTTCTCTACCGGAACCGAGTATTTCTTTTGGTTGAGATCATCCGGTTGGGATGAAACTTCCACAAGTGCATCATGATGGATCTCGGTTTCACCAGGTTGTAACACCCATCGGTACGTAAGGTTTCCGTGGGTGTCCTCAAATTCCTCTGCACCCTGTTCTGCGGGGAAACTCAGCCTTTCCTGAATGATGATTTGCTGGCTCTCCAGCATCGGACGAACAAGCAGCAGTATAGGCGCCGGCTTTATCGTTTGAAACACTAGGCGACACCCGACACGAACCGTCATCTTTGGCGGGGCGTCACTACAGGGAGTTTTTTTTGTCTCAACCTGACTTGTCATTTCCACAAGGATGAACGATTGCAGGGCATTGGTCTATGGAACTATTACGGCACCTTGGGTTGTCGTTGTCGTCGTTGTTGAGGTAGGAACCCTTCTCTCAGACACGTTAACGCAGCCATAAAGCATGGCAAGTCCGACGATAAACAAGGGAATATGAATCATTTTCATTCATGCATTATGGACTCCCTTAAGAGGTCTTTCTATGGGGTGAAGACCCAATAAGAAGTTCATCCTGCGGCGATCAGTCACGAAGTCCTGGCGGGGTGCCATAGCCCACAAATCGTGGATAGGTGGATCTGGTTTCAATTGTTTGAGAGTCAGCTTTGAGTTGAAAATCGAACACGCTCACGCCCCACCTTGTTTTGCCTTCATAGGATCGCCCGTCGCTGGAACCAACCATGATTCTACCATTTGTATCCTTTTTGGTTCCAAGATAGATCATCGTATGTGTGATCGCAGGGTCATGATCCGTTTTGTTTGTACCCATCCAGAAAAGAATGTCTCCCGGTCGCAACTCAGCGAGTTCGAATGTCGTTGGACTGTCACTGAGTACTGCCCGGAACGCCCCTATTTTTCTTAGCCAAGTATACTGCCCGCTTGCATCTCTAGGGACATCATTAAATCCATTGATTCTAAGAATGTAAGAAGTGAATCCAGAGCAATCCATCCCTCCCTTTTCTGGTTCATCTGAACCATAGGTGTAAGTCAGTCCCTGAGTCGTCAGAGCCAGAGCAGATTGAATCAGACTCTTAACGCGAGGCAATTCACCGCTGAATTCCAGGATCTGATCAGTTGATATTGTTGCATTCGGAGAGGAAAGGGATTTTTTGCTCAATGAGTCAGCCGTCGGTTTATCTGAGGAGGGTGATGAATCCGGTGTTGGATGCACTGAATTCTTACTCGTACTCTCCTCTGTCGGGATGGCAGTCAGTATAAGCACGAATGGATTGAAAACAGTCCAAAGAATAAGAAGTCTGAAAATCGCCACTTCTAAGGAAGAGAGATTTTCAACGCTGGAACAGCAAATGACTCTGACTCAGGACCCAAGGAAATTGCTTCCTCTGATTTGATCAGTATCAATTGTTGAAGTAGATTAGTTTCCTGACCTGTTGTCTTTTCAATCTTCTCATTAAGAAGTTCCAACTCCTTGGTGGTAGAGGATTGTTGATCAAAGGATTTTTGATGGATCCCCAAATCTAGTTCATTTTCTTGAGTATCTGATTTCATAAATATTTGTAGTTTGATGGGTGTTCCCAACCCCGCATTCTAATAAACACCAACACTGCGTACTTGGGTTGTTGATGTCGTACTATTGATGGCATCAGAGGAAACGCCTCGGGTTGTCGTGGTGGTTATCGATGCAGTTGGGGATCTTTTTTCGCTGACGCTCAAACAGCCGCTGACAGAAATCAGTATGATCACTATTAGAACATGGATTCCCTTCATGGCTACAGAATGGACTTTCTAAAATGCAATTGCTATGGGGTGAAGTCCTGAGCTGCTGACCCGCCACCTGGGAGTGGACAGATTAAAACTGCAGTTCGGATGATAGTGGTTGGATGATGGTTTGGATTCTGTATCTGTGGGGTTGTGTCACATGGTCGCAGTCTGTTTGGGAGTGTTTGTTTTTCTGCCAAGAGAATTTCTCTGGCTTACTGATTAGGAGCGATGGTGATGGATTTTATTACCCCTTTCGTGAACAATATTTTTGTCTGATCAATGGATTCCCCTTCTCTACTTCGGCCAATCAATAACCTCAATGGCTTGAGCCATTTGTGGTTCTGCTCCTGCTGAGATTTGCTCATGGAAGACGACTGGTTCCAACTTGTAGTCGATCAGTTTTATGCCGATCTCTATCGGTTTGGATTGAAGCTTTCGCGAAATCCCGAGGATGCATCTGATTTGGTGCAGCAGACTTTCACAATTTTTGCGGCCAAGGGGGATCAGCTTCGGGAATCAGCTAAGGCCCGTCAGTGGCTCTTCACAACGCTCTACCGGGAGTACGTGGCAAAATATCACAAAAACAAGCCGTTGATTTCTCTCGATGATGAAGAGATCGATCTTCCTGAGCCAGCCGTGGAAAGTTCCCTTCAGCGCGATATAGAGCGGGGGGAGTTGCTTGGCGCTCTTGATGAACTTGAAGATCATCACAGGGCCATCCTCACGCTTTTCTATCTTAATCAGCACAGCTACAAAGAGATAGCAGCGACCCTTGATGTTCCGATGGGAACCGTCATGTCCCGACTTTCACGGGCGAAAGAGATCCTCCGTCACAAGCTGGAGGAATTATCAAAACTGCATGGAATAAATATCATCCCTTTTTCCTCTAATGAGCCGGAGAAGCTGTCCGGAAACTGCTGAGTCCTCAATGACTACCCAAGAAGCCAAACTGATTTTGCAAGCTTACCGTCCTGGCAGTGAGGATGGGAAAGATCCGTTTTTTGCCACTGCTTTGGAACTTACCCGGACCGATAAGGAACTGGGTGAATGGTTTGCCCGGCAATGTGAGTTTGATCAGATGATGAGCATTGCACTTCAATCAGAGATCCCTCCGGCGGGACTACGTGATTCAATCCTTGCAAGAAAAGCACTCCCGCAGGTCTCGAAAAAGGCAAAGCCCTTCCAGGCGTTAAGCATCTTTCTTTCTGTAGCCGCCGCCATTGTGCTCTTTGTAGGAATCGCCCTATTCCATGGAGGGGTTCAACATGGTAGCAGTTCTGCCGAACTGACCGTTGCGGCCTTTACCAGACAGGCGCTGGATATCAAGGAACAGGGTAAAGTATCCCTTGCGACGAAAAGCACTAATCCCTCCCAGCTTCGCAAGTGGCTAGCCGAACGAGGAGCTCCCAATGACTTCGTTGTCCCTCCAGGGTTGAACGGTATTCCGTCACTGGGCTGCCAAAGTTATGAGATGGGGGGAACAAAGGTTACCCTGATTTGCTTTGATTTAGGAAACAATCAGGTCGCCCATCTCTTCGTTGTCGATAAATCCGCCCTGACGGATGCGTCCCCAGATTCCCGTCCTGAACTTCGGGAAGACAATGGACTCGCTTTTGCCACCTGGACCTCCGGCAATAAAAGCTATGTGCTTACAGGTGACAATATCACGAGGGAAACCATTCAAAAACTGATTTGAACTTTCGGATGACTCCCGATTTAGCGAGGTCATGAACTCACTTCATCCAAGGGATAAACCGATTTCCTAAAGGCAAGTTAAAACACGCTGATTTGTCGGATGAGGTGTGGGGGTGAGTGATCTGGAAAAACCCAAAGTATCAAGGAGCGAAGGTGGTCGAGTTTGAAGCCCACCTAAAGGATTTGAGAAGTAAGCACTCGGGCAAGGGGTGATAGAAAGCAGGGACCGATGCTGCCACTACGGCGGACATTTTTGGAAACGGAGATTTTGAAATATTTTTTGGAATAAAAAAACAACGCAACACTCCTATCACTACGGACGCAGGTTCCAGAAGGTAACTTTGTCCGTAACAAACAACCCAAAAAAAGAAAGGACACCATCATGAAATCGAAATCACTTCTAGCCGGAGCTGCAGTCGTCGGTTTACTTAGCGGATCCATGGCCACGCAAGTGCGTGCCGAAAACAACAATGCGACCCAGATTGTCAATCCAGGGACAGCACTCCAGTCTCTGGTTGCTGATACCAACTCCTGTAAGGGTAAAAACACCTGTAAGGGCAAAGGCGGCTGCAAGACCAGTGATAATGGCTGCAAAGCAAAAAATTCCTGCAAAGGAAAGGGCGGTTGTGCCACGGACGGCAGCAAAAGCTAAAATCAGTACGCAAATTGCAGGGGAGTGGCCATTCCACTCCCCTGCCTTTTAAAACTCATCATGCCTGCCAACGAATTCAATGGATTCACCGACTATGGAATCGGGATCGGGCTTCGCGTGCCGCATTATCGGCATATTCTGGCGGAAAAACCGCTCGTGGACTGGTTCGAGATCATTTCGGAGAACTTCATGGTGGAGGGAGGTCGCCCGCTGGAGGTGCTTGATCAAATCCTCGAACAATATCGGGTCGTCCAGCACGGTGTGGCGATGTACTTCGGATCAGCCGATCGGCTGAACCGTGAGCACCTCAAGCGCCTGAAACGGCTTGTGAAAAGAACAAAGACTCCCTGGCTCTCCGATCACCTGTGCTGGGGAAGCGTGGATGGCCGCTACACGCATGATCTTCTGCCGATGCCTTATACTTTTGCGGCGGCAAAAGTAACTGCCGAACGCATCCGTCAGGCGCGTGATTATCTTGAGGTTCCCATCTGCGTCGAGAATGTCAGCAGTTATGCCGAGTACCATGCCTCGGAAATGACCGAATGGGAGTTCCTAGGTGAGGTCGTGGAGGCGGCTGACTGCGGCATTTTGATGGATGTGAACAATATCTATGTCTCCTCACAGAACCATGGATTCAATCCTTACGAGTATCTTGATAACATCCCCCATCATCGCGTGGGCCAGATTCATATCGCCGGGCACTCCAAATTCGAAAAATACATTCTCGATACCCATGACCACCCAGTTCTCGACCCTGTTTGGAAAATGTATGGTCATCTGCTGAAGAAAACTGGTCCGACCGCTACCCTGCTTGAATGGGATGACAGCATTCCTTCCTTCGAGGAGGTGCATCGCGAGGCACTGAAGGCGAACCGGTTTCTTAACGCAAAAACACCAACGGCTTCCTCTGGAGCTGCCAGATAAATGAAAACGTTGGAACCCAAGCCACAGCACAACAACGTTCGATCGCGTGCGGAACTCAAGGCATTCCAACAAACAATGGTGAAAATGCTTTATCGCCCGCTGAGCCCCGACTGGAAAAGTCGGAAGAAAACCGACGAAGGTGTGAGCGTGGTAAAAATCGCCGAGGGCTTGATCAAACCCAACGATCGCCTCACCTCCTTCGAGAGGCTGGAAATCTACAATCGGTGTTATTGGTTTCGAGTTCTGGACTCTCTCTATGACGATTTTCCAGGGCTCCTGGCCCTTCTGGGAAACCGGAAATTTCTCAAACTCATAACGGCCTATCTGATTCGTTATCCTTCCGAATCCTTTACGCTCCGTAATCTTGGTTCACGTCTGGAATCTTTTCTCATCGAGGAACCTGAACATGCCTCACCCCTTCAGGAGGTTGCGCTTGATATGGTGCGATTCGAATGGGCGCAGATCCTCGCCTTCGACGAGATCGCACGAAAACCAATTTCACCCAAGGATATCCAAAAACGTCCTGCTGAAAAACTGCGCTTTGGCTTACAGCCCTATCTTGGTCTCCTTGAATTGAATCATGCGGTAGATCGTTACTTGATTGCAGTCAAAAACCAGGAATCCGATGGTCTCCGCAATGAGGCCAGCAATACCTCCAATGCAGCACCAGAAGGCAAAAATCACCGTAGGCGACTGAGGTTGCCTAAGCGGGAGAAGGTATGGCTCGCCGTTCATCGTTACGAGAACATGCTCTATTATAAGCGTCTGGAACCCGCCGCTTTCACCCTTCTCAAGGAACTGGGGAAGGGGACACCTCTTGAGATGGCATGCGGGAAAGCCATCAAAGCGGATGGTTCAGGAAAACAAAAGGGAGTCCTTAAGGCCGTTGCTTTCCAGGAAAAGCTACAAGGATGGTTTGCCGAGTGGTCTTCCCTCCGATGGCTCACTCTTCCCAGCTCTAAAAAATAATCCAATGAAAAACACGATTGCAAAACTCATCGCCCTGTATGATTCGGTTTTCAACCGCTTCGAATGGCCGCAATCCCTACTTCTTTTCTTTCTAAGGTTCTTCTGGGGGATCAGTTTTATCCAGACCGGTCTGGGAAAACTCCAGCATTTGGAAAAAGTCGCTGGATTTTTTACCTCCCTTGGCATTCCTTTTCCGGGATTCAATGCAGCCTTGGTCGGAACCTTTGAATTTGGAGGAGGTATCCTTCTTCTGATCGGACTCTTCTCGAGATTTGCCGCGGCAGCCCTGACGAGTACTCTGATCGTTGCGTATCTCACCGCAGACCTTCCGGCGGTGAAGACCCTTTTCTCCTCAGACTTTGACAAGTTTTTTGCAGCCGATGAATGGCCCTTCCTGCTGGTCTGTTTGCTCGTTATCTCCTTCGGTCCCGGCAGGATCTCCGTGGATGCGATTTTGAAAAAATGGGTACGCCCAAAGCTTCTGGCGAAATGATGTCTTTGGGCTCCCTCAAAATTGGCGGGATCCTTCTCCTGCTGATTTTTTGTAGTCTTGAGGGGGCTTGTAGCGAAGAGCCCCAAGTTTTCAAGAGTGGAACTCAGCAAGTTTCCCTTTTGGAACTCTACACTTCGGAAGGATGCAGCAGTTGTCCTCCTGCCGAGTCTTGGTTCAGTAGCCTCAAGGATAATCCTTCGCTTTGGGGAAAATTCGTTCCCGTAGCCTTCCATGTGGATTATTGGAATGATCTTGGATGGATTGATCCGTATTCTAGCAGGGATTACTCGGACAGACAGCGCGCTTATGCAACGGCCTGGCACACGGGAAACATTTACACGCCCGAATTCCTTCTCAATGGCAAGGAATGGAAGCCGGACTCACTGGAGATTCCACAATCGGGGAAAAGTGTCGGCTCACTCAAAGCCACGCTCAGGGATGACGGCAACGTTGAGATTCTTTTTAAACCGACAACCCAAAGCTCTTCTTCCTATGAGGTGGAGGTGGCGCTACTGAGTTGCGGAATCAGCAATGCTGTGGCTCGGGGTGAAAATTCCGGGAGAACGTTACATCATGATTTTGTGGTACGACTTCTCTTGAATTCAGAATTGGTGCCCTCCGAAGCAGGGATTTACAAAGCTGTAGTTATGATTTCCACCAGTACTTCAACGTCCGCCAAGGCCATCGCCATCTGGGTTCGGGCAGAGAAGAGTTTAGAACCGATTCAGGCTATTGGTGGATGGCTGCATGAAAACGCCAAGAACAGGGAACCTGGAGCTGGTTGAAGATTGGTTGGAATAAAGATCCACCATCAAGACTCTGATGAGTCATGAAACAACACTTTTTGAAGCAAGTTATCGGACTTCTCATCATTCTGCTTCTGGCCGGATGCAAGCAGGATAAAGCCGGAGAATCAACAGCAAACACCCCAACGAACGCCATGATCCATAGCAACCAGTTCCAGCCCATCCCACCCGAAGAACGCAAACAAAAACTAACTCCGATTCAGTACGCAGTGACACAACTGGCTGATACAGAACCGGCATTTCAGAATGAGTTTTGGGATAATCACAAACCGGGAATCTATGTCGATGTGGTTTCCGGAAAGCCGCTCTTCAGTTCACTGAACAAGTTTGATTCGGGCTGCGGTTGGCCCAGTTTCACCAAACCTGTCAATGCTCAGGAGGTCGTCGAAAAGATCGACTCATCGTTTGGCATGGAAAGGACGGAAGTGCGTTCCAAAACTGCCGACTCTCACCTGGGTCATGTCTTTGACGATGGTCCCGCTCCCGGTCATCAGAGGTACTGCATCAATTCCGCTTCCCTGAGATTCATTCCTGTGGGGGAGATGGCGGCGGCAGGTTATGGTAACTTACTGGATCCCTTTGTGACGGCTGGACTTATTAAACCCTCACCCAAAAAGGAAACAGCAATCGTTGCGGGTGGCTGCTTTTGGGGAATGCAGGAAATCATAAGAAAACTACCTGGCGTCATCAGTTCGAGGGTTGGTTACACAGGGGGGCATGTTCCAAATCCTACCTATGAGGATGTTTGCACCCATACGACGGGTCATGCAGAGGCTGTGGAAGTGGTGTTTGATCCGAACGTTCTGAGTTACGAGCAGTTCCTGGGGTTTTTCTTCAGGATGCATGATCCGACAACCCAGAACCGCCAGGATAATGATATCGGTGATCAGTATCGCTCGGCAATTTTCTACACCAGCGAGCAGCAGAAAGAGACTGCTGAAAAGGTGAAAGAGAGTGTCGATAAATCAGGAAAATGGAAAAATCCCATTGTGACAGAAATCACGAAGGCGACCGAATTCTATCCTGCAGAAGAATATCATCAGGATTATCTGGAAAAGAATCCCGGCGGCTATACCTGCCACTTCTTGCGGAACTGAACAGTTGGCCCAAGCAGGGTGAGGTGATAGGATGTCCTCTAAGTGACGATACCCCTTTAACTCCAGAGGCGGCGATCGAGATTCCGGTAGCTGAGTGCCTCCAGCAGATGGTCTGTGGCGAAGCTTCGTGCAACCTTCAGGATGCGCTCATAGGAACGAGCGCTGAAATTGAGATCGGTCATCCTTTAAGCTCTGAATATTGCCATGACTAGTTGGCAAAAGGCTCCTGCCGTGAGGCTTGTCTAAATAATTCAATGTAGTGGCTTCATCTTTTGCCACACATCACATCTGTTTCTAGCCTCAAAATCGCTCATCTGGACCGAGGAATAAAGCCAGGCACGCCGGTCCCAACCACGGAGTTAAATCGAACGCTTGTCTTGATGTTGTTTCGAACCGACGACATCGCATCTTCAGGCAGGGAGGAAATGTCGAAATTCTCCTGAATATGGCGCCTGTTGGTCGAAGTGGTTAAGAAGGCGGTTCCCCTCTGCACTGCCCATGCCAGAGCAACCTGAGCCGGTGTCTTGCCAATGCGTTGCGCGATACTCGTGATGACCGGATCGTCCACTACTTTAGGCTCGATCGCATGACCCAACGGCGCGAAGGCCTGGATAACGATCCCATGCTGCTTGCAGAAATCAAACAACTCCCATTCGGGTAGAAAGGGATGGGATTCGACTTGAACTGCGGCTGGCTTGATGCGGGCAACCGCAACGATCTCTTTCAACCTTTCCAGAGATATGTCCGACAAACCAATCGACTTGCACCGACCGCAATCCACAAGGTCTTCTAGAGCTCGCCAAGTTTCAATAAGCGTTACTCCTGAGTCATAGATTACCTGGCCGTTTTCATCCCTCGGATCCTGATTATCCCCAGGTTGAAACGCAAAAGGTGTGTGGACAATGTAGCAATCGACATAGTCTATTTGAAGTCGTTGGCAACTCGCATCGAAGGCTGGTCTGACTCGCTCGGGACGATGATTTGTGTTCCAGAGTTTTGTGGTAACAAAGATGTCCTCACGCTTCACAGTACCTCCTTGGAGCACTTCATGCATGGCATCGCCAACCGCTTTTTCATTGCGGTAGCGTTCAGCACAATCGAAATGTCGAAAACCCACTTCCAAGGCAGTTTTAACGGCTTGCTTGGTCACGGTAGGATCCGGAATCAGCGTGCCAAATCCCACAGCCGGCAGTGCTCCGGATCCATGAGAAAGTGGGATTCTCGTATATCGGATTGCATCGTTGGTGATCATCTTCATTACTCCTTTTTTGAGACTAGGAATGGCTCCTCAGAATAGCCGTATGCGATGTAGCTGCTCTGGCCAAGCGAGTTTCACCTGCGAGGTGAGGCTTTCTGAGAAATAGCGCAAGCGGGCTCACGATCAGGATGGCGAATAAGAGAACTTTAAACTGGCCAATGACGGAGATGGTGGCCGCCTGACCAGTAATCATTTCGTTCAGCATCGCAAGTCCCTGCTTTGTGATTGGGGCGTTGAGTTGGGCTGCTGCCCGGTAGGGGGTGAGATCCTTGGCTAACGCCAGATGCATGGCCTGGGTATTGGCGTAGAAGAAGATCTGGACAACCGCAACGCCAATTGTGCTGCCGTAGAGCCGGGAGAGGTTGAAGATCACGTTGCCTTCCGTGTGTAACTTCTGATCAAGCGTCGTGAACGCCATCTTGGTAAGTGCAGGGATCAACATGCCGAGACCGGCTCCCTGGAGTAGCCCCGTTGTCACCACCGGACGCCAATCCATCGCGGGTGAATAGCCGAGCATCTTCAAATTGGCATACGCCACAAGGGCCATGCCGCTTATCACGAGCAACCGAGTATCAATTCTTGAGGGAACGAAGCTCATCAGCACGAGCGCTCCGACAAGCGCAGTGCCACGTGGGATGGTCATGTAACCGGTAGTAGAGGCCGGATATCCGAGCAATTCATCAAGCAGGGGTGAGGTCAACCCCAAGGTAGGAAGCAAGACGAAGCCAACGGCGAAGAACATGATCGTTGAGAGAACAAAATTACGATCTTTGAACAGCCCTTTGTTAAAGAAATGAGCCTTCGTCGTCAGCATGTGAACAAAGAACAGATAAAATCCAACCACAGAGGCGAACGCCTCCATCCAGATTTCGAAAGAGCCAAACCATTCCAATCGCTCACCCCGGTCGAGCAGCATCTGGAGCGCGATCATGCCGAGCGATAACGTTCCAAACCCAAAAAAATCAAGGAAGGGGGTTTGTTCCGATTTTTTCTCTGGTAGCAAGAGTGTCATCGCAATGAAAATAAGACCCGCCATCGGCAGGCTGAAATAGAAGATGGAGTGCCAGCCGTGGAATTCACTCAACCATCCGCCAAGGCTCGGGCCGCTACCCATGCCAAGCAACATACACACCGCCAGCGCCAAGCTGATCTTACCTCTGCGCGCGGGTGACACAAGATCGAGCAGGACTGCCATTGACAGTGGAGTCAACGTGCCGCTTGCCGCCCCTTGGATGATCCGAGCGACCACGAATTGGAGAGAATTGGTCGCCAGCGTGGCAACTACTAGTCCAAGCGCGAAGATGGCGAGGGAAGTTTGAAAAATCACTTTCCGCCCAAAACGAGCAGCCAACCATGGGGTTATCGGCATGATGATCACGCTTGCCACGATATAAGAGGTAAATATCCAGCCGATCTCGTCGTCAGCCATTGATAGGGACCCCTGAATTTCCGACAGGGCTGCATTGGGGATCGAGATATTGAGCCCCTGCATGTAGGTCGCCAGCATTGCTCCGAAAGCAATGAGACGACGACTGCCTGATGGCAGATTCTGTGAGAGTTGAGTGTTCATTTGGCTGCCTCCGTAATAAGCCCGGCTTGAGACTGATGCTCCAAAGTTTGGCGATGGTTGGTGTCCACCCGCGCAGTGACACTAATCCCTGAATACAGGGGGCGTTCAGGATCGATCTGGTCGAGCTCGATACGAACGGGCAGACGCTGGATCACTTTGACCCAATTGCCTGTTGCGTTCTCGGGTGGCAGAACTGCAAAATCCGATCCGGTACCCGGACTTATACTTGCAATATGGGCTTGGAAAGTGCGACCGGGATAAGCGTCGACGCTTATACTTGCCTTTTGACCAGGCTGCATGTGCGTCAGGTCAGTCTCACGAAAATTCGCCTCGATCCAGATTCTTCTGCTCGACAGCAGTGAAAAGACCGCCGCCCCTTGATTCACGAAGTCGCCAACCTGCAGTTCGTCCACATTGGCCACGATCCCATCGTCTGGAGCGGACACCGCAGTATAGGAGTAATCCAACTTCGCTCGATCTAGGCTAGCCTTGGCAGCACGCACCGTCGGGTGGCGGTCAACTTCTATGTTTGGATCACCGTTTAATGCAGCAACGGTGTTGGCGATTTGCTGCTCGATCGAAGCGATCTTTTGATGCGAAACATTGAAATCGGTCTCGGATCGTTCAAAGACCGATTTTGATGTGCAGTCAGAGGCTAGTAGTGCTTTCGCGCGATTGAATTCGTGCTCTTCAAAGGTTCCTGAATCTTTCGCAGACTGCAGTTCAGCAAGTTGTTGCCGGTATGTTGCCTTGAGTCCTTCGATTTGGAGGCAAGCGCTACCCAGCACGGCCTCAGCTTGGTCGATGGCAATCTTATAGGTCTCTGGCTCGATCCGAAACAGAAGCTGCCCTTTGTTGACACGTTGATTATCCCGCACGACGATCTCCAGCACTTGTCCAGACACGCGCGCATTCACCGATATTTTCGCTGCGTGAACGAATGCGTCATCGGTCGAGACCTGACCTTGTTGCGTTAGATAGTAGAGGGCACCAGCTACAACCAGCAGAAGCGGAAAAGTCACCATCAGGGGGAGCCGCAGCCGCTCCCTGAGAGTCCTTTGGGGCGCATTCTCGACTCCGGCGGATGATGGGGCATCAGTCAGCCCGTTCAATCGTATCGCTATTGTATTTAGTTCCATATTTTTCTCCAGTTGCTGCTCCAACCCTAGATCCGCTGGCTCTTCGCATTTGCGACGATAGCAATGAGTCTAAAAGTTGTTGCGGTATTATGTACCAACTGGTATAAAAATGCAGAGAGCAAGACTCGCTGTCAATAAATTTTATACAATATGGTACAAAATAAAAAACCCCCTGAAAGAAGGGGAAGACCCAGAGCTTATGATCCGCAAGAAGCTTTATTGCGGGCGATGGATGCATTCTGGCGGAACGGCTACGCTGGGACTTCGCTCGACGAAATCACTGCTGCGACCGGAATGAACCGGCCTAGTCTCTATGCGGCTTTCGGCGATAAACAGAGCCTCTATCATAAGGCGCTAGCGCATTATTGGCAGCTCAGGTTTGCCGAGATCCGTGAGGCACTCGCTGGCGACCTGGCTTTGGACGAAGCACTTATGAGTGTCTACGAGGCGGCGCTGGCGCTTTATTTTTCAGGTTACGACCGGCCGCGCGGATGTTTTGTGATTGGTACGGCGGTAACAGAAGCAGTCGAAAATTCTGAAATCCGAAACAGTATTGCAACGGGAATCCGTGCGTTCGACGCCGATTTCGAAGCACGTTTCCAAAGGGGGAAGAATAAAGGGGAGTTGAAGAGTGATGCTGATCCCACAGTGCTTGCAGTGATCGCGACGGCAACAATGCACACCATCGCAATTCGGGCTCGCGCCGGGATACCTCGTTCTGAATTGCGAGAACTGGCACGCAAGGCCGTCAGGGTGATTTGCGGATGAGGGCTGGTTGAAGGGAGATCCGCTCCAGACGACTACGCCTTTTGCGTTAGGCAAGGAGATTCGATTTGAATCGAAGATAAGCCTACTTCGAAAATCGGGGATGCCACCCAGCCCAATTCCAATCTAAATTTTCTGAGCAGATGGGACTCATGGAAGGTAAGGCCAGTAAGTTACGTTGCCGTTTCGATTGGCGACGAAGCGTATGGTTTCGTCCTGAGAAATCACACAAACAATGGTCTCCGGCATGGCTGCTGCGAGCCGGTAAGCGGCGCGATGGCGTGTGCCTGAGTTTTCGGCAGGTTCTGGTCGGGTGGTCACGGCTT
>Ga0302200_10000514_pt1 | contig 38895 bp, 41 predicted proteins | sample II_Bog_N3_1_FD_194585 | JGI IMG/M metagenome (GOLD analysis project Ga0302200, IMG submission 194585) | Peat permafrost microbial communities from Stordalen Mire near Abisko, Sweden - II_Bog_N3_1 | ecosystem: Environmental > Terrestrial > Soil > Wetlands > Peat | place: Sweden: Abisko...
AGGCCGGCAGGCTCTGGAGTTTGCAGGCGATCGGAGACTGGGGAGGTCGGTTCGTCTTGGCTCATGTCTTATCGAAAGTCTAATCCACGGCCGTCGGGGATGCGCTCGCTGCTGCCACGCCAGCATTGCTGCGAGGCAGCGTCAGCAGCACCACGGCCACGCCTATGCCCATCACCGGCAGCAGCAGGATGCTGCCCTCCGGCCCCGTGACTCCGCCCGACAGAACCGGCCGTCCCACCACGTGCGTCGCGAACAGACGGCCCTGCGCGATCAAACCGCTGTCGGCCACCCCATACAGGAACGACTGGCCCCAGTCCCACGCGGCGTGGAACCCGATCGCCCACCACAGCGATCCCGTCCGCCACAGGCTCAGGCAGAACAGCAGTCCGGCAATGCCGGCAGACACCAGCCCCAGCGGAGATTCGCCGGGATTTGTATTGTGCGTAATGCCGAAGGCAAACGAGAGAATCAGCGCCGCAGTCCAGAATCCGGCCCGGTCCGCGTGCTGCATCCGAAACACCCGGCGATAGATCGGAGTCATCAGCCGTGTCAGCGCGAACTGGAGATAGCCGCGCAGGTAGGTCTCTTCCAGCACGGCCACCAGCACAAATGCGCCCAGCCAGATCGCCGCGCTGCGCAACACCGCTGGTCCCGTCAGCAGGCGTACGTCAAACACCAGCAGCCCCGCCGCGCGCAGCAGCCCAATCAGCAGCGAGATCAGGGCCACGCCCCATCCCATCCCCGCGGCGAATCTGCGCCACGGGTACTCCCGCCCAAATCCATACGCAGCCAGCGGGCGCTGCTCCATCCGCGCCATCAACCATGTCGTCAAAGCCAGGCACGCCGCTCCAGCGCCCTCGAAGACATACGTCGAGCCCGCGGAGATAAGCCCATCCGGGTCTGGCTGCACGGCAAACGCCACGGCCGCAATCGGATTGACACAATAGACCAGCAGCTTCCGGATTGCGAGGAACAACACGATGCCCCACACTGCGCGCAATCCGTCGTCATCGAAGAACACATCGTAGAGCGTCAGGGCCATCCCAGGCGCTGCGGGCTTTATCGTCCCGCCGGAGGGCTCTGGCGCTTTGGGCACATTGGGGGGCGGCACATTCATCGCACCCCAAGTCTATCTGGCTGCCCACAAACATTGCGTCAAGCGGACCCGAGCTTCACTGCATCTGCGGCGCTCTGGGCCGCAGGTTCCGAGCGATTGTAAGTTCGGTGGAGGTTGACAGATCGTACTCGAAGTCCTGTAGCGCGCCTAGAAAGATCTTCTCGCACTCCGCCCCATGCAGTTCGACGCATATATTCCCAACCTTGGGCAGCCACTCTGAGGAGTTCTTGCCGAACAACTCCACTTCACTTCCTTCAATGTCGACTTTCAAGAAGTCAATGTAGTCTCCACCGGCCAGTTGCAGCAGGCTGGGCACATCCCAGGCATCGACGGTTGCCGAGGCGTCCGTGCTTTCCGGCTCATGCACTTGAATCGCCCAATCCAGGCCATCGCCAAACGTTCCTCGGGAGAGCGACAACTTGGAACGCCTGGACCAGACCGCACCCAGGATGACCTGCGCGCGGCTGCCGTATGGGGCAAGATTTTTACAGCACATCGCAAAGTTATTCGGGTCCGGCTCCACGGCCACCACTCTTGCGTTCGGAAAACAGCTCAGGAAATAGGCGCTCGCATATCCAACGTTGGCTCCAAGATCCAATATCAGCCTGGGAGGCTCCACATCTCGCATGCAGGCGTATTCTTCGAACACAAAAATCTGGAACAAGACGCCCAGGTCGCTCGTCCCACCCAGGCGAGCAGCGACTGGAAACTTCAATTGGCGCGGCTTGATCTTCAGTTCCGCAGGCTGCCTCAACCCAAGCAGCTTCTTGATTCGAAAGATGGTCCACGCAACGGTCGCCTTCGGTCCAGCTGATCGAATCCAGTCGAGGGTGCCGCCCCTGGCCTTCCCAGTCTTCGTGCCGCTCACAGGAGTTCCCGGAGAGGATTCTGCGTGGTCGGTTGTCATAGAGTGTCCCAAGACCTTAACACACTCCGGAACGGAATCGCAACGTACGATCCATCTCGGGGCATGCCAATCGCATGTGCAATTTGCATCGACCTGGGTGCGCCCTTCGCCAAAGATTCGTGGAAGGCAGGAATACCACGCAGCAGGAACACGGCTTTGTGCGGCTGCGCTTGACATCGCCGCCGCAGCCATCAATCCTTAGAGATTCGCGGCATGGTGTCTGCTTTACGCGCCCGACCGCGAAGATAAATCGTCCCACGGAGGTCTGCAGCTTGAAGTGCCGGGTGTTCTACCACGATCATTGCTTCGACGGCGCCTGTTCGGCGTCGGTCTTCACGCGCTTTCACCGGGAATGCATTGGGACCGCGCAGGACTTCTCGTACTTCGGCCTGATGCACCGCGCCGGCAGCCTCTTCGATGAGTCCGCCTTCGTCGAGGGCGAGAATGCAATCGTCGACTTCAAGTACTCCGCATCGCCCCGCGTCACCTGGTGGTTCGATCATCACCAAAGCGCGTTCCTCACGCCCGACGACCAGCGCGACTTCCTCGCCTGGCAGGCCCGCGCGGACCAGGCCGCAGCCGCCGGCAAGCCAGTCCAGGGCGGCAAGTTCTACGATCCCGCCTACGTCTCCTGCACCAGCCTCATCGCAGACGTCGCGCGCGACAAGTTCGGCTTTGACACCGCGCCGCTCGCAGAGCTCATCCACTGGGCAGACATCGTCGATGGCGCCCGCTACGAGAGCGCAGAGGCAGCCGTCGGCATGGCCGCTCCCGCCATGAAGCTGACCATGGTCATCGAGAGCTCCGGCGAAGGCTTTGTGCCGCGCGTCATCCCACTGCTCACCGAGATGAGCCTGCAGCAGGTGCTCGACCAGCCTTTCATCCAGGCCGAGCTCGGCCCGCTGATGGAGCGCCATATCGCCGGCATCGAACTGCTGCGCGAACGCACCACGCTCGACCGCGGCGTCGTCACCTTCGACATCACCGACCGGCTCACCGAGGGCTACAACAAGTTCATCCCCTACTACCTGCATCCCGCGGCCACGTACAACGTGGGCCTCAGCCGCTCCAGCTTCCGCACCAAGGTCGCCGTTGGAACCAATCCCTGGACCAAGGTCCCCGTCGCCGAACTGGCCAACCTCGCAGCCATCTGCGAGCGCTACGGCGGCGGCGGCCACGCCCGCGTCGGCGCAGTCAGCTTCCCGCCGGACCAGGAAGATGACGCTCGCAAAGCTGCCGCAGAGATCGTGGCAGAGCTGAAGGCGCAAGATTGAGTGACAACTCCGGTCCTTCAGCGCGGTGCTCACGTTCAGCGCTATGAAGCCGCGATGGATGGGGCGATCTGTGGAGTTGTAGTAAGCTGAGCGGCGGGATATTCAAATGCAAACCGTCGTCCAGAGTACGGCCCGATTCGTCGCAAAATCTACGTTGCGTCGAGCCTGTCGAAAGTTGTTGCTCATCGCGCTCTTCCTTGGTTCAGGCGCCGTCGGTCTGCGTTCGCAGTGTCCGAACACGGGAGAGACCAAGGTCTTCAACTCGAAACAAGGCGCGGGATTCTACTTCTACAAGTTCCTCGGCGATAGCAGTTTTCGCTACTTCCTGGACGGCAAAAAGTTTTCTCTCAACGACAAGGACGATCCGGGAAAGACGTTCCTCTTCATCGATAAGATGATCTACGAGCCACTCCTTCTCGATCGAGCTGAGATGAAGGATTACGTCAAAAGCACGAAGCCCGCGGACATGCTCCGAGAACAGGCAAAACACTCGCAAGAGCTGTTCAAGGGTGCCGATGCTTCAATGGTGATCACGGATTACGGGCCGGCTGGCGGGAAGAATCCCGATGGCACCGAGGATCGGCTTTTCTACCTCTGGAAGAAAGAGAGCGCTCCCGGAAAGACAGCGGCAACCCAGTTCCTGGTTTCGACGGTGGTCCAAGATGGAGTGTTTGTTATGTCCTTCATGTCGGCCGATTCGTCCGTTACGGACAACGATCTGATGCGTGAGGTCCAAAGCTACGTGACACATTTCGATCTGTTGTCCGGCGCACAATGTGCGCAGGCGCTGGCGACGCCTGTCGCGCCCTGAAAGACTGTTGCTCGGCAGTCTGGAGTTCTGCTTACGACTTCATCCGCGCGAAGAACGGCAGCTTGGTAATGTCGTTGAAGATCACCATCGCCGCAAACAGCAGGATGCACACGAACGCAACCTGGTAGATTCGCTCCTTGATCGGCATCGGCAGATCGCGCCGGAACAGGCTCTCAATCAGCAGAAGGAAGATCATGCCGCCATCCAAAATCGGGAACGGCAGCAGGTTGAACATTCCCAGGTTGATGGAGATGCTTGCAATCGTCTGCACCAGTGGCATCCATCCCGGCGCCTCGGCCGCTTGGTGTACCACCTGCCCAATGCCAATCGGTCCGGAGAGGCTCTTGACGGAGATGTGCCGCTCAAACATCCCCTTCACCACATCCACAATCAGCAGCGAACTCTTCTTGCTGAACGCCCACGACACGTTGGCGGACTTGCCGAATGACAGCTTCTCCACCTTCACCGGCGGCGGCACATACTGGAACCCCAGCCGATAGGCCTTGGTTCCGTCGCCCGCGTCGGTCAGCTCCGGCGTAATCGCGAGCACCAGCGTCTGGCTGCCGCGCAGCACGTCCACAATGGCCGGCTTTCCCTTCTGGCCCTGCATATAGGCCAGCAGCGCCGGCACGGAGTGCAGCGAGAGCGAGTCGATGCTGAGGATCTGGTCGCCCGGCTTCAGCCCGGCGCGTTCGGCCGGAGTTCCCGCCACCAGCGCAGACACCTTCACCGGCGTGGCCTGCATCTTGGGCACAAACCCCAGCGTGTCCGGGTCGAACTGGTCCGGCGTGCTCACGCTCGACGCCACAAACAGCGTCGTGTTCACCCGTTGACCGTTATGCACAAACGCAAACGGGATCGTCCGGTTCAGGTTCAGCGCGGAGTGCTGGTACACATCGTCCCAGTCGGGGTTCTCGATGTTGTCGTAGTGGACGATGGTGTCGCCGATCTGCAAGCCGGCCTTGGCCACCGGACTTCCCGGCGACACATAATCGGTCGTGGCCGGGCCGGAGACGTACTCATTCACCTCGTAGTGCATCATGCACGCGGCCGTCATCAGGCCAAACGCCAGCAGGAAGTTCGCCACCGGGCCAGCCACCGCAATCAGCATCCGCTGCCAGCGGGGATGGTTGTTCAGTTCGCCAGGGTCGTTGCTCACCTCTTCGCCGGGAATCTCGCCCGCCATCTTCACGTATCCGCCCAGCGGCAGCGCGTTGATGCGGTAGTCCGTCCCGCCGTGGTGGAAGCCCCACACGCGATTGCCAAAGCCGATCGCAAAGGCCTCCACGCGCACACCGCACCACTTGGCAACGGCAAAGTGGCCGAACTCGTGCACCAGCACCATCAGGCCCAGCACCAGCAGCAGTTGAACGATTGCGATAGGTGACAAGATCGGTCCCTCGGAAAAAGAAATTGGGTCAGACGGAATGCTGGACGGCGGCGTGCTCGATCACCCTGCGCGCGCGCTGCCTTGCGGCCTCATCCGCCGCAAGGACGTCGCGAATAGACGCAGGTGCACCGGTCGGCGTTTCGCCCAGTACCCCCTCGATTGTACGCGGGATGCCCAGGAACGGTATGCGACCTTCGAGGAACGCCGCTACCGCAATCTCGTCCGCCGCGTTCAGCGCAATGCAGGCCGCCGGGCCAGCCTCCGCCGCCTCATACGCCAGCCGCAGGCAAGGGAAGCGCGCCATATCCGGTTGGGAAAAGTCCAACTGGCTCAACGCCGCCAGGTCAAACGAGAGCTGCGGCGCCGCCGGCCGCTCCGGATACGCCAGCGCATACAAAATCGGCAGCCGCATATCCGTCACGGAGATCTGCGCCAGAATGCTGCCATCGATGAACTCCACCAGCGAGTGCACGGTTGATTGCGGATGAATCGTCACCCGCACCTGCTCCGGCGGCAGGTTGAACAGCCGGCACGCCTCAATGATCTCGAACCCCTTATTCATCATCGTGGCGGAGTCGATGGTGATGCGCTGGCCCATCACCCACGTCGGATGCTTCAGCGCCTGCGCCGGCGTAATGCGCTCAAACTGCGACAGCGGCGTCTCGCGGAACGGCCCGCCGGACGCCGTCAGCCAGATCTGCTTCACCTCTTCCGCCCTGCCGCCGCGCAGGCACTGGTGTACCGCATTGTGTTCTGAATCAATCGGCAGCAGCGCCACGTTGTGCTTCCGCGCTGCCTGCAGAATCAACTCGCCCGCCGCCACCAGGCACTCCTTGTTGGCCAGCCCAATGGTCTTACCCGCGCACACGGCCGCGTAGGTTGCCTCCAACCCGGCCACGCCCACAATCGCAGAGACCACAAAGTCCACCTCGGGCAGCGTGGCCACATGCACCGTCCCGGCAGCTCCGTACCCAACCGCCGTGCCGCTGCAGCCGGCCTCCGCCAGCCGCTCCTCCAGCGCCCTAGCCAACTCCTCGGTCGCCATGGACACGGCCTTCGGCTGCCAGCGCACGCACTGCGCAAACGCAACGTCCAGATTGCGCCCAGCCGCCAGCGATACCACCTCGTAGCGGTCGGGAAAGTCTTCACAAATAGAGAGGGTGCTCTGGCCGATCGATCCGGTCGAACCCAGAATGGCAAGCTTTTTCACCCTCCCATTTTCGCAGATCGAGACCCTCAACGGGGCTTACCGCTTGTCATTCTGCGGGCTTAAGGCTTGTCATTCCACGGGCTTACGGCTTGTCATTCTGAGCGCAGCGAAGAATCCCCGCATTTCGCCCCCGGCTCACGCCCAGGCCTCAATGTCGGACACGGTCTAAAATCGACCCAGCCCAAACGCATCCTTCAGCAGCAGCACGCACCACAGCACCGGAGCCGCAAGCAGCAGCGCGTCGATCCGGTCCAGGATCCCGCCGTGTCCCGGCAGCAGCGTGCCAGAGTCCTTCACCCCCGCGCCGCGCTTGATCGCTGACTCCAGCAGATCGCCCAACTGCGCCGCCACGTTGATAATCACCGCCAGCAGCACCGACTGCCACACAGGCGCCAGAATGTGCAGCACGGTATTGCCGCGCGCGGACAGAAACTCGCCCAGCCCCACCACGGCCAGTCCCGCCACCACGCTTCCAGCAACAGACGCCAGCGTGCCCTCCCAGGTCTTGTTCGGGCTCAGCTTGGAGAGCTTGCGCCGCCCCCAACGTTTGCCAATGTAGAGCGCGGCAATGTCGCCCGCCCACACGCACACCATCAGGAACACCAGCAGTGGCTTGCCATCGTCGCGATTCCAGATCATCGGCACCAGCGTCAGCGGGTAGGCCACATACACCAGCCCAAACAGTCCCACGGCGGCGTCCGGCAGCACCCGCTCCAGCCTCCCGCGGAACCCCGTCCACGCCAGCAGCACCAGGGCCAGCACACTCAGCGTCGGCAGTTGCGCGTCCACCGGGCGATAGAACGTGACATAGAACAGCAGCGCGGTCGCCGCCGTCATCCACCATACGGGGATGCTCGCGCCGCTGGAGTTCGCCAGCGTCATGTATTCAAAGGCCGCCAGCTCCGCCATCAGGCATGCAGCCAGCGTCAGCATCCACAGTTGCCCCAGGAAGATGAGTGCGAGCACACAGAGAATCAGCAGGATGGCAGTAACAATGCGTTTCATGAGCCTCATGGCAGCATACATGCTGGCGCCAAAAAAGTGGCCCCGGAGCGCGGTGAAATTGCGTCGATGCTCCCGGCCGGCCCTCCGCCCGCGGCCCTTTCTTCTTTTTGCGCTGCTATGTCGCTCAAACTACAGGCAGAAATAATACGGTCAGAAAGGCAACCAAACGAGGAAACCCTCCCCCCTATTTGTGCGTCCAACCACACACGCGCCCGGCAACGGGCCAGCCAACACGCAAGGAGAGCACGACATTGGCGCAATATAGGGGAACAGTCAAGTGGTTTAACAACGCGAAGGGATACGGCTTTTTGGGGCGCGAAGGCGGGGCCGACGTCTTCGTTCATTACAGCTCCATCCAAGTGGACGGGTACAAGAGTTTGAAGGAAGGGGATGAAGTCGAATTCGACATCATCCAGGGATCCAAGGGACCGCAGGCCGACCAGGTCGTCCGGGTTCGCGATGCCGCCGCCTCCAGCGACGTAGCCGCCTAATTCACATCGGTGTATCACGGCTGCGCCTGCTTAGCCGGGCGGGCGTAGCATATGGGTCTGGTACTCCGCGGGCAACTTTCAGCCGCGGAGTCACAGCCCCATTTTTGTGCCCGGATCCGTTGCCGCCATGGATAACATCGCAATTGCACGCCTGCTCAGCGAGACTGCCGCGCTGCTTGAAATCGACGCGGCCGACCCCTTCCGCATCCGTTCCTACCGCCGCGCTGCAGAGGCGGTCGAGCAGCAGACCACCTCGCTCGCCGTCCTGATCGCCTCTGACCCGAAACAGCTCCTCGCCATCCCCGGCATCGGCAAGGGCATGGCCGCCAACATCTCCGCAGCCATCGAGACCGGCACCCTGCCCCTCCGCGTCGAACTCCTCGCCAAATACAAGCCCACCATGCTGGAGCTCCTCCACCTCCCCGGCATGGGGCCCAAGACCGTTGCGCTGGTCTGGTCCGCGCTCGGCGTCGCGGACATCGACGCGCTGGAGGCCGTCGCCCGCGACGGCAAACTCGCCGAGCTCCCGCGCATGGGCGAAAAATTCACCGCCAAGCTCCTCAAGGGCATCGAGGATTACCGCCGCAACTCCGGCCGCTTCCGCATCGACCACGCTCACGAGCAGGCCACCCGCATCGCCGCCCTCATCAGCACCTTCCCCGGCATTGAGCAAATCACGCCCGCGGGTTCCCTGCGTCGCGGCCGCGAGACCGTCGGCGACCTCGACCTGCTCGTCACTGGACCGGCCTGCGAGCCGGACGTCGTCGCAGCAGCCGTCGAACACGTCGCCACGCTGCCGCTCATCGACAAACTCCTCGCCCGCGGCCAGAACAAAGTCAGCTTCACCCTGCGCAACAACCTCCAGGTGGACGTCCGCCTGCTCCCCCTCGCCAGCTACGGCGCCGCGCTGCAATACTTCACCGGCTCCAAGCACCACAACGTCGCGCTGCGCCAGCGTGCCCTCAAGCGCGGCCTCACCCTGAGCGAGTACGCGCTGGCCCGCCTGGACAACAACACCATCGTCGCCGCCGCCACCGAGCAGGAGATCTACCGCGCGCTCGATCTCGACTACATCCCGCCCGAGCTGCGCGAGAACCTCGGCGAGATCGATGCCGCCGCCAACCACACCCTCCCGCACCTCATCACGTTGGCAGACATCCGCGGCGACCTCCACATGCACACGGAGGCCACCGACGGCCGCGACACCATCCGCCAGATGGCCGAGGCCGCACTCGCCCGCGGGCTGGCTTACATCGCCATCACCGATCACTCCAAGAATCTCGCCATGACCAACGGCCTCGACGACGCGCGCGCCCTCGCCCACGTCCAGCGCATCCGCCAGGTCGACGCCGAACTCCAGGCCGAGCACAAGAACATTCGCGTCCTGCCGGGCATCGAGGTCGACATCCTCGCCGACGGCTCCCTCGATCTCGCCGACTCCACCCTCGCCCAGATGGACATCGTCATCGCCAGCGTCCACTCCCACTTCAACCAGCCCGCCGAGGAGATGACCGCCCGCGTCCTGCGCGCGCTCCAGAACCCCCACGTCCGCATCCTCGGCCATCCCACCGGTCGCATGCTCCTCAAGCGCGATCCCTACGCCATCAACATCGAGCAGGTGCTGCAAGCGGCGCTCTCGCTCGGCGTCGCCGTGGAGCACAACGCCAACCCCGCCCGCGCCGACCTCAACGACCTCCACCTCCGCCGCGCCCACGAGCTCGGCTGCCGGATCGTCGTCAACACCGATGCGCACGCCACCGAAGGCCTCGACGACATGAGCTACGGCATCACCCAGCTCCGCCGCGCCTGGCTCGCCCCTGCCGACCTCCTCAACACCCTCCCCACCGCCGACGCACTCCTCGCCCAGCTCCGTCCCAAACCATAGCCCCGCTCGTGGCACCATCGCTCCGCGCAGCGATAGGCCCGCCCGCACCCGCCAAACGCGCTATCCTACATTGTGGCCTTGACCGCTACCTCCGACACCTCCACGCAGCCGCTCGCGACCCCCACCGTCGCCGCTGCGCGTCCGTCTCTGCTCGCGGACTATGCCACGCTCTTCAAGCTCCGCGTCTCCACCATGGTCGTCATCACCTCGGCGGCCGGCTTCTACCTCGGCTGCCTGCGCTCCGGCATCAGCCCGTTCAACTTCGGCATGGTGCAGGCACTCGCCGGCATCGCCATCGTCACCTGCGGAGCCAGCGCGCTCAACCAGTCCCTGGAGCGCAAGACTGACCGCCGCATGCACCGCACCCGCAACCGCCCCATGGCTGCCGGCCGCATCTCGCTCGCCCACGGGCTGCTGGTCGGCTTCGCGGCCACGTTCCTCGGCTCGCTCTATCTGGCCCGCACCACCAACCTGCTCACCGGGACGCTCACCCTGCTCACTGCGGTCTCCTACGTCGCCATCTACACCCCGCTCAAACAGTTCAGCACCCTCAACACCTTCATCGGAGCATTCCCCGGCGCGCTTCCCCCGCTGCTCGGCTGGACCGCCGCCCGCGGCATGATCGAGTGGCCCGGCGTCGCCCTCTTCGCCATCCTCTTCGTCTGGCAGTTCCCCCACTTCATGGCCATCGGCTGGATGTATCGCGAGGACTACGCCCGCGCCGGCATCCGCCTCACCTCCACCATCAGCGATACGCGCTACGCCGCCCGCTCCACCGTCATCCAGGCGCTCTTCTACGCCACCCTCATGATCGCCGTCGCTCTCTGGCCCTTCGTGCTCGGCATCGCCGGCAAGCCCTACGCCGTCGCTGCCACCGTACTCTCGCTCGGCTACCTCTGGTACACCATCCGCTTTGCGCGCATCGGCTTTGGCAAAGCCGTGCAGAGCCCCCACGTCGTTGGCGCAGACGCCCACTCCGACTGCCTGCCCGCCCGCACCCTGCTGCGCGCCTCCGTCATCTACCTGCCACTCCTGCTCGCCGCCATGATGCTCGATGCCCGCGGCCGCCTGCTGTTCTAACCGACACCTGAGAACGGATAACCGGGAACTGACCCATGCCCTCCACCCTGCCCAAGCCCACGTCCTTACGCACTCCGCCCATGGCCGTCGCCGCCATCATCGCCGTCTCGGCCGCGGCCAGTGCGCTCATCTGCTGGCTCGTCTACTTTCACGTACCCACAGACGTCGCCCACCACCAGCTCCGCTCGCTTCCGCTGGTCAACGCCGTGCTCAACGCGCTCTCCACTATCGCCCTCGTCACCGGCTACGAGGAAATTCGCCACCGCCGCATCCTCCACCACCGCGCCTCCATGTTTGGCGCATTCTTCTTCTCGTCCATCTTCCTCGTCTCCTACCTGGTCAACTTCACCCTCCATGGAGAGACGCACTTCAACCGCTTCAACCACTGGTGGCCCTTCTACTGGAAGCTCCTCGCCTCGCACATCGTCCTCTCCACCATCGCTCTGCCGCTCATCCTCATCACATTCTTTCTCTCGCTCACCGGCCGCTTTCCCGCCCACAAAAAACTCGCCCGCTGGACCTTCCCCATCTGGCTCTACGTCTCCGTCACCGGTGTCATCGTCTACCTCATGCAAGCCGCCTGCCGCTAGCGCCCATGGCTCGTGCTGTCCCTCTTGTGTCCTTCCGCCCCTTCACTCGTTTGTCCTTCTGCCTCTTCACTTGTTTGTCCTTCTGCCTCTTCACTTGTTTGTCCTTCCGCCTCTTCACTTGTTTGTCATTCTGAGCGCAGCGAAGAATCCCCGCATTTGTTTCACCCACCAAGCTCGGCAACGCCACCTATAGACACCGCGTTCGCTTTCCCTGCATCTCGAACCTGCCTCCATGCGCTCAGACACCCGCCAACTCCTACGCGTCGGCCTTGGCCTCTTCCTTACAGGAGCGGTCGCCGCGCTGCTGGCCCTCACCGTTTGCGGCGGCATCGGCCGCCAGGGTCCGCACACCAACTCCGGCTGGCTCGCCCTCATGATCGCCATGGGATGCCTGCCCACCGGCACTCTCACCCTCACCCTCGCCTTCGCCAAACTCATCGGCGACCGCAAGCGCTAATCCCGTTTGACATACGACACACATCGTACTAACGTGTCGCAATAGGGCCGCGTCTAATCGATACGCGGAGCCCAGCACCAACGGGGGTACGATGCACCGAGTCCTCGCCTTCTTGCTTCTGCTCTGCCTCCGCAGTGCCTCCGCCCAAACTGCTGCACTCGCCCCGCCCGACCAGACCACCCCGTCCCTGCTCTCGCCCCAGGCCGCCTACGACCAGGCCAACCTTCCTCTCGACATCACCCGCCGCGACCAGGGCAACTGGTCCGACATCGAGCTCAACGCGCTCGACATCGCCGTCGCCCAGGCCAAGGACGCCTGTCTCGCCCGCGTCTCCCAGACCTACACCGGCAGCGACCTCGTCGGCTACGCTCGCCTCTGTGCCTTCGGCAAGCAGTGGCACAACACCTACACCGCCGCGCACACCTACATCGACACCGGCCAGGACCTCGTCAAGCCGCTGCTGCCGGATGCCTATGCCCTCGAAGTCCAGGCCGACCTCAACCTCGGCAACGAGCAGGAGGCCCTCGCCACCTGCATCGCTATGCTCCACGCCGTGCCCTACAGCGAGCTCACCGACGAGGTCACCACCGCCACCGTCCGCTACATGGAGTTCGCCTTCACCTTCGACGCAGCCACCCTCATGGCAGAGCGTCAGCCCTTCCTGCTCAAGCTGCTCCAGGCATCGCAAACTGCCCCCGCGCTCGATCAGTCCTCCGCAGCCTCATCCATCCCCGTCCACGTTCTCTTCGAGCATGCGCTGGACTTCGCCGCCATCGAGCTGTACGACAAGCAGCCCAGCATGGCCGGCGTGCTCGTGGCGGACATCAACCGCAGCCTGCCCGCCAACCTCTCGCCCGACGAGGCCATCCTCATCGCCGCCGAGCGCCGCCAGTACGCCCTCATCGGCACGCAGTTTCCAGACCTCCCCGGCGCCGTCTCGCTCGCAAATCCCACGACCCTGCTGCCAGCCCAGCCCCAGCTCGGCGCGGCGGCTACGGTCTTCCTGCTCTTTCCGCCATGGTGCGTCCAGTGCATCCGCCAGGCTGCCCAGCTTGACCCAGACCTCCCCGGCTCCGTCCACATCTATGCGCTCCTCGCGGATACACCGCCCCAGCTTCCACCGCCGGCGCCCAAACCCTCCACCCGCATGCCCTCCGCTGCCGCACGCCATGCCAGCCCGCAGTCGATCGCCAAACTGCCCGCACCCCTGCCGAGTGTCTCCATCACGCTGGGCCGCGAACAGCAGCCCAGCGCCGTGGACCAGCTCCGCAGCAAGCCCACCCTGGTCGTCGCGCCCTCCACCCTGGCAGACTTCAACGCCGGTGACTTCCCCTTCCTCATCGCAACCGACCACAACGGCGTCATCCGTCTCATGGTTCCGGCCGCGCCCTACAACGCCCTCAAAAGAGATGGCCCCATCGACCAGATCGTCAGCTTCATCGCCGCCCGCTGGCCGCCTCCCCCATCGGCCTTCCAGCCCCACATTCAGATATCGCCCCCACCCCCGGCGCCATCCCATCCCTGACTCGCTGCCTCCCCAAATTTGCTATCCGCATCCTTCGTATAAACGCAGACGGGGGGGAGAAAAATTGGCAGTGAACAGGAGCAGTGACTGCGGCCAATTTTTCATGTCCGCTCTAAAACCTGGAATCAAAGGTTTGAAGCCCTCTTTTTGCCAATTTCTCATGTCATGCGAGTAAATCATTCCCAGCGTGCGACTTACAACTATTTCGCTGGATGTCGGCGATCAGTCCCCCAACCCATGGACCCGCCCCCCTAGGAAGCAGTTGCGCGGTACCGTCACCATTCTGTTGAGCTTGGCAGCCTCCGGAAAACCTTTGGCTAGGGGTTGCGCCGCGACTGCATGAGGCGAGACTGATCAAGAACATCGGCAAGTGTAAGCGAAAGACAGTTGGTTGCTGGCTGCGATCGACTCGCCACCGCTACACTCCTATGCAGCCCCCGGTACAACGTACGCCGCCAACTGATTGGGTCGTCGAAATATCAATCCACGCCGAAGGCGTGTTCGGGGAAGACGTAAGTTTTCTCAGTTTCCTAAACCCCCGTATTTCGACAGTTGACGTCGCATGAGAACATGGCAACACTGTGAGTAAAGGACACGTCCTAGGTCGAAAAACAACACGGCGAGGAAGTAAGGTGCTGCCAGCCACCCCCTGCGCGGAGCGGGAACGAATCATCGAACTCTACAAGCAGACAGAGGATGGGCCAAAGAGAACGCGCATCTTCGTTCAACTTGATGCCCATGAGCGAAAGCATGGCTGCGGAAAACGGCTTGTGCCAAATGATTTCGTGTCCTCCAGCCTCGATGAGGAGGACCAACAACAAGAGTGCCTGTGAAGCTAAGTTCGCCGGGCCGGTCTGTCCAGCAGGTCGTTTAGGGAATCAGGATATGGGCGGGGGCTGCGATACTCACGCCCTTCTCCTGTGTTTTGATTGACAGCGAGCGAAGTCTTGCACTGCCAGGGACGGGTGCGATGCTTAGAACGGACTGGTTTTGTATAGCGGCTACCAAGGCCGCCACACCATCTGCCATCTTGTTCTCAAGTACCGCGGTCCCACCAGTATCCTTCGCAAATTGCTTGAGCAAATCTAATCCCTTCCCTGAACTGTCCGCCCTATACTCCGACAGCGAAAAGATCGCCACTCCCTCTCGCTGCTCCGTTTCCTCCACCTTGTCGGCAAGTATGTGGCTGTAGTTATCGTCTCCGTCCGAAAGCACGACAACGATGCGGCGCGAAATATCGGGATTCTGCCCTTTGCTCAGTATTCCGGAGGAGATCTGCGCGACTCCGTCATAAAGGGCTGTACCTCCGTTGAAGCGGATATGCTCGAGTGCAGATTGGACTTCCGACGGCTGTAGGGGCCGCTTACTTGGGTAGGTCTGCGTGTTGAACAGCACCAAATATCCTTGGCTTTGATCACTCGTGAGCCCCTGGAAAATCTTGAGGGCGGCATCCTTCAGTGCTGCTTCCTTCGGAGCTTCGGAGGAACTTATATCAACGATGACCGCGAAGAGTAATTTGTCATTCTTGGCGGAACGCACTGAGCTGATCTGCACCGGCTGCTTATCGATTGCGGCGCTCAGCGTCGAGGCATCTGGAGTGATTGGCGAGCCATTCTTGGCACTCGCACTCACAAATATCTGAAGCGGTACTTGGGCTGAAGAGGTCTGTGCCGCCAGGCTCGATAATGCGCTGTGCACACCGTACACGCATGTCACAAAAAACACCGTTCGGTACCAACGCTGAGTCATCGTCAATCCTGTCCCCCGTCCACAATGCAATTGAATGGCAACCCATTGTTACCTGAATCTCTTTTTCCTACCACTTCCCTCCAACTGCGGTGAATCGGGATTTCTATGAGAAGGTCGTCTGTGTCAAGGGTTGATCTCCGTTTTTTTATTCATAGGGTTTTTGCTTCTGTTGTTGGTTGCGACGCATGTTGTTTCTCCACCGTGTTTCTATACGCACTTTGTATGAGCCCTTGGCTCTGTGCAGGTTGAGGTCCAGTAGGAGAAGTGATGCTGCCAGTTTTGAGTCGGCCTCGCTTAGGGCCCAACCCCGTGCGCAGTCATCGGGACTCGGGGTCGTCGCAACAGTTCAACGTTTTACTCAGGCTGCCTTTTCGTAGAACGGCACGTAGACCTCCTGTGTGACCCAGATTCGATGCAGCAGTACGGCAAGCTTCCGCGCGACGGCCACCACAGCTCGCCGTCGGGCGTGGCTTCCGCCACGGGCACCCAGGCTGAGACCCCATCTTCGCAAGGTCGAGTCTTTGCCGTGTGGCCCGATGACGTGGTTGGCACATTCAACCAGCAGCTGTCGCAAGTACCCATTACCTGCTTTGGTGATGCCAAGTTGAGGGTCGCTGTCGCCGGATTGACTGCGTCGCGGCCGGAGGCCGAGATAACAGCCGACATCCCGACTTCGCTGGAAGCGTTCCTTGCTGCCCAGCGTCAGAACGTACGTCAGTGCCGTGAGCTGACCTACACCGTAGACCTTGATGAGTGCCTGGGTTTCCGGATATTCAGTCTCGGTGAGTTGCTTGATGGCGCGGTCGTATTCCTTGATCTTCACTGTCATGTCCGCGATCTGATGGAGTAGAGGGCCAAGCGCCGTGGCTAGACCTGGCGGCAGAACAGCTTGGCAACGCTTGGGGAAGGTGAGGGTGGACGAGGCGGGAAGCCGATAACCGCAAGGCTTGGCCAGACCGCGTACCGAGTTCACCGCAGCAGTTCGGAGACGCACCAGCACATCCCGGGCGCGTATCAGAGTCAGCGTTTCCTGCTGCGCCACCGTACGATGTGCGATCGGCCGTAGGATCTCCGGATCCAGTCGTGCATAGCGGGCGATCTTCTCGGCGTCCACCTTGTCGCTCTTCCGGTCGCTGTGCGAGATGGCTCGCAGTTCGCGCACGTTGGCCACGATCACCTCGTGACCAAGCTCCCGGATCTGCTCGCTGACCCAGATCGAGTGCGTTCCGGCTTCCATGGCCACTCGCGCTGGTCCAAGATCGCGGAAGTGCTTATCCACTCCGGACGGGTTGCTTCGGAACCGGCCCTGGTCGATGACCTCGCCGTCTTCGTTGAGCGTGCAGTAATGGCTCCAGATGTCCCCAAGGTCGATCCCGATTGTCATCCCGGCATGGGAACTTCTGCGTGGTTTTGAGATGAAGTACTGCGGATGAGTTTTCATGCGCATAGTCTCTCGTGTTTCCGAAGACCTTCTCATCTCATTTTTGAGAAACTGAGAAATTAACTCCTGGCCGACTGGCGGAAGTCGTCTGAAACAGGTGGCGGGATTCCAGTGAAACGGGTGGCCGGGACAGCCTTGCAACGGTGTCTCCGCCGAGTGGCTGCATAACTTTGCAGGGTGGCGGCATAACATTGCAGCCAGCACCAATGCCAGGAGAGAACTTTCCCCAGCGACTCGTCGAATATTGGCATCCAATCCCAGACGCTTCTTCCGGCAACCGAGAGAGACTTGTTGGCCTTCCATGGAATCTGTTTGCTGCGTTGGGACGACTCCTCAGAACGGATTCCGGTACAGTTGACGATGACCTTTTGGGACAGCGCCCGTACAAATTTTTCTATTGGACCCCTCTTGAGATCCGAAGTGCATTGTCTGGTTGTGGAACTTGGGAACATCCCGCGGCGCTCAACCATTTGCAGGTAAGTCTTGTTAGGGTTGCGCACAACGCTGAGCGGAAGGGCGAGACGAGCGACCTGTTCCCGGGACCAATCTTCCGCTGAGATGGGACGCCCGTGCTCAAATCCAGTGTCCGCCATGACCACAAATATGGGGTCGTTGGGGTAGAGTTCTCTGACTCGGCCAAGCATCCTCATGGAGTCCTTTCCTCCTGAGAAGTTGACCACGAAAGCTACATCCCCTCGCGTTCGACGGATTAGGTCGTCGGGTGGAAGTTGAATTTCCTGCGACATTAGTTCCGTCCTTTCATGTGAGGTTGGGTAGTTGGTAAGGGAAAATAGAAGTCTCCCCGGGGGGGCGGTTTACAAAACTCACCGCATCAGGAGGTTTGCCTCAGCCCAATCAGGAGCTGAGAGTAGGTCATCTAACCGATCTCGAACTGCCAAATAAAACGGCCCGGCGCACAATCGTTTTCCCTCAAGTGCAGTCGCTTTTGCGTTCCGATAATCCCGCCGACTGAGATACGACTTTGCGAGTTCGAGATGAGTCTCCCCGCGCGTCTTTGTCATTTCCTTCACCGCAGCAGGCCTCCGCTGCGCATCCTGCCGTTTCGACGAACAATCATTTCCAAGTCACATTCCTATTCCCCTTTTGACAGTTCCGGTCCGAGATAACGGACGCCAGTTTCAGAAACGTTCTCCCGCCGGCACGCTCACAACTCTGGCGCAAAGCGACGCCGAATCCACCACTCCAATTCCCGCTGCGCATCCGAGATAGCCTCAGCCGCATGCATCGACATTTCGTTGACGCCGACAAATATCGTGCTGCCGACGTCTTGCCTTACCACCCGAATGTTTTCCCTTCCCCGCCGCAAACTGCGACAGGAAAGGCGACAACTTAGCGCGCAACAACGCACTACGCAGCGCACAGACTTCACGCGCTGACGACAAAGTTCACCCGCCGACGTCTTGCCTTTCCACCCGATTGTTTTCACTCCACGCGCCGAAACTGCGACAGGAAAGGCGAACGCTAGCGGAGTAGATTGCGCGACCTTAAGCGCCACTGCACAGCGTAAAGCCAACCCCGAAAGGAGCTAATCACGGCGCATTTCACAGCGTAAAGTAGCGCGAACAACCATGAGACCGTGAAAAAGGCCGCAGAAAGGAGTTTGTAGCTAGGGATGGTCGAGCGTAAGTCTCGGATTTTACGCATAGTTAGGGAGGGCCCTCTCGACAATGCCATGCGGTGGTTATGCGTCGGTTATGCGGTGGCTATTCGACGGTTATGCGGAGATTATGCAAGTAGGCCTGGAGGATGGTCTATCACCCCCACCAACCAGTCCGGTTTACATGGGGCGCAACTAAGGCCCCAGCTTTAGAATCGCTGGAGCCCTGTTTTACGTCACAGTCGAGTGCAATCAGGCTTTCAGTGAGGTGTCAGGCGGGCCGTATAGATGTCAGATAGTCTTTGACTGACACCCGGGCCACGGAGCGGTTTTGTACAACGCGCATCGGGGCATCTGTTCCATTAGCTTGGAACTGCGAGACGATTACCACCCCGACTGGGAGCGACGTTGAATAAACTTCTCGGGACAAAATAACCGCCCCTTCGTCGTTATCGACGAAGTAGATGAGCCCTTGGATCTGCCGTTCGGCTTCAAGTTTTTTCCGGATTTGTGCGTACCGGTCTTTCGACTTGATTGTCCTTTCGTACTCAATTCCGAGATAGATAACCGCACTCGAATCGTACGGGGCCGTGACTTCAGCGATCGAATCGTAGTCCTTTTGGGTCGGTCTGTTCGCTGCTATATTGAGCGATTTGAGTTGTCGGTCGCCGATCCATTGTCGAACATTGAACACTTGGCGAGCCGCAATTTCGATCTGATTCAATCCAAGAAAATGTGAAACCTGCCCGACGTCTGCGAGCGTCTCAGTGTCGGCAGTTACGCTAAGAATCCCCATACCAGAGATCTGTAATGTGTTGAGACCAGCGTGTGTAATTGCAAATACCCGCCCCTGATAAGGCCAGCACTGGGGGTAAGTTTGCAGTTGATCGTGTTTCACTAGACGCGTCAATCGTCGGTTCCGGCAGTCGTAATTCGTCTCCTTTGTCTGTCCGGCGATCAGCAACTCCAGCTGAAGGCGACTGATAAAAGTGGCATTCCGGATGAGTTTGAGGAGCGGGAGATCCTTCGACGGGTTCAGGGTAGAGGTGCCTTTGTGGATCACCGGGCGTCCAGTAATCCGAGAAATGTCGTCTTGTCGTTGCATGTTATCCTCCAACTTCCGAGAGCGGTCCAGATGACCGATTCCCTCTTCAACAACAGCAATGTTTCTTGGTGTAAAGCGTAATAACTCGAGGACAGGATGCGGGCTGGACCATCGCAGCGCCAGTCCGAATTGAAGTCAATCATCCCCTCGCATGTGCTCCGAACACACACCAAAAAGCGGTCAACCTCGGCATCATCTGGTGCCCGAGACTGGAGCATTAGCCTGTTCGATTCCAGGTAACGGGTGACGCCTTCGGTGTAATATTTGGCCTGCAGAATATCCTGGGGCGAGTCAAAGTGTGGCCTCGTCGCCGCGTTGATCCGTACAAAGCCACCAATCGAATGCTTATACTTTTCGGGTGATCCGACTTTGATATGAGTCGTATTCATGAACGCCGACCGATACCGCAGAAGGGCTCCGGTGCGCTGATCAAACCTTTTCTTAGCGTACCAATGCGAGCCAAAAGAGATGCACTGTACGATCACTGAGTGTCTCCCGTGCTGTCACTTCCACCCACGGCGTTCGCCTGCCTGAGTTGGTTGATCTGGTTCCGCGCTGACACTTTGTACTGCTGGAGCGCTTGCACTTGAGCCTCCAGGCGTCGATTCTTCACCTCTAGACTCTCTTCGCCTTTGGCGTCCGCGCCTGCGGTTGGCTGCTCACCTGACGCTGCAGCATTGGCTCGCGCCAGTGCAATGTCTACGTCAGACTGGGCAGTCGAAACGCCATCGTTGTCGACAACAGGATTCTTCTTTTTGAACCCGCCGGGCTTGAAAAGTGAGGCAGACTCGATACCATATTCGGTGGCAGCCGCAACGGAGGGAATGCGGCTTATCTCTGCGGGCTGCTCGTTTCCAGACGCTTGGGACTGCTGTCCAGGTGCGGAATCTACGGTCAGGCCACTCGGCGAAGCTAACGACGAAGGAGGTAAAGTCGCGCCGTCAATCACACTCGGTGTGTCGCCGTTTTCGCGCAGCTCGCGCTCGTATTGGTCGTTCAGGCGCTCTACAAGGTCGTTGTGAATCTTGATGACTCGCAGGTTGTGGTAGCGCGCAAAATTGCGGGAGTTGATGAGTTGGAGCACGATGTCCACCGTGACCTGGAGCCGTTGGTCGCGCTGACGCGTCAGCCAAAGGATGTAAGAGAGCAGGAGCAGGATCGCAACCAACGCGCACATAAGGCCCCAAAACTCGATACTCAATATCAGGTCGTGGACGAGTTGCATGTGCCACTGAGAGAGTAGGCCTCCATAGTTTGTGTCGTTGGGATTGATGGCATGAGTGGCGCTTTCAACCGCGCTTGGCCGCGGTGCACTGTCGCTGCACTTCCTGTTCTCGATGGTGGAGTCGCCATTGTCTGGCAGCTGCTCCGTATTTGGGTAAACCTCGTGGTTGTGATTCCAGTTGGGCGGGGGGCTTACCCTTCGCTCAAACTGCCCGGTCTGCTGCTGGGATGGCCCGGCTCCGTTCTGTTCCGCCCCGGGGATCTGCTGCTGGTTAGGCGCTACGCCCTCCTGCGTCTGAGGGTCGTCCGGTTGAATCTTCTGGGACTGCTGCGCGTTCCCGGCAAGCGTGACTGCGATAAAGACGATCCCCAATGTACGGTGCTTCATGATTTTCTCCCACCACGCGCAGTTTTCTTGCCGGCATAATCCGTTCGTTTTGCTTCCAGGTCGAGGGTTGGAAACCGCAGATTCAAACCCCGCGAGTCAGCCATCAACCCGGCCATGGACGGGAAGAGATTGTTCGCCGTGCCTGCGATGAAATGTTCATACGGTCGCCGGACGTGGATATGTTTATGCACCATCCCCTTGATCTCGTCGGACATCACAACCTGCATTTGGCCGCTCGGGAGGCGCTTGAGTTGCTCATCCCGAATTTGCAGGTCGTAGTAGTCCGACCTACTCCCGGTACCCTGATCCTCATATTTGTCGCCGGCCAGGAAACCACCCTTTTCGACGTGAACGGAAACCCGTTCGTGCTTGATCTCCCCGCCCTCTTTGCGGTACTGCTCGGTGGTCTTCTCGTCTCTCATTCGCAACATGAATGAGTTGTTCGGACCGGAAGTGAGCGAATCTTTGAGCCCAAAACCAATCGGATCGAGTTGGCCAAAGTTTTGAAGAGCGAACATAAACGCCACGTTTCCCCCACGGGCGGTTTGAAGGATGCGCGGAAAATTCTGGTAGGCAAATGGCGCAAATTCGTCCATCAGGACCGAGACAAAGTTGTGATTGACCCCATGCCCAGTCTTCGCGTACCTCTGCCCAAGCGTGAGTTGGAGGTTCTGCAGAAGTATCCGCCCAAGCGCGGTAACGGCGTCAGCGTTGACATTGATATTCAGACTGACGTACAGGATGAGGTTCTTTTCCAGAACCTCTTCGATAGTGAGAAGGTTCTCGTACGGGCCGGTAATGAGCGCCAAGGAGTCGGACATGAAAGTGACCAGGTGGTTGATCAAGCCTTGGATTTTCGACACCCGCTCTTTGTCTTGGAAGGTTGTCAATAAATTCTGAATGCTCATCTCGAGCGTCAGGATCTGCTGGCGAGTTACGGAGGTATCTGCACGCGCATTCTCCAGCGCGATCTTGATCTGCCTGAGAAGCACCTTGTCGTCGTAGGCAGCGACGAGGACATCATAGAAGTTGAACCTCTTGCCGGAGTAGAACAGGATGCGTGCTATGTTCTCCAAATACACCCGCTGGTGCTGATCGAAGAAGTCGTCACCTCCGTCGACTTTGAATGATTCAAAGATGAACGCTACGTGTGCATCCGGGTCTCCGTGGGGTGCCCAGAACGGGTTGAACGCAACCGAGTTCTCTGGCTGGGAGGGATCAATCAGGCGAAAGTCGTCCATCCGGCCGGCAGCTTCGACGATCGGAAGAATCCGGTCAAGGACTTTCTTTTCGCCCTTGCCATCGATAAAGATGATCGGCACGCCGCTGCATATATCTTGCTGGAGGATAGATTCAATCAGCGTAGTCTTGCCCGCGCCTGTCATTCCACTGGCGATTGTCTGTTGGACTCGAGTCTGGTTGTTCCAATAAAAGGGCTGACCGTCCGACTCGTGCCCGACCAAAACACTATCCGCGTCTTGTGCAATACCGACTTCCTTCGCCTCGTCGCTAAACGTAACTCGCAGCGGTGGAGGCGGCCATAACGCCGCACGCCTGGCGGCCCTACGCCTAAAATAGGTAGCCACGTCAACCACAACGAAGAGTACAACCGCGCCCAAAAGCGCGATTTCAGTCAATTCCGAGGCAGTCAAATGGAGCCTTGATGACGCCAGCCAAAACAGCGCTACGACCACGATCGCCAGGAGAAACCAGCCGAACATGATTGCGCTACCTTCTGGGTCATGTACGGGTTTTTCGGTTTGCATATCAACGCGCTTTCGCTAAAGAGCGAGCAGTGACGTCCTTCGGTTACGACCGCGGGGGCGACGACTCGCTAGGGGTCTACGACTGGAAGTGGAAATACAGGATGACGCCGACGATGCCAACCACACCGAGTATCGCCGTCCAAATCAGCGGGTGTAGGCGATACTTCCCCTTGTCGTCGGTCGGCTCGATAGGATCTTGGCAACTTACCTTGATCTCATCGGCGAAGGTCGCGCAACCCTTGCTGTAGCTCTCCTCTATCAATGTGAGAATCGCCGCTCGGTCGGCTGGTTGGTACTCAGCGTCTGTCAAAATACCACCGCCGCCTGAACGCGCTTCTTGCCATCGGGCGGAAGGCTGAACTGGTAAATGCCCACCGGGTGGCCGGCTTTGCTGACAGCCATAACCCAAGTCACGGCCTCTTTTGGCTCGAGATCGCGCGACGTCAACGTCGACCCGTGGCTTGCAACGGCTACGGAATCGTAGAGCTTAATCTGGGAAAACTGCTTAGGCGTCAATTGCTGATTGACAGACTTGACGGTTATCTTGGCACCAAAGGCGGGGATGATGTGGCTCACAGAGGGGGTTACGATTCGGTAGGGGCGCTTGGTTCTATTCACGGCGCTCATCCGAACGTAATAGGCGTACTTATCCTCACCTACCTGCACAGCCCACATATGCACCCCCTTTTCGTTCTGGGTTTCCTTGCATACCGTGATGCTCCGCATGGAAAGTAGAAACTCACCATGGGCAGCATCTCGCAGTTCGGTGGCCTCTACGGTTGCTGGGCCTGTCGGCGGCGGCGGCGGCGGCGCGAAGGTCTCGCGGATGACGAAGGGGAATTCGCTGGTCGGGCTGGCCGGCTGAACCTCGTAGACGAGCTGCTTGCCAGCCGCCCACACCAGAAGGTTCGTCTGAATGCCCGCCTTTTGCGGCTCCAGGATGACGACGTTGTCCCGAAACTCCATCTTCACGCCCTCTGTGCCGACTACTGCAGCCGTGACAACATCTGGGAACTCGACCATGGATGTGTGGTCGAGGGAGGTTGCGAGTTTTTGGACTACATGCTCATCCATAATGTGCGCCTTGATTTCCGATTGAGCGCAAGCCCACGAGGAATGAGTTGCCGCCGCTACAACCGTGAGCGCCACCCGTAAAACCCGTTTCAGCATAGCCGTCCTTCCTTCTATCCATTCACTCGTAGGTGAACAGGATCTGCGCCTAGCCAACAGATGACCCCGGATATCCTCGCAGCACCCAAGGCTATTGCGCGTGAAACTACTCCGCCTCCATTGTAGACAGTGGCACTGGTATAGTCTAGCCAATAGACACGGGTGCGGACACAAAAGGGGCACACTCCCGAAAATTCGGAGTGTGCCCCTCATGCATTCTTCTGTCTGTTCTTACGGCAGGAGTACGGTTATGACCTGGGTACGAGTACCTAAGCTTGCCGCCTGTGCCTGCGCTGTGCAGTATTGCCCGACCAATGAGTCGATTCGGGCTCCCTGCGCTGCGTTTAGTCCTTTCGATCCCTTGAGTCGCCAGTTCCAGGTGTAATTCCGGCCGGTGCGGTGGCTGATGATTTCGATAGCCACCGGCACCACTCGTGGCGCTGGTAATCGTTGTCTTTTCTTGAAGCTGAAGAGTTCCAATTAGTTCTCCATCAACTCTAGACAAGTCCCCGAGGGGGCTCATCGATTAGAGCCCCTTCGGGTTGTCCGCTCAGACAGCGGTTTGCATCTGACTACCGGACGCGGTGTTGCTTCCGGTAGGCGGGGGTGAGCGATCCGATCCAAGCCGCGCGCGCCAGAGCTATGAATAGGCAACTTGTTAGCGCCTCCACATAACCATGTGCGACGTGCGAGAGAATCGAACCGATAAAGTCGGATACTGCGAAGCTAAGAGGCATATAAATCTCCTTAGCTTTCCGACAGTTGCCCCGTGGGGGCTTTTTGTCGAAAAGCCCCTACGGGTGACCCACTCAAAGAGTGGTTTTAGATTGTCGTAGCCGGCGCGAGCTGACGAATTAGCTCTTGCTGGTTACCGGAACCTGGGATCTGTGACGATCAGAGGCCTGTGCGTGCTTTGCGCATTGCCACCATGTCAGACCGGACCTCAACGTAAAGGATGGTGAATCCAATTACGTCGAAGGCCCCGGCACAGGCGACGATGGCGTGCAGGTGGTGGATTGATGACAGAACAACGAGAAGATGTAGCATTTGAATCCTCCTCAGCCTGCCACAAAGCCTCCGACGGAGGCTTGGATTTGGCAAGCCTCTTTCGGGTTGTCCACTCTGCAGTGGGTTGATCTGGCTCTGTTAGAGAGTGACGAAACTCTTTAGCAGACGACTGCAGCGGCGACCTTGGCATTTGCCAGTTTTCGCTTCTGCATGTCATAACGGAAGAGAGGCTCAGCCTTGCCGCCGTTGAACGCGTCCATATAGAAAACGTTGTCCTTGACAGTTACGATGCCGGCCACGTTGTTTTGTGCAACCGATACCCGTATGCCGTTGGTGCGTCCCGCAATCGCATCGATCGCTTCCTGCGGAAACACATGAAAGAGAATGGATCCCGTGCCACGCCCACCGCAAACGATGGTGTGAACAGCCTGGGCCCACTGCTTCCGGTTCTCAGTCTTGCCCTTGCCCCACGCAGCGACGATGCCGATGAGGTTGGACGACTGGTCTTTGTGCTTCTCTTCGGTAACCTTGACTTCAGCGCGAGCTTTCGCGATTGCCTTGCGGGCGATCTTGATGCTCTCCTGTTGTCCGTTTTCCTTGGCAGCATCGAATTCAGCCTCTGCCTTCTTGAGAAGTGCTACTTTGATGTCCATGACTTCGCGCAGCATGTTGTTGCCTGCAGCGAAAGCATGGAACACGAGACGCGATTCCTCGAGCATTGCCTGGGTGGGAGTGTTGCCAACGAGCAAACCTTGAAACTGACGGATTTCCATCGGTTTGTCCATCATCTCAACCAGGTCCTTGCGGAGACTGTTGTACATGAAGCCGATCATGTCGGTAGGCTTCACTTCCAATTCCAATAGCTCTGAGACGGATTTCACGTTCTTCATCTTCAACCAAAGAGCCTTGCCGCACGTGGCTTGGATTTCTTTGATCTTGGAGAGGTCAGCCCGAGTGTTGTGTTTCAACGAGTCGATCTCTTTCTGGAGTTCCTCCACCAGCTCATACATCTCACTCATTAGGCCGGCTGCGATGCAAGAGGACATAGTGTCTGTAATCACTCCGATCTGATTGCCCAGAGACTTCAGGGCAATGAACTCGAGGCTATACATTGGGGACTTCAGGCGATCTGCTTTTGTTTTGGTAACGACGTAGGTCGATTCAAAATCAAACCGGTCCTGGACGAACTTCGGGTACAAACCTTCGTCAACGACGCAGATTTGGTCAAAGTCGAAATCGCCACCATTTTTCTTTGCGGTCTGTGAATGCAGCGTGTAGGTTCCGTCGAGGACCAACTGCTCATCTGCAACAAAGGCCGACTGCGTTTCAGACAGTCCCATTGTGTCGATCAGAAAGGTCACCGCAGCGTCACGGTTCCAATTCATCATGGGCAACAGGTCTTCCTTCATGCGGACGGGGTAACGAACGCACAACGAACGTGCGGACGTGAGACTCGTAAGGGCTATCTCTCCAGGGATCCAGTCGGAGCCGGAGACAACGCCGCCGTTTTCGTCAAGAAACAAGAAGCCGTCATCAGCCAGTGCAAAGCCTGGGAGATGCATGCCGCCGCCTGTGAGAACCTTGTAGGCCCACTTTGCAAGCAGTTTATCTACCTGCCGGTAGATGTACGGGTGCTGGCAAATTTCACCAGATCCGTCCGCGAGTAAAGTTGCTTCCACAGTTCTCATAAGTTGGTCCTTGGTTTCACCTTTAGCGAATTCGTCGAGAGAGACCTTTTGACCGATCTGGTTGACGACCGCTTCGTGGTTGCCCGCTCTCCATGCATCCTTGAGGGATTGCATGGCTTCACGCGCCTTTGGAATCAGCTCCGTAAGGATGGTATCCACCGAAGCATGCTGAGTGACTGTGTACGAGCTGGAGAAGACCAGTTCGCGAGAAACTTCACGGAGACCAACGACGAGCGGACCGTTAAACATGCGATCAGCACGTGAATCGTAGTTCCATGGCTTCAATTGCGGCGCCGGTTTGCAGGATGATACTGGGATAATGATGTCAGCGCCAATGGCCTGAGCAACATCATCCTTCATCACCTTGAAGGAGCCTTTTCCGTTCTCTAGCGCGAAGCCGAGACGGAATTGATAAAAAGCTTTGCTGGGGGCGTCAAGGCGAGCAAATAAACTTTCGCTAATCCACCCTCTGCAATCGTTCGTTCCCAATTCGTTATCAGGAACCACGAGTACCGTACCTTCCGCATCCAAAATCCTCTTGCAGTCCGAGGTCTGAATGCCGAAGTACGAGATGAGTGCTTCCGGCCAGTTCTGAAAACGCGCGTGGAGCATAGGTGCATGCACTTCGTCTGCGAAATAGAACTTGCCATTTTTTGCACCACCACCGGATCCGACGAGACGATACGTTGTGCCGTCGAACTGAATGTTGAATAGACCGTCTGCTACATTGGCCGATTCATTCCATTCCATCATCTCCGTGGGTACTGTTACCAGAGCCACTTTGAGTGAAGGGTAGAGATGTCCTGCAACAGTGTTGTCAAGCCAAATCTCACTGCCAGGAAGTGTCTTTCGTTCCGTTACCTTACCTTGAGTGTCCAAGTCAAGGATAGCGATTTTGCGAGTCCGAGTGACCATTGTGTGTTTTCTCTTTTCGTGGGGTTAAGGCACGAAACACACACAGGTTGACCACAAGCAGACTTCGCTTGGGTTTCTATGGCGGTTCGTGCGTTACATTGAACCAACCAAAGAAACCGGTTAGCGAACAAAAATCCTCGACTTAGCTGTCAAGGTAGCTCAGAAAGATAGACGCGGGTGAAAAACTGTCAACCGGGTTATCTACTGAAAACCGTTCGCTCCGCCCCGCCCGTAGACGGGAGAGAAATACAAAACTCGGTGTCGTACAACTAAGCAGTGGAAACATACTACTTATTTAGTTGCCTAATAATACACCGCTGCCACTGTTTAGCAACAACGTTCTTACCTAAATATTCCTCAATACGACTAGTCCTATGACGGCATTTACTAATTGAACGGGCCATTTGGAGTAAGCGGCCCTTTCAACTACGGCATGTCGCGCGATCGCAAGTCGTGGATGCTACTTGTTCACCGCCGGCGACTTCATGAGGATTACGCGGCCGCCTTCGCTCTCTTCCGAGGTCTTCCACAGTTGGACCGTCATAAAGGGCCGCTGGGTTCGCACGTAGTCGAGCAGTGCCTCTGTCTCGGAGACCTCCTTACTCAGCACTGGTAGCCCATCCTTGATCTCGCCAACGTAAAACTTGCACGACGTCGCATCCTGTCCAGCCGAATTCCTGCGAGGCTTCCTTACCTTCTCCGCGGTGGCAGGTGGCTTCGGCGCCGCAGTTCCCTTCTCACTACTGACGTTTGTGTTCACGGCTGTTTTTGTTCCTCTCCGTCGACAAGTCCTGTCGACATTACCTGTTTCGTTTCTGAATGGATCTGCGTTTCGGTGACCTGTCCAATAAGCAACCCAGCAGGATTCAGCGGGCTCCTGTCAAAGTCGGCCAGGCGCACATCGTACGATTCGACGATTTCGTCTACCATCTCATTTTGTGAGCCCGTCATGCGGTTGACGGTCCGTACACCGGTAACTGTATAGAGCATTGGATCTGCTGGCGAGTTGGTGACGTCTGAGACCTTGAAGACGCTCCGGACGTGTTCCGCCTCATACTTGCCCACCGTGTCCGCTTTCTGAAAGTCGGCGAGCGTGAGCGAGCGCAGGTTGCCCGTCATCATATTCAGCGCGTAGCTCCAGTTCGCTGAAATACTGTGAGCGTCGTAGTTCAGGTATCGGTCAAGGAACGTACGGACGTAGTTCTCTTTTTCGAAAGCGGTTGGCGCCTGATCGGCCGCGATTGCGCTCAGAGTGGCCGACGATATCGTCGTTCTGAGAGACCCGTCCGAGCCTATAACGGTCGCCTCTCCGGTCGGTAAGACCCGGATCACAGTCGGCGGCTGGATTCGCATGAAGATCATGATCGCCACCGCCACCAGGGCAACCACGCCGGCGATGACAGCGCCCCATACGCTAATATTTGCATAGGCGCGCAGCGCGCCGTCTGCCTCGTAATACTTCGGTTGCTTGTTTAGCGAGGGAGACCGTGAGGCGGTACTCAGTGGTGCAGTGTTGGTAGCCATTTGAAACCTCTTTCACTGGGATCGATTATCTTTAGCAGCAACGTTAAGAAGTAAACTCGGACGCTAAGCGGAAGTTGAGGCAGAACTCTGAGACCTTGCCGCGGTGCGTGCAGGGGTTCTTGAGGGTGGTAGGGATGTCGAACTGCCTTCTCCGGACTGGGGAATAGATACCGACCCGCCGCCGCTCGATATGCCGCTGCCGGCACTGCCGCCTGCTGCACTTCCAGCGGCACCTCCTGCTCCTCCTGCGGCCATTGCCGGCGCTGCTGCGCCGCCTGATGCGATGGCAACCCCTGCTTTGATTGCGGTCGCTATTCCAGCAGCTACGCCCGCGAAGCTGCCGCCAATTACGTAGTGGGCAATGAACGGAATGATGATGATGCAGACCCCATAAAGCAGACTGGTCAGAACGAGTGTTATCGAATTGTTCGTGGCGGGGTCTCCGATCCCAACAGGCAACCCATTCGACTGACCAAGAACTGCGCTGACGTTCCCCATCTGGATTGCAACCATCAGCGTGCAGAACATGGCGTAAAGCGCAGGCCACATAGCCCACTCCGCCAGGCTGCGACAGTATTTCTTCGTGATATCCGAAACCATTCCGCTTGGGCCGAGCGCTACCAGTATCGGCCCCATGCAATAGAGGACGCCTCCCCAGAATACAAAGCACAGGGTGAGTAGTTTCATACACAGCAAGAACATAATCGCAGCGAGCATAATAATCGCCGCCATCACTGTGGCCATTGCTGCCGCTGCCACTCCATTTGTCAGCAACGACGTGAGGCTTGTCCCTGTAATTTGCACGTTCATATCAGTGACCCACTGCTTGAGTAGGTCGCTGTTCGCGCCAAGAAAGGATGTCGCAAACGTCGTTCCAACATTGACGACATCCGTCATGAAGGCGTTCCAATTGCCAATCAGGGCGGCGGCTACTCCAAACTTGAGAAAGGTCACTCCGAGTTGCCGAACTGACCCTCCTGAGAGAAACGATTCATATACGCCCAAAAGCAGTGTAATCGCCAGAATGGAGTAGCTAATGGTCTGGAGGGTCGGGATCAAACCCGCGAGCCCTCCCTGCGCTTGCGCCCATGTTGAGGTAAAGAAAAAGTTGACTACACTGCCCATATATCAATGCCCCGCCACTGGCAACGCAAACATGCCGCCGACAGAGTTGCCGGTGACGGTTGAATGGAGCTTCATGGACGCACCCGTATAGCCCAGTTCGGCGCTCTGCGCCCTCAACAACTGAGCCGTACCCGATTGGGTGTAAGCGTGTGCCTGCAATATCCATGCCTCAGCTTGCGCTGAGATCATCGGCACGTTCCCGGGAGCGGTGGTTTGGAGTTCGTTCATTAGCTGCTGCGACACCGTCATTTCGCTGTCAGCTAGAGCATCAAGGGCAATAGCCTTCTTCATGGATGCCATCGCCACGGCATCGCCCATATCGACGGCAAGTGTCACGTTGCTGGGCGCGGTCTGCGCGGTAGGCAGGGCCCCATATGTCTGCTGATAAAGCGCGGAGATATTGGCTCCCTGGTTAGGGTCCTTCGATAGCATCGCAGCCTCGAGCTGTTGCGGTGACGGCAATTTTGCGCTGGCCGTGGATATATTGATCACCCCCTGCATGCTCTCGGCCTGGTGCAGCCCTTGTGTGGCAATATTCTGCGCTGCCTGAATCTGCTGCAAGGGATAGAGCGCCGTCTTAGTGAAGGTCGCCATGTCGGAGTTGACCTGCTGCATGATTTGCATCGGGACCGCCATTGCGGACTGCATGGTCTCATTCATCGTAGTGAGAAAGCCCATGATTGCGGCCGTGTCGAACTGACCCTTCGCCGGGGAAGCCGTCAGGAGCCAAAAACCGATACACCCGACTACGATGACTCCCGTTTGTTTGACTGCAACATTAGAAGCGACCTTCGTAAAGAATTTGTTCACTTTGCACCTCCAAATATTCCCTGAACTGCATTGCTGCCGTTCGTCGCACCCAACTTGAACTCGGCGCCCGTATAACCCAGGCGAGTTGCTTCAGCCCGCAGTTGAGTCGCAAGCAACTTGTGCTCGATGGCCATGCTGTTGAGCTCGCTTGCTAGGGCTTGCGCCTCCAACTGAGGAGCGCTACCAGGTGACGTAGTCAGTGCCTGCGATTCAAGCGAATTAGCTAGTTGCACTGTTGAAGCTGCGGCAGAATCCGCCATGACGGACATTTGCATTCCGGCCTGCGCGCTGGCGTCCCCGGCGTCTATAGCTTGCACATGGCTCTGGGTCGCCTGCAATGGGGTCGGCAGGGACCCATACGCGTTGGTAAAAAGGCTTCCCATCTGTGCCGAGGGATTTGTGCTGGTGAAACCACTTAACATCTGACGCTCAAGCGCCTGACCTGACGTCGTTTGTGCGCTCGCTAGATTTAGCCCAAACACACTATTCATCCAGCCGCGATACGCATTAACTACGCTCGTCGCGTTCGATTGGATATTGTTGAACTCTTGAACGGGGTACAGAATTTGCTTTTGCAAGTTCTGAATCTCCGCCGTGTCAGCGTTGAACTGCTTGATTGAACCTCCCATGCCTGTCACAGTTCCGAGCACGGCTGTGAAAATGTCGAATTGCGCGCTTGCTTGCGGCTTTGGTGTTAGCAATACGAGTGTCGCGAGAGGAATACAGCCCAACGCGATCCTCTTCGTTATCTTGGAAATGCGTGCCACAGTTAGCCTCCTGTTAAACTGCCATTACTTCTTCTACTTCCAGCGTCGAGGGATCAGGCACGCTCAGTGTCGATCCAGCGTCTCCCCAGAAATCCGGCTCGTTCTCTTCAGGTAAAGTGTCGAGTCCAGCCGTTCCGTGTGGATATTTCGCGGCGAGGAGCGCATAACGCGACTGTCGCTCTTCGACGGAACACTCTCCGCGCAACCAATACCTCCGGAGATCCTTATCACGTGAATAGGTTGTCATGAGCCAGTATTCAAGCGGCGTCGTAATCACTTCGAAGGAGAATGTCGTCTCTGCTTTCTCGCCGATGACCCCCAGGAATTCGCTCTTCTTCCCTTTCTCTGTCATTGGAAGATTCTTGATGTAATTGATCGTGGTCTCGTTGAGGTGGACAAAATCACGAAGGACGTTGAGGTTTCCCTTTTGTCGGCCAATCATCTTCATGGCCGTGGTCGTGAGAATTGCCTCGCCAAACTCGTTGGGCTTATCGATCGTTCCAGTGAAGTCTGCGATCGCTTGCGAAATTCCCCACACGCATGCGTTGCGCTTGCGGGCGGTCCTGAAGAGTTGGACTACGACGCCTCCGAGGCTTTCAGTCTCAAGCAGTGACCAGCACTCGTCGAGAACCGTAATTGAACGCTGCTTGCCATTGCCCTGCGCACGTTTCGTTGTCGCGTAGGCTATCAACAAGCTCATCGCAACTTCTAGTTTGGCGTCGTCTTTCAACTGCTCAATATTGAAGTAGAGCCAAGGGCTGTCCATATCGACAGTCGTCTGCCGGTCAAATAGCTTGGCATACATTCCGTCGTCAACCCACGGCCGCAGCTTCATTGAGGCCAGCTTTGCCTCCGCATTCACCCGTTCGCTTTTGTCCTCATCGATGAAATACCGGAGCTCGTCTCTGACGTCGCTCAATGTCGGAATGGGCATAACCCGCATCGCAGCGCGTTTGTAGGCCGCCTTGATAGATAAGAGGATGGCACTGTCAAGGATGTCCGAATCGCCACCGGGACTGTCGCCGATCATAAAGCGGATCAGCGTCTTCAAGAAGCTCACATGATCGTTTGACGGCTCGGTTTCCCCAGCCTCCAAGTCGAATGGGTTGATGACGTACTCGCTATCGAGAGACACGGTGAGCATCCGCCCACCCATATACTCGATCGCGCTGGCATATGAATCTCCGCGCTCCAAGATCGAGATCTTCGCTCCTTGCCGCGCGTAGGTCAAAAGCATCTTCCCGACAAGGACACCCTTACCAGTACCCGACGTCGCTGCGAGAATCATGTTTGCGTTTTCGAGACCTGGAGAGAAATGCGATAGAGGAATAAGTTGCCTGTAGGGCGTCTTGAAGAGCATCGCCGGCTCGTCCATCGTGCCCTCCCACGGAACTTCCACCGGAATCAGGTCTGCAGCATGCTCCGAGAGAAGATCCAGGTCGCGTCTATTCTCCCCGGCCATGCCAGGTAGTGAATCTATAAAAAGGCCGCGTAGCGCAAGATTCTCTGAAAAGCCTCGGGCGCCATTCATGCGTCCGACGACGTGCATCACCTTCTGCGTCCGTGACGCCATCTCTTGCAGGGCGGCTTCATGTTGGCCGTCTGTGTAGGCTGGATGGGACGTTCTGATCAGTACAGAGATACTCATCTTGGCAGTCTTCACCGAGCTCGCGATGATCTGCTGTTGAACGTCAAGAATCTCTCGCGCGGCCACCGACGCGCTGATATCCGTCCGCTGGCCTCCCTTTCCATCATTGAGTGCGGCTTGCATCTTCTTGTAGCGCTTTTTGTACATCTCCAGGACTTTGCGCTGGTCTGGTATCGTGACATGAGAATTGATGACCACAGGAAACCCAAGAGTGAGTAGTTCCCGCATCACTCCAGGAAAGGTCGAATCTGGCGGCATCTTGAACGTCACACATGACCAAAGGAGGCCATCGATATTGAGGTGGCTTTCATCTTGTCCCAGGATTGACACCGCCGCTAGTTGCTCTCGCGCGGAAACATAGCGATCAGCTAGAGGAAAGACTTTCAGCGGACAAGTATCAGGCTCGGTCGGAAAGAGCGCCCGCTTGATCTCAAGGAACATTTCCTCGTGAGACATGCGCCTGGGCCGCATTTCCGCTGTCGTGAGGGATGTTTCCATACCCATGATCAGCGATTCAAATCGGTTGAGATTCTCGAAATGCTTTGCCCGCGACGCTGCGATGTTCTTGGAAACGGAGACGGAAAAAAATAAGGACTCAAACCAGCCCGTGAGACCGCCACCGGAGGCCTTTGCATTGTCGTTTTTCTTAAGTGGGCCACCCGACTCCGCCATTCCTCTGGCGTGAACCTCTGGGTTCCAAATGAAATAGACCGCCGCGACGCGTGCCAGGAACTCTCCCGCATGATCGGCAGCGCGCCACTCGTCCACCCGCTGCTGGTCCATAGCGATGACGTGATCCAAGGTTGTTGTCCGCGCGGCTTCATACCGCTCAAGCAACCCGCCCACGTCTTCGACAACTTCGTAACGGAATTGCACACGCATGCTCTCTTCAGGGATCGTAAGGAAGAGGGATTCAAGCGTCCTTTTGGTCTGATTGCGTCCGTCATCATCCATGAAGTATGAAAGTGCGCCGCCTAGATGAAAGCCCGCGACGTATGAACCGTCCGACCGAATCATCACGTCATCGAGGAAGTCGCGTACTGGAAGTAAGTCGCACAGTGCAGGGCGTGTGATCTCTTTAAGTCTCTCTTCTGTTGTCTTAGGCAAGTTCGTCTCCTTCGGAATCTTCGATGAACGGGCTAGTCAGTTCCGTGTCTGGTTCAAGACCCGAGTAGGCGCGTGGCTTTGTGTACCAATTGAAGAGGGCCGCAGTGTAGCCGCGCGGTTTGCCGTACTTCAGCAGCATGAGCGCAGGAACACTGGAAAAAACCACAATCAACAGAAGTGCCCAGTTCATCGGCAAAAAGAATAAGTACCGATCTGAGAAGAGAAACTGGCCGATCAGCATCGCCGCCACGCCGAGCACTGTTATGACCATGAGATCCTCAAACTCGAGGCCGAAGAGCATAATTTGCGCGTTGAGGTTGCGAGAAACTGGGCTCACACGTAGAGACATGAGTGGATACCTCCGGAGATGTGGATATAGAACTGGAGGTACGAGACGGCTTTCGCAGTTGTGACAAGATGCTCAAGCAGACGCAGTATCCCAGAGACAGAGAGGCACGCAAAAGCGACGATAAAGTAATGAAAGCGATCTTGCAGACTGTTGAAGTGCTTCATCTGGGTCTGCACAACACCGCGCGCCACGTTGTAGGCTGCCAGGAGCGGCAGTAGTACGTTACCTACCCAGTTGAGAGCGTTCATAAGCGCTCCGGCATAGCCGTCTGCGCCGGAGGCTGTTGATGGTGCTCCCTTCGTGACCCAGGCGCTGACCAATAGAGCGCAGGCGGGGCCCATAAGGCAGAGAATCGCGGCCACCATGCTCCGCTCGCCATTCTGACCCTCCCTGTAGTTGTAGATCGCCATCACAATGCAGAAGCCGGCGAGTGTTGGGAGGATTAGATATCCCAACCATTCTGTGAGCCCCTGCAGCCCGTTCAAGAAGTTTCCGCTAACCATGCGAGGCCTCGCTGTCCCTGCCGCCGAAAACATGTGCCCGCCTCAGTTGGCTCATTTGGCTGCGTCGCGACGGTTTGCGCAGTTGAACCGCTGCCCCTTGTTCCTTCAGGCTGCGGCCACTAGACGCTTCAGGCCTCTCGCCGATCCCCAGGGGGCTACGGGCCGTCACTTTACTCACGTAGCACCACACCTGTTCAATCAAGCGCCCAGCGACGTAGAACATCGAGCAATACTTGAATCCGGTCAGGGCAAGCAGTGCGATGAGTGGGAAGCGATGAAACATGAGACGCGCTAACCCAAATGCGATGATTAATACAGTCACAGCGCAAGCCCACGAAAACACGCGAGCACGAATTGCAGCGGCCGAAGTGTTGAAAGTCATAGTAGGGTTACTCCTGCCCATTTCTGAATAAGCGACCACAGAACGGGCACCATCAAAAGGCCGCCGCCGACGAGGACATAGATTGACCAGTTTTGCTTGCGGACAAACTGCACGATTGCGCCATAAATTGCCATGGCTCCAAGAACAGGGGCAACAGAGGTCATTGCCCAATTCAACATGCTCTTGAGTAGGTTCGATGTTGCATACTCAGACCCATCGTTCCAGCCTTGCGCCTGGGTGAAGAAGCCGCCAACGCCGAGCAGAAAGAGGGCAGCAATAATGGACGGGAATGGGCTTCGCCCTTCGCCTGTATCCAAAAGAGACTTGAGAACCAATGCTCCCGCAATCACCGGCACAATACGATCGAGCAGAACGTTGTATATAAAGTCTTGGACTGCGGTCTGGATAGGCGCGGTATACGCTGCCGTGGCTCCGCTGGCTCCAAACGCTCCGCCAAATCCTTCTGCACTCAACCATGCAAATATGCCAGTCAGAGTCAGAAATACCGAACCCCACAGTATCCACCGGAAGAACCCACCGTTTGCGGAGAAATTAGTGCCCCCTTCCTCCCTCAGTTGAAAGCCCGCCATCACAAAGCAGAACAGTGCCACTGGCGTCGCGCATGTCAGGAGGAGGGAATAGAGCGCGTTGAATAGCGTAGGTGTCGTCATGCTTTACATTCCAATAACTGCAACGAAAGGGGACGTTGAGGCCTGCGCCGCAACGTCCCGTAGGGAGTAGGTTCTACTTCAGGGCCGACTGACCGTTGGTAACCATCGACTCAATGAGTCGCGTGATGCCGCTGACCGCAAGCAAGCCGCCGGCTGTAATTGCTGAACCGGCCCACCCCTTGCCGCTCTTGACCTGCACAAGTGTCGCCGCAACCATCAATGCCGCTCCAACCGGGCAGATTACGTTCCCGATATAGTTGACGACGTTGCCGAAGGTGCCTTCCACTGTGCTTGCCGATTGCCCTTGAACTGTTGCGTCGAAAGTGGGCGAGCTGCCGGTGGTCTGTGCAATAGCCATGACCGGGCCGAGCGTAACCGCGCCGATCATAAACATCAGCGCAAGCCAGCACATGATACGTTGATGCCGAGCTTCATCGGGTTTGGTCATAGACCGGACCCGATTCGAAGAACCATTCAACGAGTCCGAGATCGTCAAAGGCCTTGTGGAATTGATATTGCGTTTCATATGAAGTGCTCCTTGTTTCCTGCAACAACTATATACCAGTGCCACTTTTGGCGATGATATTTATGTCGTCTTGTTTCAGTATCAACGACAGAAAACTACGTTAGGGTCGTATTCGCGTGAGGTGCGGTAGGGTTTTGGCGATCGGACCGCGCCCTCAGATGCCCAGCCAACATCCCAACCAACGGAGATCCAACGATCACGACTACAGTAAATTCGAGTGCAAAGCGCATTTTCCTCCTCCTCTTTCTTTCTTGAATCGTGAATTTGATCGATAGCTGCGGGGCGGACTATTTTGCCGCCACTGGGTGCGCCGTCCCCGCCGCGCCGGCCGTGGCAACTCGGGTTGGTGCGACAAACGTGACATAGACCAAAACGCCTGACGGCACGGTGACAACGATGGATTGTCCGACCTGGAGTTGCTGAATTGCCTGGTCGCCGGAACGACCGATATTGGCCGCGATCTGGTTCCGAGCGAGGTCTGTCTGCGTCACTGTGTTGCTGGATGTCAGAAAGCCGGCGCCCAACGATCCCGCGCTGCTCAACGCGCCAAGGACGATCTGTTTGCCCGTGTTTTTCCCGGTGACGACGCCTTTGATTAGGTGAAGCGATGAGTCTAGAGCGACCGCGTTGATGGGTATGGTTGTTCCGTTGGGTAGATATATCTCCGTGAAAGTTATTTGGACGAGACCTGTAGAACTGGCACCGCCAATCTTTCCAATTACACGGCTTCCTGCCGGAATAATGACCCTTCCCCCTCGAACGTAGTTGTATTCAATGATCGCAACAGCAGGAACGCTACCCAACGTACTGACACTCGACTCGAGGTGGGCCGGGAGATGAAAGCCAGGCTCAAGCCCAAAATTTGTGACGGACTCATTGCCTGAATCGGCACCGGCGCCAGCCGCCCCAGTCGACGCGAACACATACGACGGCTTCGTAACAGCATCCTGGTACTGTCTCGCCTGCTCCGTCACCCCCGCGGTGGGAATGCTTGGTACGGGCGGAACTGCGGTTGCTCCGTATGTGTACGAGGGGGCCTGAAACGGCGGTACTGCGCCGAGATTCGGGCGCACGCTCTGGGTCGCCGCATACTTAGGGAGCGCTGGCCCAATTTGACGCTTTGGGTTAGCGATAGATGAGTCCGCATCGGGGTTGGAGTTTTTCGTGTTTTCAATATCGGACGCCGAAACTGCCTGGTCTCGCTTCCCTTCCAAGGTATCCACTGCGCGGTCACCGGGTTGATATGCTGCGCTCGGTTGGCTGACGGGCTTAACAGATGTGGCGACTTTTGTCGCTTGCGGCTTCTTGGTGCCCGCGCCCTCTCTATGGGACAGGGCGAACACGCCGCCAATAGCTGCAACGGCCACGATAGCGGCTATTGTCATCGACTTGCTGCTATTCTGCCCAAAGTCCACCTTCCGGCGCGACACGAAGAAGCCTTTATCCTGACCGGCGTCCGGGGTGTCGATAGTCCCAACAACCTGAGTTGTTGCCTCCTCGGCTGGTACTGGTTGCTGCTTCTCAATGAGTATGGGCATCTGTACCTTCCTGTTGCGCAATGATTTCTTCAGACGATGGGGCCACGAATGGCAATGGATAGTAGACCGGCGTGTCGATCGACGCGGAGGTAGCGATGTGAAGCAAGAGGCTTTCCTTGGAGATCTTAGAA
>Ga0302200_10000517_pt1 | contig 38813 bp, 31 predicted proteins | sample II_Bog_N3_1_FD_194585 | JGI IMG/M metagenome (GOLD analysis project Ga0302200, IMG submission 194585) | Peat permafrost microbial communities from Stordalen Mire near Abisko, Sweden - II_Bog_N3_1 | ecosystem: Environmental > Terrestrial > Soil > Wetlands > Peat | place: Sweden: Abisko...
TGAGGCCGCAGCAAGTTCGACGCCGTTGCCGCCAGGAGTCGCCGGCGGCGAAGGACGAGTGCCTGCAGGCGCTGGTACCGTTGCACCCGCTAAACCCGCCGACTGCGTCTGCACGTCGTGCAGCGCCTGCGGAAGAGCAACCGCCTCGGCGGGAGCGTGATCAATCACCGGTTTCGGCCTGCCCGGTTGATCGGCGAAGATCTCCTTCACCGCCTGGAGCATTGTTTTCCGGCCCAACTTGGCGAAGCTCACCTCGTCCGTAGGAGAATCGAAGACTCCGGCGAACAGAGATTTCTTCAGGGCAAGCGTCTCCCACACGCGCTCTTCGATGCTCTTCTCCGTGAGCATGTGAATTACGTGTACGGGCCGCGATTGGCCCAGCCGGTGTACGCGCCCGATGCGCTGCTCGAGCCGTGCCGGGTTCCACGGGGGCTCGAAGTTCACAACCACTGAGGCCGCTTGCAAATTGAGACCCACGCCTCCCGCATCGGTCGAGAGAAAGACCTTGCAGGCTGGATCGTTGCGGAAATTCTCTATCAATGCGCCGCGCTGGCGAGAGGGCACGCCACCATGGAGCGATACGAATCCAATGCCCAGCTTGCGCAACTCTTCGCCTGCCAAATGCGTCATTCGTTCAAACTCGCTGAAGACCACCACTTTGCGTTCTTCGCCCACGACGAAGTCGGTCATGATCTCGCGGAACTCCTGGAGCTTGGGCGAATGATGGGTCTGCTTGTCGAAGAGGAATGTCGAGTTGCACAACATGCGCATGTTTTGGATGTAGCACAGTATGCGCTTTTGATCGATTTCGGAGAGCCAGCCCTGGCGTTCCCATTTGCGCATGAGCGTCGCCAGCATATCGCTCTGCTCGAAGTAAGGTTCCGCCTGCTGGCTGGTCAACGGCACGCGAAAAACTTTGTCGGTTCGCTCGGGCAGATCCTTCAGCACCTCCGGGCGCGTGCGTCGCAGCAGGATCGGGGCCAACTGCTTGTGAATCTGATCCAGGCCGCGGTAGCCGGTCAGATGGCCCGTGGCATCCAGCACACGGTGCTCGTCCACGAAGCGGAACGCGGGGCCGAGCCTGCGGCCGTCGACGAACTCGACAACCGAAAACAGCTCCTCAAGTTTGTTTTCGAGCGGAGTGCCGGTAAGCACCAGGGCGTAGCGGCTTTTCAATTGTTTGATGGTGCGCGCTGTCGCCGTGGTCCAGTTGCGGATTCGTTGTGCCTCATCGAGGATGATCAGGTCCGGACGCAATTCTTGCATGTATCGAATGTCTTTGAGAACAAGCTCGTAGTTGGTGAGGGTGAAAAACTCCGGGGACGCATACATCGCGCGCCGCTGCGGCAACAGACCTTCGACGATCTTCACCGAGCGTTCGGTGAATTTTTGGATCTCCGTCTTCCACTGATATTTGACCGAGGCCGGTGCAATTACCAGCACTCTCTCGATGCCTCGCCATTGACGCAAGAGTTCGGCCGTGGCCAATGCTTGGATCGTTTTGCCAAGCCCCATGTCATCGGCCAGAACCGCTCGCCCGCGACAAGCCGCAAACAAAGCGCCGCGGGCCTGATAGGGCAGGAGCTTCGTTTTTAGAATGCCGGCGGTGGGATCCTGCCCGCACTTCAGTTTTGCAAGCAGTTTGCGCTCCAGTTCCAGACCGTCGGCCAGCTCGTTTTCCCGGTCAATGTAATCCAGGACGTCACTGTAGATGACCGCCTGGCCGTCGGCGTTGCGCAGCGCCTCCAGCACATCGGAGAAACGCCGGTAACGCTCTCGGCGCAGAAGACCGTTGGCGTCGAAGTGTTCCGCCGCGAGCGACAGGATCGCAGGGGAAGGCGATGTGGGCATGCGCAGCCTTACCTCGATCGTATTCCCGTACTCAAGCGAGATGGAAGCGCGAGTGCGCTTGAACTTCGCGGTTTCCAAGGTCTTCTGATGGCGCTTCCTGAGCCGCAGAAGCATCGCCTCGACATGCTTGCATGTTCCCAGCGTGTTGACCGCGAAATCCGGGCAGGAGCAATAATTCTCAAAGAGCCCGAGGCCGCGAATCGCCACCCGATAGGTTCGGCCGCTGGAAGATTTGACGGTGTAATCGCCGTAAGGACCGCCCGCCGGCCGTTTCAGAATTTTCAGCGGCGCTGCGGCAGCTCTTTGCTGCCGCTCGGCGATCTGCTGTTCGATTAGCATAGGAAAGTTCCCTCTTCAGGAGCGTACAACATGGCCCACCGCCGCTGGCCAATACACCGGGCGATTGAATCGCTCTTACACAAGGTGGGTTTCATCGGCTTGGACCAAACGGCTGATTTCCGGATTCCCACGAGATGGTCGGTAATGCCAAGTCGAATAGACCTTACGTTCGCCAAGCCGCCAAAATCTCGTCGATCTTATCGCCGACTGTCTGACGGGCTGTAGCGCGATCCATTCCTCGTTCCAGGAGTTTGTCGTACCCTGTGTGGTTATGCCGAACCGCTGCGATAACAGCCGCAGTCAAAGCGCGCTCCTCCAGATTCCTGCCCGCCTCTGTCCGCCCAACTCGCCCGCTTCCCCTAGCGGCGGTATGTTCGGCGATTGTAGCGAGTTCATGAGCCGGGCAGCCGGGGAACAAAACCCCGATTTGTTGCGCCATGCGAGCCACCAGCTTGCGGTCTTCTTCGCGTCGTCGCACGGCCTCGCGCGCGCGTCCCGCCGCTCGTTCATCCGCATCTTCCGCACATTCCCGCTCGGCTTTTTCCAGGGCCGATGTCTCGACGAGGACACCCTGTCTCTCGTAGCGTTTTCGGGTCCGGCTAAAGCGGACCACCACAGCGTTTCGCGCGCTATGCTTCGTTGCTCGCCGCGTCAAAGCCACGTCGCCCGCTGCAAGAAATTCTAGGTCGCCGAAACCGGCGCACGCCAAGCAGAGCGGCTGATCGGCTTCCATCAAAAGGTACGATCCCTCGCCCATCTCCACGCCGCACTCCGAGCACTGCGCGTCGCGCAGGATCTCGAATAAGACTGGTTGCGGAGTGCGATTCAGCCTTTCCTGGAGTTTCTCTTGCTTGCGCTCAGAAAGCGCGGGGGATAAGTAGTGCGTAGAGTAGCTTTTCTCGATCGCCGGGTCTCCGCTCTCGCTGAATCGTAAGGGTATGATCCCGGATCGCGCTCTACGCCCGTAGCCAGTTTCACTTGGCTTCAGGCCTTTTTCCCGAGCCCAACGCCGGAATATTTCCATGGACGAAGAAATCTTGTGGAGATTTCCTTGAATCACTCGCTCCAAGTAATCCACCCGCCCTTTGCGCCAGGAATCGACGTGCATGGGCAACAAGAGTCCCATTCCGCAAAACACGTCAATCGCGCTGACGTGTTGCTGACGCGACAACGCGGCTTCCGCAGCCCGAATTACGCGTTCTTCCAACCTCGCTTGACGATCGGAATTCGACATACCATCCAAGATAATAAAGATATCGCCGATTACAAGAACGCCGATATCGGCGTTGGCCCTTTTTGCAACCTTTAGCGGCAACATCAAGCAAAGGATCGACGCGGCTGTCCCTATGAATGGCTTCCAATATCCGAAGCACCGAATATCGTTGCTTGACTTCCTCCTCCCTCCCGGTGGGCAAGGTATTACGTACCTATGCGATACTACGAAGGCACTTCAGAATGCTCTTTTGCTATAGCCGGGGACGTCTGGAGGTGGAGCTTTGGGAGTTCTGGTAATTCTGGGAAAAGCCTGTACAGTGACCGTACAGTGGATTTGGCAATCTTGGAAGTCATGCCAATTCAGGCATTCCCAGAATCAATAAGTTGAGCGTTTTCAACACCGATGTCCGGTTCGACTCCCGCCGCCTCCACCATCATTGCATGAAGCAGATGCTCGCTCACCATTCCGGCTGTTCTGCCCACGGCGTCATGCGAGCTTCTTCAATTCCGGGTACCGCGAATAAATCCTGAATTGATCTTCTGCCGTCAACTGCCCAAGACGAATTGGTTTGTCTTGCGGCCGCGTGCCTTTTTGGTTCAGCACGTTCATCAGGCTCCATTCCCTTTGCAGTTTCTGGGGCTCCTGCGCCGTCAAATCGTAGCGGGTAAAGTCGATCACATAAGAGGGTGCGTCCGTCATCCAGTTCTTCAGCAGCGCAAGTCTGAATTCCTGGTTCATGAACCACTTGATCTCCAACTCTTTCTCAGACCCCGGCGCACCAGTTCCTTTCGCATCGAACCGGTAGTTGAGCGAAGCATTGTTGGGCGTGTGCTTCCGCCACTCCAGGCCGAATGCTCCTTCGGTCAGTACCTGCGTATCCGGCCACCTGGCTTGAACCGCCTGTAGCCAGTAAGTCAGATCCTCATCATGGCCAATTGAAACTTCCCAGATGGCCGTGACCCAGCCAAATCCATTCAGCGCGTGACCCTGGTCAAAGTGCATCGCGACCGTGTCCAGCATCTCTTTCCGGCCCCGTTCGACGCCGAGCTTCACGACAGTCTCGATGGGCCCCACACCTAGCCGGCTGTTGAATCCTCCTTGAAAGCCATCCCTCCGTGCGGTCAGAAAATCGCAGGTCCAGCCGTCCAGACACACGCAGTCGATGAAATCTGCCGTCCCTTGCGCGGGTTTCAAATAGTGCTCGCGACTTGGGTAATACGGATAGCAGATGCCCCCATCACCGTCACCATTGTCGACGCCGTGCTGGCTCCAGATTTGGCCCTGGCACACATGGATGCCTTCTTCCGCGGCCAGGAATCTTTGGTTCTCCGCATCCATATACCCGGCTACCAGACTCTGCGGGCGATATCCGCCCCCAACCATTTCGGAGATCGACTTCAGCGCCCTATGAATCGTCTGGCGATTGTGTTCTCGCGTGTCATACATCGGCGCGAAATAGCCGCCGGGAATGAATGTGATCTCGTCGTCATAACGGTCGTGGTAGGAGGCCATCAAGCGCCGTGCCTCTTTGTATTCCTGCCGGCTATCGTTCAAGGCCAGCCAACTTATTGCCCAGGTCATCTTGCCTCCTGGGCAGCCTTTCGCAAAAGCTTCACGTCGCGAGCGAATTCGCTCCGGGCTATTGTCAGAGGCTTCGTCTTTGCCGATCGCGCGATCCGGAGTGACTTCAATCTGATTCACGCGCACCACGGAAACATGTGTAAGATACCTGCCGCGAAAGGCAGAAATATCTTCTCTGGCTTCGAGAGCGCGTAACCGCGCTGGTGCTAATGCAAAAGACGCCGCCGCCCCTGCCGCTCCGCTCAGAAACTGCCGCCTGGTCTGGAAGCTGTTCATCGCCATTCTTTGCACACAATCTTTCTCGCTGCTTTTCCTCTATTTACTGTAATCTTCCGGGTGGACTTCGATCGATGCGGGCGGAAAACTTGCAGCAGCGGAGCCGAGCGAGCTGTTGGGTGTATCGCCCATCGTCAACTCAAGCCGGCCGCCATTGACGATATCCGCGTGGCGAAACCAGACCTGATTGAGCACCTTCCCGTTTAGGAGTACGCTCTCGACATACTTGTTTTCATGGGACGTTTGATTGGCGACAATCACAAATGTTTTTCCATTCTTTAGATGAATGGTTGTCTTGTCAAAGATCGGACTGCCTATGTCATAAATGGGAATCCCCGGAGTGATGGGATAGAAACCCAACATCGAGAACACCGCGAAGGCACTCATGGCGCCTCCATCTTCATCGCCGGGCATACCTTGTATCGTGTCGGTGAAAAACGATTCCAGGATCATGCGGATGCGCTTCTGCGTTTTCCACGGAGTTCCGAGGCGGTTATAGATGTACGGTATAGCGAAGCTGGGTTCGTTCCCCATGGAGAACTGGCCCACCATGGATGTGGAATCGGGAAACTTCGCCTGGAACTCATACTTCGAGCGACCCAGGGGTTCGCGAAAAAGCTGATCGAGGTTGGCGGTGGCCTTCCCTGCTCCGCCCATCAATCCAATTAGGCCGTTGAAGTCGTGCGTCACATCCCAGGTATAGGTGTAGCCATTGTTCTCGTCGTAATAATCTCTTCCTCCCACCCCGCCATCGAATTTCGGATCGAGCGGCTCAATCCAATGCCCCTCGGAGTCCTTTGGCCACATCATGCCCTTATCTACGCGGAAAAGATTCTTGTAGTTTGCAGCACGCTTAAGAAAGAGCGCCTCATCCTGAGGTCTGTTTAGAATGCGCGCGAGCTGGGCAATCGACCAGTCATCGAAACTGTTCTCCAGGGTGACGGGCACGGGCTGCCGCTTCTCAAACGGACTAACCTCTGGCACGGTTTCCATTTCTCCGGGGCGCAGGGCAGGCATATAGCCATGGACAGCGTAAAACTCATCGAGCGGCCCCTTGGGCCCGAGGCGCCACGGAAGCAGCGTGCCATCGAGAGATCGCTTGCGGACGCCGTCGAATGCAATCGGCAGATCGAAGTTTCGCACGCCTTTGAACCACGCGTCGGCGAACCAGGGGGCGGCGTGATTGCCGTTCATGCATGCATAAGGCCCAGTGAGGAGCGCAAATGATGGCATCGTTCCCGATTGCTGATACATGCGCACATAGGATTGAATCTTGTCGGCTTCCATGTCAGGATTGAGCAAGGTCTGAAGCGGCTCAAGAGCGCGATAGGTATCCCAAAGCCAGTTGTCGACATAGAACGGGCGCTTATCCTCATGGACCTGGTGATCGAAGGCGCTGTAGTAGCGGCCGTCTTCTGTGATGTTGACCATCCGCTCGAAGCAACGATAAAGCGCCGAATAGAAAACCCTGCGCTGCGATTCAGTACCGCCCTCCACCTCAATCTCACCGAGGACCTGATTCCAGCGCGCCTTTGCTGAAGCCTTGACTTTTTCAAAGTCCCATGCCGGAATCTCATGTCGCAGATTGCTCTTTGCCTGTTCTATGCTGATGAACGAAATGCCGTATCGGAACTCGAGAGCCCCGGCGCCTGGACGTGAGGCGATTACGCGTTTGCCCTCGCCCACGGTTTCCAGTTTGAACTGAACCGGCGCGCTGAATTCACCGTAGACAAATGCCTTCATGTTGCTGAAGCGCTCTTCGCCGCTGACCACGGATCCATTTTCCGTTTGCAGATCGCCGGACATGCGGTTGGCCAGCACGACGGACGCCTTCCCATCGGGAAAAGTGAAGCGGAAGTACCCGCAGCGCTCGGTTGCAGTGAACTCCGTCTGAATCAGCGAATCGTCGAAGCGGGTCGAATAATAATACGGTGTAGTTTTTTCCTGGTCGTAGGCTGCGGCACTGCCGTCCTCTCCGGGCATGATGCTGAATAACTCCTGCATCCGGTAGGAACTGATGGTCAACGGAAAGGACTTGATTTGATCATCCAGCGCGTCGGCGCGGATGGGATAGAAACGCACCATGCTGTTGGGCAGAAACACAGCCGGACGGGTCGGCTGGAGGAGAATGCCAACATTGCCGATGGTTGGATCGACATACTCAACCTGCGCGGTTACGTGACCTGCCAACACGATCACGGCAGCAAGAACTGCGAACTTAGACCAATTAAGACGAAAAATGCGGCTCACGAAGACGCATGCAATCTCCACTCGATACTCCATTTCAATTGCGGGGAACCGGTAGGATGGCGAAATGATGCCAAGGTACTCCGATGCCAGCAAACTTGATTTCTATTGGACGCTCATACTAAAACCCTTCACTATGACCTTCTGCCGCAAACAACTTGCGACCGGCTGAATCCGGCGACTTCTTCTGAGCGCCCGTGGCGGGAATTCTCTATGGGATGCTGTCTCGACGAATGGCGCACGACCCCGTCGTCTGGCGATCATTTCAACAATCGTGCGCTACACGCGGCTGGCGAGTTCACAGGATTACAGCGAGCATCTACGTCTCCTGGGAGCGTAACCACATAGTGCCCCGGCCAACTCGCCGGCTCATTGGCGGGATAGTCGGTGCTGAGGATTTGGGCGCCGCTGGCGATCATAGCATCGCGGCGCGCCGTGTCGTTGTTGCGCGCCTCCTTGGTGTCCGCATCGGTGCGCGTTCGAACGAGGTAACCTTTTTGAACCAAAGCCGTGATGTCACCGGTGGGACCGTCATTCCGTTCGATAAAGGCAGCGTCGGGCTCGCCGGGCTCCGCGTTGGTAAACAGAATTCTGCCGCGCAGCGACGGATGGCCAGCCAGATATACCGGTCCAACCGGACGCTGGTCCATGAGAAAAATCACCCTGCCGCGAGCACTCTTCAACGTAGGCCAGTTACCCGCAAGTACAGCCTGGTTAAGGGTGTCGTAATGGCCGCGCACGTCATCGGGAGTAATGATTTCATCGGGCGGGAACACGGAGCGAATTTCAGCATCCAGCGCGTCGAACGTGCTGGAGGTAAACGGCTCCGGCTCGGTGAGTTGAACCGGGCCCTGCGGCTTCTGCTGTTTTGTCTCCACGAGAATGAAGATGGGAATATGCCCTGGGTGGGCGTGCGACCATTGGCGGACTTGTTCTAGGCAAGCGGTAAAGGGCTGGCAAACGCTGCGGTAGTCGATGTCCTGGACGTGCATGACTTTGAAACCGGGTTTGGCCATGACGCCGTTGGGATCGAAATCGGGATCGGGAGGAAGATGAGCAGCAGCAATCATCTCCTGGCCTAGCGGATGCGCGTAACGGCCACCTTTGCTGTCAGCAAAAACATCGAGCTCTATTTGCCGGACGCCGGCGTCGAACTGCTGCGCAAGCGGCAGATGCCGGTAGTCCAGGCCGTTGAACAGTGCCGGATTCCTGGCCTTCCACAATGTCTCTGCGCTCGGAGCAAAACCGGCGTGATAACTATTGTGGGTTCCGATGACTTGAATCTCATTGATGCGCAGCTGATCGTTCTGCTGGGCGCAGGCCGGCAGAATGCCGAGCAGAAAACCCAGGGCGAGAAGAGAGAACGCTGACGGCCGAATGGACATTGAGTCTCCTGTTTTGAAAATGCTTAGCCGTAAATGTACAGCTAAGTGGTATGCGCGGACCACTCGGCAAGACTCTCATTCGGGAAGCACCAGTTATCTCGTTCGCGGCTAACAGTCGCCGATTGCGGAGGAGGCCCTCACGCGCCCTTAGCGAGCGCGTGAGGAATAAGCCGGGAGCATCTACCTAAATGATTCCGAACTCCCGGCGAGTGATCGGCATCGTTTGCCTTCTCCTCGGTTCAGAACGTCAGCTTGAGCGCCAGTTGTATCTGGCGCGGCGGGAAGAACGCCGTGATGGAGCCAAATCCGCCGTCGGAACGGTTGGAGTCAGGATTCTGGTAATTGACCGCGTTGAGAGCGTTGAAAGCCTCACACCGGAAGTCCAGGTTGGAGGAGTCGTTCCACAGCGGGAATAGCTTATGCAGGCCCGCATTCATCTGATAGAACGAGTTATCGCGCAGCGAGTTTCTGCCCGCATTGCCGTAAGGTTGCGCCACATTTGTCGGAATCGAGACCGCAGTGGAACTGAGATACCCAGTCAGCGACGTGGCGGTCTTGACCCAAGATCCTCTTAGTGATTTCGGGTTGCCGCTCACGTTAGGGCGATAGTTGAGTAGATCGCTCACGTCCATTTGCGACGGCTCAGAGTAGGTAAGGTTGACGGGCGCTCCGCTGGTGGCGGTATTGATGACAGTAAACTGCCAGCCGCCGGCGACCGTTTGCATGGCGCGGTTGGCGCTTCCGCCCCAGTGACGTCCCTTTCCATAGGGCAGATCCCAGATTGCGGTCAGCGTATCGTTGAGCGGTTGGTTGTAGGCAGACTGTGCGCGTTCACCCCTGAGGTTGGCCAGGTTCACGCGCGAGTTGTCGCCGTTCGGCGTGTCCAGATGGCCCGACGCGTTGTCGATGTCTCGGGAGTAAGTGAAGGAGTTGAGCAGGTAGAGACCGCTCGAGTAGTGGTGCTCTATTCTGGCTTGCACACCGTGATAGATGAGCATGCCCAGGTTGGCCGATCCTTCGATGCCGGTAAAGCCAACGATGGGGCGGCGATTCAACAGCGACACGCAGCCGGTGGTTACAAAGCTGCTGGTGGCCGTGTTGTACTGGCACGTGGAGCTTACGGTGTTGGGCGGGGCCTGGTTGATATCGTCAAGCACCCAGATCTTCAACCCGTGCTCGCCAACGTAAGAGAGGTCGATGAGGGTGCCTTCACTGAGCTTTCGTTGCACGCCGAAATGCCATGCCTGCACATAGCCGGTTGCAATGTTCTTGGGGATATAGCGAGTCTGGGCCAGCGCCGTGCTGAAACCGGCAGGGCTGACGAAGTTAGTACTGTAGCCCTGCATCGTGGGGCTGAAGCACGAGGAGGTCTGCACATTCGTAGCGCAGATAGGCGTGTTCGTGGTGATGCCGCTCGACGTCGTGGCGATAGCTTGCGTAATCGTGGATTGGACGATATAGGGTCCGTTATAGGCAAGCAGGTTTTCGCCGCCTTCGCGATTGAACTGAATGTAGTTCACCCCGTATCCCCCGCGGATCACGGTCTTGTCATTCCATCCATAGGAAAATCCGAGACGCGGAGCGAAATCACGCTTCGGGATGTTGACCATCGCCCGGTTGGCCACTCCGCCGTAGCTGGCCTGTTGCAATGTGCCGGTGGTGATTTGGAGGTAGGGAGCCTGCGACGCCGTTCCTGCGGGAGGAATGAAGTTCGCCAGATGGTTTCCGGTGACCCACTGCGGCGTAACTAGCTCATAACGCAGTCCGGCGTTGACCGTGAGCTTGTTCGAGACCTTCAAATCGTCCTGAACATAGAAGAAATTCATCATCTGGTGGTAGTTGACGATGACAAAGTTGTTCAACTGATAGCTATTCCTGGCGCCCACCAGAAAATCGGTCAGGTACGCGGCTTCTTTGATGCCGGCGTCGCTGCTGCCGGTATAGGCGCCCGCGTTGGCATTGGATGCACCGGCACTGAAGCCGCCGCCATAGCTGTCGACTCCATCGGTCGGGTTGAAGTCGTCGATCTCAGTATTGATGGCCTGAAACTCGTAGCCAGTCTTGATACTGTTGCGGCCGTGCAGAAACGTGTAGTTAACCTTGGGATCGATCGCAAATGGATTCTGAAACTGCGGATTGCTGCTTTGCGCGCCGAACTGCGAGAAAGAAGAGACATTCTGATCGTTCAGTGAGCGCGAGATGAGAGGAGAGGTTGGCAAACCGGGAATGCCTGCCTGCGTAATCAGGCTGGGCAGACCGAGACCGTAGGGAGTCTTTCCGCCCAGGGTCCATGTGAAGGCGACGCGCGCGTCAAGAATGGAGTGCTGGTTGAACAGAAAGGTCGTGCCGGCCGCGATCTGCTTGTTGTAGTCATGAATCGTGCCGTTGGCGTTTCCGCCCGCGGGGCCGGTAAGCGGTTCCGCGTCCTGGATATTGAGGTGATGCCAGCTCCAACGGAAGAAGGCCGTCGAGCGCGGATTAATAAAGAAGTCGAAGCGCGCGTCGGTTTTGTTATCGGTGAAGTTGGCCTTGGGAACGTTGACCAGGTTATTGGAGAAGCTTCCTGATCCTGCCGTTGTGACATCTGGCGTCGGCAGTGCCGGAATCACCAGCTTGGCCAGCGCGTTCCAATCGGATTGAGGAACCACTCCGTTGGCATACACGGTGCCCGTCAAGGGGTTGTGCAACGAAACAGGATTGCCCAGGGTGTCAGTAAAGATGCCCTGCCGTTGATTGGCATTCGGGACGGTTGACGCGGAATACTGGCCCTGCACCTGCCGATTGCCCTCAAAATCGCCAAAGTAGAAGATCTTATCCTTAAAGAACTTCGGAACCGGGCCGCCGATGGCGCCGCCAAACTGGTTCTTGACTAACACCGGCTTCACCGATTTTCCAGTTAGGATGTTGGTCGGCGGTGTGAAAGGGCCGATGGCGTTGAAGTCTGTATTGCGGTTGTACTCCCAAAGCTTGCCGTGGAGGTTACTCGTACCGCTGTTGATACTGACGTTGAAGACCGCGCCCGCGGAGCGCCCGTACTCGGCACTGTAGTTATCCGTCTCTACACGGAACTCGCTGATCGCGTCGGGCGAAGGCTGAATGGCTTGGTTGGAGTAGCTCTGGTTCGACGTGCCGTAGGCGTTGTTGTCAATGCCGTCGAGCAAGAAGTCGTTCTGCTCGCTGCGGTTGCCGTTCACGTTGTAGGACGCATCGCGGCTGGTCACGGTCTGGTTTTCGAGAACGTTAGCGCGGACACCGGGAGTCAACAATGCCAGGTCGGCGTAAGCGCGCCCGTTCAACGGAAGGTTGCCTACGTCGCGCGCAGAGATAATCTGCCCGCGTTCGCTGTCATCGGTGTTGAGCAATGCGGCTGCGCCGGTTACAGTGATGGTTTCACTGGCGGCGCCGGGCTTCAGGTTCACATCCACACGCTGGCGCGCATTCACTTCTGCGGTAAAGGGCTCAGTTAGAGTCTCGCTGAATCCCGGCGATGATGCGCGCACTCGATACTGACCAACGCGAACGCTTGTAAATTCGAATTGCCCCTGTTCATCTGTTGTTAGAGTTACCTCAACGCCCGTCGCAGTGTTGACGAGCACAACCTTGGCGCCGGGGATTGCGGCGCCGGAAGTGTCGTGGACAAAGCCAAGAACGGATGCGGTTTCATACTGCGCATGCGCTGACGGGTTGATGAATGCGCCGAGGAGAAGCACCACGGCAGCGCCGACAAGCCTCTTGAACAAACTGATTCTAAGCATTTTTCTCTTTGACTCCATTCAGGGTTCTGAATTGTTGTGGATTCTGATTGGACACAAGGCACGGAGAGCCTGGGGTTTCCAAAGCCGCAAAACTGCGGCATCGGCTTCGCCGCGTCTAGTCCATACGGTGCCTCGGTGATGGGAGCGTGTGCATCTTTTCAACGATGCTAGGCGATCCCAGTTACAGTTTCATGATTTGAAGGTCGCCAAGCCAGCATCCACTGCTGGCCGAAAAGCACCAACTCCAGCCCTGCAATCGACAAGGGCTGAATCGAACTCGGGAGCACCTTACGAGCCGTACGGGGGCTTGACAAGGTGTTTCCTCGGTGTAGAGGGGTTGAGCGCTTCGGAGGAAAATACTTAAGTGGCTGAAAAAACAAGGCTTGGTTCGTGCGCTTGCAGGGGATTCCTGGGTAGCCTTTACACCGTGGAAAGGTTATTATTACACGTGTGCATTTCAGGGCTTCCTTTTGGAAAGGCGTTTTGGTCGTAGGAGTGTGTCTCGATGCCGCAGACAAAACCATCGAGTGGCAGAGAAGAATCCGTTCCGCATTCCGTTCGTCCCTCGCCAAATGATCCGCGCTGGCAGCTTGCGCGCAGAATCGCAGCCAGCAAGAGCTTCGAGAAATCGTCGTTCCTTATCAGTTTCTTGCTCTATGTCTGCGAACAGGAACTGTGCGGGAGGGGCCAGGAGCTCAATGAACACCAGATCGGCGTCAAGGCGCTAGGGCGCCCCGCTACCTACAATCCCGGCGACGACAATATCGTCCGCAACTACGCCCGCCTGTTACGCAAGCGCCTGGAAGAATACTTCAAGACCGAAGGCAAGGACGAGCAACTTCGTATCGATATTCCGCGTGGGCACTATAATCCCGTCTTTTATTCAATCGAGCCAGTACAGGATGCCCCAGGGCCTTCCTTATTACCATCCGGTGCATCCCGCACAGCGCTGACGATCGAATCGGCCGTCGAGGCACAGCCAACATCATCCTCTATACAACAGCCGGTTCAGAGTTCACCATCAGGGGACCAAAACAAGCTGGATTCGGTTGATATCGGCAATGCGCGCCAAGGCCTGTCGGATAAATCCGCGGAAAACACAGCACACCAGAATTCCGGGTTGGCTCCATTGATTGCACTGGAACCGGTTTCGGTCGCCTCTACCGGCCACACAAGGCGCCACTGGCTATCCCTCGTCAGCGTGCTTGCCATTCTAAATCTTGCGCTGTTTGGCATCTTGCTGTACGGCATCGTCTGGATGCGGTCTTCGCGCACTCAAGTTTCGTCGCTCTCTCTTGTCGCGCCGGTCTCGGTCCTTCCCTGGTCGGCGATTTTCAGTTCACCGAATCCCACACATCTGATCGCCAGCGATCCTGACATCGATGAGATCCAAATCCTAACATCCAGTTCAATCTCGGTTTCGGACTACGCGAACCACATCTACATTCCCACACAAAAGCCGCTGACTCCCGAAGTGAGAGAAATCTGCTTGAAGCTTTTGCATGGGCACAGAGCAGCTTTGGTCGACACGCAGGTGGCAGCCGAAGTTGCTGCGCTGGCTCAGACCAATTCAAGAAAGATCGAAGTGCAAGGCGCTCGCAGTCTTCAATTCTCGAATTTGAAATCCGATGACAACTTCATTTTTCTCGGAAGTCCGCGTTCCGATCCCTGGGTTTCCGTCTTCGACGATCAGTTGGACTTCCGATTCGTTATCGACAAGACCGGATTCGAAAGCGTCCGCAATATTCACCCTCGCTCGAACGAGCAGGCTGAGTATGTCCCAAACGGCGGGGGCGGGGCCACCGGCCAATCGTTTGCAATCATCGCTCTTATTCGAAATCCCGATCAGAACGGACAAATCCTCCTTCTGGCCGGAGCCAACGCCGAAGGAACTCAGTCTGCGGGGAAATTAATCACCGATCTGTCCCGCCTCTCGATGGAATTGCGGAAATGCCGCATTTCGCCTTCCGGTCCGCCCGAGCAATTCGAGTTGTTGCTGCATGTGAAAATGATGGCGAGTTCGGCAAGCGAATACGATGTGGTGGCATGTCACATCCTGCCTGAGGCTTCTGCTCATTAGCCGCCCTGCGTTTCCGGTCAGGCACAACTTCGAAAAGCCGCCTATTTCCCTCCCAGCGCACAAAATCTGCCTCGTCGGTCAATATTAGACAGTCAGAGTCCCGCAGATTGCGCGAGCATGAGTCCAGCCCGCTGGCAAAGCTGTCGGGCGCAAGAGCCTGCCGGGCGATGTGGTGATTGAGATGGAAGATTCACGGTGCAAGATCGCGGCGATTGAGGCGGATGACCCGCGGTGCCGGGGCTTGCTCAGCGGCGTGGTAATTGAGACGGAAGACCCGAGGTGCAAGGACCTGAGCAAGGGCGTAATGCTCAGGGGCGCAGCCGTCGAGGCGGATGACCCTCGGTGCAAGATTATGGCGATTGAGGTCGAAGACCCTCGGTGCAGGAGTCTGCACATTTGGTGAATGGAACTCGGCGCAGATTCTTCATGGCGAGAGCAATCGCTGGACTGCTGAATTTGCCGCATAAACGGCTGTTAATTTGTGGCGTATCGCGGCATGTGGCATGTTTGGACTTTTTACGAACTAAGCAAAAGGAGATGATTCAACATGGCTGAGGATAACAAGGGACTGAGTTTGGCATGGTTGCTGGTAGGACTTGGCGTCGGGGCACTGGTGGGGATTCTTTATGCCCCCAAGAGCGGTCGCGAAACCCGAGAGGACATTGCGCGTGGTGCTCGCGAGGGGTCGGAGTACCTGAGCACTCAAGCAAAGCGGGCGGCCGAGCAAGTGGGTACCCTGGTGGATAAGGGCAAAGAGCAAGTAGGTGAATATGTAGAGCGTGGCCGGCGCCTCGTGGGCGACCAATCGAACCGGGTAGCCGCAGCGGTCGAGGCTGGCCGCGAGGCATATCGGACTACCGAGTCAAGCTGAGCGTAAAAGCGTCCCCCCATTTGGGGCAATCCCACTTCATCATGGGGAATCAGCGTTTATCGATTCGAGACCGCGTGTTCGGGTGACATCGAAGAGGACGGCGCGCCCAATCGGTCGTGGTCCAGGCAGTTTCTCGCGAGCATGGTTGCAGCCGAACGCTTTGTGCTGGTTCCACTTGCAAACCTTTGGTCATGACGAGAGGAAAGACCGTCCGCACGCAGGCTTGGGTAGGCGTATGCTTGAAACAGCAATTCGTTTTTCCCTTCTCGCCTTCGGCACTCCAGGCTTCGCTCCAGACGAGCATCTTTCAGGTACGCAACGGAACCACTGGAGTCGCCATGAGCCAAATCAGGCAAAGCGATGCGAGGAATCATCTGTCTCCGCGCTTCCGCACAAAAATACATCTGTGCGACCCGGTCAGTCAGCCTGATGCAACCGGCTATTCCGTGCCCGAACCGGACGCAATCAAAACCGATCCAACGACTTTTGCTCGGGATTTCGTGGCGGAACATTCGTCACCCAGCGAAGCGGCAACGCCAGGCGATCATTTGCCCGGCTCCTTTCGCCCTGAGGCGCCCGCAATATCGAAAAGCGCGCAAGCTTGAAGCCACATTCCGTTTTCCTGCGCAAGGGGTGCGTCCTTCCCGACAGTTTGGATCCGCTCAGTGAGCCCTGCGGCGAACACTGGAACCTTCTGAAAGAGATTACGGCGCCGATTTTCGACACCATGGTTCGTCAGATGGGCTGGCATTTCCTGTGGGTGCACCGCCCTTGTACTCGAAAAGGCTTTGGGATGACGCGTGAAGCCGCGACCCGGCGAGCTTTAGCGCGCGCTCTGAGGGGGGTGGCGAGACGGTTCAACGCCTCCGAGCTGATTGACGTTGAGGCCAACAGATTTTCCGGCTTGCACTCCGCCAACGTCACTCTGCAACCCCGCCAGATCCAGCAATACACGTGGCTGGAAATTGCCGAAGAATGGCATCGCCTGGCGGTGCCTTTTAGATAATGCGACAACCGGTCTCATAAACGTCGATACGGCTCACTGAGCAAGTATGGGACCCAACAATGAAGCGGCCCCCAGGCAATTTGCGAATTGATGTCGCTTATTGAACAGACCTGGCCTAGTGTGACCGTGTACAAAAGCCACACGGGAAGCCATGCGCACGCATCCCCACCAACCACAGTGCGGCGTATTCCAAGGGCAAATCGAATCCCGAGTGAAAAGAGGATAAAATGTCTTCCCCCGAAATGAAGCATTCCGAGGTCGAGACTCAAAGAACTGGTACGTCAGGCTCTGTGCCGTCCGCGTTCGAAGCGAGCTGCCTGCCTTTACCCACGCGCATTGCGTTTGTTGGGAATTATCTGCCGCGTGAGTGCGGGATTGCCACTTTCACAACCGACTTGTGCACGGCTCTCGCAGCCGAATACGGAGAAGGGCGCCTATTCGCCATTCCCGTCAACGATCCCGACTCCAGCTACGATTATCCCGAACAAGTGCGGCTGGAACTGACGCAGGAAGACATTGCCTCCTATGAGCGAGCCGCCGATTTCCTCAACTTCAACAGCAACGATCTTGTCTGTCTGCAACATGAATACGGCATCTACGGCGGCGCTGCGGGCCGCAACATTCTGGTTTTGCTACGCAGGCTGAAAATGCCGCTGGTCACTACGCTGCACACAGTTTTGCGCGAGCCGGACGCAAATCAACGCATCGTGCTCGAAGAGATCGCACAGCTTTCCGATCGCATGGTCGTCATGAGCGAACTGGCGGCGGAGCTGCTGCGCGATGTATATTCGGTCCCCGGCGGAAAGATCGATGTGATCCCGCACGGCGTGCCCGACATGTCCTTCATGGACCCCAACTACTACAAGGACAAGTTCGGCACCGAAGGCAAATCTGTTCTGCTTACATTCGGCTTGCTCTCTCCAAACAAGGGCATTGAAAATGTGATTCGAGCGCTGCCCGCAATTCTGGCGCGGCATCCGAACGTCACGTATATCGTTTCCGGAGTAACGCATCCCCATATCCGGCGGCGCGAAGGCGAGCGCTATCGCGAAGAGTTGCAGGCACTGGCCGCGCAGCTCGGTGTTGCTTCCCATTTAATTCTGAACAATCGCTTTGTGAGTGCAGAAGAACTTGTGGAGCACGTAGGCGCGGCCGATATTTACATCACGCCCTACCGCCAGGAGGCGCAGGTTGTCTCCGGCACGCTGGCCATCGCGCTGGGAGCCGGCAAAGCCATTATCTCCACACCTTACTGGCACGCCAAGGAATTGCTCGCGGACAAAAGAGGCGTGCTGGTTCCATTTGACAATCCAGACGCCATTGCAGAAGCGGTCATCGCATTACTGGAGAACGATGCGGAGCGCCATGCCATGCGCAAGCGCGCCTATCTATACTCCCGCGGAACCACGTGGTCGAAGACGGCGCGGGCCTACATGGCGACCTTTCAGCGGGCACGCTTCGAACGCTCCTTGCAGCCCAGGGCCGCCCAACCAGACGATGCCGCCGCAAATCCGAGCGTCGGTCTGGTCGACCCGATCGAGCACCTGCCGCAGCTCAACACCGGTCATCTCTGCACCATGACCGACGACACGGGCATGTTGCAACACGCCATCTTCTCCGTTCCCTACACACAAGAGGGCTATACCACCGACGACAACGCGCGGGCACTCATCGTGTCCACTCTTCTGGATAAGAGAGATGGGTTCGAGCACGGCGAGGATCATCTCATCCTCTCTCGCCGCTACCTGGCCTTTCTCTGGCTCGCCTTTCATCCTGATACCGGACGCTTCAGGAATTTCCTCGGCTACGACCGCAAATGGCTTGAGGACGTGGGCTCTGAAGACAGCCATGGACGCGCATTGTGGGCCCTGGGCTGGGTACTCGGCCAGTCGCAGAATGCAGGATTGCGGGGTGCGGCAGGAAGACTTTTTGAGGCCGCCGTGCCGGCAGTATTAAAGTTCAGTAGCCCGCGGGCATGGGCATTCAGCGTTCTCGGTTTGCAGGCCTATCTGGACTGGTTCCCCGGCGACAGAGCCATCCAAAACGCGCGCAACGCGCTCGCCAATCGCCTGCTGGATATTTACGAGCGCAGCCGGTCCGCGACTTGGCGTTGGTTCGAGAAGAGTCTTGCCTACTCCAATGCGCGGTTGCCGCAGGCGCTGATCCTGGCCGGTGGGCGTAGCCAGAACAAGAAGATGATCGCCGCGGGTATCGAGTCGCTCGAATGGCTTGTCGCTGCTCAGCACTGCGGTGACCCGGAGATCTTTGTCCCTATCGGCTCCAGCCGATGCTTCACCGAGGTCGCGGAGAAACCCCGCTTCGATCAGCAGCCCGTCGAAGCCTGTGCCACCATCTCGGCTTGTCTTGAGGCATACCGGCTCACGCACCAGGAGCGCTGGAGTGAGGAAGCCAATTGCGTCTTCCAGTGGTTCCTGGGTAAGAATGATCTACAGGTACCGCTTTACGACGCCTCAACCGGCGGATGCAAAGATGGACTGCATCCCGACCGCGTGAATGAGAATCAGGGAGCGGAATCAACTCTTTCGTTCCTCATGGCGCTCCTGGAAATGCAGCGAGCGCGAGTGTCCCACGCAGAAGAAACGTTCCAGGAAATGAGCATCTCCCTTTGAATCCAATTATTCATCCACCCGACTTGCCAGAGACTATTGCTCCAGAACAGCCTAAACCGGGGCCATGTAGTGACCTTCCTCTGCTCGCGCGCTATTCCGACAATCCAATTCTCAGCGGCCACGACTGGCCTTATGCCGTGAACAGCATCTTCAACGCTGGAGCGGTGCAGTTGCCCGATGGAGACACATTGTTGCTCTGCCGCGTGGAAGACCGCAGTGGCCTTTCCCACTTGTGCGCGGCACGTTCAAAAAATGGCATCAATGGATGGCGTATCGATCCCCAACCCACGTTGATGGCCAATCCACGCGACTACCCTGAAGAAATCTGGGGCATCGAAGATCCGCGCATCACCTATGTTCCGGAACTCGAGCAATATGCAGTGGCCTACACTTCCTTTGCGCGCGGCGGTCCGGGAGTTTCACTCGCGCTCACCAAAGACTTCAGAACCTTTGAGCGCTATGGCGTGATCATGTCGCCTGAAGATAAGGATGCCGCGCTGCTGCCGCGAAGAATCAACGGCTACTGGGCCTTGATCCATCGGCCCATGACCACCACCGGCGCACATATGTGGATCTCCTATTCTCCCGACTTGCGGCATTGGGGCAGTCACAAAGTCATTCTTCAAGCGCGGCGAGGGGGCTGGTGGGATGCGAACAAAATCGGCCTGTGCTCTCCGCCCATCGAAACGCCTAAAGGCTGGCTGATGATCTATCACGGTGTGCGGGTAACGGCGTCGGGAAGCATTTATCGCCTGGGCCTGGCACTCTTCGATCTTGAGCATCCTGAGATCTGCCTGCATCGTGGGAACTCATGGATTTTTGGTCCCGACGCCCCATACGAGCGCGTCGGAGACGTGCACGACGTTGTGTTCCCATGCGGCCAGACCATCGGCGCGGATGGGGATACCATCAACCTGTATTACGGAGCAGCCGATTCGAGCGTAGCTTTGGCCACTGGAAGCATAAATTGTCTTCTGACGTGGCTGGAGACAAATTCCAGCATGGGAGACGGAATCGAACGGTGATGCACGACCTTCTTTCCCCGAAAGGAATTTCCCCATGAGCATCGATGCGATGACCTGGCCGGATTGGCTGCCCAAAGTGCTTTGCTTTCGGCGAAGGTGCCCTCGCTGCAAATCCGTTCAATTCAAGCCCGCCGAGTTGCGCTCCTTCGATGGGCTGCTTGGCTTGTTCTTTCTCCGTCCCGTTCGCTGCAAGTTTTGCTGGCGGCGGTACTACTGGGTCTCCCTGCGAGGCGCAGAATGAGCATCCAGGAATATAACTCCGGCCCCACGTCCAACGATCTTCTTGAAAGTCGCGTCGCGGAGAACGCTTCGGCAGCGCGGCACGATTCGGCCGATGGTCAAAGCGCGGAGAACGTGCCGAACATCGAGAATGCGCGGGCCGTCGGCGCGGAAACCTAAACTCTCAAGACCGGCGGCCGAATGCCGTCTCTGCTCCATCGCCGCTCGGTACACGACGGCGTCGCTCCCAATCACGAAATCGTCATGGTCGTTAAGCGGTAAGATGGTGGACATGACAGACCCGCCCAGGTCGCATCGTCGAAACTGGACCCTTCGCGTGTTTGTAGTTCTGTTTCTCGCTTTGATTCTTGCGTTTCTGGGATGGTCCTGCTGGGTCTACGTACAAATTGAAGACTATGCCGGCCTGGACCAGGCCGCACCGTCGGACGCCATCGCCGTCCTGGGCGCCGCGGAATACGATGGTCAGCCATCCCCGGTTTTCCGCGCACGCCTTGACCACGCGCGCGAACTCTATAACCGCGGCATCGCACCGCTCATCATCGTGCTGGGCGGTACCGGTGGCGATGAGTATTCCGAGGGCGCCGTGGGCCGCGACTATCTAATGAGCTTCGGCATCCCCGAATCCGCCATTATCGCCGAAACCCAGAGCCGAAACACCGAGGAACAGGCCCACCGCATTGCCGTCATCGCCCGAGTCAATGGTCTGCGCCGCCTGGTTGTTGTAAGCGACGGCACCCATCTCTTTCGAATTCACGAAATCTGCGCCGCCGATGGCCTCGATGTACTCACCTCACCCCGGATACGCGTCTCCTTTGGAGGCGGCACCGAGGAAACCGAGCGCCTTGCGCACGAAATCCTCAGTTACACTGCCTGGCGGTTGCATCTGCATCTGCACTAATGCATCCCCCGGCCCATTTCCGCGTCAAAATCATCGGGACCCTCATTTTCTCTTTGCATTTGAGCGGAATAGCGCGAAGTTACCCCTCTGAGAAAACAGTCAGGCAATTGATCGAGCGGGACCGTACTGAGCAGCGACTTATTTACCTGGACGCATCGAGATTCTTAGGGTTCCCGGAGCATTGCTGCTAACATGAAGCCTCGACGCCGGTAAGTGCTGATCAGCTCATACCTACCCCCACCCAGATTCCAGGCAACAGGAACCAGATTAGTTCACAGGCGGTAGTTGATAGCGGATTTGAACACAGATTCGGCGGCCACGATAACCACTACCGAATCAGCATGATAAGTCTGCACTATACCCGCTGCATCACAGATGGCAATTTCGTAACCCCGGAGTGTGCAAAAGAGAACAGTATTGTAGCTAAGGCTTTGAGATGCTTCGGTTAATTCGTCTGGGAAGGTTCTGCGCACTCATGAATTCCAGGAAAGTGACGCCAGGTTGCACGCGCCGAGGTGAAGCCGATGGGAATAAACCCAGACAAGACCGTTCTTCTGATCGAGAATGACCCCGAACAAACTCGCATCATCCGAGCGATGTTCGACGGCCATGGCTCACACCCCTACAAGTTAACCCGCATCAAGTGTCTGGCAGACGCTGAGATATACCTTAAAGAGCATCGGGTTGACATCGTCCTATTGGACTTGAGTTTGTTCGATCCGGAAGGATTGGAGGCGATCGGACGTGTGCGCACAGCCGCGCCCCACGTCTCCATTGTGCTGTTGTCCAGCGTGGACGATGAGCCGAAGGCAATGCAAGCCATTCGTGAGGGCGCGCAAGACTATCTCATCAAGGGCCAGATCGAGCCGAATATACTCATGCAAGCTCTGGGCAATGCCGTTGCGCGCACGACGAACAAAGAGATCCTGACCGATGAAAAAGATCGCGCCCAAGCCACGCTCAATTGCATCGCAGATGCCGTGGTCTGTACCGACATGTCAGGAAACATCACCTTCTTCAATCCCGTCGCAGGCAGCATGATGGGTTGGTCGATGAAGGACGCGGTCGGCAGGCGCCTGACCGAAATCTTACGGATTGTGGACGCCACCACGCGCAAGGTAATTCTGGATCCAATGGCGAAGGCCGCATCGGAAAATCTGACTGGCACACTGCCGTCGAATAGTGTGCTCATCCGCCGTGACGGTCGTGAAGTCTTCATTGAAGACTCGGTTGCCCCTATCCACGACCGTGAAGGGGCAGTCACTGGAGCGGTGATCGTTTTTCGCGACGTAAGCGCCGCGCGGGCACAGTCGGAGCAGATGGCCCATTTGGCCGAGCATGATTCTCTAACCGGTTTGCCCAATCGATTACTTTTTTGCGACCGGGTTGGCCAGGCGCTCTCTCTTGCGCGGAGACACGGGGGGCAGGCCGCCGTGCTGTTCCTCGATTTGGATGGCTTCAAACAGATTAACGATTCCCTGGGACATGCGGCTGGCGACAAACTCCTTCAATCCGTCGCAAAACGCTTGCTGGCCTGTGTACGCGACCCGGATACGGTCAGCCGGTACGGGGGCGATGAGTTCGCAGTGCTGCTTCAGGATGTACATCGGCATCAAGATGCCGCTGCTACAGCAAGAAGAGTGCTCAGAGCACTGGGCGACGTTTATTCGGTCGACGGCCAACAGGTTCACGTCACCGCAAGTATCGGCATGAGCATTTATCCCCACGACGGTTTCGATGCGGAGATGCTCATCAAGAATGCAGACACCGCAATGTATCGGGCCAAGAAGAACGGTTGCCAAAGCTGCGAGTTCTACAGTTCGGAGTTGAACGTCTGCACATTTGAGCGCCAGTTCACCAAAGAGGATCTCGAACGCGCCCTGGAACGGAACGAATTGACGCTGCATTACCAGCCCAAAGTCAATCTGAAGACGGGAGCTATTACCGGGTCTGAAGCGCTGTCGCGCTGGAACCACCCTACGCATGGAACGGTTCTTCCGGGGCAGTTCATTCCCATTGCAGAGGAAACCGGACTGATTCTGGCCATCGGCGCCTGGGTCTTTGATGAAGCATGCTCGCAAGCTCGAAGTTGGGCGGATGCGGGCGTGCCCGCAAAGACGATGGCCGTCAACGTCTCCGGAGTGCAGTTTCAGAGCGAGAGTTTTCTGGATGTGCTATTCGCAGCGATCAACAAGACTGGCCTGGATCCGTCGATTTTAGAGTTGGACGTAAACGAGAGTGTACTGATGCGCGATCCTGAGCGCTCAGCATTTGTCCTTAAGGCCCTCCGGGATAAAGGCGTGCATGTGTCGGTCGATCAATTCGGCACCGGCAACTCCAGCTTGAGCAGCATGCAGAAATTACCCGTCAATGCCCTCAAAATCGACCGGTCATTCCTCCGCCAGATTACCACCATTCCCGGTGGAACGGCCGCCGTCGAAGCGTTCATCGACATGGCGCGAGGCCTTCACCTTCGAGTCATTGCTCAGGGCGTTGAAACGGTTGAAGATCTAGAGTTTCTGTGGGCACACGATTGTGACGAAGCTCAGGGGAACTTTTTTGGTCCGCCCGTTCCGCCAGGTCAATTGGCCAAGCTTTTCCGATCCAACTGAGTCTGCGCGACGTGACAGCTGGACAGAAATCGTAGCCGGTGGGACTTAGCCCTCCCGTTCCGATGCGAAGGCAGCGTCGCCGTAAGAACACTTTGCCCCCGTTTCCGTGCTGCTCCGCAGCGATATGCACTGCATGCTCGAGGTGCTCATGTGCAGTTACTAGCGGGACAGAGAGAATGGCGGGGTTCAGCGCGTTGTGATCCGGTACGGTTGAGCGCCTTGAAACGGGGATCCGCCGCTCTCTCTACCACCATTCCACTGAGCGCCCTGCCGCAATTTTTCCGCTGCTGTCAGGCTTGGCCGAACGCAGGAGCAGAAGGGGACATTGCACGAGCTTTATCACCTTTTCTGCAATCGATCCGAAGACCAGCGGATGCCAGCCGGAAATACCGTGCGTGGAGATCACCACCATGTCGATTTGCTCGCGCTCCACCACTTCGATGATGCTTCCGGCGATGTCGTTTCCAACTTCGATACTGGAAGTCGACTTCACTGCCCTGTTCGCAAGAGCTGCATGGCACTTGGCCAGATGTTGCTCCGTAAAGGTTCTGGCTTTTTGAATGAATTCGCCTTCTGGAATCACGTCAGGTAGCGTCGTGGTGGGAAACATCGGAATCACGTTAACGAGATGGAGTTCTGCGTGAAAATGCTTCGCAAGGTCAGCTGCCATTTCCAAAGCGGCCTGGGAAGATGAGCTGAAGTCGATGGGCAACAAAATCCTCGTGGGGATGGAGGGGAAATGATGAATTTTAGACAAAGGAGACTCCTCAGCGAACCGGAGAAACAACTAATTTCCTAAATTGTCCTCTCATCCTAAGAGCAAAGATGTGCTCTTTTGGACACACGCTCTGCGGACCATCTGCTCCCATGGAACCAGTTTCGCCTTGATTGACCGATGCGGTCGTTTCACAAGGACAGTACTGGCGATCGCGTGCAAATGTGACCATCCCTGAAGGCCTCCACTCTGTAACTATCTCTCTGGGTGTAGCTAGAGACGCGACGGTTCGTTGACTACGAATGTCGCGGTTGAGTCGCGCGACGCCGATCAAAGGAGAGACGATGAAATCATCCAGGTGGATCGCGGAGTCGCATTTCTTGTTAGCCTGCCGGGCAGGTCTGGCAGGTAGGCGCGTCGGCCATTCGGGCAAAAATCCCCCGGGTACCGAGATTCATCGGGCGATGCTCCTGGTGTTGGTCACTGCGGCCCTGGCCGCAACGCCGGTGCTGGCAAGATCGCAATCGCTGCTCTCTTCTGGAGATCCCTCCGCAACTTCGCGAATCACCCCCTCAGCGAAAGGGACACTGGACTTGACCTATGTCCGCCCAACCGAAAGAACAAAGGTGAGCAACTACGCTTTCGACGCATTCGGTCCGTATCCAGTTGCTGGCGCCGCGTTCGCCGCGGGAATCAACCAGTGGACCAATTCCCCACCGGAATGGGGCCAGGGCCTTGAGGGCTACGGCAAGCGGTTTGGGTCCGACTTTGGGATCGCGGCTATTGGAACCACCACGCGCTATGGGCTGGCGGAAGCGTTCAGGGAAGATACGTTGTATTACCGCTGCGAATGCGCGGGGCCGCTTCCGCGGCTGCGTCATGCAGTGATCTCCACCTTGTCAGGGCGCCGTGGTGCAGACGGCCATCGCGTCTTCTCTATCTCCGCGCTTGCCGCGCCCTATGCGGGTTCTATGATTGCGGTTCACTTCTGGTATCCAGACCGCTTCGACGCAAAGGATGCGTTCCGGATGGGCAACTACAGCTTACTTAGTTATGTGGGCGGCAACATTGCTCTGGAGTTCTTCTATAGCGGTCCTCACGCCTTGGTTTCACGCATGCATCTGAATAATGCGCACGGCTCTCCGGACAAAGGTCCGAATCATTGAGCGATCGCGGATTGACAACAGTTGCGGAGATACACCCGCTCGTTCCGCCGCTGCGGACCGAACCCCTGTCCTCCGTTGCAGACTCTGCTACGAAACTTTTCAACGGGTTCTTCGAGTGGTTCGGCAGCCTGGGCATCTTTTCCTGGCGAGTTCTCACAGCCGCGGTCACGCCGCCGTATGAAGGCCGCGAACTGATTCGGCAGCTCGACGAAGTGGGGTCCAAGTCTTTGCCGTTGGTCGCCATGGCTGGCGGCGCAATTGGCGTCATCATCTCGCTCGAAGCCCGCTACAGTCTCACTCGATTCGGCGCTAAATCGATGTTTCCTGCCACTCTCGTGTACTCCGTTATCCAGGTCATGGGGCCAGTGATTACCGGCCTGGTCGTAAGCGGGCGCGTGGGCGCCGGCATGGGCGCGGAATTGGCATCGATGAAAGTCACCGAGCAGATCGACGCCATCGAGGCATCCGCGATCAACCCTTACAGGTTGCTGGCGGCGACACGAATACTGGCCTGCATCCTGATGCTCCCGCTGCTGACCCTTGCCACCGACGCATGTGCCTTGTTTACTGGCTGGTTTGCACAGTCTCTGGTTGAACCGCTCTCGTTCCATCAATTCATTACCAGCGGTTTTAAAGGCGCCGCTTTCAACTCATTCCTGCCGCAGACTTTCAAGACGGCTGTCTATGGCCTGATCATCGGGCTCATCGCATGCTTTCAGGGAATGCGCACCCGCGGTGGGGCTGCTGGTGTGGGCCGCGCGGCCACTAACTCGGTCGTGATGGCCTCGCTCTTTCTAATCCTGGCCGATGTTGTCATGGTCAAATTCATCCTTGTCTTTTTCCCTTAACCGCTGTTTGAAGCCTCAGTGAAACAAGTATGGCAACAACTTATGACATTGCGACGAAGCAAACGGAACCCAGGAAAGACGGGTCAGTGCCTGTCGTTGCTGTCGAGAAGGTGTACAAGTCCTTCGACGGCCACAAGGTCTTGAACGGGATCAGCTTGCGCGTGAACCAGGGAGAGACCCTGGCTGTGCTGGGACGCAGCGGCACGGGGAAGAGCGTGCTGCTGAGGCTGATCATTGGCCTCGATACCCCTGACTCAGGATCGATTTGCATTCAAGGTCAAAACATCGCAGGTCTCGCGCTTGATCGCATGGGGGAAATCCGGAAGAAGATGGGTTTCCTGTTTCAGCAGGCGGCGCTTTACGATTCGCTCACTGTCCGGGAGAACGTGGCCTTCCCTCTTGAACACCATCGTAGAGACATGCCCAAATCCGAGCGAGCCGACCGGGTGAGGAAGTTACTGGTCGAGGTGGGGTTGGACGGCGACATCGATAAGATGCCGTCGGATATCTCGGGCGGGATGCAAAAGCGCGTGGGCCTGGCGCGTGCGCTGGCTCTGGAGCCGGAGATTCTGCTGCTCGACGAGCCAACAGCCGGCCTCGATCCCATCAGTTCCGGCGAAATCGACGAATTGATTCTCAAGCTCCAGAGAGAACGTCGCATGGCGACAATCGTCGTCACGCACGATCTGCATAGCGCCAAAATGATCGCCGGCCGTCTTGCCCTGCTGAATGAGGGCGACGTAGTGATCGAGGGCACGTTTGAACACCTTCAACAAAGTGACATCGGGTTTGTGAAGGAGTTTCTACAGCAATCGTAGGAGAAGTTATGTCGAGATTAGCAAGGTTGGGAGCATTCATCGTTGCAACGCTGGCAGTTCTGGCGGCCGGTGTCTTCATTATCGGGAGCCAGGAGAATCTGTTTCGCGCCACTTACCAACTCAAGGCGCAATTCGACAACGTTGCGGGCCTGGCTGTGGGAGCTGACGTGCAGGTGGGCGGCGTTCACAGCGGAAATGTACGTCGCATCACGCTGCCTCACAAACCGGGCGATAAGGTCATCGTCGTCATGGATCTTGATCGATCAACTAAGGAGATCATCAAGAGTGACTCTGTAGCCTCGATTGAAACCGAGGGAGTTCTGGGCGATCAGTTCGTTGCGATTTCGTTTGGATCTGCCGGGCAAGCCGAAGTGGAGGATGGCGAGACCATTCAGAGTGTACCGCCGCTGGAGTTGGGCGCTCTGCTTATAAAGGCGAACGCGATCCTCGATAGCAGTCAACAAGCCATCGTCAACACAACTGCGGCCACGGCCCATCTGAACTCGGTAAGCGCCAAGATCGACTCGGGACAGGGAACCGTGGGAGCCCTGGTGAACGACAAGCAACTCTATAACAACCTGGAACAGACCACGACTACACTCCACGACACGATGTTGCAAGCGCAAATCGGCGTAACGGACTTCCAGGAGAATATGGAGGCGCTGAAGCACAATTTCTTTTTGAGCGGCTATTACAAGAGGCGCGGATACGAAGACTCCTCCGAACTAGCCGCAAACAAGATCAGTCGTCTCCCGCAGAGTTCTCCGGTGAAGATATTCACTTACACAGCGAAGCAACTCTTCGATGGCCGTGCTTCGGCAAAAATGACAGATCAAAAAACCCTCAAAGCCGCCGGCGACTTCTTGGCACAGACCCAGTTCGGACTTGCGGTGATAGAGGTCTCTACCGGCATGGATGGCGATACCCAGAAGGATCTCGTCCTCACTGAGGCCAGGGCCATGGTTATCCGCGAGTACCTGGTCGAAAACTTCGGATTTGACGACAGCCAGCTCAAGACGTTGGGAATGGGCAAGCAGACTGGCGCGAATCTCGAAGCGGATTGGGGTTCGATCCAGATTCTCATTTATCCAACTGGAACTGAGATACCGGTCGACAAGCAGGCGACGGCGGTTAGTTTGTCTACACCTGTCGCCGACAAGCCCGTGCTGGTCACCGCCGCGGCAACTCCGAAACCATAGCCCGTGGCGTTGTGGCTAAACGGCACGTATCGGCCACAAGGTCCCCTTCCCACGCGCTATTGGTCGCAGTCGTCTCATGAGCTTTTCAACGAACCACTCAATCGATCAAAGGAGATCCTATGAATGCCACGCCAAAATGTGCTCATCCCGCATGCAATTGTATCCCTGCGGAGGGGAAGGAATTCTGCAGCGAGGCCTGCCGCGACGCAAAAGCCATGACGGAGCTTGCCTGCCAATGCCAGCACTCCAACTGCCATGGAAAGGCCCTTAAAACTTAGCTGACTTATCAAGTATGATTTCTGCACGGGCCTTTCCAAGCCGTGCAGAAGCACTTCCTCGAATTAACACAACTCAATCGTTGACCCCCTCCGCTCTCTGCCGGTATCCGTTGAGCTGTGCTTGAGTTTACCTTGTACTCGTGGGCAAATGTTTGTTCCCGCGCTCGCATCAAACATCGTATCGGGAGGATTCCATGGAACTGGGCATGATCGGCTTGGGCAGGATGGGAAACAATATGGTGCGGCGTCTTATGCAGGCCGGCCACCAAGGTGTTGTGTACGATATTCACCCGGAAGCCGTGCAATCGCTTGTGAAAGAAGGCGCAGTGGGCGCCGATTCGCTTGAGGACTTCGTCAAGAAATTAAAGACGCCCCGCGCCATCTGGATGATGGTGCCAGCTGGCGTGACTGATGCGACGCTCAACGCACTGACCCCGCTGCTCGAACCGGACGATGTGGTCATCGATGGCGGGAACTCTTATTATCGCGACGACATTCGCCGCGCCGCCGAACTGAAATCCAAGGGCATCCACTATGTAGACGCGGGAACCAGCGGCGGAGTGTGGGGCGCAGAACGCGGCTATTGCCTGATGATCGGCGGCGAAAAGGCTGTAGTTCAACGCCTCGACCCCATTTTTTCTGCACTGGCGCCAAGCATCGATTCCGCGCCGCGCACCCCTGGCAGGGAGAAAGTGGGCGGCACTGCTGAGCACGGCTATCTGCATTGCGGCCCCAGCGGCGCCGGACACTTCGTGAAGATGGTGCACAACGGAATCGAATACGGAATTATGGCCGCGTACGCGGAAGGGTTGAATATTCTCCATCATGCCAATGTCGGCAAACAGCAGCAAACTGTGGACGCCGAAACCACTCCCCTGCGCAACCCCGAGGTGTACCAATACGACCTGAATCTTGCCGACATCGCCGAGGTCTGGCGCCGCGGCAGCGTAATCGCTTCATGGCTCCTGGATCTGACCGCCATCTCTCTGCTCGACAGCCCGGATCTGGCAAAATTCACGGGCCACGTGTCGGACTCGGGTGAGGGACGCTGGACGATCACCGCTGCGATCGACGAGTCGGTTCCGGCTCCTGTTCTGAGTGCTGCGCTGTATGAGCGTTTCAGTTCGCGCGGCGAAGACACTTTCGCCGACAAGCTGTTGTCCGCGCTGCGATTTCAATTTGGCGGCCACGAGGAGAAAACCGCCGGCCAGAAAGAAGGCGCCTGATGGCCAGGTCGCAGTCGGACGCTCTGGTGATTTTTGGCGTGACGGGGGATCTGGCTCACAAAATGATCTTCCCGGCACTTTACGCCATGGTGAAAAGCGGCACACTCAAGGTTCCGGTCATCGGCGTTGCTTTTCCTAAATGGAGTCTGGAGCGGCTGCACCGACGCGCCACGGACAGCATCAAGCGAGCCGGTGGAATCGACGACAAGCCCGCGCTCACACGCCTTTTGTCTCTCTTGAAGTACGTGAGCGGAGACTATACAGACAGCAATACATTCACGGCGATCAAAGCAGCGCTGGGGAAGGCGCGGCGCCCTGCGCACTATCTGGCAATTCCGCCTGCGCTCTTCGAGACGGTGATTAAAGGATTGGGAGCCGCTGATCTGGCCAGCAATGCGCGCGTGATTGTCGAAAAGCCGTTTGGACGCGACTTGGCTTCGGCGCGTGAATTAAACCAGGTTGCACACGCGGTTTTTCCTGAGAACTCGATTTTCCGCATCGATCATTTCCTTGCCAAGGAAGCGATCATGAATATTCTCTACTTTCGCTTCGCCAATTCATTTCTGGAGCCGATCTGGAATCGTAACTACGTGGCCAGCGTGCAGATCACGCTATCGGAAGATTTCGGAGTGGGCAACCGCGGCGCATTTTACGAGACAGCAGGCTGTCTGCGCGATGTAATCGAGAACCATCTTTTCCAAATCGTGGCCTTGCTTGCCATGGAACCGCCCGCGGGCCGGGACTTTGGAGATGTGCAGATTGAGAAGGCCAGGGTCTTCAAAGCGATGTGCCCTCTGAAGCCCGGCGATTTGGTGCGCGGCCAGTATTTGGGTTATCGTGATGAGCCGGACGTGGCCAGGCGCTCCGACGTCGAGACCTATTGCGCCCTGAGGCTCTTCATCGACTCATGGCGTTGGGACGGAGTGCCGTGGTATTTACGCTCGGGCAAGTATCTACCCACCACCGCGACCGAAATCCTCGTAGAGCTCAGGCGGCCTCCGCAGAAACTCTTCGCCGATGCAGTGCAACCGCATAGCAGGTCGAATTACCTGCGTTTCCGGCTTTCTCCCAACTCGGCCATCGCACTGGCGGCCCGCGTCAAGCTTGCGGGCCAGGAATTCATTGGAGAGGAGCGAGAGCTTTATCTGTCAGATGAACAGCCGAACGAAGAAGGACCTTATCAGCGGCTATTGGGCGATGCCATGAAGGGCGACGGGGCGCTCTTCACCCGCGAAGACGCGGTTGAAGCCGCATGGGAGGTGGTCAATCGAGTTCTGAAGAACCATCACCCAGTTCGCCGTTACAAACGCGGAACCTGGGGACCGAAAGAAGCTGACGCACTCATCGCTGCAAACGGCAGTTGGCACAACCCAAGTCCCGATGGAACAGCCGAATAGCCGCCTGTTTTCCGCACACTTTTGCACTAGATCATCATATTAAACCGCCCCAGCCACCCAACCTGTTTCTAAGAGTGCTGGATCCTGACAGAGAAGAGATTGTCCTCTTCATTCTGCCGGATGAGCATTATGGCACAGCTATTTCCCCAGCGATTCAGAAGAATAGAAGTGAAGCGGAGTAACCGTTCTCCTCTTTCTGATGGCTCCCACGCGAAGTGAGTCAATCGTCCGTAACTTCTCGACGATCCCTTAGAGTATCGCATTCGAGAAATGATTGGAGAACACACGATATGCCACTTACCACCGTCGTTCTCACGATTGTTGCAGCAGGAGTCCTGTTGTGGCTTGTGAACCGATTCATCCCTATGCAGGGACAAATCAAATCGATCCTGAATGGCCTGGTTGTCATCGTCCTGGTTTTGTGGATTGCAAATCTCTACGGATTGTTTCAACATCTCAATCAATTCCGCGTCGGGAAGTGACAGATCGCAGCAATTGAAGCGTGCAACTATGCGCCCGCCAACCCAAGCTAACAATGCAATACAGCAGCCCTTTGACTGCAGGAGATATCGTGAAGCACACTTTGTTGTTCGTGATCGGAAGCGTCCTCAGCGTGAGCGCGTTTGCTCAAGCCGGCCCACAGCAGTCGATCGCCCTCGTGCCTGTCGGCTCAACGCCCACCTATGTCGTGAGCGAGACCAGCCGCACCGTTGAAGCGGTTGACTATCAACATCGCGGCGGAGCCTCGGAAGTGGATCTGGCCGGAACCGCTTTGCTGCCCTCTGCCGATGGAAAAGCCAAGGTGCGCAGCAAGCGCGGCACGATGGAAGTGGAAGCGAACTTTGGGAATTTGCAAAGCCCCACGGCCTTTGGCGCCGAATATCTGACTTATGTGATGTGGGCCATCTCACCTGAAGGTCACGCAGTAAACCTTGGAGAAGTCTTGATCGGCGGCAACGATCGCAGCAAACTAACTGCCACCACTAATCTCCAGGCATTCGCACTAATCGTCACCGCGGAGCCTTATTTTGCCGTTCGCCAACCCAGCGATGTGGTCGTGCTTGAAAATGTGATTCGCGCCGACACCAAGGGAACACCGGAAGCAGTCCACGCAAAATATGAACTCACGGAGCGTGGCGGTTATATCCCTACCGGATACAAATTCGACCCCGTGGTTCTGGACGCCAAACTGCCTTTGGAATTCCTTGAAGCGCGAAATGCCGTTCGCATCGCCCAATCTGAAGGCGCGGACACGTACGCCGGCGAAAGCTACCAGCACGCTGTCGAGTTGATGAACACTACCGACGCATACGCCACGGGTGGACATACAGATAGAAAGCAACTGATCGCGAAGTCCCGAGAGACGGTGCAGACTGCGGAGGATGCGCGAGAGATAGCCGTCAAGCGGATCGAGGACAATCGCAGGGCGAGCGAACTCCAGGCTTCGTCCGATGCGCAGGCACGGTCGCAGGCGCAAGCCGATGAGGCAACCCAGCAAAAGTTACAAGCCCAAGCCGATGCGACCAGGGCCCAGACCGATAGGGCAAACGCCGAGGCGGACAGATTGAAAGCCCAGAATGACACGGCAAACGCCGAGACCGCCAGGTTGAAAGCTCAGACTGACCTAACGAACAACCAGGCAGCATCAACCGCGGCTATTAACACGGCTCAAGCCGATGCTGACCGGTATCGGTTGATCGCCCAGCATGCACAGGAGGGTGAACAGCAGGCCGACAGCGACAAAATGGCGATGCGTGCACAATTGGAAGTGCGACTCAATGAGATCCTCCAGACACGCGATAGCGCACGGGGACTGATCGTCAGCATGTCCGATGTGCTCTTCGACACAGGGCAATATTCCTTGAAGCCCGGTGCGCGGGAGAAGCTGGCAAAGGTCGCAGGAATATTGATTGCATACCCTTCGCTCAACATTGCGGTCGGAGGATACACCGACAATGTAGGTGGCGATGAGATGAATCAGAAGCTCTCAGAGAATCGCGCAGGGGCTGTCCGCGATTATCTCGTGCAGCAGGGGGTAGTCGCAAACTCAGTCAGCGCCACGGGCTTCGGCAATACTTTGCCCGTAGCCTCGAACGATAACTCCGCTGGACGGCAAGAGAACCGGAGAGTGGAACTCGTCGTATCGGGCGAAGCCATTGGTAGCCCGGTCAACGCAACGACGGGAAGCTTGCAGTAACTCGAACTGTTATCCTCTGCGGCCTCGCAGGAGGCCGCGGAGGATATGGAGCAGAACCACTGGAGCGGCCGTGGCCCTCATCAAGAAGATCGATGTTGAAAAACACTTTGCAGCGCGCCGAGCGGTGAGGCTGGGTAGGATAGGGCTGATGAGCCAACCGGTCGCGGCCGCAACCGAGCCCGTCGCTGAGAGTAAGAAAGTCCCGGCCTCTGCCGAAGCTCTCGCCTTGGGACAGTCTTCTCCGAGTGTAGCCTCCGCCTCGATTCCAATCATGTACGATTCAGGTCGGAACCGGCTGCTTAGACCGCCAGGAAGCAGGCAAGAATGAAGATCAACAGTGTATTCCTGCGAAATGAATGCGTCCTGCCCAGTCAACTCGATCTGCTCCAGGAACCGTTTTGCAATGGATGGACAGAGGCGATCGGGACCGTGGCATCCGAGCTGGATGCCGCAATCCGCGGCGCTGGATGGCACTTTATGTGGACAGTGGATTCGCAAGCCTCACAAGCACTCGGCAGAACGGCAGAGACTGCGATTCATCGGGCACTGGCTCGCGCTCTTCCTGTGGTGAAGAGACGGTTCAACGCTGCCGAACTGGATTCCATCCATGTTACAAATTTCCCGGGCTTCCGCTTAGCCAGAGTATCTGTCCAGGCTCGCCAGATACAAAGTTAGACGTCGCTTGACTGATCCAAGGCACCGCCTCTCAAACAGGCAAGGATGCGAAGGGCCTATTCAGTAGCTTGGCGCTTAAATGCAAAGCCAAATCTGTATGAGTATTCCGATTCGACAAGCGGCCCCGTTCCTTGCGCCTCCAATGCATCCCTCGCTGATGCCGCTTTGGCTCATACACCTGGGAGCGCTGGGACTCTTCTTCGTTGCCGTCGTCGACTCCTCTCCCATCCCTTTGTCTCTGCCCGGTAGCACTGACCTGCTTTTACTTTGGCTGGTGGCATATGGTGGCGATCCATGGCTGCTCGCAGCGCTCGCCATCGCCGGCAGCCTTGTTGGCGGATACTCAACCTGGCACCTCGGGCGCAGAGGGGGCGAAGCGGCACTGCGCCATTACGTGCCGGCGCGTCTTCTCGGTCGGGTTGTCAGATGGGTGGAGCGTCACCGCATCCTTGCCGTATTTCTCCCCGCATTGCTTCCTCCGCCCATTCCGCTATTGCCATTTGCGCTTGCCTCCGGCGCGCTCGGCGTCTCGCGCCGCCGTTTCCTGCTAGTCTACGGCTCGGCTCGAACCTTGCGTTACTCTCTCATCGCATGGCTCGGCGTTGTCTATGGACGTCATGCCATCCGCATGTGGTCGGGGACGTTTCAGAAATGGTCGATTCCGTTGATTATCGTGTTCGTGGGTCTCCTGATTGCCGGCACCTGCTTTGGAATCTGGAAAGTGAGCGGCATTCGCAAGATCGATGCAGCCGAGAAACTTGAGTTGCATGACAAAGCAACTGAGGCGTGCGCGACTCCCGAAGTCGCCTAGTCGTTCGGCTTACACAACGAACATTGCAACGCCCGCTACGAACATGGCTGCTGTTGTGATTGCCACAACAATCCATCCCAGGCGGGAGCTCGGCTGGCCCTGCATCAGTTTCTTGTCCGCCGCCACCACCAGGATCGCCACCATGAGGAACGGCGCCAGCAATCCATTAATGACCGCAGTCCAGTAAAGCGCTCTTACCGGATTGATTCCGATAAAGTCCAGCGCAACGCCCGCCACGGTAGAGATGAGAATCAGAGCGTAAAACCACCGTGCCTGCCCCAGTTTCCTGTTCAAGCCCTGCCGCCATCCCAGCGTCTCAGCGAAGGCGTATGCGGCCGATCCGGCCAGCGTGGGAATGGCAAGAAACCCGACTCCGACAATACCAAGCGTGAATAACGTAGCAGCGAAGTTGCCGGCAAACGGCCGCAGGGCCTCGGCCGCTTGCCGAGAAGTTTCAATATCCGTGATGCGGTGCCGGTTGAGGGTGATGGCAGTGGTCAGGATGATGAAGAACATGACGCTGTTTGAGAAAAATGCGCCCACCCCCACATCGACGTTTCTTAATTCGAGCTCCTCGGATGTGGCTCCTCTGCGCTGGGCGAGTGAACTCTGGCCCGCCGCCTTCTCCTCTTCGACTTCTTCGCTCGCCTGCCAGAAAAAAAGATACGGACTGATTGTGGTGCCGAGGATCGCTACCAGCGTCTCCCATGCAATTCTGGTATGTGGCATGGAAGGAATCAGGGTATCGCGCAGCACCTGGCTCCAGTCGACTCCCACCACAAACGCAGTAATTGGATAAGCGAATAGAACCAGAACCAGCCACTTGAGCACGTTCGCGATCTGGACATATTGAAGCCGGATGGTCGCCCAGGAGATAAGAAGCGCGAACGCGATGACAAACCAATGGGAATTGACGCCGGACAACATTGAAGCCGCATCCGCCATGCCCGCCAGGTCCGCGGCAATGTTAATTGTGTTGGCGATCAAAAGGGCTATGACAAACGTAAGTAGGAGCCACCTCGGGAATAGCTGCCTGAAATTCGCGGCCAGGCCCTTTCCCGTCACCTTGCCGATGCGGGCGCACATCATCTGCACTGCGGCCATCAACGGCCACGTGATTAGCGCAGTCCACAGCAGTTTGGTTCCGAGCTGCGCTCCGGCGATGGAATAAGTGGCAATGCCCGACGGGTCGTCGTCAGCAGCCCCGGTGATGATGCCGGGCCCAAGCGACTTCAGCAGCGCTCGAATCCAACGAGATGGGGCGGACGTCGGCAAAAGAAAGGTCGGGTATCGCTGCTTCTTTGGGATAGGGCACGATTCTACTCAACCTTGTCACCGCCCTGGCGCTGGAACGGCGAAAAAGGTACAACCGGTGAAATCCCCCAAAGCTATCGACTAGGATTCACGCCGGCTTCATTTTGTTGCATTGAGAAGAATTTTGTGTGCGTTCAGTCGCCAACATCGGATGCCCCCTGCGCTGAGTTTTCTGCGCCGGCTCTTCGATAGAAGCTTTGCAGCGGCATTTGATGGAGCGGTTCGACGACCGAGTACTGAATCGAACTGCCGCAATAAATACAATTTGTTGTCCGCTCGCGACTTCCAGATCCGTAGATGGGCTCGGGGAAGGTCCGCAGGCACTCAGAGCAGGCAATCGTCACGTGGGCCTCTCTGAAAGTGTCGCTTTCATTTCGTTGAATCAGGAAAGGCGCCGGGATGCGGAACGGGAGCGGATCTCGCCGCTCCATAAGCCGTAAGGATTCGATGATCCGCAATAAAGCACCCATGCTGCTGCCTTTTTGATAGAAAGCATCGGCGGCCACGCCGGAAGGCACTTCGTCGCCCGAGAACGCGCCGCTCATGGCAATCACCTGGATACTTGGGAACCGGCGGCGGACCACCCGCAGAAGTTCGTATCCGCACATGCCCGGCATGTTGAGATCGGAGAGGAGGATGTCGGGGATTTCCTCCCGCAACTCGCGGAGCGCGGAGAATCCGTCGTGAGCGCTTCGCACAGAATACCCAATCTCAGCAAGCAGGTGCGAGATCGACGTTCGAATTAGCTGACTATCGTCCACGATAAGCAATCTTGCTTTTTCACAGGGCATCGTCTGCCTCACCAAAGCGTTGAAGATGGGTACCAAAGCGAGTGTCCCACGCAAGTCGTCGAAAAACTGTTCAATTTTGCACAGGGACGCTTGGTAAGTCTTCGGCTGGCTTGGAGTTACTCCTCCGGGGACGCGGGAAAGGACCAGTTTTCCCGTGTTGTCGTCGGGCAGTTAATCGTGCAAGAGCACTTTCAGCAGCGGCTTGTCGACCGGAATGCGGTCGTCGCAGGCTTCGTATAACTATTCGTGTACCTCTAGTCGAGGACGCCCCGCGCACCGCAATTCACTGCCCCTCCTATGTAGAAAAGATCCGACTCTCACTTTGAGCGGAATAGCTCAGACACTGCCGCGCGACGCCGCTAAAGTCATGTTACCTAGTGCGCCACAGTGCGCGGAAATCGATTGACGCTGCGCATGGGTAGAAAAGGTGACATAAGTGAAAAAGTTCATGACATTAGTGGCATTGGTCGGTCTGGGCGTGGCAAGCACCGCCTGGTCGGAAACTCGCGAAGATGTGCAGAACCGGCTGGACAATGCAACGCTGGTGCTGCACCAGGTTATGTCCGCGCCGGATAAAGGCATTCCGGAAGAAGTACTGGAGCACGCAAAGTGCATCGCCGTCGTGCCCCATATGATCAAGGGCGGTTTTGTGTTTGGCGCGGAGAACGGCAAGGGCGTGGTCACCTGCCGGACTGAAAACGGATGGAGCGCGCCGGCGTTCTTTGCTATCACCGGCGGAAGCTGGGGATTGCAGATCGGCGTCGAGGGCGTGGATCTGGTCATGATCTTCCAGGGCGACAAAGGCATGCAGCGCCTGGAAGACGCCAAGTTTCAGCTCGGAGCTGACGCCTCTGCGGCAGCCGGACCGGTAGGGCGCCATGCCACTGCCGATACCGACTGGAAACTGAATATGGAAATCCTTACTTACTCGCGCGCCAAAGGTGCGTTTGCCGGACTGACCCTTACCGGCGCCGATGTGCGCCGCGACGACGATTCCATGGATGCCTTCTACGGGCATGACGTCTCCACACACCGCGTTCTGCGCGGCGAAGTGGCCACGCCTGGATCGGCGGACCGATTTATCGAAGCCGTCAGGCAGGCAAAAGCGCAAGCGATTGCATCCAACTAACAGCGGCTTGTGAACGCGCTGCGTGCGCCTGAGCCGGGCTTCCCGCCTCAGGCGTCCGCAGCCGAGAGAGGTGTTGCCAATGCTTTGGACAATCTTCGTCATCCTTCTGGTTTTGTGGATTCTGGGCTTCAGCTTCCACATCGCCGGCGGCCTGATTCACATTCTGCTGGTCATCGCTCTGATCGTCCTGGTCGTCAACCTGGTCACCGGACGCCGCGCTTTGTGAAGCGGCCTGAG
>Ga0302200_10000528_pt1 | contig 38200 bp, 30 predicted proteins | sample II_Bog_N3_1_FD_194585 | JGI IMG/M metagenome (GOLD analysis project Ga0302200, IMG submission 194585) | Peat permafrost microbial communities from Stordalen Mire near Abisko, Sweden - II_Bog_N3_1 | ecosystem: Environmental > Terrestrial > Soil > Wetlands > Peat | place: Sweden: Abisko...
CGCCGAGCACCCGCACGCCCTGCCACAGGCCTTGACCATCACGCGGCTTTACGGCGGCGCTGTGACGATAATTGAGCAAGGCGCTGAACAGCGGCGACGCCGCCAACACGCCACTGCAACGTTGGGCCAGCGCCAGCGAGGCATGCTCATGGGCAAGCAAGGCCGACAGCCGCCCATGCACAGCCTTCAGCGCCTCGCGCACGCCTGTGGCGGTATCGACCCGCAACGGCAAGGTATTGATAAACACGCCAAGGGCTCGATCAGCGCCCTCACCGCTTTGCATGCGTCCCAACAGGACCGTGCCGAACACCACATCCTGGCGCTTGGCGAGCACGCCCAGCACCCGCGCCCACGCCAGGTGCATCAGGCTGGCGGCGCTGACGCCCAGGTGACGCGCCTGTTCCCGCACGCGCAGGGCGAGGTCGCTATCGAGCAGGCGACGGGCCTCTTCAATGTCGCGACCATCGCCGCGCACATCCTGTACGCCGAGGGGCAAGGTCGGCTCGTCGACATCGCCGAGCATTTCGCTGAAAAACCCTTCATGGCTGGCACCGTCGTTGCCGAGCAGTACCTGAGCCACATAGTTGCGGTAAGGCACCGGCGCGCCCAGGTCCGCCTGCTGGTCGAACAGCAAGGCTTGCATCTCACGGCTGACCACCTCCATCGCGGTGTTATCCAGCACCAGGTGATGGAACAACAGGAAGGCGATCACCTGGCGATTGATCGGGTCGTGGGCATACACCAGGCGCATCAGCGGCGCCTGGGACAGGTCGAGACGATACTGGCGGGCGTCGAAGCGCTGGCGCAGACGCTCAACGACGCTGACGGACCCATCGCCAGCGTCGAAGCTGATGGCCTGCACCGCCAGCTCGGCCTTGCGCCAGACCACCTGCTGCGGTTTTTCCAGCCCCTCCCAGACCACGCTGGTACGCAGGATGTCGTGGCGATCGATCACCTGCTGCAGAGCACCGGCCCAGGCTTGCAGACGCTCCACGCTGTCGAACGCCAGACGCCACTGCAACAGGTACGGGTCGCCCTGCCCGGCACTCAGGTGATGATAGAGAATCCCTTCCTGCAGCGGCGCCAGCGGGTAGATTTCCTGCACATTGGCGACGCCACCGGGCACGCTGGCGACAATACGGTCGATGGCGGCCTGATCGAGCTGGACCAGGCTCAACAGGTCTGGCGTGATCCGTGTGCAATCGGCCGCTATCCGGTTGGCCGGCACCGCCACCTCCTGGCCATTGTCCCCGCATGCCGCCAGGGCCGCCAAGGTCGGTTGGCCGAGCAGCACATGTACATCGGCCTTGAGCCCGGCCTCGCGCAGACGCGCCACCAGGTTCACCGCCAATAACGAATGACCGCCAAGCTCGAAGAAGTTGTCATGCCGCCCGACCCGCGCCACACCCAGCACCTGCGCCCAGATGGCGGCCATGGCGATTTCCACTTCGCCTTGCGGCGCCTCGTAGACGCGCCCCAGCAGCGCAGCGGGATCCGGGTCCGGCAACGCACGACGGTCAAGCTTGCCATGACTGGTCAGCGGCAAAGCGGCCAGGCGCGTGAACGCCCGCGGCACCATGTAGCCTGGCAGACGGGCCCGCAGGGCCTGGCGCAGCACCTCCGGGTCCAGCGCAGAGGCTTCGGTGAACCAGGCCAGCAGGTATTCATCCCGCACCAGCACCACCGCGTCCTTCACCCCGGGCTGGTCGGCGAGGACCGCTTCGATCTCGCCCAACTCGATGCGCACGCCACGGATTTTCACCTGGTCGTCGTTGCGCCCCAGGTAGTCCAGGGTGCCGTCGGCATTCCAGCGCACCAGGTCGCCGCTGCGATACATCCGCGCCTGCGGTTCGCGACTGAAGGGGTCGGCGACGAAGCGTTCCTCGGTCAATTGCGGCCGGTTCAGGTAGCCACGGGCGACACCCGCGCCGCCGATATACAACTCGCCGATCACTCCCACCGGCACCGGCTGTAGCTGCTCGTCGAGCACATGAACCTGGGTATTGGCGATCGGCCCGCCGATATGCAAAACCCCATCGGCCAGCACCTGTCCCGAGGTAGCGACCACGGTACTTTCGGTCGGGCCGTAATTGTTCACCACCCCATAGCGGCGGTTGCGAGCGAACTGGCGCAGGCGATCACCGCCGATCAGCAAGGTGCGCAGGGTCGGATGTTCCTCGGCCTGGCTGAAGGCGTATTCGGCCACGGGAGTGGGCAGGAAGCTGACGTCCAGCGGCTGCGCACGCCACCAGCGCAGCAAGGCATCGATATCTTCGCCGCTGTCCTGGGTCGGTGCCAGGTGCAGGGTCGCACCGGCGCACAAGGTCGGCCAGACTTCCCAGGCCATGGCGTCGAAACCGAATCCGGCCAGGCAGGAGGCGTGTCCGCCCTCGCCTAGCGCGAAGGCATCGCAATGCCAGTCGACCAGATTGGCGAGCATGCGGTGCTCCACCATCACGCCCTTCGGCTGCCCCGTGGAACCCGAGGTGTAGATCACGTACGCGAGGTTGTGGCTAGCCAGGCCCGCGACCTGGGGATTGCCCTTGGGCGCGTGGCCCCAGTCGCAACGATCCAGTTCAATCAGCGGCACGACAACAGGCGGCAGACGATCAACCAGGGCCGCCTGGGTCAGCAGCACGGCGGGTGCGCTGTCGTCCAGCAGATAGGCCAGGCGCTCGCGCGGATGAGCCGGGTCGATGGGCACATAGGCTGCACCGGCCTTGAGAATCGCCAGCAGACCCACCAGGGTCTCCAGGCCGCGACGGGCCACGATGGCGACACGGTCTTCAGGGCGCACACCCAGTTCGATCAGGCATTGCGCCAAGCCATTGGCCCGACGATTGAGTTCCCCGTAGGTCAGGCTTCTTCCCTGGTGCATCGCCGCCACGGCGTCCGGGCGGGTTCGGGCCTGGGCCTCGATGCGCGGGTGGATCATCTGCGCACCGGCAAAGGCCACGCCGGTGTCGTTCCAGCGGTTCATCTGCCGGCGTTCGGCAGGCGTGAGCAGGTCGAATTCCTTCACCCGCAGGCCCGGGTTTTCGAGGCCTTGCTCCAGTACTTGCAGCACCCGCCCGGCCAGGGCCTCGACCTCGGCCGTATCGAACCAGGCGCGATGATGGACCAGGTGCAACCAGGCCTTGTCGTTGTAGCGGTTGCTGCGCAAATGCACGGCAAGGGGCGTGGCCTCATAACCATTGGAGACCTTCACCGCATGCGCCCGGGCCTCGCCGTAGCGGTAGTCATGGTCATCCTGTTCATAGGACACCGACACTTCGAACAGCTGCGCGCGCGCCTCACGGGACAGCTCCAGGCTACGATTCAGCTCGTTCAAGGGAAAGCGCTGGTGACGGAAATCGCGCTTGAGGGTGTCGCGTACCTCGGCGACCAGCGCCTCGAACGTCAGCCCCTCGGCGAACGCCATGCGCACCGCGCTGACCTGGGCGAAGTGGCCCAGGGTCGCCTTGAAACGTGCGCCGCCACGGTTGAGCAACGGCAGGCCGACAACCCAGTCGTCGCGCTGCGCGGTGCGGGTGAAGTAGACGTGCAAGGCCACCAGCAGCACATGAAATGCCGAGCCGCCGCAGCGTTCGGCGAACTGCTGCATGCGGGTGTGCAGCGCGGCTGGAAAGGCCTGTACCCAGGTGTGGGACGGTGCCGGGTCGGTCACGCGGCGGTTGTGGTAACGCGGCGCCAACAGCGGCTCCGGCAGATGGCGGTACTTGTCCAGCCAGTAGGCCTGGTCCCGGGCATAGCGGGTGGAGGCCTGGTAGCGTGCGTCGTCCTCGATGAACTCGGCGTAGGACGAGCCCTTGATCTCGACAGCATCACCCTCGGCCAATGCCGTGTAATGCTCACCCAGCGCCTTGAGCAGTTGCCCGAAACCCCAGCCATCGAGGCTCAGATGATGGGCGTGAATGGCCAGCCAGTGCTGGTCCGGGGCAAGGCAGAACAACGAGAAGCTCACCAGCGGGCTTCCATCCAGGGCATAGGGGCGTTGCATCTGCTCGCGAATCAGCATCAGGGCGGTGTTGAGCGGTTCGGGGTGATCCCGCAGATCGTGCACCGGAAAGGGCACCGGCAAGGTGGCCGCGAAGGTCTGGAGCGGCAAGCCGTCCGCCCCGGCCCCCGGCAGCAACACGGTGCGCAACCCATCATGGGCGGCCACCAACTGCTCCACGGCTCGCTGCAGCAGCGTCCGATTCACGGGCCCGGCGAGTTCCGCGTAGCCGCCAATGTTGTAGAGCGGCGAGTCGCCTCGGCTGATCTGGTCCAACCAGATGTCACGTTGAGCGGCGGACAGGGGAAATACGTCGGCAGCAGTCATGGCACAAGATCCTTCTTGTAGGCTGATGAACAGCATATTAAGCAGCAGCCTGCCGACCCTGTCTGTCCCTCAAAACCCCGACAACGCCCGTCGACGCTGCCCTGCCAGCCCTTGCGCAGAAGGCTCGGACAGCCATGAAGGCCAATGGCCATAGGGGTTTGCCAGCGTTTGCACTCGACCGAAAAGCCTGTAATTGGCGTCCCTATTTCCCAGTACAGACGTAGGATAAAACCTTAAGATTGAATGTCGGATATCATCAACTGACAAGGGCGACACCCGATATGGAGCCACCCTTCGAACGATCGCCATCAAGGAAGATACCAGCATGAAGCTGACGCACGACCTCACCCACGGACACGATCCGTACCTTTACCTGCGCTTGGGCGAACTGGTTTCCAGCGCCGCCGAGGAGGCCTTTGCCGAGCACATGCTGACGTTCGTCAACAGCCTGGTGCCGATCCACGGCCTGGACCTCAGCGAATGGACCCTGGATGCGGACCGGAGCAGTATCGGCCCGAGCAAATGCCTGGGCAGCGCCGGACAGCCCCACGACCTTTGCGCACCGGACAGCCTCCCCCATCCGCTGCTGCAAAGTGTCATGGAGATGGAGGCGCCGCTGCTGATCCAGCTCAAGACACCGCCCAGCCTGCAACACCCACAGCGCAGCGTTCACCAGTGCAATCTGGTCTCGGGCAGTGGCGATCTGCGCTGGGTCATCTGCTGCCATCGCCTGGCGAGCTTGCGGGCGTTCTCCGTGGCCGAACTGACGCTGCTCAAGAGCCTGTCCGACACCTTGCTACCACTCGTGGCACACCGTGCACAGCTGCTTGCCCAGCCCGGAACACGATGGACCGGCACCACACAGGCCGACTCCGAACTTGAGTCCTTGCATCAGGCTTTCAGCGGACGCCTGGCGCAGGATGCGGTCAACCTGTCGGCGCGCGAGCAGGAGGTCTGCCTGGGCTTGCTGACCGGTATCACCGTGTCGGAAATGGCCCAGCGCCTGAACGTCAAGAACAGCTCGGTGGAAACCTACCTCAAGCGCGCCACCACCAAACTGGGGGTCAGTGGCCGGCATGGCTTGACGCGCTGGATGGCGTTTGTGCCCAGCCGGGCGAAACATGCACCGGCTGTTGCAGCGGAGATGCCTGCCGCACCGGCAGGCAAGACCGGTCCACGAAAGGACCACTATGGATAAGCGCGGGGCCGGTCAAGACTGATGCGCGAGCCACTCACGACCTTGACACGAGTCCCGACAAATCCGCCGCCAGAGTCTCCAGAGTGGGCCTTGTGAGCCCAGGTGCTCGAGTCCGACCCGACAAAGGCGACCCTTTTCGAGATGAGCACAGCTTCGGGATGGGGACGCGTTGCGGGCAATGCCGAACACGGCCTATTGTTAGTCAGCATCCAGCTCCAGAAGCCAGTGCCCAACCTCTGGCAGACGCGGGCCATATGGCCCGCAGCCTGGGTGAGATCAATGCAAAAGAATCACGACCCACGGCTGCGGACTGGAAAAGGTCGACAGATTGATTTTCCTGGTCTGAATATTCGCTAACCGAGTCATCCCCGCTCATCGCTCACCCCCATCTCGAACGTCTGCTTCATTGCGTCGACGATGAAGTCGATAACCCCCCGAATCATCGGCGAATTGCGCAGGTCAGCATGCACGACCAGCCATATGTCGCGATGGAAAGCCTCCCCCTCGAACGGCAATCGTTGCAGGCCAGGCTCTTCCTCGCCCATGAAAAGCGGCAAGCCAGCCACACCGATCCCCGTGAGCGCCGCCACTTTCTGCGTGCTGAGGTCGCTGACTTCACAGACGATCGGTCGATTGGCGGCGACCGTCAGCATCCATTTCTGATGGGGCATATCCGCATACTGTGCGTCATAAATAATGAATCCCCAGTCATCCGGTCGCTGCGCCTGCGGGTAGTCGCGGCTGGCGTATAGACCGAAAGGCATTCGGCCCAACCTTCGCGTGACGTTGCGGGGTTCGCTCGGCCGGAACAGTCGTACGGCAATGTCCGCCTCGCGCCGTCCCAGCGAGACGCTCTGCACCTGGCTGGCAATGGACAACTGGATGCCCGGGTACTGCTGACGAAATACCCCCAAGTGCCGGGCGAAGAAATTGCTGGCGAGGACCGGGGGAACACTCAGGGTCACCCTCCCCGTCATGGAAGGCTGCTCGGCGCGCGTTACGCGCTCCACGGCGAAGGCAGTCGTCTCCATCTGCGCGGCCAACTCGAGCACCTGCCGGCCCAAGGCCGTGAGCTGGCAGGCACGCGGCAGGCGGTCGACCAGACGTACCTGCAGCTCGGCTTCCAGCGCACCCAGACGACGACCGACCGTGGCGTGGTCGACCTTCAGTTGCCGTGCCGCCGCGGAAAGGCTCCCGGTCTGGGCCACGGCGACGAAATAACGCAGGTTTTCCCAGTCAAACATCGGTGCATTTTCTCCGGTTAACTGTGCAGGTTTATGGAGTATTCGAACAGAAGGCCCCTCCGTACGCTACTGGTTTTCCATGTGAAGGAACCTCCCATGCCCAGCCCGATCCGCTCGCATCCCCGCCTGACCCAGGTAGCCACCTGCCTCGGCTTCGTCGTCGTGCTTATCGATGTCAGTGTGGTCAATGTCGCACTCGATGCGCTGCGCTCGGCATTCGGCGCCGACGTCCTGGACCTGCAGTGGGTGGTCAATGCCTACGGCTTGGTCTTCGCCTCTTCACTGCTGCTGGCCGGGGCATTGGGTGATCGGTTTGGCGCCAAGCGCGTATTCATGGCGGGATTCGCCCTGTTCAGCCTGGCCTCCGTCGGCTGCGGCCTGGCGACCTCCCTGGCCGCCCTGATCGGTTGGCGAGTGGCCCAGGGATTGGGAGCCGCGTTGCTGGTACCCACTTCGCTGTCATTGCTGCGCCAGGTGTTCGAAGATCCCGCTGCACGCAGCCGGGCCATCGGCTGGTGGGGAGCCGGTGGTGGTATTGCCTTGGCCGCCGGGCCGGTAATCGGCGGCGTGCTGATAGAGAGCTTGGGATGGCGCAGCATTTTCCTGGTCAACCTGCCCATCGGCGTGATCGGGCTCTGGCTGACCGCGCGTCATGCCCCGGCCTCGGTAGCACAGCGCGGACGAAGCCTCGATCTACCCGGACAGGTCACCGGTGTACTTGCATTGGGGACGCTGACCCTGGCCCTTACCGAAGCCACTGATCTGGGCTGGACCAGCCCCGCTGTCTTGGGCGTACTGGGGCTGTGCGGCGTCTTCAGCGGCGCCTTTCTCTGGCTGGAGGCGCGCAACCCCGAGGCCATGCTGCCGCTGGAATTGTTCCGGGATTGGACGGTCGGCAGCGCGACCGTCATTGGCTTGATCATCAACCTGGTGTTCTACGGAATGGTCTTTACCTTCAGCCTCTTCTTCCAGTCGATCTGGCAATTGAGCCCACAACGTACCGGCCTGGCCTTCCTGCCAATGATGGCGGTGCTGATGCTGATGAACATCCTCGCCGGGCGGCTCATGGGGCGTCTGAGCGAGCAGGCCCTGGTGGTGGCGGGCCTGACGGTTTCTGCCTGCGGTTACGCCCTGATGCTGCCCGCCTTGGCGACGCAGTCCTACACGCTTCTGGTCCTGCCGATGCTCCTTGCCGGCAGTGGCATTGCCCTGGTGATTCCCACTATCACCCAGGCGGTACTGACGGCCGTTCCTGCAAACCGCGCGGGAGTCGCTTCCGGCCTGCTGAATGCGGCACGACAAGTCGGGGGCGTCATGGGGGTGGCGCTCTTCGGCGGCCTGGTCCGGCACGCGCAGCCAGCGCTGTTTATGCTCGGTATGGAGCAGGCGCTGATTGCCTGCGTGGCGCTACTGGCGGTGAGTATTGTGACGGGATTCTTTGGCTTGAGGCATCACCGCGCTCAACGCCTTGCCAACCGTCGTGCCTGCACCTGAGGGTGTTCTCCCTTTCGGGCTTAATTTAGATATAGACGACTGGTCTATTTATTTATATAGTCCGTTTCACGAACACACTCATGACCCTCGTCATACGCCAGCACATCCATGCCACGGCCCCGTTCGAAATCGTTGAAAAGGGGTTCACGGCTGCTGGCCTATCGAGATCCCGCAGTGTGGTCGATGTTTTTTATCCATTTAATAGACGACCGGTCTATTAATACGAATAACGCAACGACCCATTTCGACAGCTACACTCCTCACCTCAACCGACAGGTAGATACCATGAAGATCCTCGTAGTCCTGACTTCCCATGACACCCTTGGCGACACCGGCAAGAAGACTGGCTTCTGGCTCGAAGAGTTGGCCGCCCCCTATTACGCCTTTACCGACGCTGGCGCCGAACTGACCCTGGCGTCGCCCAAAGGTGGCCAGCCGCCGCTTGACCCCAAGAGCAACGAGCCCGACTTCCAGACCGAAGCCACTCACCGTTTCGAAGCCGACGCGGTCGCTGTTCAAGCCTTGGCCAATACCCGGAAGCTGGCTGAGGTCTCCATCGCCGACTTCGACGCCGTGTTCTATCCCGGTGGCCATGGCCCGCTGTGGGATCTGGCGGAAGACACCCATTCCATCGCCCTGATCGAAGCCTCCATCCAAGCGGGCAAACCCGTCGCGGTGGTCTGCCATGCACCGGCGGTACTGCGCCACGTCAAGGGTAGCGATGGCCATCCGCTGGTGGCGGGCAAGGTGGTCACCGGCTTCAGCAACAGCGAGGAAGCCGCCGTGGGTCTGACCGAGGTCGTGCCCTTCCTCGTGGAAGACATGCTCAAGGCCAATGGCGGGCGCTACACCAAGGGTGCCGACTGGCAGTCCCACGTCGAAGTCGACGGGCTGCTCGTCACCGGCCAGAATCCGGCCTCCTCCGAAGCCACAGCCCATGCGTTGCTCAAACTGCTGGCCTGAGAAGGTGTCTGTAGCCTTGCACCACAATGATCGAAATTAGACCAGTCAATTAATACTCGATCAAAAAAATACCCGCCCCCAGAGGCGGGTATTGCATTCCAGGAGAAGTCAGATCCCCAGCATGGCCTTGGTCGTGGCCATGGCATTTTCCAGGGGGCGGCCATTGCGATGCAGCTTGCTCATCAGGCTCGCGCCAAGCCACAGCTGATACAGCGCCGTAGCCGTGCGATGGGCGTTGCCTGACGACAGGGACGCGTCGCGCAGCCCCTGTTCGATACAGTCAGTGATGTGTTCGATGATCCGGTCGGCGCCATCACGCAGGGTGATGCGCATGGGTTCAGAGAGGTCCGCCACTTCGGCGCTCAACTTCACGACCAGACACTTCTGCCCGTCGCAGGGCTCGCCATGGCTGTCCAGCCAATTCTGCCAATAGCCCATGAGGCGTTCGCAGCCACTCTGCCCTGGCGCGGCGAAGCGCTGCTCCATGTCGGCCAGGTAGTGGCGGAAGTAGTCTTCCAGCAGCGACTGGCCGTACTGCTCCTTGGACTTGAAGTAGTGGTAGAACGACCCCTTGGGCACGCCCGCCGTCTGCAGGATTTCGTTGAGGCCGACACCGGTGAAACCTTTGACCGACATCATCCGGTGGCCGGTATCGAGCAGGTGTTGGCGAGTGTCATCATAGCTGGGTTTCATGGTGCGCAGGATATCCAGAACTAGACCAGTCGTCTATATGGCAATTCAGTGACCTCATTATAAGCGTGATCTGCGCAATCGCGCTGAATCAGGAGAGGGGAGCACGAGTCACTCCCCTTCAGGTGAACTTCAGCCCTGGGCCTTGGCGGCCGCCAGGTAGGGGGCCAAGCGCCGTCCCATTTCCTCTCCGAGTGCCTGCAGCGCACTCATGGGGCGGACCATGACTTCGAACTCGACAATCTTGCCAGTCTCGTCGAAACGTATCATGTCGATGCCCTTGAGCTGTCGCCCCGCCACCTCGGCGCTGAACTCCAACACCACACTGAGGCCGTCGGCGGTGACCAGTTCACGATGGTAGGTGAAGTTTTCGAAGACCTTGATGACCGTGCCGAGGATGGTCGAGACCACCAGCACCCCGGGGTATGGGGTATGAGCCATGGGAGAGCGGAACACCACATCTGCCGCCAACAGTTCGGGCAGAGCGGCCAGGTCGCCGTGCGCAACCATGTCATGCCAGTGTTGCAGGGAGGCAGCGGCTTGCGGGTGAAGCTTGAGTTCGGACATCTTGCGTTCCTCGGTATCGTTATTGTTCTGGAGTACGTTCAACGTTCAGCAGCCAACCCCGACGGTATTGCGGGTTGGTGGAGGGACCTCAGCCTGCATTGAACTGTGCAGTGCAGCCTTATACCCTAGCCGATCAGAGCTTATGCCAAGGATAGTCATGCGCGTCATCGTAATCGGCGGTTTGGGCAACTTCGGAGCGCGTATCTGCCAGCGCCTCGCGCAGGAGCCGGGCTTGACGGTGATAGCTGCCAGTCGCAGCACTGGCGGGGGCGTCCATACCTTCAGCTCCGGTCGGACCGTTGCCACCCTCCCCCTTGATATCAATTCCCCCGACTTCGAAGCCCGTCTCGCCGAAGCTGCACCGGGCCTGGTCATCCACTGTGCCGGGCCATTTCAGGGCCAGGACTATGGCGTCGCGAAGGCAGCTTGTGCTGTCGGCGCACACTACCTTGACCTCGCGGACGGTCGAGACTTTGTCGAGCACTTCTCAGCCAATGTAGACGCTCAGGCCAAAGCCGCGGGCGTGTTGGTTATGCCGGGTTGGCCTTTGCGCGCTGGAATGACGGCGCATGGCGTAAACAATTCGGTTGGCAGGACATCCGGCGCTTCAGCTTCGTCGGCTTGTCCCCACGCCTGGGAGCGGCGTGTGATGTGCCGGACCTCGCCCTGTTTCCTGCCCGATACCCGGGTGTCCGCGACGTCGAGTTCCATGCCGCGCTGGAACTGCGGATTCAGCATATCTGCCTCTGGTTGGCAGCCGCCTTGCGTCGGCTTGGCTTGCCATTGCCGATCGATCGATGGGCGGCTCGGCTGGATGCACTGTCCGCGCGGGTGCTTGATCCTCTGGGCAGTGACATGGGCGCCATGAAGGTTCAAGTGCGAGGGGTGCTTGAGGGTGGCAAACAAGGTTGTTTGACTTGGCAGTTAACCGCACCGGGCGGGAACGGGCCGGAGATTCCCTGTATGGCGGCGGTGTTGCTCGCCTGCAAATTGGCGAAGAACGAGCTTCATCTGACGGGAGCGTTCCCGTGCATGGGGTTACTGGAACTGGAGGAGTTCGAGGTTGAATTCCAACGCTGGAAATTCACCTCTGCCATTGCCGAGGAAACGCAATGAAGCAACGTCGAATCAGCCTGATCATGCCCTCCTCGGCCGCCGATGCTTTTGAAGCGTTTCACAACCATAGCCTGCGTCGGCAGTGGGATACCTTGCTGTCCCATGCAGCGGTCGAGGGTGGCGGCAGTCACCCTTACATCGGCGCAATCACGATCAACCAGGGGCGTGGCTGGAAACGTCTGTTTGCGTTGCGTACGCGTTTCGTTAACTACCGGCCTGCCCAAGTGGCGGCTGCGGTAATAGTGGAGCCGGCGGGATGCTTTCAGTGGTGGGCCGCTTCAATGCGGCATCGTGACCTTGATGATGCCACCTCGGAGCTGATTTATACGTTCAGCGTCCGACTGCGACCGAGGTGGCTGGGGTGGATGCTGGATCCGCTGGTCAACCGGGTGTTCGAATGGGAAACCCGTCAGCGTTTTGCGGCGATGGCGGCGTACCTGGGTGCTGTTACCAAGGAGCCCGGGGTATGAAAGTCGGATTTCGATAATCCGCCGAAGACTTTCCACCTGTATGAGCGGCTGATGCCTGGCTCCGGGCTATTCTGCAAGACGCCTTGCTGGTTAGGGAATTGAGGAAGCGATGACTGACCGTGAACAACTCCATCGAGATGGCTATGTACTGCTTCGTCGAGCGATCCCGGCCGAGTGGCTGGGTGAGCTTCGCGCCGTGTTCGATGCGGGTGTGAAAGCCTCGGACCAATGGCCAGTGCCGCGTAGCGCGGACTGTCGCCATTCGCTGTTGGACGTTGATTCGAAGGTTCAGGCCGTGTGCCGTCTACCGGCGGTGCTGGCGGCGGTGGGTGAGTTGATTGGAGAACGGTTCTTCCTCTCGCAGGTGGAGGGTCGCGAGCCCCTTGCCGGTGGCGGTCATCAGCAGCTGCACCGCGATTTGTCGGCCCAACGGCCCGGCGACATGGTGGGAGTCCTGGCTTATTTCGACGATTTTGGCCCCGAGAACGGCGCAACACGTATCGTCCCCGGCAGCCATCGCCCTGAGCCGGGAGAGCCGCCATTCAACTTCAATGACGAGTCCCGATCCGTGCAGCTTTCAGGCTCCGCGGGTGACATCCTGGTATTTGATGTCGATCTGGTGCATGCGGGCAGTCTGAACGCCATCGGCGCACGCCGTCGCTCCATCCTGATCAGCTATTTTGCGGAACCTCTATACGCCTCACACCTGGAAACAGTGAGCCTGCGAAATATCCGGATGGACACAACCGAACGGTTCGATCCCGTGGGTTCTGGACAAGAGGTTCAGCGTTGATGCATTGGCCTGCGCTATTACTGATGCGTCCTGACGCTCAAAGAGAGAACGTCAGCTCCTGATTGAAGTAACTCACTGACAGGACGTGACCGGCACCTTTGATGTCGATGGGTGCACACATGGCGCCAGTAGAAACCAAGTCACCCGCACGCAGTGTCACGCCCCGCTCGGCCGCATGCTGGTACAGGGCCGCCAGTGAACTCAGAGGGTCTGTGGCGCTGTCACCAAACAGCCCCTTTGCCTTGGGTAGGCCGTCCAGATTAACGACGGCAGTTTCGGCCAGTTCACGCATCATCTGCAGGTCAAGACCTTCGCAAATCGGCTTGCCCACGACCAGCGCTTCAAAACCTACGTTATCCGCGGCATAACTTGGCCACCCGACTGTCTTACGGTCCGTGAAGCGTGAGCGCAGCACCTCGAAGGTCACACAGGTGGAGCGAATGTCTTCAGGATCCACCGTTCGGCCAGCCAGCGGAGGAAGGTCTCGATCCAGAACGAAAGCAATTTCGCATTCGACAGTCACCGAGGCATCAGCAGGCAGTTGCAGGTGTATGCCACTCCCATGCAAACGGGCTTTTTCCAACTGCCCTACCAGCGGCCGTGACAATTTTGCCGCGCGCATCGCGCCTGGGCTACCCACGCCCAGCTTCCAGCCAGCCCGAACACCGCCGGCGGCTTTAAAAAGCTCGTCCTGCGCGTCATAGCCCTGTTCAAGGGTTTGCGGTTTTACTTCAGTTGGGAGCATGTTCAGCAGCTCGCCGCTGCGCCACACCTTCAACAAAACCGATGCGGTAGCGACTGGATCAAAACGAGTAGTTTGCATGTGGAGCTCCTTATTATTCGGCACGCAGTCGCCATGGCGGAGGATAACACCGGTAGCGGCATACCCATCTTCGCGCTCAGTCCTGCTCCACTGACAAGGTCCTTGTAGGCATGCTTGAGTGGATAACCATTGCTGAACTGCCCGGCAAGAATATGCGGCACAAAGAACTCCGAGGCATAACTACGACCTGTGCCACTGTTCACGACCGCCGCGACTTTCTCTGCGTTCAGACCCAGCTTGACGGCCATCGGCAGGATTTCAGCAATAGCCGCGCAGTTGATATCGAGCAGCAATTGATTGATGAGTTTCGTCAGTTGACCGGTAGTTGTCGACCACCTCATCGTCGGGCAGTGACAGAAACACCAGATCGCATTCGGCCAAGGCGCGGCGATCCCCCGGTCGCCAGCATTTGAAATACACGGCGTTGCTCGATAGAGTCGCGCCCCGATCCGGCCAAAGGTGCCGGATGCTCGTGGTGAAAAGGGGTTGCCGTTGAACGAACAGACATTGTCCATGCGCCTGGAGCGCGTGGCGGCGCATGTGCCCGCAGGTGCGCGCCTGGCCGATATCGGCTCGGATCACGGCTACCTGCCGGTGGCGTTGATGCGCCGTGGCGCCATTGCGGCGGCGGTGGCTGGCGAGGTGGCATTGACGCCGTTCCGCGCGGCCGAACGCACCGTGCGCGAGAACGACCTGGAGCAGCAAATCACTGTGCGCCTGGCCAATGGCCTGGCGGCGATCGAGCCGGGAGACGGGATCACGGCGATCAGTATCTGCGGCATGGGCGGCGAGACCATCCGTGACATCCTCGATAGCGGAAAAGCACACCTGAGCGGCCAGGAGCGCCTGATCCTGCAGCCCAACGGCGGCGAGCAACCACTGCGCCAATGGCTGATGGAAAACGACTACAGCATCCTCTGCGAGGAACTGCTGCGGGAAAACCGCTTCGACTACGAAATCATCGTCGCCGAGCGCGCCGGGCCGGTGATGTATAGCGCCGAGGAGCTGTATTTCGGCCCGCTGCAGATGCAGGCACGCAGCCCGGTGTTCCTGGCCAAGTGGCAGCGTGTGCTGCGTGAGAAGCAGAAGACCCTGACCAATTTCGCCCGGGCGCGGCAGGCTGTTCCTGAGGAGAAGGTGCAGGAGGTTGCCCGGCAAGCCCGATGGATTACTGAGCTGCTGGCTTGAGGGACTTTGCCTTGCGCTATGACTGATGTGTCCTGAAGCTCAAAGGGAGAACGTCAGCTCGTTATTGAAGTAACTCACTGACACGACGTGGCCGGCACCCTCCTCGGCATTTTGTTGGTGTCGTTGTTTTTCAGCGTGGTGACCGAGTGGATCGGGTTGTACTTCTTCTGGCCGGAGGAAGGCTGGCATCACTCGCGCGACATGCTGAACAGCGAGCTGGAGTGGTTGTCGGCAGCCTTTGCCCAGAGCCTGATGGCCGAGCAGCCCGGGCAAACCGCTCGTTGGATCGTCGGCCTGGCGTATGAATGGGATTTCGAGAAAGCCGGTTTGATCCAGTGGACCACCCAATCAGCCGAGCAGGCCCGATTGAACAGTAACCGGGATACAGGGTTTCAGTGCTACCTGGGGCTGGCCTATGTGCACTTGGAAAACTACGGGCTGGCGGCGGACTATGCGGCGCTGACCTTTCTGGCGCGAATTTTGATACTGACGCTGCCGTTGTTCCTGATGGCGCCCCTCATAACGGTGAAGCACTCCGATTAGCTGTGCTTCCGGGAGCCCAGCCTGTGCTACTGACCTCAACCGATGCCAGCAAGGACGTTGAAAACCGCTGCGAGCGTAACTAATCTCGCAGCGTATAACCGGCAATCAATCCATCACTTCCAACTGGCTGCCAATACTGGTGCCAACCCAGCATATGCGTTATCAGAGAGAGTGGTTTGAAAGTACGTCGGCGGAGAGAAAGATGCCATCGCATTCACAAGATTTTGAACCTGAGAATCCAAGAGAACCTTACCATCAGAAGCCACAAACTTCTCTACATGGTTTGCACTGCCCGAGAACCAATCCTTTACAACGAATGCATCCGTCGTCCCCATCACGCTGACTTCAAGATCATTGGTGCTGCTCAGCTGACGAAACCAAAGCTGATCACTCGTGATGTTGTAAGAAAACAGCGCCTGATCCTGATTTCCGACTGTCGCATCCGTGTCAATAATCGTATCTCGGCCAAACCCACGCGCCATTACATATGTGTCATTACCCGTACCACCAATGAGCGTATCAGCGCCGCCTCGTCCCTCTAGACGATCATTTCCAGCGCCACCGGTGAGGATATTGGATGATGAATTTCCGATCATTATATTATCAAGGACGTTACCGGTGCCATTAATCGCAGCACCGTCCGCCAGCGTCAGATTCTCGACATTGCTCCCTAACGTGTAACTAATCGAGGACTCCACACTGTCAACCCCTTCATTAGCATTTTCTACAACCACATCGCCAACGTTATCGACATAGTAAGTATCATCTCCAAGACCGCCAACCATTCTATCTGCACCGGCGCGCCCATCCAAAGAGTCATTGCCCGCCCCACCAGTCAAAGTATTCGCAGCACTGTTGCCTACAATCGTGTTATCCAGAGCATTACCTGTGCCATTGATAGCCGCCTTACCGGTGAGATAAAGGTTTTCAACGTTGGCGGACAACGTCCAAGTAACACTAGACTCTACGGTATCAATCCCTTCGTTAGGTAGCTCGATCGTCACATCACTGACAGAGTCGACAATATAGACATCATCGCCTGTACCGCCAGTCATTGTGTCATTACCAGCCCCACCATTTAGCAGATCGTTGCCCGCATTCCCGATTAACGTATCATTTCCAGCATTACCATTCAGAGTGTCGTCACCCGCACCGCCGACCAATTTATCCGCACCACTGGTCCCGTTTAACGTTTTTCCTGGCACTTGTATAGCGACATTAAAAGCACTGCTAACAGATCCTCCAAATGGATCACTTGCAGTAACCACGATATTCAAGGGTGCTACAGCGCCAACAGGAACAGTGCCACTAAACTGACCTGTCGCAGAGTTAATTTTCAACCAGACGGGCAGCACTGCCCCATTTGAAAGTTTTGCGCTATAGCTTAAAACATCATTATCAGGGTCAGAAAATACAGAGGCCAATGAATATATAAACGACTGACCTTCGACAAAAAACTGATCGTCTTGTGGTGCACGCACAACGGGAGCTCTGTTGGGGTTACCTACAGTGAAATCCAGCACCGTACCAGATTTTGCTTCATAACTATCCTTGGCCCAAAGAACCATCCGCGGTTTCCCAATATCAGCAGCCGTTGGGGTCCCCGATAAAGTCCGAGTAACCGGGTCAAATTTCAACCACCCTGGAAGACGGTCTTGTTCAAAGTAAGCAGTAACGTCATAAAAAACCTTATCCCCCTTATCAGAATCCGTCGCAAAATTCTCGGGAACTACATAGCTGAAAAACTCACCCACCGATGCTCTCAAGATGGGAGCAGCCCCTACGACAACGGGCCTATTGTTTACTGCATTATTTTTAATTTCCTCAAAATCTGAGGCACCCCACACCTTGCCATCAGAAAACTCGACTCTGTCAATTTTATTATTGTAAATGACACCACCACGGACCTCATCCGCCACATAGTATCCGGTCACCACGAGTTTATCTGTAGTGCCCTTAACCCGAAAGACAAGGTCAACGTTATTTTGCGTATAAATAATCAACTCATCACTTTTAACATCCGTAAATCTGATCGTATTGACAGCAGAAACCACATCACTGTCATTGATCGTATCGGCACCATCCCCCTTGCTGAAAACATAAGTATCGTTACCCATACCCCCTACTAAACTATCGTCACCTTGCCCGCCGACTAAAACATCATCCCCAGCCCTGCCGTCTAATACGTCATTTCCGGAGCCGCCACGAATGACATCATCACGGTCGAATCCGTAAAGATGATCATCTCCAGAACCGCCTTGAAGAACCATTGAATTAAGAGCAAACTCATCATATTTCAGAGAACCAGAAAAGCTATCACTGAACTGGATGCCCTGGCGAGCACCAATCGTGTCGTAAAAAAGCCCATCAATGGTAAGCGTCGAGCCTCCAGGAATTCCAACAATCAAATACCTATAATCAAAAGTAATGCTGATATCTTGAACACGCACACCATCAAGGAAAATATTTATTTTTTCTGGCAGGCTCGCAATTCGGTCATGCCCGCCGCCCGACCTCATAATGTAAGTATCTGATCCAGCCTTATCGCTTTCATAGATATCGTTCCCGCTTCCCCCGTCCAGTACATTATTGCCGGCTCCAGAATAAAGAATATCGTTACCTGAACCGCCATAAAGCTGATCATCTCCTTCACCGCCATAAAGCTGATCATCTCCGTCACCGCCGAGCAACGTGTCGTTACCCTCAAAAGCCCAAAGGACATCGTTACCTGCGCCGCCGTCAAGTACCCCGCCGTTTCGAAAGGAGTAGAGAACATCATCGCCATCAGTGCCAATTGTCATTCGTTTTTCAAGAGCAGATTGATCCCATGCGCTCACACTGGAGAACTCAATAAGGTCAAGTTTATACTCATCGCTTTTGAAATACTGAGATACGCTTACCGAGCGTTGAATACCATAAGCACTAATAATCAGGTCATATCCCGACCTCGAAAAAATCGTATTACTTACCAGGAAGCCCTGCCCTAAGCGCAATGTATCGAGCCGCCCCGCACCGACATCAAAGTTATCTATCGTCGTATTGCCCGGACCGTCACCAACAACATACACATCGTTTCCATCCCCGCCTGCCAAATGATCGCTATCACCGGCAGATATCAATATGTCATTACCATCCTCGCCTGAGAGCACGTTCCTACCTGCCCCCCCATCTAAAACATCATCGCCTTCATCGCCAACCAATATATCGTCGCCGCCTCCACCCAATATTAAATCATTGCCTTTACCGCCAAAAATTCGATCATTTCCAGCCCCACCATCAAGTGTATCATTTCCATCCAAGCCATAAATCGTGTCGTCTCCTAGACCGCCGAACAATGTATCATCAGTACGATAACCCCATAAAATATCGTCCCCATCGGTTGGCCGTACAACCATTTCCTTTATGGTATCAATAGTCCACAGAGTACCGTCCTGGAACACTATTTCGTCAATTGCACTACTATAATTATCGAACACGCCCTCATTAAAATAATTTTTAATCAATGCACCATCAGTTCCACCGGCAATTCGCAATATTAAATCACTCTCACTCCGCTTTGCGCTGACTTCTGAATTTTTTATACCCCCACCAAACACTAACCTGTCTGGGCTTGCCCCTTTTTCATCTTTATCAGTATTGACAATTGTGTCAAATCCATCCCCCTTATAAAACAGGTAGGTATCCCCTCCATCCCCGCCAACAAGATAATCATCCCCGGCCCCGCCATAAATCAAGTCACTGCGTTCAGTACCAACGATATAGTCTTGCCCAGTCGTCCCTGTGAAAAACCCACTGACACCACTTAAAGTACTTACTAGCCCCTTGGCTCCACCCGACTCAAAAGAAGACAACCACTGTGAAAGCACCGTATTAAAGCTACGATCTTTGGAAATCGGCTCCAGAGCAGATCTCAGTTCAAAAGCATCAACGATACCCTCTACCTGATTAACCTCAAGTGCCGCCGAAAGCTTCTCCAAGACATGGGTATAATCATACTCCACCCCTTCGGAGGTAACCTTTAAAGAAATAGCATCAACATAAGGCTTGAGTCGAGTTTTCAGCAGCAACGACTCGTAAATAGAGTTCAGTAACTGATCATAAGCTTTGGTTAAAATAATGGCCTGCTGTGCGCTAACACTTAGGTCTTTCTCAGTCAACACATAGCCACTGCCAGCACCTGAATGGCCCACTTTAACTACAGTACTACTCGCCCCTGCACCTATAGAAATAAAAACATCATCACCTTGCACTTTTTGCTGGGTGAAGTTTAAAAAAGCTTGCCCATTAAATATCTCCAGGATAGAAATCTTTTCTAACAACGCTTTTTTTGACAGTTGTTCGTTCGTTGGAGATACACCTGCATTGCTTTGCGTCTCCCAAGAATATTCAAACCGGACATGCTCCCCTCCCTCTAGAGCGGCGTCTATTCTTTTCGGGAATTTATCAAAATTAGCCGTTGCCGCCCACTCTGCGACAAGTGTTCCTAGTAGCGCTTGTTGGTCAGCTCTCGTTTTTGCCTGCGAATATTGCTGAAGAACAAGAGCTAGAGGTAAGTTACCACTTGCAGCTTCAAGCAGATCACGGGCCGCACCTGATCCACGCATATTGGGTAATCGGGCAACCTCGGCATCAATTTCTACCTTATCTGTAAATTCTCGATAAAAAGGGTTGGACGCAAGATCCAAGTTCGCCGCCAAGCTTTGATTGCCGTTGACAGCGCCTGCGTGACCATCATCGTAGACAAAACTACCGACAGCACTTACAACATTATCACCAGAATTTTGACTCGAACCATTCGACACCAAACCTATACTTTTAATGTGCAAATCAGCTAGGCTTTTTAATTCGTCCGCCTGAGACACTCCGTCCTGATTTTTATCTTGCCAAACACGTACATCGCCAAATCTTGAATCTTGGGCATCAAATACACCATCCCCGTTAGAATCCAAATCTTTAAGTGCATCAAAACCGTTGCTAGCTTTTGTCCCGTCCCGCTTAATTGTATCAACACCAAATAACTCACGGCCGCTGTCAACTTTGCCATTACCATTAAGGTCCAGTACCAAAAAACCATCATCCCCTTTAACCCATCCAGTACCTGTTTTAACTCCGTCACCATCAAAATCGAAGGTGATACCGGCGTTTGAGGACACCGTTTCGATACCATCCCCATCCAAATCCAGCGTCAGGGGATCAACTCTAAATACAAAATTACTGGCCTCAAGAAAAGACTCATTAACACTTTTATCTATTTTTCCGCCCCCGCCTAGATCACTAGCACTCGAAGAGAAAACGGATGAAATTTCTTCAGACAACCAGTGATAGGCTCCATTGAAAGCATCCTCAATGGCCGCATCAACATCCGCCCCAGAAAACGCAAGGGTATCCAATATTTTATCTATATCCAGACCTGGGAACTGCTCAAGCAGCTCACCCTTGACCCGAGATAAATTCTCGGGATCGGAATACCAATCAGCAGTTTTTTTCAACTCAGCTGCCAACCAATCACTTGAAAGCCCGACACCAATAACGGCGCTCGCGATGGCGACAAGAGGCGAGGCACCAACCAGCAGTCCCACTGCGGCTATCGTACCGACAACAGCTGCTGTGGTACCAAGTATTTCTTTGCTCGATAATTTCCCTTCACTTTCAGCTTTAATTACAGTGCCGCCTTGCCACATCAAGTTCCCTAATTGGGCACCCGGGCTTTTACCAAAAAATGCCGCAACGACACCATATGTGTTTGTTATGGCGTCATATACGCCAGTCGAACTAGCCAGATCCTTAACAGACTTACCCTTTGACCAGACATCAAGGACCGTATTGAGAAATTTAGTATTCATTTCGCCCTCTCAAACAAAAAATGTGTTTTTCAAAAAAAACAAAAAAGCAAAAAACAGTATAATAAAAACAACATCTCTAAATGCTTTAAAAAAAGAACGACCTACTTCCTTTCGAGAAAGTGAAGATAAAACACCCCCTACTCCTTCCTCATCCCCTTCGACCTCTCTTTTGAGGAGCAGCTCTTTGGTATAACCATAAAAAAAGCCTGCCCCCCCTAACAACGCCACCAACACACATCTCAATTGATCGCCCACACTGAGCGCCCCCTCAGAATAGGAATAGAAATAGAAAATCATACTTAAACAGCAGAGCGCAGCTCCGAAGGCAGGAAGAATCCCACCTTTACCGCCACGACCTTTCATATTTCTAAAGAAGCTGAATGGACTGAACTTTTTTTCCGCCTTTAACCGCTCCTCAATACCAAAGCAGTAATACGGCAGAAACAAAATCATCCCCAGAAAAAACGTGATAAATGTCATATCCACCTCAATTATTTTAACGTCATCAATGCAATCGCTACTGCCCCTCAACGTTCCCTTAAACTTTCACCAACATGTTGCTGCAATGGACTAAGAAAATACTCAATCACTCTACGCCGATCCGTTTTCACCTCGGCCGTCACTGACATACCTGGAGAAAGTGAAACGTTTTGACCATGGACAGCGACTGCATCTTTGAGCAACCGAATCCTTGCGCTATAAATAGACCCGCGTTTTTCATCCTCAATCGCATCATCCGAAACTGTAACAACCTCACCCTCAACGGTGCCGTACTTAGTAAAGGTGAAAGTCTCAATTTTTACTGTGACAGGCTGTCCCGGCCGAATGAAGCCAATGTCCTTGTTCTCAAACATCGCCTCGACCTCAACCGGCTGATCACTCGGCGCGATGACCATCAAGGGTTGTGCTGCAGTGACCACCCCACCGACGGTATGCACATCCAGTTGCTGAACCGTCCCATCCACGGGTGCCGTCAAACTCATCAGGTGATCACGCTGCTCCGCCTTACTCAGTTCCTGCACCAGCGAGGCTGCTTTCTGCTCAGACTGTTGCTGTAGGTCCAGCATCGTTCGGCGGGTTTGGGCGAGCAGGACTTGCCTTCTGCGCTCGGCCTCTTTTTTCGAAGCACTGACTTCAGCCAATCGGGACTGCTGCACGGCCATATCCCGCTCCTGGTCCAACAGCGCCTGTTGCTTTTCAAGATAGGCATGGCGAGGGACGTACTGCTGCTCAAGTAACTGCTGATAGTCCTCGGCCAGGCGGCGAGCGATAGGGAGTGTTTTCTGCAAGGACGCCAGCGTTGCCCTGGTGGACTGAATCTCGGCAGAGCGTTGTTCAACTTCGGCATCGATTTGCTCCAGGGAACTGCGCAGTTCCTGATACTGGCCTTGCAACCAGCGCTGCGCCGCCATCTCCTGCTCGGGAGCCGCTTGAGGGATGTGCCCAGCCAAAGAACCGGGCTCTTTGCCCGTCCGAATGGATTCAATCAAGGCCGTTGCCCGCGCGCTGTCAACCTCAGCGGCCAGCAGATCGCTCTTCAAACGCTTGATGTCTGCACCGGTCATGCTGGTGTCCAGTTCCACCAGGACATCGCCCGCCTTGACCAGTTGTCCATCGTGGACTCGAATCGATTTGACCACCGCCACCTCACTGGGCTGGATGGTTTTACTCTTACCACTGGCAACAACCTTGCCGGTGGCCGTCGCCACCACATCGATTTCCCCGAGGATGGCCCAGAGCAACGCCAACACGGCGAACAACATGATGGTCCACTGTATGTAACGTGGTGCGGGGTGAACCGGTTGGTCCTGCAAGGCCAATGCAGCCGGTAAAAACTGCACCTCATGGGAAAGGCGCGCGGGTGCGTCCAACAACTTGCGCTGCCCCCACGCCTGCTTCCAGACATGGCGATAACGTCGAAACAGCTCTCGACCTGCCGAAGGTTGGCTCATGACAACTTATCCTTGTTGTAAGCGGTGCAGTCGCGAGTAATGGCCGGCCTGGTGGGCCAGCAGTTCAGCGTGAGTACCCTGCTCGACGATCTGACCACGGTCCATCACGATGATCCGGTTCGCATCGCGCACGGCGGACAACCGGTGAGCAATGATGATCACTGTCCGGCCCTTGCAGATCGCCTGCATGTTTTGCTGAATGATCCGTTCCGACTCATAGTCCAGCGCACTGGTCGCTTCGTCGAAAATCAGGATTCGGGGATTGCCGATCAGGGCTCGGGCGATGGCCACGCGCTGACGCTGGCCGCCGGACAGCGAAGCCCCATGCTCCCCGACTACCGTGTCGTAGCCTTCAGGCAGTTCAAGAATGAACTCGTGGGCACCGGCCATCTTCGCCGCCTGCATGACAGCCTCCAGAGGGGCCCCAGGATCGGTCAGTGCGATGTTTTCGCGGATGCTGCGGGCGAACAGCATGTTGTCTTGCAAAACAACACCGATCTGGCGACGTAACGAGGAAACATCGGCCAGCGCCAGGTCCATGCCATCGACCAGCACCCGTCCGCGCTCAGGTACGTAGAGGCGCTGGAGCAGACGGGTCAAGGTACTCTTGCCGGATCCCGAACGACCGACGACACCAATCACCTCCCCGGCCTCGATCACCAGGCTGACGCCTCGCAGCACTTCGGAACCATCTGGGCGATAGCGGAACTGAACCTGATCGAACTCCACGCGTCCCTTGAGCGTGGGCAACGCACTGCGCGTCGCCTGGGACAGTTCGGTTCGGCTATTGAGGATGTCGCCCAGGCGCTGCACCGAAACACCGGTTTGCTGGAAGTTGGTCCACAGCTGAGCCAAGCGCATGATCGGTTGTGCGACACGCCCGGCGAGCATATTGAACGCGACCAACTGGCCTACGGACAATTGCCCGTCGATCACCAGCCGCGCGCCCAGCCAGAGGGTCGCCACCGTGACCAGTTTGCCAATCAGCGAGACACTTTCATTGGCGATCGTCGACAGGGTTTGGGTTTTGAATCCAGCGGCCACATAGGCGGCCAACTGGTTGTCCCATTTGCGGGTGATCTGAGGCTCAACAGCCATCGATTTCAACGTGTCGATGCCATTGATCGTTTCGACCAGGAATGCCTGGTTCTCGGCACCGCGCGCAAAGCTCTCATTCAGCCTGGCCCTGAGCAGCGGCGTGATAAACACCGACACAATCACGTAAAGCGGCAGCGAGACCAACACGATCAAGGTCAACCAGCCGCTGTAAAAGAACATCACGGCAATAAAGACCACGGAGAACAATACGTCGAGCAACAGGGTGATGGCGTTGCCAGTCAGAAAGCTGCGAATATTTTCCAGCTCACGAACCCGGGCGACCGAGTCTCCCACCCGACGCGCCTGAAAGTAGGCCAGGGGCAAGGTGATCAGGTGACGGAACAGTCGTGAGCCCAGTTCGACATCGATCCGGCTCGCAGTATGAGCAAAAACGTAGCTGCGCAAGCCACTCAACGTCGACTCGAACAGCATGATCCCCAAGAGACCGACAGCCACAACATCGAGCGTCGTGAGTCCGTGATGAACCAGCACCTTGTCCATCACCACCTGGAAAAACAGGGGGGTGAGCAAGGAGAAAATCTGCAAGACAAAGGAAACGAGCATCACCTCGCCCAGCAGCTTTCGGTATTTCACGATGGCTGGGATAAACCAGGTGAAATCGAACCGGGAGACCTCTCCCGCTTGGGAGGTTTGCGATCGGATGAGGATCAACTCGCCGCTCCAACGAGCTTTCAACTCGTCAGCGGTAAGAACCTGAGGGCGCTGCGCCCGCGGGTCGTGAATCAGGATCTTGTCCTGATCGACCCGGGCAATGATGAAGTAGCTGCCATCGTCTGCACAGGCAATCGCTGGCAACGGTGTTTGCGGGAGACGATCAAATTTGCTACGAACTGATTTGGATTTCAGTTGAAGCTGACGGGAGGCCAGCAGTATCTCTGCCTTACCGAACTGCTGCCCTTGGGCCACATATTCGTGGGCCAATTGCTCTGCCGATGCGGCAACGCTGTGAAAGCGTGCCAGCATGACCAGACAGGCCAACCCCGTATCAAGCGTATCAGAAGGCTGAGCAGCCCCCTCGCCCTGTCCGTGCATACAACCGCATCCTTGCTGAATCGCTTTGAAACCTGATTTTTAAGCCATGAGGCCCAGGGTTGCTGATCATAGGCGGATTGGACCCAACAGAAAAAGGGCAATGCGACATCATATGTAACAAGCTGATACAAACAGACACATAAACAAACAATTGGCGAAAACGCTTATCTCATAGGCCTTTGACACCGCGATCGACCGAAGGCGGACGCTGCTGATCACCCCCCATGCTGGTCAGTTCTGGAGGCAGAAAATCGCGACGCGGGTCGTAGTCCGGTTTTAGGAACTGGGTAAGACTTTGCAGATCCGACGGGCTGAGGGTGCCCGCCGACTGCTTCAACCGCAGGTTATTGAGGATGTAATCGTAACGAGCGTTGTTGTAATCCCGCACCGAGGTGAAGAGCTGCCGTTGAGCGTTGAGCACATCCACGGTGTTACGGATTCCGATATCTGCCCCCACCTTGGTCGCCTTCAATGAGCCCTGGGCGGAAAGAATGGTCTTTTTACGGGCTCGGATCTGCTCGATGTCCGAGTTCACCGCACGGTAAAAGTTACGGGTATTGAGCACCACCTCCCGGCGTTGCCCTTCCCTCTGCTCCTCGCTCTGGCTCAGTCTCTTGTAAGCCTCCCGTGCCTGGGAGCTGACCCGGCCACCGCTGTACAGCGGGATACTCACTTCAACCGCGATAGAACTCTGGGCGACGTTGCCCCCGTAATCGTTTCGACCAATGTCGCTCGGGTTGCTGTAGCCAAAACTATCGTTGTCCCCCTTACGGTACGACGCCACGGCATCCACGGTCGGTGCATGCCCGGCTTGTCGCTGGTGGAGCGTTTCTTCCGCAGCTTGAACCGCCAGGTTGCTCGCCTGAAGCTTGAGGTTTTGCTTCACCGCGGTATCGACCCAAAGCTTGGCGTCCTCAGGAATAGGCGAAAGCACCGGCAGTTGGTGCCGTACACCTTCAATGCTCACGTATTCGTGATTGGTCAGGCGCACCAGTTGCTCAAACGCGTCATCGACCTTGCGTGCGGCGAGTTCGCGGTTGGCTTGAGCATTGTCATAGGCGGCCTCGGCATCAAGGACGTCGGTAATGCTCGACATCCCCCCTTTCAGGCGTCCACGTGCCTGGTCCATCTGCTGCTTGAGTGCGGCCTCCTCCGCTTCGGACGCTGCATGGGTGTCGGTCGCCCGTAGCGTTTCGAAGTAGGTTTCCGCTGTTTTCAGGATCAGTTCCTGCTCCGTCGCCGAGAGTTCGGCAGCGGCCTGTGAGGTGCTCGCCTGGGCTGCTTTCAAGCCGAACCACGATTCCACATGAAACAAGGGCTGTTTCAGGTTGGCTTGGTAGGTGGTGCCGCTGCGCTCACGTGTCAGCTGTGGTGAATCACGATCCAGACGAGTCGACTCGATATTTGCGCTGGTGCTGATCGCCGGCAACAGATTGGCCCAAGCCTGGGGAACGGCTTCCGATTGTGCTTCAAATCCAGCGCGTGCCGCTGCCAGTTCGCTGTTGTGCGTCACGGCCTCTCGATAAACCGACAGCAGGTCAGCTCGATTCGAAGTGAATGAGGAGGTTTCCGAAGCCAGCAAGCTGGCAGGCAGTAGCCACGCCAGCAAGGCGACGCAATACGTGCGGCTCATGAACAAGTCCTTTTGCGAAGCCCGGATGAGAGAGATATGGAGGGGCAGTTACAGCGGGCGGGGAAGCTATGCCAGAGTCAGTCGCAGGTCAAGAATCATCGGATCAAACCATCAGCGGTGAAGCATCATTTCCGAAATGCCCATCCAGTTTTCAAAACAATTGAGGCCGCCGACGGTAAAGGCATCGAGTGGATGAACCCGCAGACCGTGCCCATCGCCTGGCGACCACGTCAGGCGTTCTTCATAGGTTGGCATCAGCTTGCGATGCACCGAACCAATGACACCGTCCGGTCCGATATACACCCGTGAGCAATACACGCTGTAACCGCCGCGATCCGCCGGCCGTTCGATACAACCGAGCATGACGGCAATGTTGTATTGGGCGGCGGCAGCACAAACGGCATCCAGATGCCCGGCCTCGATCCGTTTTTATGGTGGTCGTGCGCAGGACACTTCAGTGCGCCGGGTTTCCTGATCACCGGTCGACGAACCTGCGTACGGCCGCCACCCCTTCGTTTAGTCGCGAATGTGGCGGCTCCCTCAACAGATCGGGTGTCATTCGCCAGGTTCTCGGTTGAGCTCGTGCTTCGTATCATAAGCCTGACGGCAGCCCTCTATATTGGGCCAATTCTCCCTGATCCATGAGGTAAAACCCTCCAGAGCAGGAAGCATGCTCGCCCCCATCTCTGTCAACTCATACTCGACACGTGGAGGCACTTCTGGAAAGTAATGCCGCACCAAAAGTCCATCGCGCTCAAGGTTACGAACGGTTAGCGTCAGCATGCGCTGTGTGATTCCCACAATCCCGCTCTTGAGGGCTGAGAAACGAAGCCGGTAACCGGGCGCCACCGCCAAATGTGACAGGACAAGAATCGTCCACTTGTCACCGAGCCTCGCCAGCACACCGTTGGGAGCACACGGCTTGAAACGCGGGCCTTGTTCAGTTTCCTGATAAGGGCGGCCATTTATTAGCTTTTCCATGAGTATCATCCGTGCGCTTGAGGGTGAAAAATGTGCCGTCTTGTGGTGCCTTTTCATCAGTATATATTGGTAACCCTTGGATGTTCACGAGGGTAACTTCATGTCAGGCACTAAAGGTTCAATCCTGGTTTTCGGGGCAACGGGTCAGCAAGGAGGGTCAGTCGCCTGCGCGCTTCTCAAGGAAGGTTGGCGGGTTCGCGCACTTGTCCGCGATCCTGCTTCCTCGAAGGCTGAGTCGCTTCAAGCATCCGGTGTTGAGCTGATTCAAGGCGACTTCAATGATAGGGAGTCGATCCGAAGGGCGATGCAGGGCATGTACGGTGTCTTCAGCGTTCAGCCCAGTTCACCGGGTGGGGCTGTGAGCGACGAGGACGAGACCCGTTTTGGCCGTGTTGTCGCTGATCTGGCCGTTGAAAACGGCATCGACCATTTCGTTTATAGTTCGGGGGGAGCCGTAGGCGAAAAGCCAACGGGCATGGGCCATTTCGATAGCAAGGCTCATATCGAAGCACATATCCGCACACTGCCGATCACAGCGACCATTATTCGGCCGGCGTGCTTCATGGAAATGCTGGTAATGCCCGGCTTTGGGCTGGACGAAGGTCGCTTCAACTTCTTCATGAAGCCTGATCAGGCAATGCAACTCGTTGCAGTGGAAGACATCGGCAAGTTCGTGGCCGCAATCTTCGCGGATAAGCTGCACTTCAGTGGAAAGACGCTCGACATCGCGAGCGATACGGTAACGGGTAAAGACCTGGAAGCCACGTTTACGCAGAGGGCGGGCTTTCCAATCAGCTATGCGCGTTTTTCCGAGGAGGTCCTGGAGCAAAACTCCTTCCTGAGAAAGCTCGCCGAGCTGATGGACGACGGAACCCTCGAAGGCAAGGCCGATCTGGACAGTTGTCGGAAGATCATTCCCGACCTGCAACGCTTCGGCGACTGGCTTGCCAAAACTGGTCGCCCGGCCTTCGAAGCAGCGCTCGGGAAATCTGGCACGTGGGCCTACAACACTTGATTGGCTGATCAATGGCCTGCAATACCTGTGCATCAGGGAGGAAAGCCAGTGATTTCTATCGGCGATATCTACAATCAAGACATCAACTTCCTCTTCGGATCAGGAGCATCATTCGGCCTGCTCCCGACCCTCCAGTTGCAGGTCCAGACTGGAGAGGGCAACTCGCGCTACACGTTGGAGGATCTAGCCACCAAGTTCGAGCGCGAGGGCGACCGGCGTCTCATTCCATTGTTTATGCACTACTACGCCAGCTGTATCCGCCCTGCAGAGCAAATTAGCCTGGAACAGGCGGTGGCCGGAGAAGCAGGTGCCACGGTTATCAAGAACTACCGCACCTTCCTAACGACAGCACTCGAAATGGTAAAGCGGCGCAAAGCGCTGGATCGCCGTTGCAATGTGTTCACGACGAACTATGACGGTTGCTTCCCGCTCGTGGCTGACGCGCTTATCAAGGAAGGCCATATTGACTTCGTGCTAAATGACGGTGCGCGAGGATTCACGCGGCGCATGTTACAGGCCCGAAATTTCGGGTCATACCTTTGCCAGGCCGGTGTCTTCGGCCGTTATCAGAGCAGCATTCCTCAAATCAATCTGATCCATTTGCATGGGTCGGTCTACTGGAGCAAGTTGGATGCCGCGATTCAGGTTGGCTACGACCTGTCTAACCGCGAAAGTCTGCTGGATGCTGACGCTATGGAGATGTTGCAACCATTTTCGGCTGCGCTTACTAACCCTGCATCGACGCTTGCCGACGTCCCAGTCACAGATTTTTCCAATGAAGAATTGGTGGCGTTCTGGGACAAATATGAACAGATTCCTATCGTCAACCCGACCAAGTGGAAGTTCCACGAGACGGTCTACGAGGAGCATTACTATCAAATGCTGCGGCTGCTCAGTTATGAGCTTGAGAAACCAAACGCCGTACTCATCACCTTCGGGTTCTCGTTTGCCGACGAGCATATCCTCAACCTCGTCATGCGTTCTCTCTCCAATCCGGTGAGTAATTGCATGGACTTGACCACCCATTTGCATTCGACTTGACCAGTCGTTTGCATCGGACGTGACCAGTGCACATGATCTCCATGACTGGCTGGACTCGACCCAAAGCAAACGGTGGCGACAGGCAAAAATCGGCCGACTCTGTTGAAAAAGTCGGAATTTCAGACTGGAAGACATCGAGGTTGGCCGTCGCTTAAGAACCTGTTCACCACGTTGGGTGGCTTTTCGGTTCTGTGTTGATCGTTGCAACTTGGTCAGTGGGTTGATTTGAGGGTTTTTGCTGATTTCGGGCGTACCTATCCCGTGGTTGGTGGCCCTTGAGAGGTCAGTTTCGCCAGTCGCCGCAGATTCTGTACTGCTGCTGCCAAGGTGAATTCATCATTCGCACCGCTCATGCCGCGTAGTCGCAAGCGATCCAATCTGAGGATTCGCTTGAGGTGAGCGAACAACATTTCGACTTTCTTGCGCTCATGGCGAGAGCACACGTATTGAGGTGTCGTGGCGATCCGCCGAGCAACATCTCGCGCCGCTTCATGGACGCTACGGGCGATTTTTCGGAAAGAAGTGTTCGGGCAGCAGCGCTCTTTCATCAAGCATTTAGCGCAGTCGGTTTGCCGTGATCGAAAGATGATGGTGTCGGCTTTTGTGACATGTGAACGCTGGTTCTTGAAGGCACGCCACTCACTGCGCAGGGCCTGTCCGGTGGGGCAGCGATACTCCTGCGTCTCTTCATTCCATTGAAAATCGCTAATAGAGAGGCTGTCGTTCTTGCGTTCAGTTTTGTCCCAAACCGGCACATGTGGCTCAATATCTTTTTCGTCCACCATCCAGGCCAACATCGGTGCGGTTCCATAAGCGGTATCGCCGATGAGGCGATCCGGCTTGATATCGAACTGCTCTTCGACCCGCTCAATCATGGTCTTGGTGCTCTCGACCTCCGCTGTTCGATGAGCAGGCGTCGGCTCTACGTCCATGATCACGCCATGCTCGACATCAATCAGGTAGTTCGTCGAATAAGCGAAGAATGCCGGGCCTCCTGGAGCTGCTGTCCAGCGAGCGAGAGGATCGGTCAACGAAAGACGTTTTGGCAGTGTCTCGGCCAAGGCTTCTTCATCCAGCGCTTCAAGGTACTCACGCACGGCGCGGGTACTTAACGATGGGTCGCTCCAGTTGACCTCTTCATCACCAGGCACTCCACGCTGGCGACTGGCATCCGCTTTGATGACGCTGGCGTCCACGGCAAACCCTTCTCCCTTGACCAGACCTGCGTCCATGCAGCGACGCAGCACCTCGTTGAACAGCCAGCGAAACAGCGAGCTATCGCGGAAACGACCGTGCCGATTTTTGGAAAACGTAGAGTGATTGGGGACTTCGTCTTCGAGGCTCAAACGGCAAAACCAGCGATACGCCAGGTTCAAATGAGCCTCTTCGCACAACCGGCGCTCGGAGCGAATGCCGTAACAGTAGCCCACGATCAGCAGGCGAATCATCAGTTCAGGATCAATCGAAGGACGCCCAATCGGGCTGTAGAAATCGGCGAGGTAATGGCGCAGATCGCTCAGATCGAGACATCGATCAATGTTGCGCAGGAGGTGATTTGCTGGGATGTGATCTTCTATGTTGAACGAGTAAAACAGCCGCTCCTGTCCACTCGACAATTGTCCCATCATGCTGCGAATCCTCCCGCCGGCCGATGACCCAATTTTGCCGCAGGCCAGGCGAGAGATCTACTTTTTCAACAGAATCGGCCAGAAGCAGACGTTGGACCTAGAGACAGGCCTCTGGCCGGCAGCATTCAACTGAATGACTAACTTTCGGAGTCTAGGTATCGGAATCACGCCTAAATGCGGTTGCTTCATATTACAGATAGGGGAATCTTGTGTTTACGTTCGTTTGATCTAGTGTGAATGAAAAGTCGAGGCGATAAGTCAAGGAGGGCGTATGAAGCTTACCATCAATGTGTTTCTGCTTAAGGCAGGTCGAACCATTCATGACGCGCTCTCCAATGAGGTTAGGCTCGCTCCTATTTCATTTTCACTATCTGGTGTGAATTGCCTTTTCTACCATCAGACGAACGCCTCCCATCCAAGGTGGATACAGCTATTCAGTAATGTCGAAGAGGTCGCCCAGTTGGACTTGCATGGTAGATCCCTTAAGGCCCTGATGGTAATGGCGGTAAGTGATCGCGTCTTTTGCTTCACCTTCGGACATGCAAGGCACCTCATCGATGGTATCAGCATCGAGCGCTATTTTGGGCTACGAACGGCGTTGAGTCTCACCGATCCATTGCTCATAAAATCAGTAGAAAAGTCCAACATAGATCGAACACCACTACGCTCGAAGTCTCAATCTTCAAAGCACCTGTCCATATCAGAGTTCGATTTCAAATTCGATTCGGAAATTCTGAAGTCGCTCACTGGCGTGGTCGAGAGCGAAAATGATGACAGTGAGTTTGTGAGTGGCTCAGACTCACTGGCTTTGCACTCAGATGTCAGGCTTGAACAGTTTCCTGAAATTGCTGCCCGATTGCTGGTCGCCTACGAAGACGAGCGTTGCAAGGAAAAATACCCTTGGATGGATTACATCGTTCCGGTACGAGATGCGGCGCTTGTGTCTCAACTTGATCACTTACTGGTAGAGGTCATCAACGCACAAGATTTCGATCAGATTCGTGCTGCGGCGCCGATGCTTTTGACCGACGACATTAGTGGCTTCGGTTATGTTCGGCATAATGTACGCTCACGAAACGGCCCTGCTATTAGCTTCGATCTAGATCTCCGGCAAGCACTCTTGGCAAAGCAGATTCTGGGAGTGGCCACTCTCCAATCTCTGCATTCCGAGCGTATTTATCTCTACAGCGCTGAAGGTCAACAACGTGCATGCTGGTCATTATATGAGTGCATTGAGGCAGAGATTGAACTTGAAAATAAGGTATATCTGTTTAACGAGGGAGATTGGTATCAAATTGATCGGGACTACACCGATCAGGTCAACCGATACTTCGAAACTGCTACTCCGTCTGACTTACAATTTCCTCCTTACGGCACAGACCACGAAGGCCCATATTTAAGGAGAATCGCTGACAACACGAATTTTCACCTCCTTGATCAGAAGCTGGTACGGCTAAGTGGTGCCTCAAGCCCCTTTGAATTTTGCGATCTTATTACACCAGAAAACCATATTATCCATGTGAAAAAGTACTCCTCCTCCAGCGTACTAAGTCATCTATTTTCGCAGGCCTACGTTTCCGCTGAGGCTTTGATCAATGCTCCGGACGTTACAGTGCAAGTCAATGCACATCTCGCGTCGGAGGGGGACTTTCAATTTATATTTGATCCTGCGACCCAGCCTAGGAATAAAATCGTGTTTGCCATTATGCAACCCCATGAGATGCTGCATATGCCATTCTTTTCCAAGGTCAACTTCCGGCAATTTGCCCAGAGATTAATTGCCATGGGGTATCAAGTGCAGATTTGTCGGATAGGAAACTGACTGATTCAGATGAAAATTGGCTGCACAGTCCATACTTTATTACATCCGAAAGAGCGTATTTTACGATGGAGATCTATTCTCTATTTGGTTACAGACCGCTTTTGGCCGATAGTAGCCGGTTACGCAAGGCTGTTATCGACAGACCGGGTCGTTGAGCACGGTGACTGCGCGGGGGAGAGCTTTGCAGCTCCTTGGCGGGCGATTCGCTAATCATCCCAGCCCAGTTCCCTTTAGGGGGCTTGTTCGGGGAAGCCGTCTTGTACTCCCCACCGATCAGCACGTGAAATTACCTTCCAAAAAAACTCATATTTCCCACACGTTTCAGGCATGGGAGAATATTGCGTGCGCCAAACGTCGGGGCTACTGTTCAGGTGTCGCTGCAAATTCAGCGACACGGGTTTGAACGCCCGGAAATGAATAGGCGCACAGCGCCGCGAAAGCGGTATTTTTGTGCTCGCGTTATGGCGGGCTGTGCGCAGGAGGCTTCGGCCTGCCGGTTCCTATTCCCGGTCGTTCAACCTGCGTACGGTCCGCCACCTTTTGTTTGAACGCGGAAAGTGGCGAACTCCTGAACTCGAATAGGAATGCCACTATGGTCAAGAAGATCACCCCAGATCCGCCTGTCGTTTGCAAAGCCCTCAGCACCGCGGATAAAGAGACATACCTGCGTAAGCTCCCGGACACCCCGTCCAACGAATCCGAGCCAGCCCCCGCAAACACCCCTCGTTTGCTCGACACCCTCGCATTCACCAGCTCCAAACCCGTCACCCCCGAAGCCCCCTACAAACCCACGTTATTCGCCATCCAACCCGGCATCACCGCCCGGGATGCCCTGATCTACGTTTCCAATCTGCTCGAAACCGCGGAACTCAATGGCGACGAAATCAGCCAGCACACTAACCCGGTCGAACGGGCGTTGTTCTGGGGCATGCTGCATTCGGTGGAGGTGGCGCGTGCGGTGGTGGATGCCTTGTTGGAGGGCAAATCCCCGTCTGATCAGCTATCGTCAGCGTCGGGCAACCCTCCGAATGGTTGAGGTTGCCAGCCAATAAAGCACCCCCCGTTTCCAAGGCGTTGAGTATGGGGTGAAACGGGGGCCGTCACGCCAGCGTGCCGGTCAGCTCGGCGTTAGACCTCAGAAACGAACCATAGGCCGCCTACATGTCAACCGAACACCATCACGCAACCTCGGTGTCGCTTCCTCCAGAGTCGGCGATTGCTAAAGCCTACGCATCGATGAATCTCGCCGACGCTTACTCGATCGAGCTTCCCACCGGAGCGTCAACCAATCCCGAATTGTTGGCGAGGTTCATCTTCGCTCACCAGGCGCCTTGGGTCAGCAGACTCATGGCGGTTCGAGACGCGATCGTAGCCGGTTTCGGCCTCAAGACAGCCAAGCATCTCGCCTCACTGGATGCGCAGAGCGGAGCGGGACGACTCGGCATCTTCAAGCTCTACAGCACAAGTCCAACTGAAGTTGTTCTTGGCGAAGACGACAAGCACCTGGACTTCAGACTCTCTATTCTGTGTTCCGGTCAGTCGTCGCCGGGCGCTAAACGTCGCTTGACCCTGTCGACCGTGGTTCATTGCCACAATCGCTTGGGTCGTCTCTATATTTTTCTCATTGCCCCGTTTCATCGCTTGGTCGTGCAGTCCAATCTTCGTAGTGCGGCACGGGTCGGCTGGCCGTCGGCGACGGAGGCGTAAGCCAAAGTCCGAATCATCATGCGCGGCCAACTGAGGTATGACCCTTCCCTCAACTCGGATCACAACCGAAGGCTGCTGCTGCGCGGCATAGGTTGCGCCCGTTAGCTTGGCGTTGAACGACAGCTTCCGGGAAGCATGACCGACGGCAAAGGATCAGACAGCGACCGTCTAGCATCGACCGTCGCAGTGTGGGGTCAGACTTCCATTTGTTCCGCCATTTCCAGGGCGTCATCGACCTTGATATCCCAGATATCTGACCGTGCTTTCAAACTTCGTATGACCAAGCAAGAGTTGGACAAGCTCTCAGGTTCTTCGTCTTGCGATAGACCAGCGATGTCTTGGTTCCTCGTAGCGTGTGGGTGCCGTACATAGTTGGGCCAAGGCCAATAGCTGTCACCCACGCTTTGACTATTCGGGCGTATTGTCTGGTGGAGAGATGGTCTGAACCGTGCAACCGGGTCGGAAATAAGAAGTCTTCACAGCAGAGGTGGGCCTGATGCATCCAAGCCTCCAGAGCCGTTCGGGTTTGCTCAGTGATTTCAAACTGCACTGGGTGCTGAGTTTTCTGCGGCATCACGATGGCCCGTGATGACACATATTCTCCATGGGCTATGTCTCGTACTCGTAGCTTGGTTAAGTTACAGGCACGCAGCTTACTGTCGATAGCCAAGTTGAAGAGAGCCAGATCCCGTGTCTTCTCCGCGAGCTGGAGTCTGACCCGGATAGTCCAGATATCTCTGACTCGAAGCGGGGCTTTCTGGCCGACTAGCTTTCCCTTGTTCCAAGGCTTATGGCTGTATGTGACAATAGTGTTCATGGTGGTGTCCTCCACGTTGGGGAGGACAAGGGCGGATCGGCACAGTGCCCGTGGTCACTATTTGACCCGTAGCTGCCTTTCGCGAAAGGCAGCTGGCGGCTGAAGTGGGTACTCAAGCCTGCAGTGAATAGTTAGACTTTTGGTGCAATAAAACCATATTTATTCGCCACATATTTGGCTGAACTTTCAATATAAGGAAAGACAGTGCTTTCATTGATGTTAAGTCGATCAAGCTCAACCAGTATCTCAGCTTTATTTGAAACAGATATTCTTGTTATCTTTATATTTTCTGAGCCACTTTCATTCAATGCTGTATCCAAGCCAAATAATAAAAAAGCCCCTGACTGTGAGTGAATGCGCGCATTGTTTTTTTTGCTCTTAATACACACAATGTCCTTCAGGTGAGAAGGTACAATTTCTGGTTCAAAGAACGGCTTCTCCGCTCTGATAAAATGCGTAAGACGCTTTATGGATAGTTGCTCATTGAAGGTGGCACCATCAGAAATGCTGAAGTCGATAGCATCTTTTTCTGTCTTCGGAAGGCGAGCCAAATTCGCGATGCAACTTGCCTTGTCAGAGTCGAAGTATTTGATGTCCTTTGCAGATACTGAAAATACGATAACTTCGCCCTCAATTTCCCCCTCATACGTTCCATTTTTCAACTCTCCATATTTTGACTTGCATGCAAAATACAGCGCAATAAGTGGGTTTGATGTTATATCCAGTAGGCGCGTTGGAAGAGAGTAGTGCTGCATTCTAACTAGGCGATCTAGTGTGTGATGATCTGCGTCAAAATCATCTGCATTGGATACGATTAATTCTCGATAAAGAATGTGTTCATTATGAAGGTAGATGTAGTTTCCGCGATCATCCTTCCGAAATAAAGATGGCTCTAGTTTATATTTTCTCCTATCGGAGTGCCCTCTATAGAACACCTCTGCTCCGTTGCTTTCAATTTCAGTAAGGACTTTTTTGATGAATCCAGCAACTGTGCTTACCCGAGATGTTTGGCTTTTTGTTTCCGATGGCTGCCGTCTTGATAGTGCTCTTTGCGGCCAATCCTGAGTGTTTCTGTGAGCCAATCCTGACGACCTCAGACGATCAAAAAGATTTTCATCTTTAATTGCCCAGTGTGTACGACTCATCTCCCACTTTCGGATATCAAGAAGCGTGGATATTTGCTCAATTTGCTCATGCGGGATGGCCTGAATCCGTGGATGAAATTCGTATTCGATGACGATCGTCTTTCCTCGCTCACGGATATCCATTAGGCGCCCTATCTTCACACCGCCTCTAAAACCCTCGTACGCAAATATGCAGGGAATATTTTTCAGATATTCAATTTGCTCTGCGCCAAGAGTCTTGAATTTCTCAGCTAGCGATTCGTTCGTGTACTCAAGAAACCTACTGCGGTCGTATTCGTAGCCTAGTGACTCCCACGCACCATCTTGTGCTGTAACAAACAGATTGTACATCTACCTGCCCTCCAAAAAATAACGTTTGAATTGAGCCGAGCCTCGAAGCGGCGTTGGCTTTAATGAACTGTTATACGTCGCCGTCAATCTTGATCGTAATCATGCTTCTGATTTGATTGGAGATGTAGGTAGGCGCCAGCATGAATAGCAATATCTCAAGTTTATAAGGACGTTGTGGGTCTTCAAATACGGCTATGTTGAGCTGGCGAATGAGTTCGCAATAGCTGTGGTAGGCTGTCTTAAATGAATGATACTGAACTTTCGGATTGTGCAACTCGAAAATTGTTTTGCAGTCGATGCTAGCAATCTCAGAGTTTCGCCCGTTCGGCTGTGGGTATAACGGCAAATGGTTGGCATACAGATAGATCAGCCAGTTCAGGCTGTAAATGGCGCGCGAGTCGTAGATTACGTAGTTGGTTGGCTCAAGGAAAGAGGCAACCTTTGATAGTGATGATATTCGTTCAAAACTAGCTTTGCGAAGTGTTCCTGTGTCAAGCTGATCTTTGAGCGTTTTGAGTAAGTTATCGTTCTTTTTTGTTCTCTTGAACGAGCCTATTTTTCCCCACTGGTTTATTATCCAGTAGAAATGGTCATTGTTTAGGTGTCCCAAGCTCGACGCAAGGTTATCCTTCAAGTATTCGTTCCGATTGTAATTTCCGATGATTTCGGCTGGAATTCTAACTGGACAGTTATCAGGTATTTTCCAAGTGAAATTTTCGGGC
>Ga0302200_10000541_pt1 | contig 37810 bp, 20 predicted proteins | sample II_Bog_N3_1_FD_194585 | JGI IMG/M metagenome (GOLD analysis project Ga0302200, IMG submission 194585) | Peat permafrost microbial communities from Stordalen Mire near Abisko, Sweden - II_Bog_N3_1 | ecosystem: Environmental > Terrestrial > Soil > Wetlands > Peat | place: Sweden: Abisko...
ATGATTTTGCCATTGAACAAATCCGCCTGCCGCATCAGGCCGGGACTGACGCTGATCTGCGAAGTCATTTCGGCGGCGTAAAATAATTTCCCCTCCGCCTCCGGTCGCGACTGCTTCCACGCAAAGTTCACCGCGCCGTCCACCGGCAGGTAGCTCGTAAAATTGGTGCCGCTGCGTTCCGGCCGCGCGGCGCTGGCGAATTGAAATTCCGTGTCCGCCGCCAAACCTTGCAGCACCACCGGCTGCACCGCGCTCATCGCGACGCGGAAATCCACCGCGCTCCAGCCGTTGCTCTGCGTGACGGCGGCGTTGAAATGGACTTCAATCGGATAAATTCCGCTGCGGTCGAACTTGGCGACAAAACGATTTTGGTCAACGCTCATCTGCCATTTCTGCCGCGCGTCCAAGCTGGTGAGCGCGACCGAGCCGGCCAGCAATTCGAGCGAACCGCCCGCCGTATTTTCGACCCGCACATTGCCGGTGAGCGTGAACGCCGCGACGTCGCCGCCGAGATCGCCGGTCAGCTTAAAGTCCGACAACGTGGCGGCGGCCGGCGACGCGCCCTTCATCGGCGCGGGCGGCGTCATGGTGCTGCACGAGGTGGCGATGAACGCCACGGCACAAAGAAGCGAGGCGGCGATTTTTGTTTTCATAATTCAATAATTCTATTTTCCCGACAAACTTTTTGCCTGCCGAATCATCCACTCCAATTTTTTCGGACGCGTATCTGCGCCGTAAATTTCCGGCACGCCGCTCAAATTTTTCAGCAGTTCATCCGGCGAAACTTCCTGCGCGAACGGACTTGCCGCCAGCCATTCGGAGAACGCGCCCGCGGTCGCGGCCAAACGCATCGCGGGACTGGATTGTTCGAGCGCAGGCGCGTTGCCGGCGTAAGGCACTTCCCACGAATGTTCCTGAACCTCCTCCGTGCCGGGAATTTTGTAGCGCACATAAACCGTCGCCACCGGGCCGACGCCGTCCGGTATCGTCTCGACGGTGTAAAGCGCGTTGCCCGCCTCCTGTGCGGCGATTTCGGCGGCGAGCACCGTGTTATCGCGGAACTGTTCCTTGGTGAGCTGATGTTTCGCGTAGCCGATCTGCCGCCAGGAAACTACGCGCTGCGGATTAAATTCCACCTGCACCTTCACGTCCTGCGCGGCCACCTGCAACGCGCCCGCGAGCTTCGCGGCAAATTCCGTTCCGGCTTCCTCCGGCGAATTGATGAAGGCATAACGCCCGTCGCCATTGCCCGAAAGCTCCGCGAGCATGTCGTCGTTAAAATCTTCCCAGCCGATGCCGAAGCAGTCGAGCGCGATGCCCTGCTTGCGCTGCGCCTCGACTTTTTGCTTGAGCGCCGCCGCGTCCACGTTGCCAAGATTCGCCGCGCCGTCAGTGAGCAGCACCACGCGGTTGATGCCGCTGGCGAGGTAATGCCGCCGCGCCGTTTCATAGGCGAGCCGCATGGCTTCTTCGAGATTCGTGCCGCCTTCCGGCGTGATGCCGCCGACTTGTGACAGCGTTTCGCCGGCCTTGTCGCCGGCCACGCCGTCCGCCCACAGCCGTGCCGTGCGCGCGAAGGTGACGACGCTGATGGTGTCCTGCGGATGCAATTGCGTGGCCAGCACGCGCATCGCCTCGCGGATGATGGCCACGCGGTCGGCGCGTTCCATCGAACCGGAAGTGTCGAGCAGCAAAACCAAATTCAGCGGCCGATCGGCCGCGCGCCCCGCCGCCGCCGTCTTGATGGAAAAGCGCAGCAGATCTCGATTTTGCGCAAACGGATCGCGCGCGCGTTCCGACGTGAACGCCACCGGCTTTCCCGCCGTAGCTTCCGGGTCGCGATAATCAAACGCGTTGATGAATTCCTCGCTGCGGATGGACGCCGCGTCCGGCAGCCGGCCATTTTCCAGGCTCGCCGCCGCGAGCTTGAACGACACGTCGCTGACGTTGAGCGAGAAGGTGGAAAAACTATTTTCGCTCGTCTGGATTTCCGGCTGCGGAATCGGCACGGGCAACGAAGTTTTTTGAACAGGCCGGTCTTCTTCCAATCGCTTCAGCGACCGGAGTTGTGTTTGCCGTCCTGATTCAAACACCACATTGTTCGTTGTCAAAAGATAACGGAATCCATTTGCATCATCTTTAGTGAGGCCGTTGTAAAATTTGCTACCGCTGACAGCACCTGCATCCGAAAAAGAATTCACCGCATTCATCACGATGACATTGGTCGTCTCAACCGCCATCGGAGCCAAAACAACACCTGCCTGCTTGAGACCCAATTTAAGTTCTCCACTGATGCTGTCAGCGGCAAGCTGGTCTTTGTCCGCTTGCACCGAACCCGCCGAACCCGCCGCGTGGCTCACGACGCTTTGCAGGCGCTGCTGGAACGACACGGAGTGTTGCACCATGGCCACCGCCGGTTGCGACTGGCCGACCTGATCGCCGCTTTCCTGTTTTGCGGCTTTGAGTCTTGCCATGGCGAGATTGAACTCGCCGTTTTTGCCGGATGCACCGGCGGCGGCGGTTTCCAAATCATCAACCGCCAGCGTGCCGCCGGTGACTGTGGTGGCGCCGGAATAATTATTGTTGCCGGCCAACGCCAGCGCGCCGCTGCCGGATTTCGGCAACTCCTTCGTGGTTTCTGAAGAAACGACCGGCGAGCGGATGCTGCCGTCAAACGAACCGAAGTCAGCACTGGCGGACGCGCCGGATGGAGCGGGAGCCGTGATTACAGCCGGAGCATTGCCGGCGCGTTCGTTGAGGCCGAATAAATTGCCGCTCGCCGGCAGGTCGCCCATCACCGGCGTCTTGTTTGCGTCACTTCCGTTGCCGATGAAGCGATAATAACTTTTCCCGGCGACCGCCGGATTCTGCGCCGCAGCAACGCTGCCATCGGATTCATTGCTGTCTCCCGCAAGTTCGTTGCGGAGCTTGGCCAGCGGCTGTGATGGTGCGGCGTCGTTGGCCGCAAGCCCGTTTCCGACCGCACCCGGAACAGCGCCAATCGGCGAGGCGATGGGCGAAATGGCGCTGATGCCAGCTTGATTATTTATTGCGCCACCACCGCCATATCCTCCGCCGCGAATGCCACCCGCGCCGGCAAACGCGTTGACGACCCCGACCGCCTCGCCGTTGTTCTGGACATATCGGTTTTTCTCGTCGCGCCGGTCACCGGATGAATCATGCGCGTGGGGTGTCGTGGCTAAGTTGTCTTCGACCACTCCGCCCGCCGACAGCGCGAAGGTTGCTGACGCTGGAGCCTGGGGCGCTGCCGGTGGTGGCGTTTGAGCCGTGCCAAGATTTCCATTCACATTGCCGACGATGCTTTGCGAATACACGCCGCCATTTCTGGAATCCACCGGTGTGCCGGCAACCGTGTCCGCAACTTCCGCCTCGCCGGTTTGCGGCAGAACAATTTGTGCCGGCAGCGGCGCGAGGATGGGTTGTGGCGCAGGCGTGGCGGCGGCGGGCGGTGGATTGCCGTTCTTGAAATTTGCCTCGACAGATTCAAGGCGCTGTTCCGATCCGGCGGCCGGCGCAACTGTCAGCGCAACTTCAGCGGGCGCGGCGGACGCGCTGGCCGGCGGATTTTCCTCGGCCTGTATTTGCGCATCCATAGCCTTCTGCCTTGCTTCGGCCAAAGCAGAAACGTGCTGCGCCTTTCTTTTGGCCGAGGCCAGCGCGGGCAGCAGCATCGCCGCCAGCACGGCCATGACGGCCACGAGCGCCAGCACGGTGACGAGGTGCGGAATTTCAATCCGCTTCAGCCAGAACAATTCCTTCGCCGCCTGCGGGCGCGGCGTCTGGAAATGCGCGAGCAGCTTTTTCCGGCGTTCGTCGGAAAGTTTCAGCGAAACATTTTCGCCGGACATTGCCGCCGGATTTTTTTCCGCCTCGCGCACGAGGACGATGGTCTGCGCGAGTTCGTCGTGCAGTTTTTTCAGCGCGGCGTCCTGCGAAATCGTGTAGCGCAGCAGTTGCGCCTCGTCGGCGGGCAGTTCGCCCAGCAGCAGCGCGGTGATGCGCGCCTCGATCTGTTCGCGGGATGGCTGGTCCGGGTTCATGGCACTTGGCGGAGAAACATCGAACATTCAACATTCAACGCCCAACATTCAGCGCTCCGCACACGCGGCGCGCACTTGGGCGTTGAGCGTTGAGTGTTGAATGTTGAATGTTTTTCTTTTCGATTCATGGCACAACTCCGGTCTTCGCCAATTCGACGGCGATGGTTTTCAGCGCGTGATGCAAAATGAAGCCGACGTTGCCGGCGGTCAGCCCGGTGCGCGCGGCGATATCCTTGTAGGAAAGTTCGTCGTGAAATTTCAGCTGCACCAACTCGCGGCTGCGCGCGTCGAGCGCCGCGAGGCTCAACCGCACCTGGCCGATGCCTTCGAGCCGGAGCATCTGTGCGTCCGGCAGCAGCGCGGAATCGGCGGGGTCGGCTGCGGGTGAATTTTCACCCTCAGAAAATTCTTCAAGCGAAACGGTCTTGCCCGCCGCGCGCCGCTGGTTGAGCGCGAGGTTGTGAACAGTGCGGTAAAGCCACGGGCGCGGCTTTTCCACCTGTTCAAACTGGGTGTGAAGTTTCATGAACGCTTCCTGAACCACGTCCTCCGCTAGCGCGGCTTCGCCAGTGTAGCGCAGCGCATAACCCAACAGCGGCGCCTCCAGAGCTGCAAACAGCTCTTCGATCGTTTCCCACCCGGGCGGCTCCACGCTGGTTTCTTCTGGTCGCATCACGGCCAATCTTGGTGAATCACCCGATTCAAGCTGGAAGCAGACAAACTTCCAATCCCAAAGGACATCATGTTCACAGGTTATGACACACGAGTTGGTGGTTTATTAGCAGAAATCTGCAAGCTGGAAAAACTTGTTATGCCCGAAACAACCCCATTGTATTTCCAATCAAATGAGGTGTTGTAGAATTATTTTTTCGTCCTTAAGCAAATGTGGCGGCCAACTCTTTTTGTAGTCCAGTATGTGGAAGATGGCGAGGATTGCTGTAAATGTTCACCGTAGACTGCCATGTGCGCGTTCCCATTTTGGGGTCGGCGTGTGTGATATATGCCTTGCCCAATTGCATATTCAGGGCTGGAACTTGTCGTGCCTGATTTTCGGCATCCAAGAGCCTTTGTGCCTCTTCTGGATTGCTAGTGCCAAGGCAGCGCTGTTCGCGCGTTGCATTGTTTTGAATGTAAAAGTTCTGACGGCCTTTGCGTCGGAACATCCGATATGCTTTTTTCATGGTTTTAGTCATGTAATAAGCATACGAACTACTTGCGAAGTCGCGTTAGCGAGCAGTTGGCGAGTCAATCAGAAGTCAGTGCGAATCGTTGCGGAGTAGCGCAAAAACTCTTTTTTTGCTGACTTTTTTTGCTGACATTCACCATCAATCTGCCCCACCCGCCTTTCAAAATCCCTTGAAAATCCAAGGTTTTGAAGATGGCTCCAGAGGAAGGGCTCGAACATTTATCCCCGCGTTTGCAGTTCAAATATAGCTGATTTCATTGGCTATTCAAGCTAATTCGGCTTAATCCAACCATACCGTTTTTAACTCGTTTGGTGTCCGTTTTGGTGTCCGTTTTGGTGTCCGTTGGTGTCCGCAAAATGAGAACATTCATGCGCGTTGCATCGCGGATTTGCCTGAACGGTCTGATTCGCCCGGCGTAGAAAACCGTCCCGTGTTTTCCGATTTACGGGCGTTCTTGAATTTCCAATGTTCACTTACCGCGTCGGTGAAACGGGCCAGCCATTTTATGTCGTGCTTCAGTTCTTGAAGGGTGTCGTAAGCAAAAAACTTCGTGGCGTTGTCCGCCGGATGCCCTAACGGTTTGAGCAATCCATTGGAAACTAAAATCGGAATGTCGTGCGCGGCGCAGCGCAAAATCCACGCCGCTTCCTCCACGGTCACGCGCGCCGGCTTCTCCCTCAAATTCAGAAATTTTTCACGTTCCTGATCCATACTTCAAATGCCGATACCGCGGGACTGGCGCACGGACTGCGTTTGCACCTGTTTAATCACTTCCGTGCCTTCGGCAACGCTGTCGCATCGCTCTGAAAGGGCGCGAATGACTTTGCCTGGATGGTCGTCGGGAAATTGTTCCCAAACAATTTTCTGCGCTTTGACCTCGGCGTTACGCGCCATGAATCGCAGCGTGTGCCGCATTTGTCCCATGTATTCGGTCGCCACCTCGCGGGCGCCATTTCCTTTCAGCAAAATCTCGGTGTCACCGTGGGCTTGCGTGTAGGGGGAAGCCACAAGCCGTTGAATCACCGCCCATTCGTCGCCGTCCGCCTTGCGGCAAAGCAAAATTTCAGTTCGGAAAAGTTTGAGCAACTGCGCGTGCGCGTTCCATTCACCTTCCGGCGTGGTGACGGAGGCAAAAGCCTTTGGCACGGGTCGTTCCCATTGGACGTGTTCCAACCGGCTCAACGCCTCGCGCACGGGTCTCATGGTTGCAAGATCGCCCTCAATCGTCGGGAAGGCGGCGTTGTAGGCGGCCAGTTGTCCGTCAGTCAGTCGCGCATCGCTGCCCGGCACTTCGTGTAGTGGATTTCCTTCGCGCTTCTCCATGCCGTTAATCCTTTTTCAACAGCCGGTTCAGTTCCTCGTTGGCAATGACAAATTCGCCCGACTGGGAGAGTCCGGCCTGCACACGCTCGCGTTGAATGAGTGTGCAAAGTGCATAGGCGTCGAGACCAAGCCTGCGGGCGGCTCTCGGAATTGAAATTGAATCCGCCTCACCCAACCTGCCGGTCAAAATTGCATCTGGCTCGCTGTCCATAATTCAAATCAAATAGCCCAAAATTTTCGTTTGTCCAGTGATAAAAGGAGCGTCACTTTCCCGCGCGCTGTTCCTAAAAACAAGGTCTTGGCGGCGGCATCACAACTTCGGCGTCGGGATGTGCAGCGCACCGCGCCTCGACCTGATGGCCTTTTCCGTGCGGTGGAATTTTTCAGCGAGCACCGTGTCTGGCATGGTGCCCAGCAAGCGCAATTCCGCAGTCGTCCAAGGGCGGTGTGCGGGATTGTTCCAAGCATGGTTCATGGGTGTTGCAAATGGTCAACCAACCCGTCGTCGTCAAAACCTGAAACATTCTTCCGGCAAACAATCCTCGGCGCGCAATCCTTAAGAGCCAAGTCCCTGTCTGGCTTGTGCTCGTCAACGGTGGAGCCGCAAACCGAACCACCGGCGCGCAGCGCCTTTGTCTATTGCGGACGACCTTGATGAGCACAAGCCAGACATACAATCGGACGAAGGCGAGCGCGCCGGAATCTACCCTGTGCAGATGCACCATCCTTGTGAACAACCATTTTCATATTTGTATTTGCAGACCAGAGAACTTTTGACACCTTGCCCGGCGACTTATTATCAAAACCCGATTTACGCGCACACCAAATGAGCGGAGCCGTTAATTATGCGCTGGGACTGTGACGAGCGTTGACGGTTTATCTGGCCGACGGCCGGGTGAGGCTGTCCGCAAATCTTCGCACCAGCCTTCGGCGAGGGATTTGGTGAAATGGAAGATTTCTTAATCAGCCAACGAAGCGGTGGCAATAATCTCGCCGGCTGCTGCTGCTGAAACTTTTCAAGAATAAATTTATGGAACACAAAAGGCCAAAATAGCAAATAATTCGCAGAAACGAAGTCACGTCAATAAATTTATGATTTTATTTGCTGCTTGATTGGCGCCGTCAAATTTTAGAAGAGAGTTTACACGAGCGTGAAGACTTGAGCGGGACGTTTGCAAAGCATCGTTTACCGCCGCTGAAAGATTAGGCACATTCAAATCATCTGGTTTTATTGTCCGCAGCAAACCGAGTTGTGCGAACGCCAAAGCTCGCAGAAGTTGTTCGGACCGTGGCTTTGTTCGAGGGACACAAACAACTGGCACCCCTTGGGAAAGACTTTCCGCCAGGGTGTTATAGCCTCCCATGCAGACAATCGCATCAATTGTTGAAAAACTCTTTGAAAGGCTGGGGCTGAATCGCCGGAGCGTTACTCCATTTTTTGCGGCGAGTTGGTGCAGGCTGTGGCAGTCTTGAGCAGAGATCAAGGGGCCAGCTATGACGGAGCCACGCCACCTCACATTTTTAGCAGATTCGACAAATGTCTTTAAAAGATTAAACCCGTCTTCGCCCCCGCCAACTGTCGCCAAGACCGATAGGCGGTTATCGCACCTTTCTTCAGCCAACTCCAAAAAACAATCGGATGCTGCATCGCCATCTGACGGGTTCACCACATATCCGCAAAATTTTGTGCGTTCGCTCAAATTTGCCTGAAATTGATACTCTTTGATCGGATCAAAAATTGACTGGATCCCATAAATCAAAATACGGTCAAAATATTCGGCGATGCGTTGCTGGGTGCGGCTCGGCAACCATTCCCTTAAGACTGCATCGCGATCATCAAGAATATCCCTTAATCCCAAAACAATCCGCGCCCCGATGGATTTCGCGACTTCCAATGGGGCGCTTAATTCTTCTTTAACGCCAAACGGATGCTTATCCACGAGCACTATGGTCGGACAGAACGTCCGCACAATTTCCAACAACTTGGCGGAACGGAAAGCGTGTAATTTGGAACCACCGATGCCTAGTCTCGGACTGATATATTCCCCACTTGAGAGTTTCTTTAGGGCAGGCAGCTTGATAATTTCGCAATTGGCCGGCACGTTGAAGTGCGATGCCTCATCTATACTGGTGGCAAGCAATATCTTTGATTCAGGGACTGATTGATTCAGCGCAGCCGCGATGGCGAGCTGGCGACGGGTGCTTCCCAAACCCATGCTGTCGTGTGAATAAAGTAAGCATCGCATTTTCTGTCTTGATAGCTCGCTGGCCTACGGATTGAAAAACTGTGCCATATTTTAGGTCGTCCATTTACTTCACGAAATTTCAGTGCGGAAAATTATTTGGACTGCCATTAATTGAGGGTGGAAATTGCATCGTTCCAGAAAATTTGTTCTGCATAGGCGAGCCAAATCCGAGATGACCTGGCGGATTTCGGCTCAAAGCCGTAGCGGGTATCATGGGCAAGATTTTCGCGTATCCGTTCTCAACGGCAAATGGGATGGATTTAATCGTGACGCTGCCGGATTTTAGACCGTTGCAGTGCGCAGTGACAGTTATCACTCCTGACTCAAGTTTTGAGCGAACAGCGACACGATTGATTCCGCACTCTAGGTCAAGGTATTCATTGTTAACGGAATTTGTTTTCCCGCTGTTGTAACCGCCGCGCCAGATCGCCGGGCCGGTGCATTCAAAATCCACACGTTGCTGGAATGTCGGGCAACGCTCACCGCTCGCATCCATCGCCTCGACATCAATCAGCGCAATGTCCGAACCATCGGCGCGCAAACCGCCGGGGCCAACGGTTGGGGTCAGCCGCAAAGCCACCGGCGCACCGGCGGTGCGAATAGCCTGGGTGACCGCCGGCTTGCCGTTGTTCCAGGCCACCGCCTTGATTTCGCCAGGCTTAAAGGCAACGTCTGGAAATGTGAAAAGGAAGCGGTCTGATACTTTGCCGCGACCAAGGGATTTTCCATTCACAAATAGTTCCACATCCTGACAGTTCGACGTGACATAAATTGTCTTTTTGGTTCCTGGCGTATATGTCCAATGACCAATGATGTGAACTTGTGGATCGTCGCGAAACATCGTCTGGCACACATAGTAGGCTTCTTTCGGCAGACGCACCCCGTCCACCTCGCCACTTGCGCGGCAAACTTCCACCGTGTTGCGTCCGCCACTGGTTGTATCGGAGAAAATCCAGTTCGCGCCTCCCGCATGATTATCCGCACCGATTTTGTGAACGTATTGGCTGACTTCATTCACGGCGTATTGTTCCGAATTCAAATCATAAGTCTGGCCCAAGGCTTCAGGACAACTAAAATTCGGTGGCGAGAAAGCATCCCAGACCCGGCGTGGCGATTCTTCCCGGTCATATTCCCCTTCGACCACCGGCAATCTGGCAATTTCATGGCGTCCCTCTGTGCCGATACATACATCAATAAAACGGGCATCAATTTGGTTCAGACCGCGAAACCCGTAGGCACGTCCACCATGCGGGTCATATTCGTCCATGAAACCACGCAATTCCTGGGCGTGTTCCAAGGTGACCGTATAATTGCCACCCTCCCAAATCATGATGGATGGATCATTGCGGTAATAAATGATGGCATCCCGGAAGGCATCAGAGCGAAGCGTCCAAGCCGCCCCAAACGAGTCGGATTCACCATCCACGCCCGGCTGCTGAACCATGAGACCGAGCCGGTCGCAGCTTTCAATCTGTGCCGGGCCGCCCGCGCAATGTCCCCAGCGAACCCAGTTCGCGCCCGCGTTCTTCATCAAATCCAAGGTGTAAAAATGCAGCCAATCCGGCTGGGCTGAACCCAGCCCCGGCCACTCATCCACCGGCTTTTGTCCCCAGCCGTGAAGTTTCAAATGCTGGCCGTTGATCCAAAATCCAGTGTTCACATCCCAGCGAACCGTGCGGATGCCAAACAGCACTTCGCTCGTATCAACCGGCTTGCCGCCCACGCTCAACGAGCAAACCACCCGGTAAAGGTAAGGATGATCCGGCTCCCAAAGATTGGGGTGGGCAATGTGACCGGACATTTTGAATTGTTCGTGTGTCCCAGCAGCGACCCTCCCGCTTTGTTTCAAAGTCAAAACGGAATTGCCGGTGAGATCCAAGATGTGCGCCGTCAATTCAACTTTCTCATCCGTTGCCCGACCGTTCTCCACCGGCACTTCCAGATTGACCGTGGCCGAGTTGCTCGAAATACCCGTGGCATAAACATAAGGCCCGGCGGTCTGCAAAAAGTCGTAAAGCGGCAGCGAAATGTGTAGTGGATCGGTTATGTATAGTTTTACATTGCGGTAAATACCGCCCATCGCCGGATGCCATTGCGGATTATTCCATGGAATTTGATCAGCTTGGACTTGATTCACATCGGTTGGCATGACGGCTCTTTCCTTAATCTCACCCGGAGTCAGGCCAGCACTCTTTGTGACATTAAAGGCATTTGTTCCACGGCCACCCTCTCGCACCCGGCTCTTCATAAAACGATTGTCGCACATCACCGCCAACACATTGGTCGCCCCGAAATTCACATACGGCGTCAGGTCAAAGCCGAACGGAATGAACCCGTTTTTGCAGGTGCCGAGCAGATGTCCATTGAGATAGACTTCAGCGACCTGACGAACTGCCTCAAATTCAATATAGACTTTTTTGCCCGTGACCGAATCCGGCAGTGTGATATTTTTACGATACCAAGTGCGTCCACTCCATTGGTTTTGCTCCCCGCGCAATTTTGACAGCGCGAAATTGTCAAAGGTGTCCACGTCATTGTAGGTGTGCGGCGTAGAAACTGTCTCCCAGCCGCTATCGTCGAAGTTTGACTGCTGGGCATTGGCCGGATCAGCTTTGATGAATTTCCAGTCGGGATTGAAATTCAACGTGAGACGACCATCGCCAAAAGCATTGCTGCCATTCAACGCCAGCGACAAGCCAATGAGATAAAAACCAAAAAAAAGTAAGCGCAATAAAGAATTGAGGCTTGTTTGAATAAAATAAAAATTCATTCCAAAAGATTCGTTCAATAGCTGCGTTCCGCTCAATCTAAAATGCTAATATTACTTCACGGTTCACGCGGCGTTTCCATGTCGGTTAAACCACCGAACAGATTCTTTTTCGTGTCCCATTCCAGATTCCGATCGTTCGGCGTCGGGTTAAAATAATAGGTGAAATCAATTTTCGGATTTGGGTTGTTAGGGAACACCTCAATGCCGCCTCGAATCTTCCCGTAATGCGCGCTCACAATCTTGCCGTCTTGTTCCACCGTGCGGACGCGAAAAAAGTAGCCTTCCCATACTCCGTCCTTCAGTTTGAAGCTGCGGGTGATGCCTTTATCCTTATGCCAGGAGTTTTGTAATGGGAATTTTGGCTGATAGCCGGTTTCCGGCGCTTCGCGTTCCCATTTGAATTTAGAATTTTTGCCAACCTCCGGCACCGGAGCGTCCACCAGTCCATCCAGCGGATTCTTAAAGTTTAATTCTCCAATCACGTCGTAGTCTTGCATCCCATGATCTTCTTGATGCAGTGAAAAAATAAAATCGGATTTCATGCCCTTGCCATACGGGGCAACCCAATCTCCAACTTCCAAATCAAAACCACATGGCTTGTCTAATGTGGGAATTCGTAGTTGGACTGTTTTGGCATACAACGCCACCGGTTTACCGATGGGACGCAATACGGTCACGCAAGTTGGATTCCAAGGAAGCCAGTGATTGCCTTCAGTTCCAGTAATCTTAAATGGGAAACCGCTCCAATAGTAACCATCTTTTTGAATGCCACCAGCCATTGATCCATCACAAGCCCCTTCCGCTGTAAAAAAACCATCTGTGTCCGTCCTTCCTTTGACGTAAATATTGCGGCGTGTCTTTGGGTCTTCAAACCCAATTTGGACATCGATATTTGGAAATGGGCGTCCAGCCTCATCAAGCACCTTGACTGTGAGCTTTGCCTTGAGCGGTTCAAATTGTTTTACCACTTCATCGGTGGCTGCCACTGCAAGCAGCGCGGTCAAACATATAAGCAATTTTCTTTTCATATTTTTATTGGTTTGAAATAGAGACAAGTTGATTGAATAATCTGTAAAGATATGGATAGGCAACTTGACTTATATCGTTATGATGCCAGTTGGGTGTTCCTGAATCCAATTTGATTCCACGGTCACTCGGCCAGTATGATGAATCAGTAAAACTCACCGGCATATTGAATTGCTTTTCAGAAAGAAGCCTGTTTTGGCAAGGATTCGCCCCGACTGGCAAACTCAAGGCCGGAATGGCTTGCGCCAGCAGTTGTGTGTTCTTGGCCGGGTCGGCGGCAAGAGTGCTGCCGCCTGGTGTGGTGAACAAGCCCTGAATCCAGCTTGGGCCGGTGTAGAGGCTGGCATCCGTATTGACATTGATGCAAGTGGGACAGGATTCGTTCCACGTCCCCCAGCCGTTCTTGAACAAGGAATTATACCGGCTACTATCCAGCAGATCCTGCGTGACGGTTCCAATCTCCGACGGCGTCTTCACCCGCCTGTCCCCCGTGGTTCCATCTATTGCATACCATGTCGGATAGGTCGTCAAATACCCATCACACACATTAAATCCCCAGCCGCCGTAATCGCTGCCTTGCACTTCTATACCATAGGACACAATGTTACCTTTGGTTTTTTCCTGTATAACCCAAGCATAGATGCCCAATGGGGATTTATTCCAACTAGTCAGTGCAGCCCATCCATCCTGGATGATAGCCGAATTTGGCTCTCCATCATATTCCCCCAGCACATCCTCGGTGGAAGAATAAAAGCTATAAACATTGGCGTTGGAAAGAGCGTTCGTAAAGCGATTGCACCAGGTCAGCGTTGAGCGAGCGTCGCTGGAGTCAAACCGCTGGTGCCAATTGGCGGCAAACAACCCTTCCGGGTAGCCGCTCCAAGCCGAGGGCTGCATGGCTGTTAGATTTACATCCGCATTGTCATCAAAACATTCCTGCGCAAACGCAGCGTCCATAAGACAGGCATTATTCACCTGCAAACCAAAATCACTGAGCGCAAACGCTGTCAATTCGCAACCCAAGCTATGTCCCACGATGGTTTTTGAACCAGCCAGCGCATTGATTTTCGCCGCGAGTTGTGGCGCGGTAGCAAAGGCGTTCATTTCGGCTAAATAATAGTCAGCCAGGCCAAAAACAGGGTGTTCAGCCAGAAAATTGGCACCTGCAGGATTACCCAGCCAGTCTACTCCCACAAACTTGGTCTGGTTGCCGCCCCAGTAAAAGCGCTTGAACATTTCAGCTTCCCAGCCGAGCGATTCCTGGGCGCTGACATTATAGCCATGAATGAAAAACAGCCATTTGTTGGAACCAGTCAGCAAATCATCCGGAAAGTTACTTGGTTTACCCATTCTACTAATCACACCCACATCACCTGAATAAGCCGGGCCAGGCAGGTTGGCTGGCGCATCTCCGCCATCACGCAGATTTAGATGCCGGAACATCTGCTCCACGCCGTTGATGCTCAAGTAGAGCGGCTGACCACCGACAATTTTTCCATTGTGCCAGATTTCCAGCCAGAGCGGTTGCGTGGTGGCCGCGCAGCCCTCCGCCAAGATGACACCTTTACCGCCATTGGCTTGGACTTGCGCCAGCCAGTTGGTGTTTAATACCACCCCAGAATCCGCCACCGGCACTTGCACCACATCAGCAGCATCCAGCGTGGTATAGGTAACAGCCCCGGAACTATCAGAACTAAAAGACGGGTCATAACCCGCAATCGAACCATAGTCCGCAGATCCGGTGGAATTCGTCAGGTAGTCAAACGCATTCGTCGGCGTCAGATCGGTGTAAAGGAACTTCACCGCGCCCGCCGCCTGATACAGCCGATACTCATAACCATCCGTCGTCGGCATTAGCTGAAGAACATTACTCAAACACAACGCCACCGGAAAGAAATTGACATAATCCGACCGCCCTTGCGGATGATTCCAACTGTAATTGGCCGGACTAGATCCGGGTATCTGGTCATCCGCGCCGGATGCAATGTCACCGCTTTCTTTTGAGTCATTGATCCAAAACCGGTAGGGTTTGGCCGGCGTCGTGTCGTCGGGATTGATTTGGCCGGGCTGGTCAAAGGTGATCTGGCCATCACGGTTGTTGTCCACTGCCAGCAAGTCCAATTGAACCGCCTGCACGTTGAATATATCGTTTGGATCCTGTGCTATCGGGGTTACATCCACATTCGCGCCCGCCGGAGCCTGTAAAATTGTCACCCCCCAGGCGGATCCATCCGTGTTTGTTGCGGGGAACAAAGTTGTGCCTTGAATGCTCAATGAATCCGATGGCAATTGCTGGCCAAACTCATAAGTTGAATAATCCCAGGCCTGTGCTTGGACAAGATAACTGACGGTCGTGCCAGCAACGGCATCTCCTTGCGGTTGAATCATTACATGCGTCCTTGTGAGAATTCCGTAACGGTCACTATTTTCCCACAATGGATAAATTCCCAACAATGGATCAATGAAATTTAATCCAGGCAAAAGATTGTCATCCAGCAAGTCAAAATAGGGATTTTCCGTGCCACCCTCTAAGTTGCCCGTATAATATGCAAATCCCCTTGTGAAGCCACCCGTCTTGTAGTTCCAAAAAATCCCATAATTGACCATTTGATATGACGGGCCCACAGGGATAGGGACGAAGCCATATTGCCCCCAGTTTGGCGGGTTAAAACCCGCCCACGAATAATCTTGCGGAAACCAAGATTGCCAGATGAGCCCTACCTGATTATTGATTGCTTGATAAGATTCAGCCTGTTTAGAATAGCTCATCAAGGTAACTAAAGCTGGCTGTAATTGGCAAAAAGCTTGAGTGGCAATAAGATTTCCAAGATTGTCTCGCACCTCAATGTAAATGTTAGCGGTGCCAGTGGGGCTAACGGGAACATAATCCGCTTCCCAAACTGGGTCTCCTGATATTGTGGCACTCACGCCATTAACGGTGACAGAATAACTGGCATCGCCGATTGTCCCGGTCAAATTTACGGACGACTGATTCAACTGGGCGCTGGTCAAGGGATTCATCGCCAAACCGACATCGTTTGGAGTTACGGCAAGATTGTTTGTGCTGGTATTTCCCGAAGCGCTGGTTGTCATGACAGTTATGGTATTAGGGCCAGTGCCAAGCGGAATATTGCTTGCCAAAACATTTCCGTCCCTGGCAACCGACCCGGAAATGACATTGGTGTTTCCATTGGTGTCGGTAATGGTTATGGAAACCGTCGCCGTTGGATCGCTCACCACCCCCTGTAGTGTAAAGTTGGTTCCGCCAACAATTGTTCCATCCTGGGGCCAAGTCAAAGTTGTGACTGGCGGATTCGTATTGCTCGAATAGTCCAATGTAAAGCTGACATTGGTCGTAAATGTATTTCCTGCCAAATCAACGGCGTGAAGCGTGATAAGATTGTCGCCGTTGGTTGTCAATACGATGTCATAGCATTGAAAATAATTCGTCGTGAACGCCAATGAATTCGTGTCGCAGAATTGCCCGGTGATGTAACCGGTTTGGTTTGTCCAAATACCCGTGGCATTGCTGACATCAAATGTCAGGCTGCTCAAAGACTCGTTGGCATAGCCTTGCAGTTGAATCATCGGTTGCGAAACGACGTTAACAGCAGGGTTGGTAATGGTGAGAATTGGCGGCACCGTGTCCAGAATGAGCTTTGTCACCTGCCATGTCTGCTGAGCATCTGATGGCAAGCCCCGCAACCCGACCCAGACAGTATAGCTGCCATCGCCGAAATTCAAGGCAACGACGTTTGTGGGATATGGCTCCCATGTCGCCCCAGCAAAGTTGGGAAGTGAACCGTTGATAATCGGATTGGTGTCAACCATCACGGCCATGAAATATGGAATTCCACTTAAGATGCTTATCGGCACGGACACGGTGCTGCTATTGACATATTGATTCGTCAACGACAAGGTAAAGCTGATCACATTGGGGTCATGGCCCCACTGGTAATCCCGTAATAAAGTTAAATTGCCTCCAACCGGAACGGAGTTGGGATCCATCCCTGTTTGATTAAAATACTTCACTTCCCACCAGTCAGGAATGTCGCTGCCATGAGTATAGGTGTTGGCCGCGTCCAAGGGGTAATTGAATGTTTCGAGTTCGTCAAAAGCACCGCCAGCCTGGTTGTTTCCATCCTGGTCGCTGCCAATCCTGAAACCGTTGGTCAATTCGTCGGCATTGGGGAAGAAAGTCACGCCAGCCCCAGCGGCCAGCAATTGGCCGTCCACATACAAGGCGCTGCCGGTCGGCGAATAGGTCAGCGCAATCTGATACCATTCACCGGCTGACCATGAAATGTTGGCAGTTAAATTTGTCATTCCGCCGCCGTTGGTGGATGTGCCAAACATAAGCTGGTGCCCATCGGGACTGCAATATAACGACCACCAGCCATTGGTGAAAGCGGGGTTGTAACTGCCAATTTCAACCAGCCGGCCTGAAGTTCCGGGCCCAACGCCTCCGGCATTGGTGCTGCCCCAGTCGGGCTTGAACCAGAACAGCATGGATCCCGTCTGGCAATTGATATTTGTATTGCCATTGGTCTCCACAACATTGTAGGAAAGCGAAGCCGGACTGATGCTGTCCACCAACACCGCATTGCTGCTCCAGCTTGGAACGCCGGCCACATTGGTGGCCAGCAACGGCAACTGACCGCCCTCGCCAATCCAAGTGTTGGTATCATTGAAAGTCCAATGGGCCAGCGGCACATATTCATTGAGGATGACGGCGACAGAATTGCTCCCGCTGAAGGCGCTGGCCAGAATCGTGCTGTCGGGCGGGTTGGAACCGGCCGGCGGAAAATATACCCACACCGAGACATTGCCGTTCGTGTCCGAGCGCAAGGTCAAAGATGTAACCGGTGTGTCGTTGGTGGTCGCGGCCAGCAACGCCGTCCCGTTCGTAACGGTGAATACCACGGGGGCATTGGTCAGAGCGACTGGCGAATTATTTGTCACATTTATGGTCAACGGCAGCGGCAGGAATGCATTGTAATTTCCGCTCTGGTCATTGCCGCTGATTGTTTCCAGGGTTGGCAAAGCGCCATCATAGTAATCGGTTGGGTCAATCCCATTCTGGTAGTCGTATGAGAGGCTTTGGCCGTTTCCGTCCGGTGATGAATTGGGATCCAGGCCGATCTGGCTGAAATACTCCATTTCCCAAAAATCGGGCAATCCATTGCCGTCGGCGTCCAAGGCAATCGTCACCGTTGCGCTTTGAGCCGGACCAGATTGTCCTCCCCCGGTGTCCACCGCCACCGCCGACAGGGTGTATTGGCCGACGAAAGCATTTGTCCACCACAGGCTGTTTGTCCAAGTGAACGAATAAGGGCTGGAAGTCGAAACGCCCAGTGGTATGTTGGCAACTCCATTTGTTCCGTAATAATAATCAACCTCCTGGATTGAAAAACCGGAGGCAGCTTCTGCATCAGCCGTAATCGTCAGGGTTTGGTTTGTTCCGATAAGGAGGAAGCTGCCGTCGACCGGGCTGGTAATGCTGACCGTCGGCGGTGGAACGAGCGTTTCACTAAAGTCCGCCTCGGCAAGCTGTTCACGGCTCGCAGCCAAGACCCTGATCTGACAGCTCGTATTGACTAAATTATTATCCGCAAACCCAATCAAAGACACCTCACCATTGGTATCAGTCGTCAATCTTAACCCTTTGAAATTGGTTCCGCCGCTGTTTGTCCGCAATTCCATGTCGCCGGAAATAATTTCGACTGAAACCGGGGCGTTGCTTAATGCCAGGCCGTTGGTGTCAGTCACTTGGAAGATCAGCGGTTGGGCAAATTCAGATCCACCATGTCCAATTTGATTGTTACCATTGAGAACCTGTAAACCAGGCAACTGACCGTCATAATAATCAACGTAGGTCGGAGCCAGCATGGGAAAACTGTTTTCATCTCCCCAAGGAAACGCATTGTTATCACTGTCGCTGCTGCCCCATTGCCACAGATTGCCTTCATTATCAAACGCAGCAGAGGCATCCGAACCCGCCGCCACGGAAACCATGTTGGTCATCCCCAAAACCTGCATTGGAAGATTGGTTTGATTGATTAAGCCACCATCGCCCAGTTGCCCGGAACTGTCTTTGCCCCATGCCCACAATTCGCCCTGGCTGTCCACTGCGAGTGAATGGGCAGTCCCGGCAGCAATCTGCACAATATTGGTAAGAACCATCACCGGCAAGGCCAGTGAGTATTCGCCTCCACCATCGCCAAGCTGGCCAGAATTATTGCGTCCCCACGCCCAGACACAACCGTTGGCATCCAATGCCAGGTTATGATTTGCCCCAGCGCAAATTTTCACGATATTGGTCAGTCCCAAAACTTGAACTGGCACATCACTGCTGTCCCCAAAGCTTCCATTGCCCAGTTGACCAAAGTTATCTTGTCCCCAAGCCCAAACAGAACCATCACTTAATAGAACCAGCATATGTTGCTCCCCCACTGCAACGGCAATGGCGTTTGTTATTCCGGCGACCTGTGTAGGAGTTGTCAGCGTGACGGTTGAAATATCCGATCCTGAACCCACTTCTGTCGTGCCCCAATGCCATACGCTCCCATCTGACTTGACCGCAACCGAAGTTTTATGGCTTCCGGCAACCGCTATGACCGAATTGCTCATTCCAAAAACCAGGACGGGCACGTTGGTGGAATTTAAATCCCCATCCCCCAACTGCGCGAATTGATTGTCGCCCCAGGCCCAAAGGGCACCATTGGAATCAATCGCCAGCGAATGGTTTAGACCCGAGGCGATTTGGGCAATGTTGGTCAGGCCAACCACATGAACCGGATTGGTGTTGTCAAGATGCGTAAAATCGCCCAGTTCCCCAAATTGATTTCCACCCCACGATAGCACGCTGCCATTGGTGGATAATTCCATGATGCGCTCCCCACCAACGGCAGCATTCACAGATAAGCCACTAGCTACCTTGGCGGTTTCAATAAAATTCACTTGAACCACATTGGTTCCACTTTGTGCGCTGACGGTCACAACATCGGTGCCGATATTGGAAGGTAATTGCAACCAAACCGCTGCCTGACCGTTGGTGTCAGTTGTGATTTGCAAGGCATTGGTGGTCATTCCACTGTTGGAATTGGCGATCAAGGCGCTTCCCTGGGTCACAGTAAAGGTCACGGGCGCGTTGGTCAGAATCAAAGCATTGGTATCGGTCAATTGCACGGTCAGCGGTATCGGGAGCCAGCTATTGATCAATCCGCTTTGATTGTTGCCGCCGGTGATTGTGATACTGGGTAAGTTCCCGTTGTAATAATCATTGGTATTCGCCGGATTGAAATACTTTCCGTTCAAATAGCTTTCGACGCCCTGACGATCCGTGTCCGAAAGCACCGTGTCGTAAACCAGCACTTCCGCAATATCTCCGGCCATGTAGCTCCACGCATAACCCAAACGCCCGCCAGACACATCCCAGCCGCCCACCCCGTTGACTACCGTCTGCTCCAGTCCGTCCTGAAAAAATCTCGCGTCGCTCGTCCACTCCTGCAACGTCGGTCCCAGCGGCAAGCTCAAGCCCACGCCCGTGGTCTTGTTTGCCAGTTCCGCACTCCCCAGTGACCTTACCAAATGCGGTTGGTATACACTCGTGTCCGCAATGCCCGACGCCACTTCAAAACCATACTGTCCCGCCGCACGGTTGACCAGCGGTCCGCCCCACGCCTGATGCCCCGTCATCCGATATACAATGAACACCGTGAAGTTTGTCGTGTTCACCGCCGGAAAACCCAGGTAATCACTTGTCCCGTTAAACCGCACTGCCGACTCCCCGTTGATCGCGTTGGTCGCCAGCACCGGCTCCGCCGCCGTGACCGTCTGGCTCGCATGGTTGCCGTTGCCCGACTCATCCAGCCATTGACTCACGTTTCCGCTACCGTCCGTGATCAATCCCGTGTCCGCCTTGAACCAGAGTGCCAGTCCCGCAGCCGATGTTGGAGCACTGCCCGCCGTCACCACAAAATCGGCACTGGTCGTCGCGCTCCCCATCCCGTTCAAATAACTCACCGCCTTGACCGTCGCGTTGCTGCTCAAGTTGAAAGCTCCCGTATACAAGGTCGAACTCGACGTTGGTGCGCTGCCGTCAGTCGTGTAATATAGCTGGGTTCCCAAGGCCGGCGTGTTCAAGGTCACCGTCACTGAACCCGGATAGGTTCCGCCAGCAGGACTGATCACCGGCGCGGGCGGTGGACTCAATACCGCATACTTCCCATTCAAATAGTTTGCCACACCCTGGCGATCCGTGTCCGAAAGCACCGTGTTGTAAACCAACACTTCCGCAATATCCCCGGACATGTAGCTCCACGCATAGCCCAGCCTCCCGCCGGACACGTCCCAGCCGCCCACACCATTAATCACCGCCTGCTCCAGTCCATCCTCAAAATATCTATAATCGCTCGTCCATTCCTGCAACGTCGGTCCCAGCGGCAAGCTCAAGCCCACGCCCGTCGTCTTGTTCGCCAGTTCTTGGCCTCCCAATGACTCCACCAAATGTGGCTGGAAAACACTCGTGTCTGCGGTGCCAGATGACAACTCAAAACCATATTCTCCCGCCGCGCGGTTCACCATCGGCCCGCCCCACGCCTGATGTCCGGTCATCCGATACACGATGAATACCGTGAAGTTCGTCGTGTTCACCGCCGGAAAACTTAAATAATCGCTCGTCCCGTTAAACCGCACCACCGGCTGGCCGTTGATCGCGTTGGTCGCCAGCACCGGCTCCGCCGCCATGACCGTCTGGCTGGCATGATTGCCGTTCCCCGATTGATCCAGCCATTGGCTCACGTTCCCACTGCCGTCCGTCACCAATCCTGTGTCCGCCTTGAACCAGAGCGCCAGTCCCGCAGCCGATGTCGGAGCACTGCCTGCCGTCACCACAAAATCGGCGCTGGTCGTCGCGCTCCCCATCCCGTTCAAATAACTCTTCACTTTCACTGTCGCGTTGCTGCTCAAGTTGAAAGCTCCTGCGTAAAGAGTTGAACTCGCTGTCGGCTCACTACCGTCAGTCGTGTAATATAGCTGGGTTCCCAAGGCCGGCGTGCTCAAGGCCACGGTCACCGAACCCGGATAGGTTCCACCAGCAGGACTGATCACCGGTGCGGGCGGAGGACTCAACACGGCATACTTTCCGTTCAAATAGCTTTCGACGCCCTGACGATCCGTGTCCGAGAGCACCGTGTTGTAAACCAGCACTTCCGCAATGTCCCCAGCCATGTAGCTCCACGCGTAACCCAAACGCCCGCCAGACACGTCCCAGCCAGTCGCCCCGTTGATCAACGCCTGCTCCAGTCCGTCCTGAAAAAACCGCGCGTCGCTCGTCCACTCCTGCAAGGTCGGCCCCATCGGCAGGCTCAAACCCACTCCCGTGGTCTTGTCCGCCAGTTCCTGGCTCCCGAACGACTCCACCAGTTCGGGCATATAAACACTGGTGTCCGCGCTGCCCGAACCCACTTCAAAGCCATGCAGTCCCGCCGCACGGTTAACAATCGGCCCACCCCACGCCTGATGGCCCGTCATCCGATAAATAATGAACACCGTGAAGTTCGTCGTGTTCACCGCTGGAAAACTTAAATAATCGCTCGTCCCGTTAAACCGCACCGCTGGTTCCCCGTTGATCGCGTTGGTCACAGCCAATGGCTCGGCTGCCGTGGCCGTCTGGCTGGCATGATTGCCGTTGCCCGACTCATCCAGCCATTGGCTCACGTTCCCGCTACCGTCCGTGATCAATCCTGTGTCCGCCTTGAACCAGAGCGCCAGTCCCGCAGCCGCTGTTGGAGCACTGCCTGCCGTCACCACAAAATCGGCGCTGGTCGTCGCGCTCGCCATTCCGTTCAAATAACTCTTCACTTTCACCGTTGCATTGCTGCTCAAGTTGAAAGCTCCTGCGTAAAGAGTTGAACTCGCTGTCGGCTCACTGCCGTCAGTCGTGTAATATAGCTGGGTTCCCAAGGCCGGCGTGCTCAAGGCCACGGTCACCGAACCCGGATAGGTTCCACCAGCAGGACTGATCACCGGTGCGGGCGGAGGACTCAACACGGCATACTTTCCGTTCAAATAGCTTTCGACGCCCTGGCAATCCGTGTCGGAGAGCACCGTGTTGTAAACCAGCACCTCGGCAATGTCCCCGGCCATGTAGCTCCACGCATAACCCAAACGCCCGCCAGACACGTCCCAGCCGGTCGCCCCGTTGACCACCGTCTGCTCCAGTCCATCTTGGAAAAATCTCGCATCGCTCGTCCACTCCTGCAACGTCGGTCCCAGCGGCAGGCTCAAGCCCACACCCGTGGTCTTGTCCGCCAGTTCCTGGCTCCCGAACGACTCCACCAGTTCCGGTTCGTAAACACTCGTGTCCGCACCGCCCGACGCCACTTCAAAACCATACTGTCCCGCCGCACGGTTGACCAGCGGTCCGCCCCACGCCTGATGCCCGGTCATCCGATACACGATGAAAATCGTGAAGTTCGTTGTGTTCACGGCCGGAAAACTCAAATAATCACTCGTCCCATTGAAACGCACCACCGGCTCACCGTTGATCGCGTTGGTCGCCAGCACCGGCTCCGCCGCCGTGACCGTCTGGCTGGCATGGTTGCCATTACCCGATTGATCCAGCCATTGGCTCACGTTCCCGCTGCTGTCCGTAATCACTCCAGTGTCCGCTCTGAACCAGAGCCGAAGTGAGGAAAAAGATGGCAATGGACTGGGTGTCATTAAAAAAGCCGATTCATTTCCCTGATTGATGCCCCAGCCCACGATCTGCCCTTGGTCATTGATGGCGCTGGCTTCTCGCAGTTCCCAACCCGAATTGGTTGACAATGAATTGTTCAGATCCTTCAGCGTCCCGTTCTCCCACAGAAATCCGTGCAATACTCCGTTGCTGATCGTGGAGGCACCCACAACCTGGTTGGAGTTGTTCAGGCCCAAGGCATAGCTGTTCGTCCCGCCGGGCAGAATGCCCAAGTCAATGATCGTGTTGCTGCTGAAAAGGAAGGCGTGTTTGGCGCTGTTCAACAAACCCCACCCGGCAATCTGGCCGGCATTGTTGATCGCCCTGGCTTCCTGCAACTGCCAACCCGAACCGAAAGGGATCAAATCGTTCAGGTTCGTCAGCCAGTTATCCTGCCAGAGGAAGGCGTTTGGACTCACATTATCGGCCGTCAGCGAAGTTCCCGCGACCTGACGCATCAGATTGACGCTGTAGGCGAAGCTGTTGGTGCCGCCCAAAGTTCCCAACTGCGTTACTTCGCCATTGCTGAGCAGGATGGCCTGAAAGCCGTTGGTCGTCTCAATGCACCCCACAATGTCGGCCGTGTCATTGATGCCGAATCCGTAGCTGTTCAAACCTCCCAGCGTTCCCAAGTTGGTCATTCCACCGCCGCCATACAGAAATGCGCCAACACCCTCCGGGGTTTGGGAAAATCCTACAATCTGGCCGGCAGAATTGATATTCAGGGCATAACTGTTCAGACCGCCGAGCGTTCCCATATCCGTTATCGCCCCGCCGCCATAAAGAAAAGCGTGCGTTCCATTGGTGGCATCCCAATAACCGACAACCTGCCGTTGATTGTTGATGCCTTGGGCGTAGGAATTGGTGCCCGTCAACGCGCCCAGATCGGTCAATTGATAAGACTGGCCATGCCCGTTGTCAGCAAATAAACAAGTGGTTAAAATAAGCGCGCCGAAGACGAATAAATTTTTCATAAATGAACCGGCGGAGTTTTTTTCGGAGTCTTCATGATTTGCTTAGCTGAAGTTTATGGGTTTAAAAAGTTGATGTGCTGAAAGAACTGGTAAAAAGAAGCTGAGATCAGGACTAAGGCGCGCGAATCCCAGACCGACGGTGAAGACATATCTTCACCGAAGGAAGCAACCTCCCGTGCCTGTGGTTGACGTATTGCCATTTTTCCACCAAATCCCTTCTGGTTCCTTGAAGAACCGCCGTTGCCCATGCGTCAGCAATGCGAACCGGCCTGAAGTTCCTCTGTTAATAGCGGCTGGGGAAGATAATTCAAGATTTTTTTGCAAAAATGCGGTCGAGGGCTGGGATGTCAGCCTCGAATCGCCAGCCAAGCTGGAATCGCAATTCCGCCGGGTGCCGGATTGCGAATTGCTGTTTCTGGCCAAAGTTCTCGGCGTCGAGGTCATGGATTTATTTCCCGCAAAACTGGATTTGAAAAAACTTGATCCGACGTTGCGCTGAAAGTGTCCACCAAGTTTCCCCGTCGTAAGCTCCGCCGTTCGTAGGCGATGATTTCGGGGTTGCGATTTCTTCCCGGAAAAACATTTTTCCCGCGCGCATCTGGATGGCGCCGGTTGCGCTCCTCAAAATGAGTGGATTTTCAGACAGCCCTGGTGTCGCGCCGGGAAATGTGCGCAAACTATTTTGCCGGGTCGTTGGTGGCGTGCCCCTGATTTTCGCCGTCCGGCAGCAAGTGCCGGATTTGTTTTTGGGAGACGCTGCTGCGGAAGAAAATGCAGCCGTTGTTTTGTCCGTTGACCTGACGCAAATCAGCGGCGTAAGCGCCTTCAATCACCAGCACAAATCCCGGCGGACTGGCAAAGCTGTCATTTTGCGTCGGCAACACTTTGATGGGAATTTTGGCAACCGCCAGCATGTGAAACGCCGCCTGATTGAATTGCATGACCTGCGCCATGTCATCAATTTGGATGGCCATTTTGCGGTCGTAGCGGGCAGTAAGCTCCAAGCAAATCAGGCAGGCAATGAGGATGGCCGCACCCATGCTCCAAAACAAACTGGTTGTCCAAGCGGTTTTCCAAATCCGTTTTGACCATTCGGACTTGGCTTCGTCGGCGGCGTCCTGAATTTTTTCCAGCGTTGGCATGACCTTCCAAGCCAGATCGTTGGTGTGCTGCACGAATGGCGCGATGATTTTCTGGTCAATGCCGGATTGAATTGAGTTTTGAATCCCCTGCACGATGGCCTTGGTGTCCACCTGTGCGCCAAGATTTTTCACGGTCAATTCAATGGCCGCAATGGTTTCATCGCATTTTTCCTGGGTTGCACGGCAAAGCTCGTCGGTCTTTTCGGCATGATCCGTAATGTTGGCATCGCGTGTTTCAATCGTTTTGACGAGCAAACTAACTTCCTCGCGCAGTTCTTGAAGGGTTGCCAGCGAATCGGCGTTGGCCGAAATCATCCGGGCGGGGATGCGCTCGGCAAAATGGGCATACACGTCCAGCACGAGAAAAAGCTGGCTGAAAAACTGCGTGCTGTCGCCGTCAGCGAAGCGATAATAAACTGCCCGCGCCAGCTCCCGCTTTTCAGCGGGATAGGCGGCGAGCATTTCTTCAAATAAATCGGATTCAAGCATAATGACTCCTTTTTAGTTGGTCAGATTCACTTTTGCGCCGCGCTTGGCGGAGAGCGGTTCGCCGATGGGCGGCGCAGTTTTGGGTTTGATGGTGGCCGCTTCAAGGGCGGGCAAAAGTTTGGCGGCAATCTGGTCGTATTGATTGAACATGGTCGCCATCCAGTCTTGCAACACGCCCCGCGCCATGATGTCGAGGCCGAGCGAGTCATTGCCGATGGCTTCATTGAACGGGATGCCACGCTGATGGTCGGCCTCCAGCTTGGCGAGCCGGAGCTTCACAAATTCCGACAGCACCGGCACGGTGATGGTGACTGCGCCGCAGTCGAGCAATTCTTTTTCCAACAGACTATTGTCAAACATCCGGTTTTTGGACGCCCGCGCCGGATTGCGGACGATGACGTAATCCACCTGTCTGCCACAGAACTGGCAGACAGCATCGAGATTGGTCATTACGTCCATGTCATCAAAGGGGAACACCATGAGCGTGATGCCGATGTTTTGCGCGCTGGCGATGTCAAAGAAGTGCGTGGCCGCAAGTGCCTTCATCAACTGGCCGTCCAGATGCGCCCGTGGATCAATCAGCGTGACGGGCTTGGCCGTGGTCTTCCGCAAAATCAAAATGAGTTCGTCCAGGTCTTCAGCCTGCCCGCTCAAGGGCGTCAGCTTCACTTGGGCGGGGAATAATCGGGACAGCGTGCGGTTGTCGCCGTCCAGATCAAATCCCTGCCACGGGATGCCACGTTGGTTAAGCCAGCACGCGCGGGCGGCGGCTTCGATGCTTTTGCCCATGTTTCCTTTGGCCTGCATGGGCAATATCAGGCGATGTTTGTTTGTTTTCATATATCAGTGTTGAACCGAGGTTGGTTGGTTGTTGTTGCTGCCTGCGCCGGCGTTCGTGCCGATGCAGATGGATTCACCGTGGCTGGCGATGCCATTACCGCTTCGCTTTCCCAATGTGACCGCGCCTGACGTTTCAGGTAGCGCCGGTAAAACTGGTGCAATCCCTGAAACGTGATGACGCAATCCTTTTCGGTGCGAAGCCGGGCGGCGATTTCCTGCCACGTCCGGCGCTGCTGGCGCTGCTCGCGGATTAATTCCGCGAACGATTCAAGGCGGCTGCGATAAGCGCGTCCGCCGCCACGCCGTTTATTTTTGGTTTCCGAATCCATTCGCCACCAGTTTAGGCCAGCCAATGGCGGTTGCGTTAGCGAGTAGTGGGGGAGTTAAGCCGGAAAGTGGGCGAGTTAAACGCGATAGCGTTTTTAACTGTTGAAAGGCGTTGAATCGCCGGGTTGAAACCTGTTGAACGGTGTTGAACCGTGACGTTGAAATGTGTTGAACGGCGTTGAATTCATCAACGCTTTTCAACGCCATTTTTTATTTCATCCGGCGCATAGCCGAGAACCTACGATTTTTCGTAGGGGTAGGGCGTCCACCTTTTAAGCTGACGAATAGGAAGCTAAATAATTGATTAAAAAGCGTGCGATTAGCGTTGAATCACAATGTAGCAAATGGGTTACCGCCATGATGAATTTCAGTCGGATGCAACTGAAACGGATGGTTTATGAATCACGTTTAGGAAAATTGAGCCGGGCATATATTTCAAAACCGATGATGATTTCTTAACGGGAATTGGCGATGAAAATCCAACCTGCAACCGGCATTGATTACCGTCAGCACTGAATGGACGTTTCGGAAACCGGAGCGGAACGAAACGGATGAGCAGTGGAGCGCGGTTTCCGAAACGGCCATTGAGTGCGGCATCGGATAGGTTTGAAGGATGCGGCGTTTAGTCTGTCCGGTTTCCAAGGCACGCAGGAAAGCCGGACAGTCTAAACGCCGTCGCGCTTATTTGAATCCCGAAAACATTTTCCATCGTCTGTGAATTCGATTATGGCGTTGTCTTCGGCTGGATCAACGAAATGCCGTTCGTGGTCACAAAATCCGTAAAAGTGGTTTCCTCGTCGAAAATGCTGCTTGGCGGCAAATGCAGGAGTTTCGTTCGCTGTGCCGCCACACCGTTTAGATAGTCCTGCCAGAGCGGGATGATTTTCTCAACAGGCATTTCCATCGCCGCTTCAAAATAAGTCGGGTAGCCCGCCTTGTCGTGTGTGGCAATCAAATTCAAAAACCGCTTGAACCGCCCTTGCTGCCACAAAAACACCGAAACCATGCGCCAACTGGATTCGCTGCGCTCCACCGAACTGGAGGCCTCGGTTTCCTTCGGGGCGGCGATAACTTGCTTCAAATCCAGTTCCGTCAGGTTGGTGCCTAGCTGCTGGATGCGCCAAGGATTCTGGTATCCCCAAAACGCCGTCAATTCACCACCCTGCCAGTAACCGTAAAATTTTTCAAAGAATGTCGGAATGCCCTCCATCGCCCACTGTGGCCGGTCTTTCAAATTCCGTTCCACCAGCGGATGCAAAATTTCATGGGCGAACGTCCCCAGCCCCGAATCTTCGTAGGTGGCGAAAAATTTGTAGCGATAAACATAAACACCGAAATTCGGCGGGTCGGCGATATGCAACTGCCGGATGAGAAACTGTTTGAACTGCTCCCGATCTTCAAACACGAGCACGCGGATGGGATAATCGAAATCCGCCTTGAAGAAATCCCGATTCACGAGCCGCACGAATCCATCGGCAAAACGGGTGATTTTAGGAATCCTGGGCGACTCGCGAAGATAATAAAAATCAAAATACGCCGTCTGCTTGTGACAGGGGAACTGACTGGTGAAATCCTGAGAAAAGACGATGGCGGGCAGCAACAGCAACCAGCCAAGCAGGATTCGATTCATGGACGAACATTACTGAAAGCATGAAATGATAAAAAGTAAAAAGCCGGAAGAAATCTTGTTCAAAAAAGGAACGCATGGGTTCCGGCAATCTGCAAAAATGCCGCTAATGACGGTCATTAAAAACCATCCAGTGCGGCGGAAACGGCGGTTTCATCTTGTGCGCCTCCCGCACAAGACCACCCGGAAATTCTGTCAAGCTGACGGCCATGAACAGTAAATTAAAAACATCCAGAATGGCAGAAGACGAGATTCATTAAGTGTATGTGATACACCACAACCCTCCGCAATTCTGCCAGAGTGGCAGCCATTGGGGACATTCATTTTGTTCAATGATTGCACAAGCGGAGCCTAAATATCCGCTAGAATGTCCGCTGGAAACATTAAAAAACCATAGGTGACGTATGAATAGTGTTGTGCCAAACAACCTCGCTGGCCGGATGGAAAGAGAGATTCGTGCCAAAGAAGAAAAAAAGGACAGCGCGCTTTATGTGCTGAACAATGATCTCAAGACGATCTTGAATCTGGCCCGGCTGCCCGCGCGTTTGAACACCCCGCAAACCGCCGCCTGCCTCGGCTTCAAGCCGCATGACATCCCGGTGCTGGCCGCGCGCGGATTCCTCAAGCCATTGGGTCGTCCGATGCCCAATAGCGATAAATACTATGCGCGGTCACGAGTTCTGGAACGGGCGGACGATGAGGAATGGCTGTCGCGGGCAACGGCGGCCTTGAGCCAGCACTGGCAGGATAAAAATGCCCGCAAAGCCGGAAAACAGAATGGTCACGCCCGGTCAGTGGATAAATAACTATTCGGCATAACCGCAACCAACTCGCCCACTACCCGCTAACGCGGGCACGTCCGGGTAATTTAAGCTGGTGGCAATGCTGGCACCGAAAGCCCAATACAATCTGGCCGACGCCAAAAAATATTTCAAGGAACACCTGGCGGTTGGCGATTACTACGCCGAGGGGCAGACCGTCCCCGGCCAATGGATCGGCAAGGGCGCGGCAGATTTGGGACTGTCCGGCGTGACGACCACCGATGAGTTTGTCCGGCTCTGCGACAATCTTCACCCGCAAACCGGCGAACGGCTGACGCTTCGGCAAAAAACCACCCGGATTGAAAAAGGGATTGATGGCGAAGAACGGCAGGCCGCCAATCGCCGGGTGTTTTACGATTTTACTTTCTCCCCGCCCAAATCGGTTTCCATTGCCGCGCTGGTCGGCAACGACGCGCGGATTGTCGAGGCGCATGAGCAGGCCGTGACGGTGGCGATGCACCAGTTGCAAACCTTCGCGGCAACGCGGGTGCGGAAAAATGATGAATGCACGGACCGGCCTACGGGCAACCTCGTGGCTGCGATGTTCCGGCATGACACCTCCCGCGCTTTAGATCCGCATCTGCACTCGCATTGCATCGTGTTCAACGCCACGTTTGATTCAGTCGAAAAGCAATGGAAGGCATTGCAGAACCATGAAATGTTCGCGGCGCAAAAGTTTGTCGAGAATGTTTATTACCATGAACTCACGCGCGAACTGGTGAAGTGCGGTTATCAGGTTGAAAACAGGCCGCGCGGCGATTTTGAAATCAAGGGCGTCACGGCGGAATTGATTGAAAAGTTTTCCAAGCGGCATCGGGAGATTGACCGGAAAACCAAGGAACTGCTGGCGCGTGAACCGGAAAAGGCGGGCGACAACCTGGCCGCGATTCGGGAGAACATCGCGCACAAGGAACGGCCACGCAAAATCCGGGACATTGGTTTGGAAAAACTGCAAACGCTGTGGGACGGTCAAATGACGACCGGCGAAAAGGCTTCGCTGGATGGGCTGACGGCGAAGCCGTCCGTTGCGCCCATTTCCAGCGAAAAGATTTGCGAGCAGGCCGTGACGTGGGCGGAGCAGCATTTGTTTGAACGCCGTTCCATCGTCCATGAGCATGAACTGTGGCGGCACGCGCTGGAACGCGCCAGAGGGCAGGACGTTTCATTGGCGGACATTCAAGCCGTCACGCAAAAGCGCGGCTACCTGCACTTTGACGAGCATCCCGGCAAGATTTCCACGCGGGAACATCTTGAACGCGAAATGGAAATTATCCAGACGGCCAAAGCGGGGATTGGCGAATGTCATCCGCTGGTCTGGCAACCGAAGCCGGTCAATCCAAAACTGGATGACGAGCAGCGCGAAGCACTGAACAAACTGATTTCCAATCGTAACCGGGTCGCGGTCTTTCGCGGTGGCGCTGGCACGGGCAAAAGTTTCGTGTTGCGCGAGCTGGTCGGGCAAATCCGTGACGGCGGACGCGGCGTGGTCGTCCTCGCGCCGCAACGCCAGCAAGTGCTGGACATGGAACGGGACGGCTTTCCGTCGCCGCTGACGGTCGCCAGCTTTCTGCAAAAGAAAGAACTCAACGCGGGAACGGTGGTAATCGTGGATGAGGCCGGGCAGATTGGCGGCAAGCCGATGTTGGAACTGCTCCGGCTGGTTTCTGAACGCAACGCCCGGCTGATTTTATCGGGGGACACGCGCCAGCATGGGGCGGTCGAGGCGGGGGACGCGCTGCGGGCGATTGAAAAACATTCGGGCATCCGGCCAGTGGAATTGACCAACATCCGCCGCCAGAATCCGGCGCTGGCGAAGTCCATCGAGGAGCGCAAGCATATCAGGGAATACCGGCAGGCGGTCGAGGCAGCGCGTGACGGAAAGTTCGCGGAATCGTTTGAACGGCTGGACAAATTGAAAGCGATTGAATCCTGCACACTGGCCGATAAGCATGAAAAGCTGACGGCGCGTTATCTGGAACTGGTGAAGGATCGGCAATCCACGGTGGTCGTCTCGCAAAGCTGGAATGAGATTCACCAGGTCAATGAGGCGATTCGTGTTGCGCTTAAAAATGAAAAGCTCGTCGGCGAAGCGGAAACCACGGTCACGGCCTTCCAGCCGGTGGATTTGACGGAAGCGCAAAAGCGCGATGCCCGCTCGTATGATGCCAACACCGTGCTGGTGTTCAATCGTGACGTGCGCGGGTTCAAGGCCGGTGAATCGGCGCGGTTGAAATTGATTACGGACACGCATTTGCTGGTGGAAACGGACACGCGCATCGTCCCCATTTCATTCAAGCAACTGGACAAACTGACGGCCTGCCAGCGCAAGGAACTGGCTTTGGCCGCTGGCGACAAGCTGCAACTCAAGGCGAATGGCCGCAGCGTGGAAAACCGCAAGCTGGTCAATGGCGAACTGGTCAAGGTCAAGGCCGTCCAACCGGACGGCCGCATCGCGCTGGCGGATGGCCGGGTCTTGGATAAAAACTTCCGGCAGTTCGTCCGGGGCTACGCCATCACATCCTATGCGTCACAAGGCAAGTCGGTGGATCATGTTTTGTTTTCAGATTCGGCGGCAAAGGCCGCGACGAACCGGCAGCAGTGGTATGTCACCATTTCGCGCGGCAAAAAGGGAATTCATATTTTCACCACGGACAAGGAGCAGTTGCGCGAGAACATCACGCGCAGCGGAGATCGCTCCTCCGTGGTGGATGCGCTGATAGCGCATTACCGGAAACACAATTTGTTCTTCCGCATGATTGAACAGCGTTGTGGAACGCGGCTGGCGCTCACCATGACCAACAGCAAACGCGCCAGAGAATTCCGCGCGCTGCGTCAGCGGCAAAACCAAAGTCAGTCGCAAGCGCAAACTGAAACGATCAAGCAGACGGTTGAATCCAATGAGTCATGCCAGCAACCCGTCCAGACACCGGCGCAAAGCCAAGCGGCAGAAACGGCAGAACCGAAAATCAAGCCGCACCTGATTTTCCCGAAAGTCCCCAAAAAACAGTCGCGCGGTTACAGGCCGTGAACGGCTGTCAGTCCAACTGGTAATCGTCGTGGTCATGTTAGTCCGGTTCCCGATATGGCGGAGATTGCTTTTTCTTCGTAATCCTCCAGCGAAGGAATTTTCACCAGCGCCCTTTTCGCGTATGCACGATGGACAGCCTTGCTGTTGTGTCCCAGCGCTGCTTGCGCGAACCGTTCAGGATAACCGGCACATTTGGCGCGTTCCGCCCAGGCATAGCGGTAACTATGAAGCGACACGCCTTTGATATTGAGCACCCCACAGCGACGGCAAAATTCGGCGGCGCGGGTATTGGCGCTGGTCGCAGCGATGGACGGGAACAATGGACCAACGGTGGGAAGCTGGTTCAAGATGACCGCGAGTTTTTTGCTGATGACCAGTTGCGCCTGTTCGCCGGTCTTCATCCGAAAGTAGGTCAGCGTTTGCGACGGCCAGTCAATGTTTTCGTGATTCAGTGCGGCGGCGTCGCTTTGAGACGCGCCGATTTCCCAAAGCAACTGGTAATACAGATTGCGTTCGGGATTTTTCTCGGCTTCAAGAATCCGCTCGTGTTCGCCTTGCGTGATAGCGCGTTTTGATTTGGTCTGCGGCTTTGGCCAGAGGCGGGGGGCAAGCACCGGCACGGCGAGCCAACCGATGCCGAGGGCAAAATTGTGAACGCGTCGCAAAAAGTGCGCGACGGAAACCTTACCTTCATTTAGCACCGTCAAAAAATCCTCGGCGGTGGTTTCAAGCAATTTTTTGGAACGCAGCCGGTCAAATACTCTGCACTTGAGGGCGCGGCGGTAGCGGGCTTTGGACGAGTCTTTGCCATGCACTTGAATCTGTTCCATAACATCCTGCCAAGTGCGCTGCATCCAAGCCGGGTCGCAGGCGATCAGGTAGGAACGGGCGATTTGTAGGTTCAGGGCGGGTTGGCGTTCGGAGTTGTTCCGTGCCTCGACGATCTGTTGGGCTTCGTCCTCGTTGGTTGTGTGCAGGCTGGTCGGTTTACCGGTGGTTTTATCCACGGCATAATACATCCCGCCCCGGCTGCTCCGGCGAATTAAGCGATAACGTGTTTTCATGGTTTCACGCAATCGCAAGGATAACCGAGACCGAACCCGCAGAGTTAGCGAGTAGCCGGAGAGTTAAGGCCGGTTAGCGCGAATTCTGACGGAGTGGATAAACTGGTGTCCGTTTCGGTGTCCGTTTTGGACTCAACCCCTCTAAAACCATTGCAGCACAAGCAAAACAAATTGGCTCCAGAGGAAGGGCTCGAACCTTCAACATCACGGTTAACAGCCGCGTGCTCTACCATTGAGCTACTCTGGAACTCGAAGGACAGATAATTTACAAGCCGCCGCGCAGACGTCAAATCGTTTCGTCAGCCTTTTTGGCAATGCGGACAGAAAAATGTGCTCCGGGCGGCTTGAACGATGCGTTTGATGGGAAAACCGCAGTTCACACAGGGCTTGCCGGCCCGGTCATAAACCCGCAGACGTTCCTCGTAATAATCCATCGCCTTGGCGGCGCGGCCAAAATAAAACAAGCTGTCCGTCTTGCCCGCATCGAAATTCAGCGGAATCGTGCTGCCGCCGTCAATCGCCACCTGCAATACTTCGCGGATGGCGGCCAATAATTTCTTAGCGGCGCCGGCCGAGATTTTATTCGCGGCGCGGCGCGGGGAAATGCCGGCGCGGAAGAGCGCCTCGCTCGCGTAAATATTGCCGACCCCGGCGATCAACGACTGATCGAGCAGCTTCACTTTCACCGGCTGGCGGGAGCCTTTCAGCTTTTCCTGAAATCGTTCCGGCGTGAATTCCTGGTCCCATGGTTCCGGCCCCAGCTTTTCCGCCGCCGTAAGATCCAGCGTCAGCCGGCCAAAATACCGTGTGTCCTCGTAAATGAAATTTCTGGCACCGAGGTTCAAAACCACCGCCGCGTGCTTCGGCAGCGGCCCGGATTTTGGTGCAAGATACATCCGCCCGGTCATGCCCAGATGGCCGAGCAACATGATTTTTTCACGCAACTTTTGCAGGCGCAGTTCAAAGAGCAGATATTTCCCGCGCCGCCGTAGGCCGAGGAATTTTGCGCCGCGCAGGACTCTTTTGAAACGCGCCGGCGCGGTCGGATGCAGAACTTTTTCGCGCCGCACTTCGACGGCACAGATGGTCTTGCCCGTCAGCAGCGGGCGCAGATGCCGCGCGAGCACCTCGACTTCGGGCAGTTCGGGCATTTAGCCGGTGACGAGCGTGCCGACCTTGTCGCCCAGCACCACCCGCTTGAGATTGTGTGGACGGAAGAAATCAAAAACGATGATGGGCATCTTGTTGTCCATGCACAGCGAGAACGCCGTGGAGTCCATCACCTGCAAGCGCCGTTGCAGCGCGTCAATGTAGGTAATCTGCGCGAAGCGCTTGGCCTTCGGATTTTTCTTCGGGTCGCTGTCGTAGATGCCGTCCACCTTCGTCGCCTTCAAGATCACTTCCGCGCCGATTTCGTTGGCGCGCAGCGCGGCGGCGGTGTCGGTGGAAAAATATGGATTGCCCGTGCCGCCGCCGAAGATGACCACGCGGCCTTTTTCCAAATGCCGCACGGCGCGGCGGCGGATGAACGACTCGGCAATCTGCGACATCGCAATGGCGCTTTGCACCCGCGTCGGCGCGCCGAGCTTTTCCAGCGCGTCTTGGAGCGCAAGCGAATTGATGATGGTCGCGAGCATCCCCATGTAATCGCCTGTCGCGCGCTCAATGCCGCGCTTGCTGCCGCTCAGGCCGCGAAAGATGTTGCCGCCGCCGACCACCACGACCACCTGCACGCCGAGTTCGCGCACCTCGCAAATTTGTTCCGCCATGTTTTGCACCGCCTCGGCGGAGATGCCGACGCCGGCCGGGCCGCCGAGTGCCTCGCCGCTCAACTTGAGAAGAATCCGGGAAAATTGGGGTTTTTTGGTTTTGCTCATAAATTGGCAGGGACGTGAAAAATCACGTCCCTATTTAGCAATCAAACTGCGCGCGGTCAAAACCAAACTCAGTTCAGCCGGTCACTGCTCACTCGTCATTCATAACCCGTCCTGTCCATCTCGCCCATTCACCCTGGATTGGCCGCCAGCCAGAAGCGGATGTCGGTCGCCTGCGGGTTCTTGGGATCCAGTTCCAGCACCTTGAGATAATGCCGCCGCGCCTGCGCGGGGTCGTGCAGGGACTGCGCGCAGAGGTTGGCCAGCGCTAGGTGCGCTCGCACTTCGCCGGGATTGGCCGCGAGGATTTTCTTCAGCTCGTCGGCCGCGTCCGGCACATAGCCCGCCGCCTTGAGCGCGAGCGCGAAATTGTAGCGGGCATCCACGGAGTCCGGCTGGAGCGCCAGCGCGTTCTCGTAGCTGGCCAACGCGGAGTCGTAGTTGCGCAGCCGGTGGGCGATGACGCCGGCGTTGTATTGCGCCTCGAACCACGCCGGGTCGAGCGCGGTGGCCGAGCGGTAGTCGTTCAGCGCGTCCGTCCATTTCTCATTCTGCTCGGCCTCGCGCGCCTGGGTGAACGCGCCGCTGGCCGCGCGGCGGTCGCCGGCCTGCGGGCGGCGCGGGGAGAGATAATTGTAGCGGGGAAAATCCACCGGCGCGGGCGGGATGATGACGGGCGCGGGCTTCTCCGGCGCGGCAGCGACGGTGGGCGCAATGGTTTCGCCCGGCAGCGGGGTGACGCCCTTGGGCACGGTCTGGGCGGCGGGGTTGTCCGCCGAGCCGCCGAACATCCGGTGCCACAGGCTCGGCTTGGGCGTGGGTTCGGGCATCGGCACTTCCAGCGGTGGCGCGGGCGCGGTGGCGGCTGGCGTGGTCACGAGCTGCGGCGCGGGCGCGACCGACACCACCTGCGGCGGGGTGGGTGAAGGATAATAATTGTTGCCGGCATAATGCGGCGAGCCGGTCGTCGCCGGCTTGGCCGGCGCGGCCGGATGATGCAAGGGCGCGGCGGCGGAAGGTTTTGGTTTCGTTTCGGCCACGGTCACGGCCGGCGGCGGATTGACTTTGGCGACGGGCTCCGGCGCGGGCGGGGCGGACAAGGATTGTTCGAGGCTGTTGGCGACGGTGTTCACCTCGTCCCAGCGGGTGGGGCGCGGCGTAAGCGCGAGGTAGTTGCGGTAGTTGTCCAGCGCCGCCTTGTAGTCGCGCAGATACTGCTGGTTGACGGTGGCGAGGTTGAGGATGGCGGCGGCATAATCCGGCCGCGCCTGCACGGCGGCGGTGAAGAACTGCGCGGCGTCGCGCGGTTTGCCGCGCTGGATGCGGGCGAGGCCGAGGCCGTTGTAGGCTTCGGCGTCGCTGGTCTTGAGCGCGAGCACCGCGCTGAAGCTGCGTTCGGCCGGGACGATCTCGCCGAGTTTTAACTGCGCGGCTCCGAGCTTGAGCCAGCCGGCCGCGTCGTTGGGACGCCGCAAAGTGTAGGCGATGAACTCGGTCTTGGCCGCGTCCGCCTTGTTTTGCGCGAGGAACAAAGTGCCGAGATTCAGCCGCGCCTCGAGCAAATCGCGGTCGAGATCCAGCGCGCGCTGGTAGGCATTCACGGCGTCGTCGGGCTGGCCGGCGCTCTGGAGCGCGACGCCGTAATAGTTCCACGCCGCCGCGTTGGTGGAAAGAATTTCGGTGGCGGCCTTGAACTGCGCGACCGCGCCGGCGTAATCGCCCCGGTCGAGGAGCTGGCGGCCCTTGAGCAGCGCGCGCGGCCCGGCCGGGGTGCAGCCGGAAATGATCAGCGCCAGCGCAAGCAATATAATTGCGCCCCGAATTGAATTTATTTTTGCCGACATCCGCCGAGGTGGTAACATCCGCGCTCGAAAGTGTCAAGAATCGCACAGCTTCAAATTCTGTTTCTCCTGGTGCTCGGCGGATTAAATTCCGTCCGCGCGGCAGATTTTTTTGCGCCGCCCGCGACGAATGCCACCGCCCGCGTGGTCGAGGTGGACGGCGTCGGCCTGCAATCCGCCTTCCTCGCGGACGACGCGCGGGTGGCCGCCGCCTTCAATCGCGGCCTGCTCACCTTGACCCGCGCCGCCGACGTTTCCGACGCGTGGCGCAGCCTCGTCCACACCAACGACACCGTCGGCATCAAGATATTTTCCCAGCCCGGCCCGCTGTCCGGCACGCGGCCCGCCGTCGTCGCGGCCATCGTGCGCGGGCTGCTTGCCGCCGGTTTGCCGCCGGACAAGATAATCATCTGGGACAAGCACGCGGAC
>Ga0302200_10000552_pt1 | contig 37375 bp, 29 predicted proteins | sample II_Bog_N3_1_FD_194585 | JGI IMG/M metagenome (GOLD analysis project Ga0302200, IMG submission 194585) | Peat permafrost microbial communities from Stordalen Mire near Abisko, Sweden - II_Bog_N3_1 | ecosystem: Environmental > Terrestrial > Soil > Wetlands > Peat | place: Sweden: Abisko...
ATCGCGCGCGTGAACTTATAGAAGGCCATATCGGGACGCCCCCATGGTCCATATACCGTAAAGAACCGCAGCCCGGTCGTCGGGAGGCCGAAGAGGTGCGAGTAAGTGTGCGCGAACAGCTCATTTGATTTCTTCGTGGCCGCATAAAGGCTGATCGGATGATCGACGGAATCATGCACAGAGAATGGGATCCGCGTGTTGGCTCCGTACACTGAACTTGACGACGCGTATACCAGGTGGCGTACCCCGGAATGCCGGCATCCTTCGAGGATGTTCACAAATCCAACCAGATTGGAGTCGATATACGCATGCGGGTTCGTCAGCGAATAGCGAACTCCTGCCTGGGCTCCGAGATTGATCACAAAATCAAACTTGTGCTCGCTGAAAAGCTGCTCCATCGTCCGACGATCGGCCAGGTCGCCGCGCACCATTGCGAACTGTGGGTCCTTTAATAAGATCGCCAGACGGTCTTCCTTCAATTGCACTTCGTAGTAGTCGTTTAGATTGTCAATTCCCACAACCTCGTGTCCAGCGCGCAAAAGCTGCAGAGATGTGTGAAAGCCGATAAAACCGGCGCTGCCGGTTACAAGGACCTTGCTCATTGTTGTTTTCACCGTTCCCAAGTCGTGGCTACAAAATCATTCATCCGGATCATTGCGATTTCCCATTACTTCTCGATGGGAGCCGGAACACTCTTGAGTATGGAACAGCTCGCGCGAGGCCCGCCAGATAGAAGCATTTCGTAGAGATGCTCGTGCGCCTCCACCATACTTCGTAAAGAGAACTTGCTCTCGGCCAAAGCGCGACCACGCCTGCCCATGCGTGCGCATAAATCTAAATCCTTGGCGAGCAGCCGCGCAGAATGCGCAACCTCCTCGGGGGCAAAGGGAGACACCAGAATCCCCGATTCACCGTGTCTCACGATCTCTGCACTTCCTCCGACGTTGGTAGCGATGACAGGTAGTCCCGAAGCCATGGCTTCCAGAATTGAGTTGGAGAGTCCTTCGATTTCGGAGGTAGAGACATAGCAGTCCATGCATCTGTAGTATTTTTCCGGCTCGGCTGTCCCCGCAACAATCACAAACTTGCCAGCGAGCGACTGCGCCTCAATACACTGCCGGATCTCCGGGAGCGTTCCGCGATCCTCTCCGATCATCAGGAACCGCGCGTGAGGTACTTCTCCTGCGATCTCTTTGGCTGCGTGGACAAAATCGATATGACGTTTCACCTTATGGAAATTCGAGACGACTCCAAAAACGAATTCTGAGTCGAGAAATCCAAGTTCTGCTCGGAGGGGACGATTCCTTGTAGTTGCGAAGCGGTCCGTATCCACGCCGTTGTATATCGTGAATGTGCGTTGAGCCGGAAAGCGATCAATTTCAACTATCTCCTTGGTAATGGCATCGCAGTTGCTGACGATCGCTGTTGCATAACGCAACGGGAATCGATCCGCCCATTGTAGTACTCGGTTGCCGCGCCGGTGAAAAGAGGCCATAGTTCGCCTGCCGACGATGAATACAGGGATGCGCAACAGCAGACAAGCGATCGCTGAGAGAGCTGAAGGCGTAGGCAAATAAGCATGAACAACCTGCGCCTTGCATTCTTTCAGCGCGATGGTCAGGCGATAGCAAGCCAACAGAAGAGAAATGGATCGCCGCAGAAGCGGCTGCATGCCGGGTTCCTGCTTCAATAGAACTTTGCAGTCGGTAAATGCCTCCGCGGGATATGCATTTCGTGCGGTATTGAAGACTACCAGCGAGGTGTTAAACCGAGTCCGGTCGATTCCTCGTAGCAGCTCGAAAATCTGGCGCTCTGCGCCGCCGCGCATCATGCTATGCACAACGATCGCTAAGCGAATGCGCCTATCCTCGCAATTAACCGCTTCTGAGCTTACGCGGGGAGGCAACTGCACAATGCCTCCTCGTAGCACCGGGCGATCATCCCGCATTCCATATCCTCAATCATCGGATGGCGGACAACAGATGCCTTGACCCGAGGCAGTTCACGGAGGCAATGGGCGATCGCATCGGCAAGATCTTCCGCATCATGCTTTGGGGCAATCCACGCCGCATTGCTGCCGCACAGCACCTCTTGCACTCCGCCGGGAACATCAACCGCAACGATCGGTGTTGCCAGGCTGGCCGCCTCGAGCATCGCGTTCGATAACCCTTCGTAGCGCGAAGAGAGAACAAAAGCATCGGCATGTTTAAAATAAATGTAAGGATTGGATTGAAAGCCAAGAAAATGAACTGAAAAAGTGATTTCCAGATCCTGCGCGAGCTGTCGAAGTGCTTGCTCTTCCTCTCCCTCTCCAAGGAGAGTAAGGTCAATAATGATAGATCGACGTCTCAAAATGGCGATCGCCCTGAGAAGAACATCGAATCCCTTCTGATGACTCAATCTGCCCGCGCAAACCAGATGCGGGCCGGGACCAGCGTAAGGGCTTGGGCCTGAAGCAGCAGCCTCGATGGCCTTCCGATCAATTGGATTGTAGATGCGAATTAGTCGCCTTCGGTCAATTCCGAAATTGTCGGCTATGTCATCGAGCATCTCATCTGTCTGACAGATGATCAAATCAACCTTTGGATAAAAAATCCGGACCAGGCGTCGGAATTGCCCGAAGCCCTCATCGTCCACGAATGCCGTCGTGTTGATGTTCTGCCGGGCGATGAATTGCATGCGCCGTGGCAAAAGAGGCCGAAGGGCGGCAAGTAAAATGGTCAGATCGAGCGCCATGGAGAATATTGCATCGGGTCTTAACTTCCATACCAGGTAAACCAACTGAAAGACCGTATAACGCGATCGAGACGCCTTCAGATCGCATATGGCAACGTCCGGAGGCAACTCGCCCATAAACACGCCACCGCCTCGCGTCATAAGCAAAATCGGCTCAAATCTGCTCCGGTCGAGCGAACGAAGCAACAGGACCAGAACCTTCTCCGATCCTCCGCCGGTCATGCTTTGAATGATAAACAAAATGCGTGTACGACGTTTCTTAGGCATTCCGATCATATCTTCTCTGCCCCGGGGCCGTGATATGTCAACTCCATTACGACCCTTCATGTGCTTCAGAAAATAGTTGTTCCCACTCGTCAAGCACGCGCTCGAGTCCAAAGCGCTGGATGATTTCCGGTGAATGAGTAGCGAGGCTCTTCCTCTTGTCCGGATCGCTCATCAACGAGTCCATCGCCCCGGCAAGGGCAGATAAGTCCTCTTTCGGGAGGAGAATACCATCCACTCTGTTTCGGATGATTTCGGACGGACCGGATGGACAATCGAAGCTAATAACCGGAAGACCGCACGCCATCGCCTCGCAGAGAGCGTTCGGAAAGCCCTCGAAGCGGGAAGACATAACAAACAAACTGCTCTCCACCAATAACGGAAATGGATCGCTTGTGCGCCCTAGCAAAAGTGCGCGCCCTTCCAATCCCAGATTTCGTATTTGCCGTTCCAGGGAGGCGAAGGCAGGGCCGTCGCCAAGGATTCTCAACGACCAATCTACATGTTTGGCGGCGATTCGCGCAAATGCCTCCAGAAGCAGGTCAAACCCTTTTTGCTCAGTTAGCCTGCCTATTCCAATGATCCATTTGCGCTCGGCGGGTGAAGCATCGTGCGCACGATGTCTCGCGCCGGAATCCACCACAGGATTCGGAATCGCAGTGACAATCTTTCCCAGCAGTGGCTTCATGCGTGCGAGCACCGCTTCCGTCTGCACGACGACCTTTGCAGCTAGGGGGTAGGAAACTCGGCGGAGCACACGCCAGATTCGTCGCAGCTCGTTGTTGTGAAATGGATCGATCCGTTCACTCACAATTACGGGCAGGCGCATGCCCAGGGTCGCAAAGAGTGTAAGGATATTGGTCGTATCCAGGAAACTAACGACCACGTCCGGACCGGAATCCGCGATTGCTCTTCTTAAACTACGCAGCTTCATCGCATTCGCGCGCAAGGCTTCGAGCAGGCTACTGGAAGCGAAATCCACCCCGAGGGCTACGTGCCGCACCTGGCTGTCGAGCTGATAAAAAGGCTCTTCGCAAGACAACGTCAGCAACGTGACCTCATGGTCGCGCTGTACCCAACAATTCGCCAAGCGGCACAAGACACGTTCGGCGCCACCGCTGCCGAGGCCGGAGATAACCAACGTCAATCGCATATGCTTATCCGCAGGATAGAAGGGGCATCCTGTCTTGACTGAGGCGTCGCAATTCTCGGCGGCCATAATAGACGACCAACGCGCATGAGGCCACGTAAAAGAGAGACGTAGCGAGCGCGATTCCAGCAACCCCGAACATCTTTCCTAAAACGATGTCAAAAACGATATCGAGAACCAAATTGAGCCCTGCGCTCATCATCAGAATATCATTCCGGCGCACTGAAGAGAGAACGCGGACATAGATGATTCCCAAGCCCACAAATGGAATAGAGATCGCATATGCTATTTGAACCGCCGATACGATCCTGGTGTCATTTGAGGTAAAAGCCCCATGTTGGTACAAACAGCGAATTAAGGGATGTGAGAAAGTGATCATCCCGATCGTCAGCGGCACGCACACGGTGAGCAGAAGGCGGGAATAAATGCGGATCGTCCTCTGGCAACCGCTCCAGTCATGCTGAGCCACCATCTCGGAAAAGTACGGAATGAGGACGGTGCTGAGCGATGCAGTTATTATTGTGAGGATGACGCTGACTACCTTGGTCCCATAGGCAAAGGCTGCGACGCTTCCCGAAGACAACGCGGCAGTGATGGACTGATCGACCAGCCCAATTCCGCCCGTTAATACACCTCCTCCTAGTAATGGCAGATACTGCCTTAAAACCGATTTCACTTCGTGACCCAGATCGTCGCCACCCCATGTGAGGCGCAATCCGTATCCCAGAAATGCGAGAATGGTGACAAGAGCCTCGGCGGCTGCGCCAATCACTGTCCCTATCACCAGGGTCCATATGCCCCAACGGTTCGCATACAGAGCAATGGTGAGCAGGGTCAGGAGTGGAGTGAGCAGCGGCGTAATTGAAGTGACGAGAAAACGCCGATATACATTAAGCACCGCACCGAGAATGATGGTGAAGCCGTTGATGACTACATACGGAAGTAGCCAGTAAAGGAGATGGCAAGTCAAGTCGCGCTTGATCTGAGAGAAATTCGATCCCAGAGCTCGCATGATCCACGGAGCACAAAATCCCACCAATGCCGAAAAAGCGACAAGGACGGCCTCGCTCGCCACGAGGGTTCTCATCAATACAGACTGAGCGGAGAGCTGACCACGCTCGGCCCTGACCCTGGCGAAGACAGGGACCAAGCTGGCACCGAAAGAATTTGTGGTCAGATTAATTATTGTCTGGGGGATTAAGAACGCAATGAGAAAGGCGTCAACGGCATCAGATCGGCCGAAGCTATTCGCAACCAAGAGCTCCTTTATCGTGGCCGCCACTTTCACCACAACCGAGAAGCCGCCTACTAACATGGCAGCTCGAAAAATGCTCGCGTTCACGCCCCCTGTACTGAGCCTCCTCCATGAAACAAGCAAAGTTTCTTTAAGCTGCATTGGACGATGATCCAAGGGGTTCTGTTACAGGATGGCTCTCTAACTCAATGTGGTTCCTCCATCCGGAACTCGGCCTGAACTGCAGATTGAAACCTGGCTCATCGAGCCGCAGGTCCTCGAATTGAGCAGAATTCGTGCAGAGTTCGATCTGCTGCGGCGAAAAAGAGGCGATGCGTAATTCCGAAAGACGAAATGCTTCGCGAATCAACGGAAGTTTTCTGTAGTCGAAACCCATTACGCGAGCCATTACCGCGTCGATGGTCGCTGCACATGTTCCGCCAAGAATTACTCCAGCCGGCTTCGGATCCGGCGCAACAGGCCCTTCGTGATCGCCTGCCAGGATGCCATCGACAAGAAAGAACAGCTTCCGTTGCGGAACGTCGCGCACAGTCCCTGCCTTGTCCGCGTAGATCAAGATGCGGTTCAAATCGAGGACTGTGCGCCAGATAGTATCATTGCCCCACCAGCTGCCCTCCATGTATTTATCCCCAGTAAGGAATCGGCCGGCGCGGTATAGGCTTGCACGGATGGGCCGCAGCAGTTTCTTTAACAGAGCTGATTTACTGATATCCTCTTTCTCAACCACAAAATCGCCAAGCGACTTACATAGAGATGGACGCAAGTATTCATCGCCGCCCATAGGCGCGGAGCCTTTGCTGTGGTGGGGCAGCCAGTCCTTATGGCCGTTGATGCCGACGAAGTTCTTCAGAGCGCCCGTAATTCCCGCCTTACGGTGCGTCTTCATCTTCGGCATCGAAATGACGACATCGGCGGAGAGAACGGTTTGCGAGACCAAATACTCATTTTTTGCGACGTTATGATGTCTCGACATGAGGCTTGGATCGTAATTGGTGACGCGGAACCGTTGAAAGCGAGCGCTCACGGGGGCCAGCATGCTGCGTTGGGCGAGGTCCACAACCGAATATCCGCGGGGATCGCCGGCTGCCCCGGCCACGCGCATAATTTGTCCGGAATTATCCGTCATCGCATGTTCTTGCCGGAAGTCCAATAACTCAATGGGGATTGAGGAGTTCTTCCTATAAAAATGGATCACGTCATCCAGGCCACTTACCTTACAGAGTTGCTGAAAGCGACAACTCTGGAGCGGGGCATCGCCTACGAGGATACATCCTTCCCCATGAAGGGCAATATGGACGTAATCGAGCACCGCCCGAATCAAAGAAGCATGCGTGTAGACACACTCCACCGTATTTCCAGAGTGATTTTCGTGCAAGACGAGGTTCGGCTTGATCAAGACTGTCTGGCCTGGCAGGATAAGATCACCCAGAGGATTCCAGTCGGGGCTTCCAAAATGCTTCCCATCCATCCCAGCGAGGTGGAAAAAGTTTCGTACGGCTTCATAAGAACCGTTGCTGTCGCTGACCGCCGTCGACGGGGAGAATGGATACTCCGGATGTTGCACGGATGGGGAAAAGGGGCTGACCTTGCCATATGAGAGCTCAGGGTCGAAATAGAGGATAGCTTTTTGTGGAGAAATCGACATGAGGTGCACCTTCGTTTAGGAAATCTGTGAGACTGTAAAGCGGAATTTTCCGGATGGCAATGGCGGGATGCGATCAACTAGCTCTATGCGAACGTCCGCCTCATCGCCCAAGACTGCTTTGATCTCATGGAGAAGATTGTCTTTTTGCCCCGGCTCCATATGATCCATGGATACGATTTTTACGTTAAAACGGCTTCTAGTCTCCTGCACAAAAAGGAATTGCCGAATGTTCCTGTGCCCATAGAAAATGTGGGTAAAGTACTCACCGTGGATAAGCCGCCCGGATGGACTGGTGATGAAATCGGAGCTTCGCCCCAGCACCTGCTTAAGCAAAGGAGAATTAATGCCACATTCACATGGCGCATCAGTGAGAATGCCAATATCGCCGATATCATAGCGAATCAGCGGCATCGCCAGGTTGCTGAACAGGGTGACGAGGATCTTGCCCGGCTTGTCCACTAGCGGACTGCCACTCTCCGAATCCACGACTTCGATATGTTTGTCCAGTTGAAGATGGAGGCCGCGATGACAAGAACATTCTGAGGCGATATTGCCGACCTCGCGGCTACCATATCGGTTGTATACCGGCACGCCGAAACATTCCTCGATCTTCAATCGCATTTCCTCCGTCAGGGTCTCGGCTGAGGTAATGATTGACACCGTAGGGTAAGAGGGCTTGATTCCCTCTTTGAGCAAGAATGAGGCATAGAGAAATGCAGAACTCGCATAAGCGATCAGGTTGTGCGGGCGAAATTCCGTCAGATCCTGGTGGAATTTGCGCATCTCCGCGGGTCCCATGTCGAAGGAATCGTAGATTCTGCGATTATGCAGATAATTTCGAAGCTGGCCGACCACACCCTTGAAGGTCTTGGTGTCGCGTTGCGCTCCCCAAAGATATCCAACCCGGTTGCCATAGTTCCATCCCTGAATCATGTCGCTTACGAAGGTAATCGCGACGCCTTCTTTGCGATAACCTGCATCCTGCATCAAGACCACAGGGTTTCCAGTTGACCCGCCACTCGAGTTTTCACGCCAGTTCTTCTGACTAATACCTTTGGCGGTAAGTTCATCGAAATGCTCCTGCACGTCCTTCTTGGTCAATGGGGGGATATGCTTGAGGTTTTTCATAATCAGGTCTGACTCGCTGGTGAATCCGGCCCGCTTGAAGCGCTCCTGATAAAACTCGCAATGACGCATCGCTTGGACAAGCGTTTGATGCAGACGATGCGCCAGATACGCCTTGATCTCAGCGCGAGGCAATTTCATCTGACTTATTCGCTCTGCGGCCATCGCGCGAACGCCCCACCTGGGATGAGCTGGAGTTGACAACAAGCCGTATAGAATCGGATAGAAGAGACGAGACGACACGAGATCATTAACGCGGTTCATAAATGTCCTTCATCTGAATAGAATCCACATTCATTGGTCCGCAGGCTGCAACTGAAATCCTGCGTCTTGCGAAGTCTGATCGCAAGCAAAGAGAATAGCCAGAGAGAATACGACCCATGTTACCCGGCTCTCCGCAAGGTGGCCGACGGTAGCTGCTACAACCCAGGTCAGGAGAAGGAAGATTCCTGCCACCTGCCCAGAAGCCGTGGCATGCTTTAACCGCGCAAATAAGCTCAAAATAAGCCCAAGGATCAGCAAAAGTCCGGCGACACCCTGCTCTACTGAGACTTCAAGATATGTATTGTGTGCGTTATAAAGGGTTCCTGATGCCCAGCGAAAACTCCCTACGCCTGAGCCGAAGAGCGGGCTTTCCAGAAAAGCCTGCCACCCGAACCGCCAAACCTTCACGCGTTCGTCAAGATCGCCACTCTGCACCTGGGAGCCTACGGTGGACAGAATATGCCACGTGCCCGCCGGTATCAGAGTCAGCCCGACACAGAGCAGAGAAGCGAAGATCGCGAGCAGAGTGTAGATCCTTGCGCGCGAGGATCTGGAAAGCAAGAATGGAGTCGCTCCGAACCCCACCACGCCGACTACTAGACCTGTCCGTGATCCCGTCAGTAATAACCCGAGTGAACCGAGCGCCAGGTAGAGCCACCCTGTCCACACTTGAATACTGGAGGCGCGCAGAGATCGATCAAGAGCCAGATAGAGGGCTAGAGGCAGGCCGACTGCGAATACAATCGCTAGTTCATTGGGGTTCCAAGCCTCGACGCTGTATCGAAAGGCTGAGTATAGTGCTCTGTGAAGAAGAAACGCCTCACGCATGATAAGCAACGCCGATATGAGGCCGCCCACTAGATACCCGAAGATAAGGTGCGTCCGCTCTCTGACGCTGCGGGCAAACTCCCATGAAAGCAGAAGCACTGGCACTGCCTGAAGGTATTGCCGCAATGCATGCTCGGCTTCTTCGGTCGGAGATTGGTCCCAAAGCAGGCTGATTGAAACAAGCAAGAGATAAAGCAACGCCAGCCAATGAAAAGCCTTCCAGCGACGAGCCCGCCCGGTAACGATTACAGCGGCGGTCCCGACCAGAAGCACCAGCTCCCCTGTCACGCGCGCATAGGACTCCAGGGGTTCCCGGAGAACAAAGCTGTATTCAAAGGGCACTGTAAAGAAATACGCCCATAGCGCGATGTACGCAATTCTTCTGAGCAGATTGTCTGGATGCAGCGATTCGGTCATTGTGAATTCTGGCTCATAGCTTTGGCGATTTAGCAGTATCACAGTAAGGGCTTGCGACCGGTATAGGCCGGCCGATTCGGGTCATCATGCTGGGAAGGGGGAGGAGAGACGAGGTATGCATTGGAATGGACGAGGCTCGGATGAGGAACTGCCGGCGAGGATTCAAGCCATGATTCCAGCATCAGGACGTTCCACAGTTGATATTCCCAGTCGTAAGATCCTGAAGAATGCTGCAACCACATGCGACTCACTTCTTCTGTTCTTAGCAAGCCGCTGGAGCGAATCCGCGCAGGATCAAGTAGGCTCTCCGCCCAGTCGCGAAGAGGACCTCTCAACCACTGACCGATCGGCACAGAGAAACCCTTCTTAGGCCGGTTAATAAGAGCGGGAGGAACATATCTTTCGAGCAGGCGGCGAAGCAGCCATTTCCCTTGGCCCTGACGCACCTTCATAGACAAGGGAAGCCGCCATGCGAATTCGAAGACTCGATGGTCGAGCAACGGCACACGGGCCTCTAAACCTACCGCCATGCTTGCCCGATCCAACTTGACAAGAATATCATCCGGCAAATAAGTCAAACTATCCAAGCATTGCATCTGGGAAACATAGTCAGGAAGAGCCTTCCAGTCTCGATTGGTGTGGAAGTAGCTCTCCGCCTCGCTTCCGCGGATCAGAAACCTTTCTGGATACTGGATGTGCGATAAGAAGTTCCTGTAAAGGTTGGCCGGATCAGAGCTCTCCATTAGGCGAGAAAGCCGGTGCACCTTATTGCCGAAACTCCCCTCTCCGTAACCTCCGGGCAACGCTTTCTCTACGGGACGCAAGAGGGTATCTACGGTGGCGGGTGAGACCTTGGAGATTGAAGTGCCGAGATGACGCCGGAGAGGGCTTCCAAGGAGCCGCATCCAGCGCCATGTTCGATCCGCCCAGACGTAGCGAGAATAGCCAGCAAAGAGCTCATCTCCACCATCGCCGGAAAGGCTGACGGTGACATGCTTACGCGCCATTTGTGAGACGAGAAACGTGGGGAGCTGCGACGAATCGGCAAAAGGCTCGTCATACAGAGAGGCTATGGTTGGGACGTATCGCTGCGCCTGATCCTCGGTTACATAGAGCTCGGTATGTTCGGTCCCAAGATGCCGTGCGACCTCCGCGGCGTAAGGAGCTTCGTTATATTTTGGCTCGGTAAAGCCAATAGAGAAGGATCTAACCTTGCTGGTACTCTGCGCCTGCATGAGCGAAACGACGAGAGAAGAATCGATGCCGCCCGACAAAAAGGCCCCCAGGGGAACATCGGAGGCCATTTGCAGGCCGACCGCTTCAGTGAGAAGAGCGTTTAACTGTTCGATTGCCTCGTCTGCTCTTCCATTGAAAGGCTGCCGCGTTCCTGCCAGTGCCGCTTCGCTTGCCGACCAATATCGAGTGACGCGGAATGCGCGGGATGCACTTCTGAAGGTCGCAATCGTACCTGGTTCAAGTTTGTAGATGTCACAGTAGATGCTGTGTGGAGCGGGAATATAGCCGTAGCGAAGATAGGCGGCGATGGCGTCACGATTCAACTCCCCGCTGAATCGCGGATGACAACGAAGTGCCTTGACCTCCGAGGCAAAGAGAAGGCACTGATTGTTCCAGCCATAGTAGAGCGGCTTGACGCCAAGATGGTCACGAACCAGATGGAGGGTGCGTTCAGCGCGATCCCAAAGGGCAAACGCGAAGATTCCCACGAACCGCTTCACCGCATTCTCCAGCCCCCAAGCCTCAACCGCGGCAAGGATCACCTCGGTATCCGAATGCCCTCGCCATACTTGCGAATCAAGCTCCTTGCGAAGCTGCTCGAAATTGTATATCTCCCCATTAAAAACGATCACGTAGCGTCCGGAGCCGGAGAACATCGGCTGGTGACCTTGCGGAGACAAGTCGATGATGGAAAGCCGCCGGTGCCCAAGTCCGATTCCTACTGAAGGTTCGCACCAGAGCCCGCAATCGTCAGGACCGCGATGCTGAAGCGCGCTCGTCATGGGGGCGAGCATCTCCAAAAGCTCTGCCTCGGTTGCGGGGGATGACCAAAAGCCTGCTATGCCGCACATGGATAATCTCGCTCAAATCTGATGTTTGAAAAAGCAATGCGTGAAGGCTTCATCTGGCGTCCCGGCGATAGAGCAGCAGTCCGCATGAGGTTATCGCCATGCCTGTCGCCGGTTCTTAGGTGACCTGGGAGAGTGCGTTTGAAATCAGTGCCGGGCAGTGCGGAACCAGTTGCTGGTAAGCTGCCGATGTCTCCGAGATGACATACTTCTCTGAAAACCGTTCAGCAACAATTTGCCGCCCGCGTTTGCCCATTTGTTCCTGCAGGCGGCGATCGCCCAATAACTCGCAGACCGCCTTGACCAGCGCCTCAGTATCGCCGGGGGGGACAAGGATGCCATTCTCACCATCCTGAACAATATCCCGGCAACCAGCGATGTCGGTCGTCACGATGGGGCGGCAGCATGATGCTGCCTCAATCAGCACCATCGGAACGCCTTCGCGATACGTGGAAGGAAGGCAGATGATCGTCGCTTGCGACAAGACTTTTGCCATCTCCGTCTTTCGTCCCCACCATTCGATTACGCCGTCATTGTGCCATTTCTCTAGCAGGGACTCAGGCACAGAAGTCGGATTGTTCGGATCCGGATCTCCGACGAGTACAAAGCGCGCGTCGATTCTTTGCCTCTTGACGGCTTCCGCAGCCGACACGAATTCGCGCACGCCTTTCTTCCAGAGCAGCCGCGAAGCCAACATCACAATTGGAGTACTTGAAGGAATTGGTGTGGCTGAAAACTTGTCCAAATCGACGCCGGAACCACGAATCAGGAGGGACTTGTTTGGCAGAATGATCTGCTTATCCAAAAAATACTCGAAATCATCTGAGTTCTGAAACGCGACAAGGGATCGATCACTGCCCTTCAGGGCAAAGCGGAATAGCACCAATAGAACTCTCTGCAGCGCTCGCATCCGTAAAGACTTGTCTGCAAAGACGTGGCCCAGGCCGGCAACCGTATTGAGGGCCGGAATGCGGCACCATCTAGCGGCAAGACCACCATAAAGGATGGGCTTGTTATGCACATGGTGCACCAAATCCGGCCGTATGCTGCGATACTTTTTGACTACCTCCCCAAGCGCCCTGAGTTCGCGGAATGGATTGACGCTGCCGGGAGCAATACCTTTCCACGGGATCAGCCTGAACCCTTCCTCCCGAATCGCGTCTGCGTGCTGATTGACCCTGGTCATGACATACACTTCCATTCCCGCATCCCGGGCTGCGCGCGCGATCGGCAGGCGATGAGACCAGAAGTACCAGTCTTCGGTGACAAGAAATAAGAGCTTTATTTTCATTCAAGATACCCCTAAGTAGGACTGCTGAGGTTCTGGGGGCAGAATTTCTCAGCGCGGTAATACGAACCCATCGCCTTCATTATGCTGTTGTAGCGAATTGCTTCCTCTTCCAGAAGACATGTCTCAAGGACATGGCCATCTCGGAAAGCAGCTTTTTTCTGGGATCGTCGTCGTTCGTCGCCTTCCATGATGCTTCGACATAAACCCAGAGCGCCGAGAAAGCAAAGAAGGTCAAAAGCCAGATAGCGACGATAAGTTTTCGCCTCGGGAAGGATCGTCTTTCAGCCAGGTCCGGAGCGTCAAGGACCTTTACTGACGGAATCTCTTTTGCCTCCTGGACCTTCGCTATCTCATACTCTCTGGTGAGGGTTTCGTAGACTGTTTGGAGGATCAATACTTGCCTCCACAGGTCGAAATACTTGGTACCCATGAGGGGCAGTTCACGCAGCGATGGATAGAGCTGGTTTGAGGTCTGGGTGCTGGGTGAGTCGTCCTGGCTGACTCCCCCCATTTTGTGCAGTTGACTATCAAGTTCCGCAACTCTTGCCTTCGCCGCGCGGACACGCTCATTATTCGGCGCATAAACGGTTTCCATGCCGCTCAGCTCGCCTTTGGCAGCGATCAATTCACCTTGAAGCCTGGCGGCCGCCTCCATCACTGATTTCCCTTGACCCTGAGGATCAAAAGTACCGCTCCGACTGGAATACTGACCGAGATCCTGCTGTGCTGAATTCAGCTCGTCTCGCAACGCTGGCAGCCGGGATTCCAGAAACGCTCGTTCTCTATGTGCTGAAGAAGTGGTTACGCGACTTACCAGATGATCTAATTCGTCGACATAACCATTCGCGATAGCTTGCGCCCGCCGCGGGTCCGTGTCCGTTACGGTGATGCTGATGACCTTTGACTTCGCTTCTTCCTTTGCATCCGTGTTCCGTGTCAGGATTTTGCGCGCCGCATAATAGGTCTTTGCGTGATAGATGTGCATTAGATCGAATCGATTAATGATGTCGTCTTGCACCATGCGGCTTTGCAGGATGGCAAGAAACAGATCCCCCGTTGAAGATTGGCCCAGAAGACTGCCCGCCAGGGCCGAGGCGCTCTGTCCATTTGGGGTGCCAGCGCCTGCCGCCAGCCCAAGCATGTCGTTGCCGGAAAAGACATAGGGATCGGGCGGCATCAGCGAGACCGTGGATTCGTAGCGCGAAGGCGTCACGAATGCGTACACGACTGAGAGAATCAAGCCCACCAGCATCGACCGGAAAAAGAAGCGCCGCCGGTTCCAAAACAGAGTAATCAGTGCAATCATGCTGAATTCTCGCTGTTCGCCAACCGCATATCGCGGGGCTGAGAGGAGCAGAGTTTCGTTTGGGTCGCTCATCACATGGTTTCCAAATGTGCCAGGATGCGAAGCTGCCGATTGCGCACAGAGATTGTCTCAGGCGCACATGATGATGCGATCAAAGCATCACGCTAACGGATGCTTCTGGGGATGGTTCGGCCGCCAGGCAGGATTTCCAGAGGTGCAGTGGGCTGGCATCGGGCCTGCCCATGCTGATATATGTGAACCCGTGCCCGACCATGGTGGCCGGCCTGTAAAGATTGCGCCCGTCGATGACAAGGGGATATTTCAGAGTCCGTGACAGCCGATTGAGATCGATGGATTTGAATTCCTCCCAGTCGGTGAGGATCAATGCGGCATCGGCATCGGTTGCGCAATCATATAGGTTATCCGCATAGAAGAGGTGGTCTGACATGGGCAGCACAGTTTGGGCCCTCTCCATCGCTGCCGAATTGTACGCCGCGATGACCGCTCCTTCTAATAAGAGACGCTGAACCACCTCAATCGCAGGTGAATCCCCAATGTCGTCCGTGCCGCCCTTGTAGGCCAGCCCGAGAACCGCGAGACAATTTCCACGCAGCGTCCACAATTCTCGCGCTACCTTATTGACAAACGCCGTTTTCTGGTAGTCATTGACATTGCGGATGTCATCAAGTAGGCGAAATCCAACTCCGCTCTGTGCAGAATCTATTTGAAACGCTGCCACATCCTTGGGAAAACAGGAACCGCCGTATCCCAGGCCTGCGCACAGGAAGCGGGGGCCGATGCGGCTATCCATGCCCATGCCGTTTGCGATCTCCCCGATGTCTGCGCCTACGGCCTCGGCAAAGTTCGAAACCGCGTTGATAAATGAAATCTTCATCGCCAGAAACGAGTTGGATGCGTGCTTGATGATCTCAGCCGATTCAGGAGAGGTCTGTAAAAGCGGCGGAGCGCAGGTAGCATTTCGGGGGCCGCTGAGGGGCGCCGAGTTGATCATAGTACCGCCCCGAGGTCAGTGGCTCATATACCGCGCGCAAGAACCTCCGCTGCGCGGCGGCTTTCGGCCCCGACGATGATCCGATCGGGATGCAGGAAATCCATGACCGCCGACCCTTCTCGCAAAAACTCCGGGTTCGAAGCGAGATCGAAGCATGGCGGATCGACGCGATGACGCTCCAGAAGCCTGCGAATTCGCGTGCTAGTTCGAACTGGAACCGTGCTCTTCTCAACAATTACTTTGTATCGGGTTAAAGTGCGGGACAGTCCCGAGATAGCGGTTTCAACATAGGACAAGTCCGCGCCGCCGAAACGATCTTGCGGTGTTCCAACCGCGATGAACACTACATCGGATGCCTCTGCGGCTTCTTCAATGTCGCCAGTAAAGTCAATTGAGTTGCCATGACGGCTCAATAGCTCCGGTAAGTCGCGTTCGAAGATCGGTACCCCTCCATTGCGCAGCAGATCAATACGCGCCTGGTCATTGTCCACACAGAACACGCGGTGGCCGATTTCAGCAAAACACGCCGCCGCCACCAGGCCGACGTATCCACAACCCACAACACACAGAGCTGAAGGAGTTCCCATAATCGCAATTTCCATACCCTTCTTTGTTTTACCAACAGTAGTTCAGGCCTTTTCGATTGCGGTCATGCGATGGTTTCGTTCACCGTGTCCTCGCAGGAAGAGTATATGACTTGATAGCGACGTTTCATGGATGTGCCGCTAATCATAAGGTTCCACTGATGGCGATTGGAAGCGCAGCCGCTGACATGACTTGCGTCACGCCTATGATGTTCTGCCAGACTTGCGAGCCCCCAATTATCTTCTCGGGAATAAATATCGTATCGCCGGGGCGCATGCGGAGATTCATGAAGCTGTCGCTCATCCAAATGGACCCCTTCCCGCCCGTCCGCGGCACGACTGACCCGTCGGCGTGAAGCACATAAATATGCTTCTTGTCGCCCGAAGGTGTAGAACCGCCGGACATCCGCAAATACGATTCGAGTCCTTTTCCAGGGACATAACCTATGGCAATTGGGTTGTACACCTGGCCGCTAATCGTCACGAAATCCGGCCGCTTGGGTATATACAGCGTATCGCCTGCCCGCAGTTCAATATCCGCAGGCGTGTCTTTCCATTTGGCGATGTCCGAAGTAATTGCAATGACCAAACGGCCGCTGGCGGGATGGGAGCGAAGCGCTGTAAGAGCTTGCTCGCGCTCTTGCTGGAGGGCCTGCTGCATGGCTCCCGCCGCCTGTTCGGTCATCGTCCCCGGCTTGAAATCGATCGGGGTATTTTCGATTCGCAAAATCATCTCTTGACGGGCTTGCTCGCCTAGTTCCCGGACCTGCACTCGCTCCAGCACAGCGGCGGGTGGATACGCATTTTCTCGAAAACCTCCCGCCCGACTTAACACGGAGCTAAGGCGCTCTCCGTCTACAATCCCATAGCTCCCGGCGTGTTCGACTTCGCCACTAATCGTCACGGATGCGCCAATATCCTGCCATCCGGCCAGGCGCCGAATGCTGACGACATCGCCGGGCTTGAGCGTCACGTCGGCGCTCTTGTCACCTTCGAGCGCTTTCTCGATCGCCACATTGCTGTGGTTGACCAGGACTTTTTGGCCGTTCTGAATAACATAACTGGACAGGTCGGCCTCATCCCGATAGGCGCTCCGCTTGAATCCTCCCGCCATCCTTACCAAGTCAGCTACCGTCATGCCTTGCGACATGGGATATTGGTTAGGACGATTAACCTCTCCCTCAACAGCAACCATTGGCGGATCGATCTGATACCGTCCATAGATAGTGACCAAATCGAACGGTTCGAGAAGAAACGAATCGTTGCCAATCAGCGCATCGTGCAGATTGAAGATGATAACTTCCGGCCGATAATCAGGCGGACGCAAGCGAACCAGTTCCGCATGGTCCGACGGCTCCGGCAATACATCCTGATACGAGTGCAGCAGATCACCGATCGTCATCCCGTCCTTGTAAGGGTAAGACCCGGGGCGATAGACGTGTCCCTCGAGGTAAACAGCGCTTTGGTTGTAGGGCAGAATCTGCGAGATAACGACATCGTCCCCGCCCTGCACCCGAAATTCAGCGAGTTTCTGCGCTACCTCGGCCGGGTTGTCCGGAAGCTGGAGGTTGATCATGGTGCGCTTCTCGTGGGCCACAATGCGTGAAACATTAATCTGCTTCAGACTTGCTGTGGCCAGCACTCCTCCCGCAAGTTCGAGAACCTGATTCAGCGTCTTCTCGCCGTTCATCTCGTAGATCGCTGGGTGATGCACCATTCCCTCCAGAGTCACCTGCGAACCCACAGGAGGAACGAGAATGGTGTCGCCCGGCAGAAGGCGGTCGGTGTTCGAGCGCACACCCTTCAACAGGAAGTCGTAAAGATCGATTTCACGTACCAGTTGATTGCCGCGGAATTGTTTGAGGATGCGCAGCGATCCGCGACTGGTGGGACCGCCGGCGGCGTACAAGGCGCTCAGCGGGGTAGAGAGAGAGCTGACATCGTAGGCGCCGGGCCGCTGCACATCTCCGACAACATAGATCCGCACTGTGCGGAGCCGGCCCAGAGAGATTTCGACGTGCTCATTCTGAAATTGGGTGCTGAGCGCCTTTTGAATGGCTTCTTGCGCCCGGGCGATCGTCATTCCATCGATCATGATGGTGCCAGCTTCGGGGAGTTCAATCTGGCCCTGACGATCGATGATTCTGTCCAGCCGGTTCGAGACGCCGCCCCACATATTCACGATCAGGGTATCCCCCGCCCCAAGAACATAATCGGGCCCGGCGGGGAGATCCATCGGCAGCTCATTTGCGTTTCCCGTACCGAGAAGGAAAGCGTCGCTGCCGAAGCGCTGCAACGCGCCTCCAGCAGATGGGATCTGAGTATAGAGATCCCGCATAGAAGGCATATTGCCATAGGGATTGGCTTGCCGCATCTCTTGCGGTTGCGTCCCGACATTTGCCTGCGGCGTCGCATGCGTCCCTGTGGTCCGTGTACCATTCGTCTGGGCAGCGGGTTGCGGATTGCTCCCCTGGGCTGCTCCTTGGGCATTGCCGCTTTGGGCCGACGATCCTGGGGCCGCGCCACTCTGGGCAGGTGCTTGGGCGTTACTGCTCCCGGAAGAAGACTGAGCGCTGCCGGTCTGAGAAGACGATGCTACAACGCCACCGTTATCGCTCTGGCCAGAGGCTTCGGCATTCGTACTCTCGCTCGATGACTGGGCGCTGCCATTCTGACCGGCCGATGCCGAGGCGCCGCCTTCACCGCTCTGGGCAGACAGGGCCTTACACAGCAAGACAAGTACGACCGCGACAAATAACAGAGAGTTAACGCGGTTCCAATACCGTCTGATGCCGGAATTTTTGAGACTATGATTTGCTCGTTGACCCATTATTAACCCTTCTACCCTTTTTGAACACCGTTGGGAGCGCACGATGAGAATCGCCGGCTCTAGGACCCAGTTCCGGCAAAGACCACACCGATGGTGCGCAGGACGATCTTGAAATCCAGCCAGAGGCTCCAGTTGTAGATGTACTTCATTTCCAGCGAGACATAGCTGGCGAACGACGGATCCTGACGCGCCTGCACCTTTCACATGCCAGTGATCCCGGGCGCCACGTCGAGACGGCGCAGATGGCCGGGCTCGTACTCCCGTACCTCGTCGGCAAGGGGAGGACGGGACCGACAGACAACGCACATCTCGCCGCGCGGCACGTTAAAGAACTGATGCAGTTCGTCCAGCGAATACTTGCGCAGAAGCCGACCGAATCTTGTGATGCGAGGGTCGTTGGTGACCTTAAACAGCACACCGTCCCGTTGGTTCAGGTACATGATCTCGGCGCGCCGCATTTCGGCGTCGCGCAACATGGTACGAAGCTTTACGCTGCGAAATGCTCGGCCCGTCTTGCCGATGCGCTCCGAAGAATAGAACACCGGCCCCGGCGAATCCAGCTTGATGGCGTTATCGAGCAGCTGCGCAATGACGATCAAGACTGCGCTGGAGAACACAATGACGATTGCGCGCTAGAAAAACGGGGCGAACTCAGCCTGAATGCTACTCTGTTATCGGTGTAATGGGCCATGGGTAGGCTGACATCGTCGGGGCTACCAAATCCAGCCAGAACCGAGTATGAGCACGGTGCGCTTCCAGGCTATTTGAATATAATGGCTTGTTGCCGTCGATCAAGTTGTATATCCCAGGATGCGTCAACGCCGCCATTATCAGTGCTGCTGTGAGCATCGTGGAATCCAAATCACGAATTCTGCCACTCTTGATGTTCAAAGCCAAATATTGATTGATTGCTGATATGACAGGCGTAAACTGCTCCCGGCAGAATGCCTCCCCCTTCGCGTCCAGCTCAAGGAATGCAACCGCTACCAGCCGTAATAACTCCGGCCTGTAGGTAGCTGTATCCGTGAGCAGTTCGAGAATCTTCGGCAAAACTGCTTCTGGAGAGTCGCATTTCGCTATCGCTTCCTGCAGGCCCCGGCTAAACTTCAGCCCTGTACAATTTGAGCGGAGGACTGACCAAAATAGGTCCTCTTTATTTGTGAAAATCCGGAATATCGAGTTTTCGCTCACGTTGGCAAGACGCGCTATTTCACGAGTGCTAGTTGCATTATATCCCTGGCGCGCAAATAGCATGCCTGCCGTCTGAACAACCTTATCAGCTTTAGCCGAGTGTTTGGTGGCAGGTCGCATCATGACCCTCATGTACAAAGTAGGCGCAGGGAATCGGCAGCCCTTCTGGACATTGCTCACTTATTGTGAGATCCGCGTTGCCCTACGCTTCAGCGAGGGAGCAGGTTTTGAGAGTGCTATCAGTGCGCGTAGGTTGACTCTGACGCTCCGAAGCTCTCGCCGTCCATTTTGCCGCTGTGGCTTGAATTTGGATGGTCCGATTTACGCTTAGCGACTAGAGTAACGGGGAAGACGGACATCAGTAACAATCTAAGTTGAAAAGGGTCTGGAATCAATAACACCCTGCCTGAGGCGCCTGCTCGGCTGCTCTAAGAAAATCAGCGTCTGCGCAGATGCACCTAGCCCTCCAGGGTTTAGCGTCAAGAGCCTCCTGCGATTAGGCGACAATCGACTCCAAGTCTTCAGCGTCCACCTGGATTGCGGCATGCTGGTTAATCAATTCGAGTGTCAGCACGAACCGCATGCTGCTGCTCTTTCTCACGAGAGTCCCCTGAAGACCCTGCATCACACCGCTCTTAATTCGAACTTTCTCGCCGACAATAAGTTCCCGATACGGTTCGATCCGTTGTCTGCAGAAGCCAGAGCGCAGAAACTCTATTTCGGAATCTGGAAGAGGAACACTCTCGGTGCGGTTGCCCACAATCTGTAGCACTCCCGGAGTTTGGAGGACCTTCGCCCGCTCCCTGGAATTGATGCGCACAAACAGGTAGGTTGGAAACAGTGGCAGGACGAGCTTCATCCGTTGCCGGTTCTTCCACACCCGCACGGTTTCATAGGTAGGGAGAAATGACTCGATCTCCCGCATGTCAAGGTGCTTAATCGCCGACTTTTCGTGCAGCGGAGCAGTGAAAACCGCATACCATTTGCGATCGGGCGCGAGGGGCACCGCCCGTAGGCTCTGTAGTGCCGGGTTGCTGGGGAATATGTGTACGGGTTGTAAACTCATCAGACACCTTTCATTCAACGACCGTGTTGCACAAATGGTGAAGTGGAACAACTCGAACGTACATATTCATCAAGAATGAAGCACATTGCACCTTGTGGGATGTCAAAGCGCGCATGGCTTCGCCTGGACGACTTAGCAACTCTCTTGGCGCTAAGCCCTTCATCCCATTATCACCAACGCGAGCAATCGACTCTATGGGACGACAAATGCCCTAGCTCGAAGAGTTCACAATGGACTGTGGCAACGAGCGTGGAGGGTATTCAAGTGGCGATAAAGGGGAACCAAATCTGTTTTTCGATAGTAAGTCAATACCGCGAGGTCCGCAAGAGCTAAACTGTAAACTTCTTGCCAATGATCGATTGCCGTTCATGATCCAGTGTTTGCGGGGAATTTACCTTGTAGTAAATACCTGCACCGACTAGCACAATGGATTCAACAAGATGGCGGCATGAGGCTCTGATCACAACCTCTGCCGGCAGGCATTGCTGGCATGAGTGGACATGGTGTTGCATCCCAGGCAATCGGCATCGACGTGTCGCCTCGCACCTGGCGCTATGGGAGCAGGTGCTGTCATTGCTTCCTTCCGCCAAAAATGGTCTCCTGATGGGAATCTGTGGGCGCATTCAGGCTCCGGCAGTCGGCCAAGTGTCTGATAGAGAGCTATTTCCGTGGCGTTGAAAGTGCGGAATCCGTACGCACGTCTGGTCGCCACACGGGTTTTGTTGTTGAGGCCCTCGACCGAGCCGCTTGAAAGCTGGCCTTTGGCGCGAAACCAGTTGACCAGCTGTTCCTCTTGGTTGCGCAGCAGGCGCGCCACTTTCTGCGTCGGTTCCAGGCGGCTGCGCAGGGCGCATTCGCACCAGGCATCGAGAAATCCCCCCGCCCGGAGTGGCGATTTGTACTTCCATAAATGCCGGGAGGCTTCCTTCAACTCCCACGCTCTAGCGGTGTCCAGTTTGCTGGCGATCAGCGCGTTGAGCTTCTTGCGGGCACGTCCGCGCACCCGGCTACCCTTGCGCAGCAGCGACCGCCTGAATTATTCCTTTATCGTACCGATTCAAAACACAGCCAACCATCATCTCGCGACAGAGCCAGACAGCCTTCCTGTTTGACCGGGGCGCAGCTGCAATTGCGTGCTTTCCCTGAACGACCGGCCCGCACTGCACGCATTCAACCTTAATCGCGCATCCAATCAACAACTCGCAGCCATTGGTCGAAAATCAGCCTGGAGTTGCCTCTGCTGCCCTAAAAAAGCTCGGGAATGCTGTGGAAGGCGATGCGCGTGGGCGCGGCCTTGAAGGCGGTCAGCATGGTGGCCGGGGCCAGCGTGCTCAGGCCGTATTTGTTGTTCAGCGCGTCCATAGCCTTGGTGAGGCGCGCCCGGCTCTGCTCGTCCGCCGTCCCCTCGAAGAGGTTGAGCGTGTGCAGGCGGTCGGGCACCAGGCCGTTCAGGCTTACGCCGATGAAGTAGGGATGCTCGAAGTCCTGGCCGGACGGGCGGGACTCCCATAGACGACGCAGCGCCGCGATGAGCGTCTGATTGTCCTGGCACTCGCTCAGGCGCATTTCGCCTTTCCATCCTTTGGTGGGCACGCCGAAGCGGCTCACCGGCGTCTTCTCGCCGCGCGGTACCGCAAAGCCGATGGCCAGCCCGATGCTGCCGGCCCACAAACCGCCCGCGCGCAGCCGCATCGCCGCCTTGTGGAGCAGCTTGTGGGCCACCGCCCAGGCCTGCTCGGGGGTGCGCATCTCCGGCGCCAGCACATGCTGATGGCTGAGCGACTTCAGGTGCTCGGTCTCGGCCATGTCAAAGTCTTCGCCCTGCAGCCAGTGCCACAGCCGCTCGCCCCACACCGAACCCCACATCTGGCCGGCCTGCTCGCAGCCGAGCGCCAGCAGGTCTTCCATGCTGCGGATGCCCTGCTCGTTCAGACGCTTTTCGGTGCGGGCGCCAATGCCGGGCAGGTCGCGCAGCGCAAGCTGGCGCAGCGCCTCGGGCAGAATGTCGAGCGGCAGCGCCACCAGGCCGTCGGGCTTCTCCATGTCGCTGGCCACCTTGGCCAGGAAGCGGTTGGTGGCCAGGCCCACCGAACTGCGCATCATGGGGCCGACGCGCTCCAGAATGCGTGCCTTTACCCTCCGCCCCAGATCCATGGCCGCCAGCAGCGGCCGCTCGCGGCCCATCAGGCGGCAGGCCATCTCGTCGATGGAGCACACCGCCGTCACCGGCAGGCAGCTCTCCACCGCCTCGACAATGCGGTGATGGTAGGCGACGTAGAGCTCGTGGCGAGCCTCTACCAGCACCAGTCCGGGACACATGCGCTTGGCGTCGGCCACCACGGTTCCGGTTTTGACGCCGTGGGCCTTGGCCTCGTAACTGGCGGCAATGCAAACCGTTGTGTCGGCCATCATGGGCACAATGCCCACCGGGCGGCCGCGCAGTTCGGGACGGTCGTCTTGCTCCACCGAGGCAAAGTAGGAGTTCAGGTCCACGAACAGCCAGTTGAGGGCAGTGCCCTGCTCGGAACTGGGCTCCAGCGCGGGGCGCACGGCCTCCGGCTCCAGATTCTGGAGATCTTCCGGAACCTCGCTGAAGAGGGGGTCCGGTGCCGGATTGGGACCGGTCGTCATATTGACATTATTTTCGCTTTTTATTCTCTACAAAACAAGAGATGACGATGCAATTCTGCCGATGATACACTTATGGCGCCGGGAGTCCGGCGCTCTGAAACTCGAAAGAAATCGCTGGCAGGCGGTTCGGCAGCGAAGTTTCGGAGGTGAGCGTATGGTGTCTCTGAATATGCATAGCCTGGTTCACTGGTTCGCGACGAATGGAAGCTTCCTCGCCGTCATTGTGACGGTGGGCGTGGCCCTTCTGCTTGTGTGCTGCGTGGGATGCACCAACTGCCCGTGCCGCAGCAAGGATGATCTGTTCCGCCGCCACGAACTGTAGGTGGGACGCGTCGCCTGACTGAAGCGCAAGCGCCATCCGCAGTTCCGCACAAAAATTCTACCTAGAGCTATTTTGCTCAAGACGGGCGACCTGCTCGCATATTCTCTTCCAGGCAAGGAAGTGGGTCATGCTTCGCGTGTTTTGCGAAGGGTCACGACCTCCCGCCTTGCAGCGCTTCGGCCTTGCAGAAGAATCCTTCTTGGCAAGCGTGGGCTCCCACCCTTGCCGCGAGGAAAGTGCGTCGACGATGGGGCGCCCGGCTTTCATTTTCATCCGTCTGGAAAAGGTGGGCTAATTGCCCAATAAAAAGCTGTAGATATAGATATCCCACCTTAGGGAAGCTCTGAACAAGTCGATTCTCCGGGCGAACATTCCCTCAGGGGCTAAAGCCCACGTTGAATCTGTATGGCTTATGTCCGGGGTGAAGCCCGGACCTACCTCAGGAACGGGCTTTTCCGCAGCCTGTGAAGCCGTGCCCTTTCAAAGCATTGACTTGATCAGAGGTTCCTTAGGCGCAAAACGCGCGCCCAAGGTGGGGCACCCAGTTCCTGGCTCATCCAGGATTCTGCTTTCCCAGGTGTCAGAATCGAGACCTGGAGCGCCCAGCTCCTCTTACTTCTCGGCTCCGGGAGATGCCGGCGGCATCAGATACTCCTCAAAGTGCGCCAGGATGCGGTTAAACAGGTGCGTGCGCACATCCGGGCCGGCAATGGAGTGAGTCTTGCGCGGATAAAGCTGCAAGTCGTAGGGAATGCCGGCCTCGATCAGCTTCTGCACAAACTGGATGGTGTTTTCCATGTGCACGTTGTCGTCGCCGGTGCCATGCGCCAGCAGCAGCCGCCCTTTGAGATTGGCCGCCGAGTTCACCACGGAAAAGTCGCGGTACCCCTCGGCAAACTCCGCGGGCTGGCTCATGTAGCGCTCGGTATAGATGGAGTCGTAGTTGCGCCAGTCGGTCACCGGGGCCACCGCAACCCCGGCGCGGAAGCGGTCGGAGTGGGTGAGCGCATAGAGGGTGAAGCTGCCGCCCCAACTCCAGCCCCACCAGCCCTGGCGCTTGGGGTCCAGTTGCGGATAGCGCGCCAGCGCCCAATCCACCACCGTCAACTGATCCTCAAACTGTACGGGTCCGAAGTTGTGATAAGCGGCCTGGGCAAAGGCGCGGCCGCGGCCGCCCATACCGCGATTGTCGGCGTGGAGCACGGCAAAGCCATGCTGCGCCAGCAACTCGTCGAAGAGCAGCCCGTCGCCCCAACGGTTGGCCACAGACTGCTCGCCGGGCCCTCCGTAGGGGTTCACGATCAGCGGGACTGAAGCCGGCGTGGCGGCGCCCTCGGGCAGCAGCAGCGTGGCATAGAGCATGGTGCCGTCGTGGGCCTTTACCTCAAGCTGCTGGGGAGCGCGCAGATGGTAGGGCTCCAGCGCGCGCGTCTGCCAAAAGACGCTGCACTTGCCGCCAGCCTGGCAAAGGCGCAAAACCGGCGGATCGAGGAGCGTGGACTGTTTGTCAACAAAGGCGCTGCCCGCGGGAGAGAAGTTGCCGGCATGCGTGCCTGCGCCCGCGCTCAACTGCTTGCGCTGGCCGTCGAAGCTGACTTGCCACAATTGCTGCTCCAGCGGGTTGCCCTCATTGGAGGCGTAGGCGACGAGCCTGGCTTCATGATCCACGCGCAGAACCTCGCTCACCTCGAACGCGCCCTGGGTCAGTTGCCGCTCCAGTTTGGCCGTTGCCGCCAGGGGATCGGACTGGTTGTAACTGTAGAGATAGAGATGGTTGTGGCCGTCGCTCCAGTTGGTCAGCACGATGCTGCCGTAACCCACTTCAACGTCGTACTTGTCGTTAAAGAACTTGTCGTCGGCCAGTTGCAGCACGGGATGCGCCTGCCCGCTGGAGGCGTCGGCAAAGTAGAGGTCGCGGTGTTTCTGGTCGCGAGAGAGCGTTTCGATCCACAGGGTCTTGTGGTCCACCCAGCCAAAGCGCGGAATGTAATCCTGGCCGGGCTGGATGGGCAGCTTGATCCACACCGTCTTGCCGCCCTGGGCGCCCACCACGCCCACGCGCACGTCGGGATTGGGATCGCCGGGCTGCGGGTAGCTTTGCATTTCGACCGTGGCGTGGGTGGGAATCCAGTCGGTGATCGGATACTGCGGCACCGCCGACTCCTTCATTTGCAGATAGGCCAGGTGCCTGGAGTCCGGCGACCAGAAATAGTTGCTGCGCGTCTCCAGCTCTTCCAGGTAGATCCAATCCACTTCGCCGTTGAGGGTAGCGGAATTGGGCGGCGCCGGGGCAACCGCGGTGGCGGGCGTACCGGGGTCCTTGAGCCGCACCACCGACAGGCCGTGGTCGCGCACGTAGGAGACGAACTCGCCGTTGGGAGAAAACTTGGGGTCGTCGCCGGCAGCCTCCCCGGTATAGCCGATCTGTACCCCGGTTCCGTTGTGCAGGTCGAACATCCACAGGCGGCCGTTGGAGTCGAACAGCAGATGCTTCGCATCCGGCGCCCACAGGTAGGCCGGCATGGCGTAGCGGGCGCGATGGTCGCGATCCTCCTCCGAAGCAGCCGCCCCGGTGAGCGCGGCAAGCTTGGCGCGGCTGACAAGCACATGGGGCTTGCCCGATCCCGGATCGAGATCGATCAGCTCCCCGCCATCCATATAACTGATGTGCTTCCCGTCCGGCGACCAGGTTAGTCCTTTGGGCGGGGTGCCGATCAGCGGTCCATGGGCATAAATCGCCTCCACGGTGAGCGGCTTCTGCGGGGCCTGGGTGGCGAGGGGTAGGGTGCCGATGGAGAGAGCGGCAAGGGCCGGGAACAACAGGGCGGCTGCACGGGTCAAAGGGATTTCCTCCGGGAGCGGAGCCCGGCCTGGCATTTCAGGCTGTGGTGATGCCGTCCTTTTGGGCCGGATCAATGGGATGCAGGGCTTCCAGCGAAAAGTGTACCGCACGGCGGGTTGCGCCGCCGAGGGCAGAGCGAGTATGGTGCGGGTCATGCACTGGGCAACCCCTGAAGAACGCAGCACCCTGGGCCAGGCGCGGCGCAAGCAGGTGGGCCGCCAGCAACACGCCGAGTTCAACCCCAAGGCGCGCAAGACATCTCTGCCGCTGCTGGAGCGCTCCATGCGCGGGCGCGTGCCGGCACTCATCAAGCTCAAGTACCAACTGATGGCCGAGACGCCCTTCGCCTACTTCCGCGGAGCCGTGCCGGTGATGGCCGCCGACCTGGCTGTCCTGCCCAATACCGGCATTCTGTGCCAGCTTTGCGGCGACGCGCATGTACGCAACCTGGGCGCCTATGCTGCGCCCGACGGACGGCTGGTCTTTGACATCAACGACTTCGACGAGACCATCCGCGGCCCGTTTGAATGGGATTTGAAGCGCATGGCAGCTTCGCTGGTACTGGCCGGACGCGGGTCCGGCCACAAGGAAGCGGCCGCGCGGCAGGCGGTGGAAAAGTGCCTGGAGCGCTACTGCGCCCAGATGCGCGCCTTTGCCGAGCTGCCCAGCGTGGAGGTGGTTCGCTTTCAGGTGCATCGCATGGACCAGGCGGAGCCGGTGCATGCGGCGCTGCTGAAGGCCGAGCGGGCCTCGCCGCAGCACACCCTGGAGCAGCTCACCGAGGCCGTCCCCGCCAAGCCCGGAGCGCCCCGCAGGTTCAAGGAATCCAAGCCGATGCTGACCCGCGTGAGCGGCGCCCAGGAACGGGCGGTGCTGGCCTCGCTGGCGCCGTATCAGGAGATGCTGGAGCCGCAGCGGCAGCACCTTTTGTCGCTCTACCAACCGCTGGCCGTGGCCTTCAAGGTGGTGGGAACGGGTTCGGTTGGGCTGCGCGACTATTGCGTCTACTTCGAGGGCAATGGCCCCGCGGACCCGCTGTTTTTGCAGATCAAAGAGGAGCCGGCCTCGGCCTACGCGCCTTATTTGCCCGATGCGCACCCCGCCCGCCACAACGGACAGCGCGTGGCCGAGGGGCAGCGCGCCATGCAGTTGCAATCCGACCCCTTTCTGGGCTGGACGCACATCGGCGGCCGCCAGTATCTGGTCCGCCAGCTCAACGACCACAAAGGTTCCATCGAACTTGACGACCTGGCCGGCGGCGGCCTGCAAGCTTACGCCGAGGTCTGCGGCGAGTTGCTGGCGCGCGGCCACGCCCGCTCCGGCGATCCGCTGGTCCTGGCCGGCTACCTGGGCTCCGGCGACGGCTTTGCCGAGGCGCTCGGCAAGTTTGGCTCCCTCTACGCCGACCAGACCGAAAAGGACTGGCAGGAACTGCGCCGCTCCCGCAAGGCAGGAGCGAAGACTTAGCGGCAGCTCCAGTTGCAGCAGCCAGGTCTCTGACCGGATGATTTTGTACCTTGAGTTCATGCTTTCCCAGGTCTCAGAAGCGAGACCTGGGGCACCCAAGCTGATACAACTTCAAGCGGTCAGAGATATCGTTAAGCCGAAAATCTTCCGTGCCCCATCGTTGCGACTTTTTTTGTCGCAAGGGTGGGAAAACTGAAACCTCAACCGGAATCCCTTTTATGTGGAGGCTTTCATGAATCGCCGCACTTTTGCCCAATCCCTGGCCGCAGCCGCTGTGGCTGCCGCCGCGCCCAAACTCCCGGCCGCCACCCTCAGCGCCGCCGCACCCCAAACCGGGACACCGCCGTTCCCGCTTTCGGTGATGCTGTGGACCGTCTTCACCCATCTGCCCTTTGAGGAGCGGCTGGCCAAGGTGGCCGAGGCGGGCTACCGCCAGATCGAACTGGTGGGCGAGTACGCAGGCTGGTCGGAGGCCGATTTCGGCCGCGCCAATGCCGCCCGCAAGCGCCTGAACATCCGCTTTGACGCCACCGCCGGGCTGAAGCACGGCGTGGCCGTTCCCGCCGATCGTGAGGCCTTCCTGGCTGAGCTGAGGGAGGCGCTGAAGCCGATGGAGACGCTGAGCTGCCCGACGATGATTGTGCTCTCGGGCAACGTGGTTCCGGGCTTGTCGCGCAAAGAGCAACACCAATGCTCGATTGAGACCCTGAAGCAAGCCGCCAAACTGGTGGAGGGCCGGCAGATCGACGGCCAGCCGGTACGCCTGCTGCTGGAGTGCATCCACCCCGAGGAGAATCCCAAGTACTTTCTCACCCGTGCCTCGGAGGCGATTGAAGTGATCCGCGCTGTGAATCATCCCCAGGTGCAGTTCCTCTACGACATCTTCCACGAGCAGATGGTGGAGGGCAACCTGATCGAGAAGCTCGACAAGCACATCGACGTGATCGGCCTGATTCACGTGGCCGACGTGCCCGGCCGCAACGAGCCCGGCACCGGCGAGATCAACTACGCCAACATCTACAAGAAGCTGGTCGAACTTCACTACCAACACACTGTGGCCATGGAGTTCTATCCCACCGGCGACCCGGTGGCCACGCTGCGCGCGGCCAAGGCCCAGGCGTGGAGCGCGGGCAGTGGTAGGTCAGGGCTTTAGCCCTGACAGTCAGAATGCAAAAATGCTTGTGCCTTCAGGTTCTGAGGCGTGCGCTTTCTCCCAGAAGCTCAACCTCAGGGGCTAAAGCCCAGGTTGATTCTGTCGGCTTTTGTCGGGGTTGAAACCCCGACCTACCGGTCGGCCCCCCTCATGAACAAGGCTGGTTGAGGGCGTTGGTTTCCCATCCTTGCGACAGAAAAAAGTCGCAAGGATGGGGCACGGAGCTTTGGTGGCGGGTCCTGCCTTGGTTCATTTCTGTCAAAACTCGCCGCAGCGAGTGGGGTGCTCCTAAAGTCTTCGTACAGGTTCTACCGCCGCCGGTAAACGTCATAGCTCTGCAACTGTCGGTCGAGCGCAAAGTCCCCCAGCAGCGCTGCCAGCAGGGCTTCACGCTGCGGGGTCGGGTCCTCTTTGATCTGGAGATTCCGCTTCACGATGAGCCAGCGAATGCTGCGCGCGCGGGCCTGCTCCACAAGCTGGGCGGGCGAGTAGGGGTCGGTGGCGGGATCGAAGAGCAGCACCGGAAACTGCGGTGCGCGGCCGGTGGCGAAGTAGAACGGGTCCTCGCCGGGCAGCAGGATCAGGCCGTCAGAGACAGGAATGTTGGCGCCGGCAAAGCGCAGCAGCTCTTCAAAAGCGGGCAAATAGTTGCCGCGCGTGGTCATGCCCGCCAGTTGCGGCAGCGTGGCGTGCAGCACCGGCCCTTCCGGCAGTTGCGCGTAGGACAGGCGCTCCTCGCTGGCCGTATAGAAGCCGCCGCAGACCAGCAGCGTGGCCGCAACGACCGCAGCCAGAACCGGCGCCAGGGGCAGGCTTCGCCATGCGGCTCCTGGTGCGGCGCCGGGCAGCTTGATGGCTGCCAGAAACGCGATCATCTCGCCGATGAGCAGCATGAGCAGCGGCCAGATGGCGTAGGTCGATCCCCAAAGCTGCTGCGAGAGCAGAGTTCCGTTGATGGCCACCAGCAGGATTGCGGGCAGCAGGGCATGCAGGGTCAGGCCGCGGAGCAGATTGAACAGCGTGAGTGCGGCGGCCAGGATCAGCAGCAGCGGCCACAGGGCCAGCAGGCTGTCGCCGCGTTCGTCGGCGTCGTCATAGAGAAACAGCGTGAACAGGGTCCAGAGAAACGGAGCGGCCAGCAGGCCCAGCGCCAGCAGCCGCGCCCATTGGGCTCTGGCGAGCGGCGTAAGCAGAAGAGCCAGAGCGACGCCGGCGCAGGGCAGCATCCACAGCAGAGACGGCTCCGTATAGACGCCGAGCATGTTTTTGAAACCCGGCAGGCGGCGCTGGGCCGCGAACTGGATGGTCCAGTGAATGTAGTTGCCGATACCGGCCGTGAAATGGAGCAGCAGGCCGGCCGCAAGCGACGTTGTGGCCGAGCCGGCAAGGACCGCCAGCAAGGCCGGGGTTCCGGGAGGGTCCGCCGGGGCGCGCCGGATGAGGGCGGCGGCCAGCAGCAGCAGGATCGCCGCCAGCGCGGCCAGCAGCAGCGGAAGGCCGATGTTCTGCTTGAAGAAGAGCGGCAGCACAAGGGCCACGCCCGCCAGGAAGGGTTGCAACAGTCTTCCCGCAGGGCGCGGCGCGGCAACGGCCGCGGCATCCGGCGTCAGCCGTTGCAACAGCAGCATGGCGACCAGAATCGAGAGGGCGCAGTCGCAGTCGTAGGAGGGATGGGGCAGGATGCAGTAGATGCCCAGCACGGTGAGCGGCGCGGCCAGCAGCACTGAGGCAGTCCAGGCGGCGGCCATCCGTCCGCGCAGGGTATGCAGCGCCATGCGCCAGGCTAGCACGGTGCCCAGGCCGCCGGCCAGGGCGCAATAGAGAACGTGGTGAAAAAAGACGCGCCCGGTGAGGCGGATGAGGGTGGCCTGAATCAGGAATGTAAGTGGCGCATGGGCAAAGGGGAAGTCGCGATAGGGCATCTGCCCCTGGGCCATACGAACTGCACTATCGAGGACATAACTCAGGTCCCACAGGATCACCAGATGCGCGTTCTGCCAAAGGATCACGCCCGCGGTGGCCAGAAACAGCCCGGCCGCGGCGATTGAATCGCGCCGGCTCCAATTGAGGTTGAGAGAAAGCTGCTGTTTGCTGTGCGGCATGGCTCAGGCATCACTTTACACCGGCGAAAGCGTCCAGGCCGCCGCGGAGGGGCTGGACGCGATTCCTATCCCAGCGGCACCAGGTTCGGGGGCGGGAGCGCAGGCCTCGGCTGGTTGGTCAGGCGCGTCGGGCTGGGCGGCGCCGTCAGGATAAAGTGGTCGTGGTCGGCGGCGAGCCGCATCAGCAGGCTTTTCTGATCGAAGGTGATGGCAAAGCTCTGCATCGGCGGCGAGCCGAAGTTGACCAGCGGGAACGCCGGGTGGATTTCCACCACCGGATGAGTGAAGGTGTACTTCCCCACCTTGACGTCCGCGGCGAGCTTTGCCGCCTTGATATCGAAGCGCGTGGTCAGGGTTTTGCCGGTGGCAAAAGCGACCGGAGGAATGACCCATTTCAGGTGAGCCGCAAGCTTTTCCGGCAGGGTGAGGCCGCCCCCGCCGGAATCGAATTGCGCCTCCACCCATTGCTTATTCACGCGTAACGAGGCAATCGGCACCCCATCCGGCATGCGAAAGGGCAGCACCGTTTTCTCTCCATCCGGCGCGAGGGCGCCCGAAGCCAGCAGTACCTGCCGGTGGGGAAAATCGAGGGTCAGCAGGTAGTCGCGGAAAAGGGTGAAACCCAGCAGGCCCTGGCAGGAACCGGCTTCGCCAGTTACTTCATGCCGGATGGCCCTCACCCAGTAGAAATCCACCCCGGCAATCTGGACGGACGGCAGCAGAACGATGGGCACCCGCTGCCCGCCCTGCCGGCTGGGGTCGTTCACCACCGTCTCCGACACGGTGGGCAATTGCAGCTCATTGGCCAGTTCCGGGCTCACAAAAGCGTCCGCGCCGGTCCCCGTGTCGATGACAAACCGGTACGGTCCCTTGCCGTTGATCATGACCATGACATAGGGCTTGCCGTAGCGCTCAATCATGGGCGCGGAGTGCGCCGCCTCCTGGGCAGGCAGGGAAAGAGCGGCGGCTGCCAGCAGGGCAGCCCATGCAACGCCGGACCTTGTGGAAAGGGCCATATCTTTCCTCTTTTGTGCTTCCCGGCCGGCTGTAACCCTCTTGGCTGCGCCGCGCTGGGTGCGCCCTGGAGCTTGGACTCGCATTCTACGCTGCGGTTACTTACGTTTGGCCAGCAAAATCAGTTCCTGGATACGGTGCGGCCCCAAGCTGCGACAGCGCTGCCCGGCTCTACAATGAACCGGTATGTCTACCGCCGTCCGCTCCCACGCAAAGATCAACCTTGGCCTCGGCATCGGCGCGCCCCGGCCCGACGGGTTCCATGCGCTGACAACCGTCTATCAGACCCTGGAGCTGTACGACCTGGTCACGGTGACGGCCCGGCCCGCGGCAGCGACGGCCCTGCGGCTCACCTCAAACGACAGCCGCGTCCCCACCGACAGCCGCAACACGGCCTGGAAGATGGTTGCCCTGGCGCTTGAAGCGCTTGGCCTCTCGGCGGAAGTGGAGATTCATATTGAAAAGCGGCTGCCGGTGCAGGGCGGCCTGGGCGCGGGCTCGGCCAACGCCGTGGCGGCGCTGGTGGGGCTGGAGGCGGAGCTGGGGATAGGGAACGAGCTTCGTGCTCTCCCACCCTTCGAGCAAAAAGCGCTCGAAGGATGGGGCACCCCAAAAGGTGGAAGACCGGGCTGGCCGGCGCGCCGCCTTCAGCTTGCCGCCCAGGTAGGCTCCGATGTGCCCCTGTTCCTGATTGGCGGCGCCATCCTGGGGCTGGACCGGGGCCAGCAGGTCTATCCCCTGCCGGACTTTGAACCGGTCTGGTGCGTCATTGCCACGCCCGCCGTGGGCGTCTCCACACCGCAGGCCTTTCGCGACTGGGATGCCCTGTGCGCCGCCGAGGGTTTGACCCCCGAGGCCAGTACAGATAAACTAAATGAGTTGAGCCGCGCCTATGCCAGCGCCTTTGTGGGAGCGATCCCCGGAGGACGGCAGGGAGTTGGCTCCTCCGGTGTCCTTGCCGAAGGCGAGGACCTGGCCGGACCACAAGAGTCCGCGCTTGTCCGCACCGGGATCAGTAGCTGGATCCAAAACGACTTTGAACGCGTCGTCTTTGCCCAGCACCCCCCCCTTGCAGAGATCAAGCGTCTTCTTTTGGGCTTCGGCACACCGGAGGCGGCCCTCCATGCTTCGCTGTCCGGGTCCGGTTCGGCGCTCTTCGGGTTGTATCTGACCCGCGGAGCTGCGGAAGCGGCGCGCGAACGTTTGCGGCCGGCCGGAATTGCGAGTCACCTGACCCGCACCCTGCCGCGCTCTGCCTACTGGCGCGCAATGCTGACGCAACAAGGATATTGACAAGCAACTGTTGTGCGGGAGAAACTCGCCAACGGCTGCATGGGGCGGTTTTCCGATTTTTCCGCGGTTCAACTGGCGCCGGGCGAGGCGGAGTCTTCCAGCGAAGATTCTTCTTCAGGACCAGCGGCCGCGGTCAACAGGGATTGGAACTCCGCTGGAGTTGGGCGATCGTCTAATGGTAGGACAGTGCCCTTTGGAGGCACTTGTCCAGGTTCGAATCCTGGTCGCCCAGCCAAGTTTTGTACGTGAACCCCGGAAAGCAGCCAAAGCCAACCAGCTTGGAGGTGCTCGGAAACATGGAAGCGGAAGCATTGACACTGACAGTGGAAAGCAAGCAGCAGGAGAACGGACCGGTAGCGCCGCGAGAGATCGCGGAAAAGGGTCCTTTGCAGGGATTGGCCGCGGAGGCCGCCGCCAGGGGCAAGGACGCCAAGCCGGCGGCCGAGCGCAAGCGGACCCGCAACCTGAGCGAGGACAAGCGCTTCAAGCTCTTTAGCGGCTCGGCCAACCGGGCGCTGACTGAAGAGATTGGCCGCCACATCGGCGTGCCCGTGGGCGAAGTCAAATTGCAGCGTTTTGCCGACGGCGAAGTCTACTTCCAACTGCTTGAGAATGTACGCGGCGTGGATGTTTTTGTGGTGCAGCCCACCTGCTATCCGGTGGACCAGAACCTGGTGGAACTGCTGGTCATGATCGACGCCCTCAAGCGGGCCTCGGCGGCCAGAATCACGGTGGTTGTGCCTTATTACGGTTACGCCCGCCAGGATCGCAAGGACCGCCCCCGCGTAGCCATCAGCGCCAAGCTCATCGCCGACCTGCTGACCACCGCCGGAGCCAACCGCGCACTGTTTGTGGACCTGCACGCCGCCCAGATTCAGGGCTTCTTCAACATTCCCGTCGATCATCTGTTTGCCAGCCCGGTGCTGGTGAGTTACTTCCGCGAGCTGAACCTGCCCAAGCTGACCGTGGTTTCACCGGATGCGGGCGGCGTGGAGCGGGCCCGCTTCTTTGCCCAGAAGGTGGGCGCGCCGCTGGCCATTGTGGACAAGCGCCGCACCGACATCAACGTGACTGAAGTGATGCACGTGATCGGCGACGTGAACGGCAAGACCTGCCTGATCATCGACGACATCATCGACACCGCCGGCACCCTGGTGAAGACCGTGGATGCCCTGTACGCCAACGGCGCGGCCACCGTTTATGCCTGCGCCAGCCATGCCGTGCTTTCCGGCCCGGCCATCGACCGCATTGCCGCATCGCGCCTGGAGCAGTTGGTTGTAACCAACACCATTCCGCTGCGCGAGGCGGCCCAGAAGTTGCCCAAGATCAAAGTGCTCTCGGTTGCCGGCCTGCTGGGCGCGGCCATCGAGAGCATTCACATGGAGACCAGCGTAAGTACGCTGTTCAGTTAGTGATCAGTGGTCAGTGATCAGTGATCAGATTCATCAACCAATAGCTGGTAGCAGGCGACAAGTGATCGGCAAGCGGTTTTTTGCTGACAACTGATCACTGACAACTGACCACTGGCTTTTACAAAGGGAGCGGACCCCAATCGGCCCGTGCCCGAACTCAGAAACGAGAGACCGAATGTCAGAAGTAGTCGTAGCCAAGCCCCGCGTGGGCAAGTTCACCAAGAACGCCGCCCGCCGTGTGCGCGTTGCAGGTAAGATTCCCGCCGTTCTGTATGGCTCCGGACACGATCCGGTGGCCGTCGAGGTGGACCCCAAGCAGATTTCGCGGATTCTCTTCTCGGAGAGCGGCCATAACTCGATTTTCGATGTCGAGATTGAAGGCCTGCCCACCGCCAAGGCCATGATCGTGGACTGGCAGCGCGAACCGATCAACGACCTGTTGATCCACATCGATCTGAAGCGCATTGCCCTGGACAAGACTCTCCGCGTCAAGGTGCGGGTCAAGCTGATCGGCATCCCGGTGGGTGTCAAGGCCTCTGGCGGCATTCTGGACCAGGTGTTGCGCGAAGTCGAAATCGAGTGCCTGCCCGGCGACATTCCCAGCCACATCGACGTGGATATCAGCAAGCTGGCCCTCTACGAGACATTGCGTGTCAGCGACCTGCCCCACACCGGCTCCATCAAGTTCCTCAATTCCGAAGATGCGACCGTAGCTCACGTCGTCTCCATCCGCGAAGAGGCCCCCACCGCAGCCGAGACTGAAGCAGCCGGCGTTGCCGCTGCAACTGCTGCTGCCGCTGCGGGCGAACCCGAAGTGGCCAAGAAGGGCAAGACCGAGGCCGACGCCAAGAAGCCCGAGGCGAAAAAGTAAGCCTTGGCCGAGGCAAGTGAGTCCGGTTTACCCAGCGAGCAAAAGTCGCTCGCTGAGCCCAGAGGGCGCCCACTCGAGTCCGACAAGCGGCGCGGCCCCTTTTTGGTGGTGGGGCTGGGCAATCCGGGCCCGGATTATCTGTGGACCCCGCACAACGCGGGGTTCATGGCCATCGACCGCATCGCCCAGCAAGAAGGCGTGGTGGTCCAGAACCGGCGCTGCCGGGCCGCTACCGCAACCTGCCGCATGGCTGGGCGCGAAGTGATCCTGGCCAAGCCGGAGACGTTTATGAACCTGAGCGGGCTGGCCGTGGCCGCACTGGTTCGGGAGTTTGAGGCTGACCCGGCGCAAGACCTGCTGGTCCTTTACGACGAGCTGGATTTGACGCTGGGCAAACTCAAGATCAGGGAGCGCGGTTCGGCTGCCGGGCACAACGGAGCCCGCAGCATTATCGGCGCCCTGGGAAATCAGGAGTGGTTGCGCCTGCGCATTGGCGTGGGGCTCGATATTCCACCCCACGGACGAGGACCTGTCCGTGGGGGCCCCAGTCTGCCTCCTGCAGCCATTGCGGCTGGCGGCGGCAGACGTCCTGGGAAGGACTATCTGCTCTCGCCCATGCGCAAGGCGGATTTGACGGTACTGGACGAGGTGCTGGACCGGGTGGCAACGGCCACGCGGCGCATCCTCGAAGTGGGACCGGCAGCCGCCATGAACGAGTTCAACCGCCGTGAGCCAAACGCCCCGGCGGGGGAGTAAGGAAAGCAAGAAGCCGCCAAGGCTTGAGCGTCTTCCAATTCGAAATGGGAAGACGCCGAGAGCCGGCGGTGGAGGCTGGGCCATGAGCGCCCAGCGGAAAGAGAAACCGGATGCCCCGTTTGTATGAGGTTATGTTCATTGTTCGGCCCGATGTGACCGAAGAGGATGCGGACAAGCTGATCGCCGGCTTTTCCGCCACCGTGACTGGTGGCGGCGGAGCGATCAAGTCCGTGGAGAAGATGGGCCGCCGCAAGCTGGCCTACATGGTGCGCAAGTTCAACGACGGCAACTACGTTCTGCTGACCATCGAGGCCGATGGGCCGGTGGTGCTTGAGCTGGAGCGCCGCCTGCGTGTGACCGAGCCGGTGATCAAGTTCATCACCGTGCGCATCGACGAGGAAGAGAAGCGTCTGGCCAAGGTCAAGGCTGCTCGTGGTGTACGCCGCAAGGTGGAACCGACGGTC